>Ga0208414_1000656_pt1 | contig 31494 bp, 23 predicted proteins | sample AntAceMetag02UKE_FD_184770 | JGI IMG/M metagenome (GOLD analysis project Ga0208414, IMG submission 184770) | Saline lake microbial communities from Ace Lake, Antarctica - Antarctic Ace Lake Metagenome 02UKE (SPAdes) (version 2) | ecosystem: Environmental > Aquatic > Non-marine Saline and... | reverse complement strand
CTGATATAGTAGCTACGGCATCAACTGAACGATGTACCCCATTCGTATCCGGTTTAGGTCCATCTGGATGAAACTTCATGCCCGCACCGTAACCAAAATACCAGTGGTTAGCTTCTAGGGCTTGACCGAAGGTGCTGCTTGAAAGCAACAAAAGCGATGCCCATAGCAGGCATCGCTCTACTATATCTTTTAAAAATGACAACTTCATTTACTTAGAAACAACCATAGTTTTAGTTTCAACCGAAACTCCATCAATCACAAGGGTATAGGCATAAATACCAGGTTCCATAAATTGTCCGTCTATCAAGACTGTGGCGTTATTTTCAATAAAGGTTTGATGGATTGATTGTTTGTTTTTCATAATTACTTAATTTATTGATTATCAAACTCTAAAATTAGGTTGTTTATTGGTTTAATCCTATTTAATATCGGAAAAAATTTGCCTTACTTCAGCAAAAACCAGCATTCAATTACTACTTTGCTTTTATCCACCGCACTTGCAGCTGGCTGCCATTCATTAGCATGCTCTCCATATTGGATGTATTATTCAACCTTGGCCCCGAAAGTCGGATTTGGTTGCAAAACGTGATTCAATAAGCAATACAAATGTTCTCGATACATTTTTGTTCCGCAGGCTACACAAAAACACTCGAACTGACAGGTAGTTTAAAATTATGTTCGAAACTAACAGCCAAACCTTAATTTGTCTCTTCGAGTGATTCGACTGCAAGGAGAATTGTATCGAAAAGCATTTACCAAATGTTCTCGATACATTTTTGTTCTGCAGGCTACACAAAAACACTCGAACTGACAGGTAGTTTAAAATTATGTTCGAAACTGACAGCCACACCTTAATTTGTCACTTCGAGTGATTCGACTGTAAGGAGAATTGTATCGAAAAGCCTAAACACTCTTCTGTCACTTCGAGTGATTCGACTGCAAGGAGAATTGTATCGAGAAGCCTAAACACTCTTCTGTCACTTCGAGTGATTCGACTGTAAGGAGAATTGTATCGAGAAGCCTCAACCAAACTTCTTCTTACTCAAGTTCGGTAAATTCTCAAACTCCCCATTTATCAATGCTTCTTTTTTCATTTTTGACCATTTCTTAAATTGCTTTTCCTTTTCTATTGCAAAGTTAATGTCGTTAAATTCAGTGTAAAACACTAATTGAATTGGTCTTCTTGAAAAAGTATAGGCACTTGGATTTAATCCTGAAGAATGTTGTTCAAATCTGAGATTTATGTTGTTAGTTACTCCAGTATAATATGAGCCGTCACTGCACAGTAGGATATAAACGTAATAACAGTGAAATTTCATTAATGCTAATTTGATTGTAAAAATAATGTTCTCGATACATTTTTGTTCCGTTTCTCTTCACAAAAACACTCGAACTGACAGGTAGTTTAAAATTATGTTCGAAACTAACAGCCACACCTTAATTTGTCACTTCGAGTGATTCGACTGTAAGGAGAATTGTATCGAGAAGCCTAAACACTCTTCTGTCACTTCGAGTGATTCGACTGCAAGGAGAATTGTATCCAGAAAAGCTTTGAAAATAATTGCAACAGAATAATTGAATTCAATAGAATTCGAAACCATCAATAATTACATTTGTTTACTTCATCAATCCTACGATACATGAGTGCCGAAAAATCAAAAAAAGAAGAGTTAGCGTTCAATAAGAACGAAGACAAAATGAAGCTCAAAATAGCTGAGCTCAATAGACATTTGGCCAAAATTGCTGAAGGCGGTGGAAAAGCTCGGATGGAAAAACATCGCGCAAAAGGAAAAATGACTGCCCGAGAGCGTATCGATTATTTGATTGATGACCCAAAAGATTTCTTTGAAGTAGGCGCTTTTGCGGGAATGGGGATGTATAAAGAATACGGTGGTTGCCCGGCTGGTGGAGTTGTTTGTGGTGTTGGCCAAATTGGCGGTCGCAGAGCAATGATTGTTGCCAATGACGCAACCGTAAAAGCTGGAGCATGGTTTCCAATCACAGGAAAGAAAAACCTGAGAGCTCAAGAAATTGCGATGGAAAATCGATTACCAATTATCTACTTAGTAGATAGCGCAGGGGTTTTCCTTCCTATGCAAGACGAAATTTTTCCAGACAAGGAACACTTCGGACGTATTTTCAGGAACAATGCAATAATGTCATCTGAAGGAATAATTCAGATAGCTGCTGTAATGGGCTCTTGTGTTGCTGGTGGTGCATATCTGCCTATCATGTCAGACGAAAGTTTGATTGTAGATAAAACCGGAACTATTTTTCTTGCTGGTTCTTATCTAGTAAAAGCAGCAATTGGAGAAACAATTGACAATGAAACTCTTGGAGGAGCGACAACGCATACCGAGATTTCTGGAGTTTGTGATGTAAAAGCACTAAACGATAAAGATTGTTTGGATAAAATCAAGAAAATGATGAGTAAAATCGGTTCGTTTGAGAAAGCTGGTTTTAATCGCGAAAAATCAATTGAACCAAAGTTTAAAGCTGAAGAAATTCTAGGGATTTTACCAGAAAATAGTTCTGGACAGTATGAAGTTCGTGATATCATTAAACGTATTGTAGACAATTCTGAAATTGAAGAATACAAAGAAGGATTTGGAAAAACGATTGTTTGCGCTACAGCTAGAATCGATGGCTGGGCAGTTGGAATTGTAGCCAACCAGCGTCAATTGGTAAAATCTAAAACAGGCCAAATGCAGTTTGGTGGTGTTATTTATAACGATTCAGCAGATAAAGCAGCGCGCTTTATTATGAATTGCAACCAGAAAAAAATTCCATTGGTCTTCTTACAAGACGTTACTGGATTTATGGTAGGCAGTCAGTCAGAACATGCAGGTATAATTAAAGACGGTGCTAAATTGGTAAATGCTGTAGCTAATTCTGTTGTTCCTAAGTTCACCATAGTTATGGGCAACTCTTATGGTGCTGGAAATTATGCCATGTGCGGAAAAGCTTATGATCCAAGGTTTATAGTTGGGTGGCCTACTGCTAAGATTGCCGTTATGGGTGGCGCTCAGGCTGCAAAGACTTTATTGCAGATTCAAGTGGCTAGTATGAAATCGAGAGGAGAAACAATCTCACCAGAGAAAGAAGCTGAATTACTCAAGAAAATAACAGATAAGTACGACGAACAAACAACAGCTTATTATGCTGCTTCACGTATTTGGATGGATGCAATTATAAATCCTGTTGAAACGCGAAACTGGATTAGTATGGGGATTGAAGTTGCAAATGGAGCTCCAATTACAAAGCGTTTTAACGTTGGTGTAATTCAAACTTAAATATTTTGCTTATAAAGCTGCTTTATTAACGTCATTCCGGCGCAGGTGGGAATGACATAGGTTATAAAACTCCCAGAACTAAAAAATGAATAATACAGAACAATCCAATGATCCGCTGCACGGTGTAAAACTAGTGACCATGGTAGAAACCCTGGTTGAATTTTTCGGGTGGGAGAAACTAGGAACTAAGATTACGATCAATTGTTTTATATCAGACCCTTCGGTTAATTCTAGTTTGAAGTTTCTAAGAAAAACCCCTTGGGCTAGAGAAAAAGTTGAGCTACTCTATATTGAAGTTGAAAGAAGAAAAGCAGTGAAACTAAATAAGAAAGATAATTCATAAAGCATCACTCGAACTTTTATATAAATGTGCATTGCTTACTTTCACCGCTAGAATTGATTTATTCTATGAGAGGTTTAATCGCTGAAATTTTCAAAATTCTATTTAAAATTGAATTCGTTAAAGGCACGTATTACGGCTTTTACAAAAGAGTGTTTAAACCATTGGATCTATTTCATGGAGTTGAAAAAAACATTCGAATCAATGGCTCACATTTTCAATTACACATTGATGATTGGGTTCAACAAAATGTCTTTTTTCTTGGCGAATATGAGCCCGCAGAACTCAAAGCCATTGGACCTTATTTAAAAGACGATTCAGTATTTGTCGATGTTGGAGCAAATTTCGGGTGGTATACCTTATTTGCCTCTTCTATTATAGGAAACGAAGGCCAAGTAGTAGCGTTTGAACCTTTTCCCGAAAACTTTAAGCGACTGAGTCAAAATATAGGACTTAACCCAAATCGTAAAATTATAGCTGAAAATTTGGCTGTAGGCGAGCAAAAAGGTGTTCTTGATTTGTACTACAACAAAGAGGAGCAAAACCTTGGTATGGTGAGTAAAAATGCTACTCTAAATTCCAAGAAAAAAACTGTTCCAATGATAGCGTTTGACGATTATGTCAGAGAGCACAACATCAAGAAAATTGATTTCATTAAAATAGATATTGAAGGTGCAGAATATCAAGCTTTAAAAGGGATGACAGAGGTGCTAAGAAAACTAAAGCCTGTTTTATTGGTTGAAATATTGAAGGAACAAAATGATAGAAACTCCATTTTAAGTTTTCTTTTAGACTTAGGATATCAGCAATTCTATATTACCGATGACGGTGCCATTTCGTCGATTGAAACAACTGTAAATCGAGATAATTATTTGTTTACTTGCCCTTTTTTAAACTAAGCTTAAAGAAGCGCTATAATCTCTGATAAAATAAATACTTCCTTTGTGACGTTAAATCAACCTAAATATCTGATTATGAAAGTTTTCATTACCGCATTACTTCTTTTATCTGTCTCAATTGGGTTTTCTCAAGAACCCGACTATAAGGCATTAAAAAAGTCCTTAGCGAAATTGAACGATTCACTTTATATTTCAAAATATGAAGTAAGTAATGGAGATTACAATACCTTCAGAACCTATTTAAAATCCATTAATGATACTGCTTTATTGCAAAGCACTCAAGTAGACAGTTTACAGTGGAATAGTAAAAAAGGGAATAACGAGCCATACGTAAAGTACTATGCTCAACATCCTGTCTATCAAATTTATCCGGTAGTAACAATTCCCTATAAATCAGCACTTATCTACTGCTTATGGCTTTCAGAGCAATACAATAAAAATAAAAAACGAAAATTTGAAAAGGTAAAGTTCAGGCTTCCAACAAAGCTGGAATGGATAACAGCTGTTCAAGCTGGAAATAAAGAGGCTCTGTATCCTTGGGACGGAAATTCAGTACTTAGAGAAAATGGGGCATGCAGAGCAAATTTCAGAAGATCAAAAGAGGAAATGGAAAAGTTGAAAAATTCTGGACCAAATGCAACAATTGCTGATGTTCTGGCTCCTGTTGCCTCTTATTGGCCAAATAAACTGAACATTTATAACCTTTCAGGAAATGCGGCCGAAATGCTTCTAGAAGAAGGCACTACTGCTGGCGGAAGTTGGAGAAATTACTCCACGTCGCTTTCTATTGAAGCTGAGGACCCATTTCTTGAGAACTTTGCTCCAAATAGAGCAATAGGCTTCCGCTGGGTAATGGAAGTAATTAAAGAATAAAAATCAGAATCAATATGCAACCCTTTCACCTCGCAATTCCAGTTCGAAATTTAAAAATTTGTAGAAATTTCTATAGAAATACACTTGGTTGTGCAGAAGGACGCAGCTCAGAAAAATGGGTTGATTTCAATTTCTTCGGACACCAATTGGTCATTCATGAAGTAGATTCCAAGCCAATTGACACACCCAATTCAAATCCTGTAGATGGTCATCAGGTTCCTGTGCCCCACTTTGGTGTTGTATTAGATTGGAATACATGGGAAGAACTGGCTAAAAAGCTGAAGGGCCATAACATTGACTTCATTATTGAACCCTATATTAGGTTTAAAGGTGAAAAGGGTGAACAGGCAACTCTATTCTTCAATGACCCTGAAAACAATGCTTTGGAGTTTAAAGCCTTCCGAAATATGGACCAGTTATTTGCTGTATAGTTCAAAAATTAACCAAACGAGGACTTCGTTTGTATAAATAAGAGACTCTAACTATACAATTCAACTCGTTCATGCAAAAACTTTTCTCTGAAATATTTCAAATTGCGGTAGGTGTATTACTCGCCAGTATTGGTCTAAAAGTATTTCTACTACCCAATGGATTTTTAGATGGGGGAGCAACTGGAATAGCGATCTTACTAAGCGAGATAACTGGAATGGACATTTCGTTTCTTTTATTATTTGTCAGTCTTCCGTTTCTATTTCTTGCATGGTATTCATTGAGCAAAAGAATTTTTGTAAAATCAATCCTCTCGATTATTGCTCTTGCAATTATGATTCACTTCGAAAACTTTGAACCGGTTACCGATGACAAGTTACTTATTGCAATTTTCGGAGGACTTTTTCTGGGTGCAGGAATTGGTTTAACGGTAAAAAATGGAGCGGTGTTAGATGGCTCAGAAATTCTAGGAATTGTAGTAAACGAGCGCTATGGCATTAGTATCGGTAAAGTAATCTTAGTTTTTAACGTCATTCTATTTAGTATCACCGCTGCATTGCTATCTATAGAAGTCGCTATGTATTCTATTCTAACTTTTCTTATTACCGCTAAAGTTATTGACCTCATGATTGATGGGTTTGAGGACTTTGTAGGATTAATGATTGTGTCTAATAAGTTCATTGAAATCGAGCGTACTCTATCTGCCGAAATTGGCGTTGGAATGACCATTTACAAGTCAAGTAGTGGCTTTGGAAAACGAGGTGAGCAAGGTGAAAAACAGATTATTCATACTGTAATTAACCGTATTGATATTCGGAAAACTTACAATCTTATTGATAAAATCGATCCAGATGCTTTTATAATCGAATTCCATGTCAACGATATAAAGGGTGGAATTCTTAGAAAATATTTAACCACAGAAAACTTAAAAACCTTAAAACCCCAGTGGATGGATAAAAAACCTACTGCTCTTTAACAGGTTCATTAGCTCTTATTTCTCTTTGCATTGGATTCTCTCCTCCACCGCTCTTATACCTACTGCTGCCGCGCCCTTTATACAGTTCAAATCGAGTAGGAATTACTTCTCTAGGCCAGTAATTATTGAACTTTTCGGTATCAGCTATTTCTAAAAAAGGGTCTAACTCAATTCTATTTACCTCTTTTTCAAAATGGAAAACCTTAGTAACTTCTTCGTCATTCATTTTCCATATTTCAACTGGAATACGAATTACTTCTTCTGAATCATCAGTAAAAGTGAATCTTAAAATTACTGGCATCACTAAGCCACCGTTATTTTTGATCTTGAGCTGATAAAAATTCAATCCTGAATTTAAAATCTCTTTTTGATGTTCAGTTAGACCTTTCAAATAACTCTCGTAGTCTTCTTTATCTAAACGATTTACTTTGTATTTGCGTTCAATATCATCATAAAACTCAGCTAATTCTGGCTTTTGATTCATTAAAGGAGTCAATACTGTATCGTTTCTAATATCACCAATGAACTGACGCTTAACTGCATCTTCTTTTTTGCTCAATGCTTTTTCTACATCTGGATCTTTACTATCAATTCTGTACCATACAATATCTTCAATGGATTGGTCGCAATGATCGTTAGTGTAAAACCAACCTCTCCAAAACCAGTCTAAATCAATACCACTAGCATCTTCCATTGTTCTGAAAAAATCTGCTGGACTAGGGTGTTTGAATGCCCAACGCTCACAGTACGTCTTAAATGCAAAGTCAAATAACTCCCGACCCATAACGGTTTCTCTCAAGATGTTTAAGGCAGTTGCAGGCTTAGCATAAGAGTTATTACCAAACTGAAAAATAGATTCTGAATTGGTCATAATCGGAGAGATTTTACGCTTATCTCCTTTCATATAACTGGTAATTTTATCTGCAGGTCCTCTTCGTGATGGGTAATGATCACTCCACTCCTGCTCTGTTAAGTATTGAACAAATGTGTTTAACCCTTCATCCATCCAAGTCCATTGGCGTTCATCCGAATTAATAATCATCGGGAAAAAGTTGTGTCCTACTTCATGAATAATTACTCCATGCATACCATATTTTGTTCCTTCTGAATAGGTTCCGTCTTTATTTGGTCTTCCGCCATTAAAACAAATCATAGGATATTCCATTCCAATACGATTTGAATGAATGCTCTGTGCAGTTGGATACGGATAGTCAATGGTGAATTTTGAATAGGATTTAATTGTATGTGCTACTAGTTCTGTGCTATATCGCTCCCATAATGGATTGCCTTCTTTTGGATAAAAGGACATACACAATATTTTTTTCTTTGTGGAACCAGATCCAACTTCAGCAGCCATACCATCCCACATAAACTTTCGAGAACTTGCAAAGGCAAAATCACGAACGTTAGTTGCTTTATAAGTCCAAGTTTTAGTTCCAGTAGCTTTTTCCTTTTCATTTTCCTCAGCCTCTTCTTGAGTAATTATTAGAACCGGCTTGTCGGTCGCATTTTTTGCTTTATTGAATCGCTCTCTTTGTTTTGCAGTCAATACACTTGAAGCATTTTGCAATTCACCAGTAGCTGCAACAATATGATCGCTGGGCACTTTAATATTCACCTCATAGTTTCCAAACGGAAGTGTAAATTCTCCACGACCTAAAAACTGTTTGTTTTGCCATCCTTCAACTTCATTGTAAACACACATTCTAGGAAAGAACTGGGCGAGTGTGTACAAATAATTATCTTCTTCTTTAAAGTATTCGTATCCACCACGTCCACCAATTTGCATTCTATCGTTGATATTATACCACCACTTAACAGAGAAAGAAACTTTCGCACCAGGCTTTAATGCCTTAGGTAAATCGATGCGCATCATTGTTTTTACAACTGTAAAAGGCAGTTTGGCGCCTCCAGCGTCTTTTACTTCTTCAATTTTGAATCCACCATCGTATTCTTCGAAATAGAAATCTCTTTCGATCTGCCCAAAAGCAACTTTTTTGTTCAATCGTTGAGTGCTAATTTTACGAGTATCGCTGTCTTTTGCTCTTACGTTCTGATCCAATTGCAACCAGATATAAGCCAATTCATCTTTAGAGTTATTGGTGTAAGTAATCGACTCTGATCCTCGGAGAATTTGCTTTGCATCATCCAATTCCAAATTCATTTTATAATCTGCAGTATTTTGATAATACCAAGGACCTGGCTGACCATCTGCCGATCGATAGGCATTTGGAGTTGGTAATTGATCGTATAACTGTCTAAATTTATTGGTGTTGGTATTTTCTTGTGCGTAAGAAAAAGAACCTGATAAAATGATAAGTACTAGAAATTTGAATTGCATTTTCATCCGAATATTTTGAACGCGCGAAAATAACTAGGATTGCCGTATAATTGCCGTAATTGTTACAATTGAACTTGTAAATGAATAAAAAGAGAACATTGTGTATGAAGTTATTTGGACTGTTGTCGATACTATCAGTCTGCTTTGCTTTTTCGCCTCACCCATTGCATTTAACGGTAGCCGAAGCGCATTGGAAAAAGGAAACTAAATCCTTGGAAATTTCCGTAAAACTCTTTTACGACGATTTTGAGAATGCATTAGAAGAAAAAAATAAAAATCCTGTATATCTATGCCCTGATTCCTTAAATAATCAGCGAGATTATATCGAATCTTACTTTAGAAATGAGTTTCAACTTACTATAAACGAAAAAATTGCTGGCTTTGAAATCGTTGGCTATGAGTGTGAGAATGAATTAGTATATGTGTATTTAGAATATCGGAATATTTCAAAAATAAAAAGCATAGAGATAAACAATACCCTGCTCTTTGAATCCTTTCTAGATCAAACGAATCTTATGCACTTGCATATTAATGACATTTCTAAGACTTTACTCACCCAACCCAGTGCACCAAGCGCTGAAGTTGAATTTCAATAAGCGCAGTAACCCTATTTTTCAGCAAGACTTTTCGAGGAACTTATGTTGTTTTGGTTAACGACTGAATTACTAAAGACGTCGATAATTCTTCCATCAGCACAGTATCGATAACATTTTAAATGTTGATTAAAAACACGAGGTTTTATAATGGATTTGCCCAATAACATTCGTGCACATTCTTGCAATCCTTCAGTAATTGCAGGATGCGGGAAAATCAAATCGGCTAAATCTTTAACTCCCCGATCTAGAGCAATAAGCATGGCAACCGATTCAATAGTAGAACTGGCTTGATCCCCAACAGCTCGCATTCCAATAATCTTCATTTCTTCATCGTCGGTGACAATGAGTTTAAAGAATCCTTGAACCCTTCTTTTTGCAATAGCTCTATTGACAAACCGGTAATCCATTACGGCTACCTTATAAGGAATACCTTCCTTTCGGCAAGTCTTTTCGTTTTTACCAACGCCAGCAACTTCAGGGTTTAAAAACATAATGGTGCTGATATTATCATACACCATTTGGGAGTCCGTAACTCCTGCAATTTGCTCTGCCGCATAACGACCTTCCATTTCAGCAATATTCACTAAAGCAATATCCGCGGTAAAATCACCCACAGCATAAATATTTGAAATTGAGGTTTTGGTATCCGTATCAATTGCAAATCCTCTAGCATCGAGATTCATTCCAACATCTTGCAGGCCAAGATTTTCAACATTCGGGACTCTTCCTATTGAAATTAGTGCCTTTTCAACAGTAAAGACTTCGATTCTACCATCGTCATATTCTAATACATATTCGACTTGGCCGTCTACAATTTTCATTGATTTTAGGCTGGAATTCTTATGCACTAAAACACCATTTTCTTCTAAGTTTCGACTGACCATTGAGGCTATATCGTCATCTTCAAAAGGCAAAATACGATCTGCTTTATCAATAATATGAACTTTGGTTTGGCCAAAGTTTGAAAAAATTGTAGCAAACTCACAACCTATAACCCCTGCACCTAGGATTACAATACTTTTCGGGAATTTATCGAAAGATGTAACTCCATCACTGGTAACAACTGTTTTCTCATCAATAGGAAGATGATCCAACTTTCTAGGACGGCTGCCTACCGCCATAATCACATTTTCGACTTCATATTCTTCTAAACGTCCAGTAATATTGGTTACTTGTACTCTTTTGTTGGTAATTAATTTCGCTCTTCCATTTAAAAAACGGAGGCTACCCTCTCGTTCCATGTATTGAATTTGTTCTTTAAGCTGGCTGTGTTTTTCATTCTCAGCTTTGTGCATTTCACCAATAATACTTCCGTAATCTACTTCACTATCAAACACATAATACCCGAACTTATTTGATTTAGCCGTTTTATAATTTTCGGAAATTTCCCAAAGTGTTTTTGACGCAAGTGCCCCATTAAATACACCTGCACCTCCAACTTTGCCCTTATCTATCAACAATACTTTTTTTCCTAAATCAATAGATCGCATAGCAGCTGCAATTCCAGAAGGGCCAGCACCAATAATACAGACGTCGTAAATCATAATTGTAGATTATAAAAAACTAAGTTAGTAAAATTCAATACAAACCTTTAACATTCGCAAAAGACTGCGCAATTATAAATAGGAAGGCTATTTAGTGCAATGTATTATCAGCGAATAATATTCACTTCACCAATTACAACTTGCTCTTGGTCGTTTTGGATTTCTTTAAAGCTTACTTTCCATAAGTAAACTCCAATTGGACATTCTGTACCGTTCTTTTGGTTGGTTCCATACCACTCTCTGGTAATGTCATTCGACTCAAATACAACTTGGTTCCAACGGTTAACAATTGTGATCTTAAAATCGTAAATCTTTGTTTTGTAAACTCTAAAGCCTTCGTTGATCGCATTGTTATTGGGCGTAAATCCTGTTGGGGCATACAACTCTCCTGAACATTCTTTTACGCTAAAATATTCAGTTCCTGTGCAACCAAATTCATCAGTCATTGTGATGGAGAAATCGCCTTCATTATCTATTGTGTAGCGTTTCCTATTACTCCCATCCTGCCATTCTATTGCGTATGGGAGTTTCTTAAGATTGTATACCAATTGTTTTCTACATACTACTGTGTCTGGAAATATTCCGCCATTTACTCGGGGTTGTTGAGCCACATAAACCGTATCCTTTGTCGACCCACAGCGGTTAATTGCCTCGACTCTATAAAAGCCTTCTCGTTTTACTTTAAAGAAGTTTGACTCAATTTTATCCTGCCACAACACATAACTTTCCTCTAATTCCACATTCTCTAATCCTGAATTTAGTATGAGCACTTCTCTGTCGCAGATAACGGTATCTTTTCCTAAGTCTACTTGCGGTGGTGCTTCTGTACCGATATCTACATCATCCGTGTATGATCCACATAAATTGTACAATCTAACTTCGTAATTACCTGCTTGGGTTACTGCTATACTGTCACCTCTTTCTCCTGTACTCCATAGTACTTCTGAATAGCGACCGGTAAAAGGATAAAGCACTAAAGGTATGTTTGAGCAAATTATAGTATCCGCTCCTAAATAGGGGGTCAATGGTCTTACCGTATCTACTTTTATTTGATCTGTTACCGACCCACAACCATTGGATATCGTTAGTGAATAAATTCCGGCATTTGTAATTGCAACTCCAGATGTTGTTGGCCCGTGACTCCATCTATAATCTACATTTCCTCCATTTACATTTATGTTCAACGTATCGGTACTGCAAATGGTCGTGTCATTTGGAAGTTTTAATTTTGGGGTGTCAAACGTTCTGATCTCTATTGTATCCTTATATATTCCACAAGCGTTGGTTGCTGAAACTATATAGCTTCCGGAAGTATTTACATATATAGCAGAATCATTCCACCCATTGTTCCACGCTACATCCGCCCCATAAGTATTTGGATCTAATAGCATTCTCTGCTGATCACATATTACCGTATCTGGACCTAAATCTGGTTTGAATGGTAAATCTCCAGTAACATTTACCGTATCGTAAATGGTGCCACATGCATTTTGACTCAAGAAAAAATACGTGCCCAGTTTAGTTACAGGAAATTGATAACTAAATACCTGATAACCAAAGGCTGTACTGGTCCACCTGTTCTTCCAATTGGTCGTAGTTTTTGTAGGTGCAGGCGGATTAAGCATTAGAACAGGACTTATAATACAAATCGAAGTGTCTTTATTAAATACACTAGTCGGAACTATCTCCACTTTTACGATGATACTGTCTTTTCGAATACCGCATACATTACTTACTTTTGCGGTATAGCTTCCCGCCGTATCAACCTTTAATATCGGATTGGTAGATCCCGTATTCCATAAGTAAATTGCATTGGTATCGCTAATATCCAAGACCAATGTGTCCCCTTTACAAATAAAAGTATCAGGACCTAGATTCAGTGTATCGGTAAACAAACTATCTATTCGTATTGTGTCTCTACCTATTCCGCAACGGTTAACTGCCATAGCCCAATACAAACGAGCTGAATCAATAACATGACTCGCCTTCTTAGTAGAATCCCACCAGTAAAAAGTACTCGGCATAGTGTCCAAACGCGTTATGTAAATAGAATCAGCAGTGCAAATTGTAGTATCGTTACCCAACCATATTTGAGGTACAGCCAAAACTTCTACGGTGTCTATCAAGGTATCTCTTGCCACTTTTCCTGTTCCTGGATCTGTATAAAACGCATATGCAGTAACAGGATATCTTCCTGGCGTATTGTATAAATGTGAATCCAACTTATTCCAAGAAGTATTCTTTGTTCCTGAACCGGGATCACCGTAAATATATTGCACTGAATCCACCAAAGCGGTGTCTTTTACTGATATTACTGTTTGGTAATTAACACAAGAATTTGACACTTCAAGTTTCGTTTTTATAAAAAAACTTTGAACGAAAGTTGGCAGACCCAAGCTAACTGTCGCTCCTGTTGGGATTACTGGACCACTATCTACTAAATTACACGCAGTTCCTTGAAGGTTTGGGTCTCGAATTACAGCCAATTGCAAGCCTGTTTTTGCAATATAAATTTTAAGATCTGGCCCAATTTGCATCGCCTTTATTCCTGTTACCCCGCTATAACCTATTGATGTTTTTGAGCTTACAAAATTAATTTGACTGCTGGCGTAAGCATCATACTGATAAATAGAATCTGAATTGTATTTTGCTGCATACAAATATTTCCCATTACCAGAAAACTCCAGTCCGTACATACTTCCTGCATTTGCATGTTGTTGTAAATTATTTAATACTCCTGTTCTAGCATTAAAGTCCATTATGAATACCGTACTTATCGGAGTATAATAACAAACTCCAATTTTATCTCCTTGTGGATTGGCTTTCATATACCCTAAAAAACTAGTTCCCGTTGGAGTAGGCCCAATAGCAGTGGTAATTGGTAAAGCTGCAACGCCTGTTGTAGTAACTTGGTAGGCTCTATACTTATTTACTCCTAATTCTTGTGCAATAACCCAAAATCCATTGGTACCAGAAATTTTGGTAGCAGTAATCCTCTCGGCACATGGTGAAAAAACTAAAGTGTTTTTAGAAGTAGAAATAACGTCCCCATTTCCAAGGTTAAGGGACATATCAACTACCGAATAACGAAATCCATTTTGTGGATTTCCTCCACCATGATCAGCAGTAAAAACGTAAAATTTCTTTTTATTTCCTGGATCGGGCACTATCACCCCAGATTGGGTAGAAGAACTATTACCCATAAGTCCTGAACCATTTGGCATAACAATGTGCCTGGCATCCCAAACTCTAATTCCATCTGTGTAGAACAATAAATTGCCATTAACATCTGATATAGCGGCGCAACCTTCAGTAGTATTCATTCCTCCATTAGCCATTCCCATAGGAATGGGGTGGGTAGCTGTGGACATAGTATTAAAATCTAGTCCTGCTTTATTACCAAAATACCACCAATTCGCTTGCTTTTGCGCTGACAGCTCAAAAGCAAAAATCATTACAAATGAGAAAAGAAAGTATAATACTCGCATCATCGATAAAATTAGTAATTAAACTTTATCCTTCTGATTTACAGACGTATTAAATTAAGTGCTAGTTGATAAAAGGCCTTTGATAGTTCATTAACGGATTAGCATAACCTCACCCGTTTCAAAGCGCTGCTGTTGATCGTTAACATCTTTGTAAGTGGCTCTCCAGATATAAGCCCCAATTGGACATTTTGAACCGATATTATTTAGGCTTCCATTCCACCCTTCTTCTATTTCTTCTGAAGAAAAAACAGTCTCATTCCATTCATTTATTATTGTGAGGGTAAAATCGTATGTTCCCATTCTATAGATTCGGAAGACTTCATTAACTCCATCAACATTGGGAGAAAATGCATTGGGAGCATACAATGGATTTGGGCATAAGACAACATTAAATCGCTCTACTCCTAAACAACCAATACTATCAATAATCCACAATAACTTATCGCCAGGTTTATCTATCTCAAAATAATCACCTTCAGAAATCTCTTTATCCCAATAGTAACGATACGGATAATCACTAAAATCGTATTGCAAAACTTCGCCATAACAAAATAGGGTATCGTTTAAGCCAAAGTAGGGTAAACTATTGAATGCATAGTTTGCCGAATCACTGCCTTCTCCGCATACGTTTTGAGCATGAACCCAATATTTCCCCGTACTTGTTATCGCTCTCGCTCTTGCATGACTGCCATTTTCCCAAGTTGGAAAAACTCCTTGCATTTGCAAAGCTGAAAGTCCCATAGTAACTTGCAATATCTCTCCAGAACACAACATTGTATCCGCATTTAACTGAGGTCTTGGAGTGTAATATTTTGCAACTTGAATAGCATCTGTAAAGGTGCCGCAGCGATTGGTCACACTCACTATAAACTGTCCTCCTCTACCAATATTTATGGAAGGGGAATTATGGCCTGTATTCCATTCGTAACTGGGATTATTGGGAAAGAAAATAGACTTTATAAAAGATCCCTGATCACACAACAAGGTATCTGGACCCAAATCAACATTCAACGGTTTATCGTAAATCACAACCAAGGAATCTCTATCAAAACCACACAAGTTGGTTGTTTGAACTTGATAATATCCAGGAGACTTCACAATTACAGTTCCTGCAGTTGCGCCCGTATTCCATTGATAGCTTCCTCTAGAATAAGAAGCATTCAGGACCACTGAATCTCCGTTACATTTCAACTGATCTTCAGGCAAATTAATTTGAGGGGTCTGCTCATCAACAAAATTCACCGTATCACTGTAACTCCCACAAACGTTACTTGCTTCTAACCAGTAAATACCTCTTTTAGATATTGAAAAGGTTGTGTCTGTAGTCCCATCCTGCCATATGCAGTCTGCCCCATTCGTTATTGGGTCTAAAGGCAGCTTATCTCCTAAACAAATTATAGAGTCTTTTCCTAAATCAATGTTTAAAGGGTAATCGTATTTTACAGTTATCGAATCCACCATAGCTCCACATAAATTCCAAACTTGAACCCAAATCTTACCTCCTGGAGCAGATGGATAATAAAAAGCAGTTCGCCGACCGTCCTGCCAACGGTACTGAGATCTTGAGAAAAAGGCATTCATTAGAAAGGTTTGCCCTACGCACAAGGTGGTATCCATTCCTAAATCAATATCGGGAAATGTATCTGATCTAACGACAATGGTATCGCGCATAACGCCACAAAAATTAGCTACCTGAGCCCAATAAGTTCCAGCTTTGGATATTTGTTTTTTTGGAGCTGTTGAACTGTCATTCCATAAATACTTAGAATTATTTACAGCCGTAATGTCTATTTCAAAAGGATTGCCTCTGCAAAATATGGTATCGATTCCAAGGTAAACCGTATCCGGCAGCAAACTATCCACCACGATAGTGTCGTAATCCACTCCGCAAAAATTTGACACTTGAACCGAGTAGGTTCCTGAGTTTACAATTTTCAACAAACTATCCTTTGAGCCATTGTTCCACAAAGTTTCAAAATACCGCGTATTTGCTATAAAGCTCAATGTATCTTTATTACAAAGTGTTGTATCCGGTCCTAACTCAATAATTGGACTTGGTGGAACATAAAGTGTATCCAGCAATGTGTCGGTTAAACACTCATAAGTGATAATGGCTTTGATGCGATATTCTCCTGTTTTGGTGTAGATGTGAACTGGATTTTTAACGGTATCGGTTGAGCCGTCTCCCATTTCCCAATAAAAGGACAATGGTTTTCCCCTTAGAATACTTTTAAACTTTACGGTATCCCCTTTACAAATTGTATCAGAACCATCAACAAAATTAGCGTAGGTAATCGCATTTTCTAAATTGACTAAAGACACCCCTGTTGCATAGCCATATGAAACTGCATTTCCAATCCCCATGCTATATGCAATAAATCCACAACCCGTTGTTTCCAACCTGTGATAACCAGGTGTAGTGGTAACACTTTTGTAGGAATAATTGGTGTTTTGTGTAAATGTGTTGAACTTAGTCAAAAGAACACTATCCAAATACATAGCACTGGTGTCGGCGGTTTTGGTAATTACGTGCACAAAATGTTTTGCGATAGCACTCGTATCTACTGCAAAGAATGTTATTGAATCTAAGAACATTTGTTCTGTAGCATTAAGCATTATCATTGAAGGATCCGTCGCAGTTGTAGATACACATCCGCCATTACTCCCAGTCACTAAAAAGTGAGCTACTGCTATAGGGTTATTACTGGTGTAATTGTGCACGGCTGTTATAGTTTCATCCCAGAAATTTCCAGCCATTATTGTTTGTTGAAAAACACCGTCTTTGTAAATTTTGGTGGAATCCTTATCCGCCATTATTCTGATATAATCTTTGTTTATAGTTGGAGTTGGAATAGCAAAGTAATCTTTTCCCCAAGTGTTTACAGGGAACATTCCTTCTAGCAGAGGATCAGAATTTGGAGAACACACAACTGTGGACCATACATTTCCTGAATAAACCGCAAAGTTTTTTCCATTTTTTGACTCCAGTAAAGTTCCTGTTAAGTCGTCCCATGAATTTCGAGCTTGGGCCTGATAAACATAATTAGGAGGAATTGTAACAGTATAAGCCGTATTCACATTTCTTGATGGCGCTATATTTCCTTTTGGTGTAATCTCAACAACAACCGTATCCCCTGCTGCAACAATGGAAAACTCTGATTCGTAGAGTTGACCGCCTTTTATCTCAGATTTGTGAGACATTACTCGATATCGTTTTCCAAGTGAGGGTGTGGGCAAAACCAATGCTGCTTCATGCCTAGCAGCATGGTAAGTCACAGCAAACACAACAACATCATTATTACTGGTAATATGAATTGCTCGATTTAATTGCACATCCGAACCATTTATATAAGCAAGTGACGAGGTAATATTTACTCGTGTAATTTGACCTTTAGTCACAGAAAAACTTCTAGAAAATGCGGTTCCGGGAATACTAACGGTTCCTGAAGCTGCGGTATTAGAGGTGATATTAAGCCAGTAAACCGCATTGGCTTTATCGTATGTCTCTGGAAATGCAAACCAAAAATCGGTACCACTATTCGTTAATACCTGGCTTGTAGCAGAAATACTAGCAAGAATCGTTAAGAATATGATCAGAAACTTTCGCATATAAGTCACGAAAATAACTCATTGAGCACCACGTTAATAAGCCCATTTTACCAATTGTTAATTAATAATATTATTTGACTTCTTACATTGTTTTAAAGGAGACTCTACATTTGCCGAATGAGCAAAGACAATCCATTCTTCGAGGCTTTTTCAACGCCACATGATAGTATTCCTTTTGACAAAATATTGCACGAACATTTTCTTCCTGCGTTAAAAGAGTCTATTGACATTGCTAAAAAAGAAATCGATGCAATAAAAAAATGCGAACAACCTGATTTTGTTTCAGTTATAGAAGCAATGGAAAAGTCGGGTAAATTATTAGGAACCGTAACTGCAGCATTTTTTAATTTAAATAGTGCGGAAACGAATGATGAATTGCAGGCGATTGCAGGTGATTTTAGTGGACAAATAAGTGCGTTTAGTTCTGAAGTAAATACTGATCAAATTCTTTTTGATCAGATTAAAAAAGCAAAAGAAGCTACAGATGTAAGTTCACTTTCTACGGAGCAAAAAACCTTGCTGGAGAAAACTTTCAATCGATTTGCACGAAATGGTGCTTTATTAAGTAGTGTCGATAAAGAAAAACTTAAAGAAATTGATCAAAATCTAGCCCAATTAAAAGTAGATTTTGGACAAAATTTATTAAACGATTCAAATGCTTATTTAAAAGTATTTGATGATAAGACTAGTTTGAATGGGTTGAGCGATTCACTTATCGATCAAGCTCAACAACTTGCTGAAAGCAAAGATCATAAAGATAAATGGGCAGTGAATTTAGACTATCCAAGTTACATTCCTTTTATGACTTATGCTTCAAACTCTGAATTGCGTAAAGAGCTTTTTATGGCCTATGCGCAAAGAGCTGCTCAGGATAATGAATTTAATAATAAACTCATCCTTGAAGAAATAGCAAAATTTCGCCTAAAAAGAGCCCGATTATTAGGTTTTAAATCACATGCAGACTTCACTTTGGCAGAGAGAATGGCAAGCACACCGTCGAAGGTTCACGAATTTTTAAATGATTTATTAGAGAAATCATTAGGTAAAGCAAAAGAACAGGTTAATGAAGTATCACTATTTGCAGTTGAAAACGGAGCTATACTGCCACTACAACGCTGGGATTTCACCTATTGGAGTGAAAAATTAAAACAATCAAAATACAACCTAGAAGACGAAGTTCTTAAACCGTATTTCAAATTAGAAAATGCATTAGACGGTGTTTTCAAAACAGCAAATAAACTCTTCGGATTAACCTTTAAGGAAGTATCTAATATTCCAAAATACCACGAAGACGTTCAAGCTTTTGAAGTTTATGGGGAACAAGATGAGTTTATTGCAGTGTTTTACGCTGATTTCTTTCCCCGTGCAGGAAAACGAAATGGTGCTTGGATGACGAGTTTCAAAGGACAAAGTATAGAAGATGGTGAAAATAACAGACCGCATATTTCTATCGTTTGCAACTTTTCAAAACCAACTCCGACCGAGCCAAGCTTACTTACTTTTCAGGAAGTGAGAACACTGTTCCACGAATTTGGCCATGCATTACATGGAATGCTGGCAAATACTCAATATGAAAGCTTGAGTGGAACTGGCGTTTATTGGGACTTTGTAGAATTACCTTCTCAAATATTTGAGAACTGGTTGTATGAAAAAGAATGCTTAGAATTATTTGCGTACCATTACAAAACGGGTGAATTAATTCCAAAGGAATTAATTCAAGCAATAAAAGACAGTGCAGCATTTTTAGAAGGGTATCAAACCATTCGCCAACTTAGTTTTGCAAGACTAGATATGGCTTGGCACGACTCTAGGAGTGAAAATGAACTGAATCTCTCCCAAATTGAAGAACGAATATTAGGCGCTTCAGATCTTTTTCCTGCAGTAAGCGGGACTTCAATGAGTACTTCTTTTGCTCATATATTTAGCGGTGGATACAGCGCAGGATACTACAGTTATAAATGGGCCGAAGTATTGGATGCTGATGCTTTTGAAAAATTTAAAGAAGATGGATTATTCAATAAAGAAACAGCTAAGAGCTTCAGGTATAATATATTAGAAAAGGGTGGCACAGAGCATCCAATGGATTTATATGTGCGATTTAGAGGTAAGGAACCCAGTACAAAAGCACTATTAGATAGAGCACAATTAAATTAGAAATATCAATTATCATTTCTACAGAGTTTACAATTACATTTGTTGGTTTAGCGGAAAGAGTTTCACAACCAAACGCCTCCTGAAAATGGAGCGGCTGTTGTCGCATAACCGCAAAATATTAAGGCCGCATTAGCGGCCTTTTTTTATTTCTCAATTAACTAATCTCTTAACTTTGCAATTCGCTAAAACAAGTTCAATGGTTATAAAATTTCGTATTCTTCTAGACACAGAAAAAAATGTTTTCCGAGACATAGAAATCGAGGATACTCAGACCTTTGAGGCTCTGCACTATTCTATTCTCGATGCATTTGAATGGGAAGCGGATGAAATGGCCTCGTTTTATGCCAGTAACGAAGATTGGGAAAAAGGCGATGAGATTCCTTTGATGGACATTCAAGAGGAATTTGGCCCAAAAAGTTTGGAGGTAATGAGTCAAGTTACTTTGTCTAACCAAATCAAAACTGTTGGACAGAAATACATTTATGTTTTTGATTTTTTACTCATGTGGTGTTTCTACGTAGACGTTTTAGAAATAAAGAAACCGGAAGAAGGTGCTGAATATCCGCAGCTTACTTTAACCTATGGTGACGTTCCTAGTAGAACTGAAAAAAAACCTGTTGATTTTTCAGGTCAAAAAGATGCATCGGATTTAAGCGATGACGACGACGACGACGAGGATGATGAGGCATTCAATTTTGATGATTTAATCAACAACTAATTTCCGCTTCAAAACGATATTTAATAGTTATTGCGGGTCCTACTGCTGTAGGAAAAACTGCAATTGCTATTCAGGTTGCGAATCACTTTAACGTTCCTATTGTCAGTGCAGATTCTAGACAGTTCTACAAAGAGATGTCGATTGGAACCGCAAAACCTAATGAAAAAGAGCTGTCTCAAGCTGAACACTATTTTATAGGTTCACATAGTATTGTCAGTCCTATTTCAGCTGGTGAGTACGAGCGGATTGCACTAAAAAAAATAGAAGAATTACACCAAGAACATAAAGTGATAATTCTTACTGGAGGATCAGGTTTGTTTCTTGATGCTGTTTGCAAAGGATTGGATGATTTGCCAAAAGTAGACCAAAAGAACAGAGCAGAATTACAAATTGAATTTGAAGAAAAGGGGCTTTTATATCTTCAAGAAAAACTGAAAAAATTAGATCCAGAGTATTTTTTATTATGTGATCAAATGAACCCACATCGCTTGATTAGAGCTATAGAATTGTGTCAAACTTCAGGTAAAAAAATGGCTGAATTACGCAATCAAAAAACAGCTATCCGGCCTTTCGATATAATTTACATTGCGCTTAACAGCGAAAGAAAAGAATTGTATGAACGCATAAATCAGCGAGTCGATCATATGCTGAAATTAGGCCTTGAAAGCGAAGCTCGCAGCCTTTTTCCAAAAAAAGATTTAGTAGCATTAAATACAGTCGGATATTCTGAATTATTCAGCTATTTCAGCGGAGAAATTAATATTGGTGAAGCAGTTGAACTAATCAAACGGAATTCTAGGAGATATGCGAAACGTCAAATAACTTGGTTTAAAAGAAATCCAGAATACAACTGGTTCCATCCCAATGAGATAGAAAAATTCATCAGTTTGTCTGAGAAAAAAATGAATGAATAATTTTCATTTTTAAATTTTATGATTATTTGAATAGCTGGAAAAAGTAAATTTGCAGCTTAATTTTTAAGAAAATCATTATGTCTTTTATAGATGCACTTTATAGCGGAGATCACGCAAAAGCAAAAAGTCACATCAGAAATCTTGTACGGATTGCATGTGCAGATGGTAATATGGACGACGCCGAATACAAACTGCTACTGAAAATAGCACGTAAATATGAAGTCTCTGAAGAGTCCGTTCAAGAAATTATAGAACAAGTAGATTCATTGCCTTTCACTCCTCCTTCTAGCAAAGAAGAGCGCTATGTTCAACTATGGAACTTAGGCCGAATGGTTATGGCTGATGGTATAAAAGACCCAGGAGAGTTATCTAAAATTTCGAAATTTGCAATAGGTTTGGGTTTCAAAGCTGAAATCGTTCCTGGATTAGTAGATGAAGTAATCAGCATTGTTGAGGCTAAAAGCTACGAGGAAGATGCAATTGAAGGAATAGAGAAATATATAAAGAGGCATTAAGTAACCAGTCCATATAAAAAATTTAAAGCTCTTCCATTCCGTTAATTAACGGAGGAAGAGCTTTTTTTGTTTTTAGAAAAAGGTTCGAGAAAGTGATGTTTATCAAGATTCTATGGGGTTGTCTTGTTCGCTGGTAAGAATCAAAAACTGAATACCGAAGTTAGAATTACTCATTATTCAAATGGAAATCTATGTCCTTATAATGAAGGCGTTAAATTCCGTGCACGTTTAATTTGGGTTACCTCTCTAGCTTTTCCAGATTTATAAGCCTCAATAAATTTTTGTTTTTTCTTGATCCGATTTCCTGAAAACAGGCATAACGAACAACACAAGCCAGTACCAATCGTCATCGAACAAGACCAAACACTTTAATCGTCATTCCCGTGCAGGCGGAAGTATGCTTTCGGTATTAAAGGTTCCCGCTTGGGCGGGAAGGACGGTAATATATTGCTTCAAGTTGCTCTTAAAAATAACACTGAATATCGTTTTTCTCGAATATTCAATCAAAAAAATATAAAAGGCTTTTTAGGGAAGTGCTTTTTTTTATTTTAGGCACATGCTTACAATTGATATACACACGCACATTTTACCGAAAGACATTCCGAATTTTAAAGAACGGTTTGGCTACGGCGGATTCATTCATTTAGATCATCACAAACCTTGCTGCGCAAGAATGATGAAAGATGACCACTTCTTTAGAGAAGTCGAAGACAATTGTTGGAGTGCGGAAGCCAGAATGAAAGAATGTGATCATCAGCATGTTGACGTGCAAGTATTGAGCACAGTGCCTGTAATGTTCTCCTATTGGGCAAAACCTAAAGATGCCCTCGAAGTCTCTATGTTCTTGAACGATCATATTGCTGGAATTGTAAGCGACTATCCAAAACGCTTTATTGGATTAGGAACATTGCCGATGCAAGATCCAGATTTAGCCATTCAAGAGTTGAGAAGATGCAAGGAAATTGGACTTATTGGCATTCAAATCGGAACGCATGTCAACGATTGGAACCTCTCTGCACCTGAAATAGTTCGTGTATTTGAAGCTTGTCAAGACTTGGACATGTGTGTTTTTATTCACCCGTGGGATATGATGGGTGCAGATTCACTTCAAGAATATTGGTTACCGTGGTTGGTTTCTATGCCCGCAGAAAGTTCCAGAGCTATTTGTCATTTAATTTTTGGAGGAATCTTCGAAAAACTGCCAAACCTAAGAGTCGCAATTGCTCATGGAGGCGGCTCATTTCCTGCTACCATAGGCCGTATTGAACATGGGTTTAATGTTCGCCCAGATTTGGTAGCTAAAGACAACCCTATCAATCCACGTGATTATATGGGTAAGTTTTGGTTAGACTCGTTGGTTCATGATCCATTAATGTTGGATTACGTTGTAAATTTAGTTGGAGAAAATCGAGTCGCTTTGGGAACAGACTACCCTTTCCCGCTTGGTGAATTGGAACCTGGACAATTAATTAATGGAACAGAATACAGCGAAAACAAAAAAGGAAACCTACTGCATGGGTCAGCTTTGGAGTGGATGAATTTGGATAAATCAAAGTTTCTTTAAAGCTTTACATTCCTAATGAAATACCCTACTTTTGCATTAGTATTGGCCCTGTAGCTTAACTGGATAGAGCACCGCACTACGGATGCGGAGGTTCGGGGTTCGAATCCCTGCAGAGTCACTAAAAAGAGGAGTTCATTTATTTGAATTCCTCTTTTTTTATGTGTTTTTTCCTTTAAATGAAATCATTAAATTTGACTCCTAAACTTGTCATTATGAAACATTTATTGCTTTCAGCACTTCTACTAATGGTGCTTTTTATAGGTTGCAAAAAAGAGGAATATGAACTTCCTACAATTCCAGAAATCCCAGAAGCAATAGGTATAACTAAGCAAGGATCAAATGATGAAACCGCTAGAAATGAATACGATCAATCTATTGAAAACGCATTTAAAGCATTAGAATCGACAAACTTTGGCAGTCGAGGAGCAGATTCTAGTGTGGTATTACCTTGTGGAATAGTCAATATTGATACCACAGGCGGAAAACACAAAATCGTTTATGGGAAAAATTGCAACCGAAAAATATTGAGTGGAACTATTGTCGCTACTCTAATGCCTTCCGCTGGAAAGTGGAGAGATAAAGGAGCTGTAGTTCAGTTGGAATATCAGAATTACACTGTGCTTTTCGAAGTAAATAACCAAACCTTAGTTTTTAATGGAACCATCGTCGTTACTAATATTAATGGCGGATTAATCTATGAAGCTATTACGCTAAGCAGCACTATTGAGCATAAAATACGGGGAAGTATAAACATCACTTTTGACAATGGTAAAACCAGAACGTGGCAAGTATTCAAAAAACGGACTTATAGCGCAGCAAATGGACAAATTGAAAATTTAGAAGCGCAATTGGCCGCAGATTCAACTGGAAATATTGCAGAAATAGGAATTACCAAAGCAGGCGAAAACTTCACGACCACTGTTCCTACAACTTTCAGATATAAGAATTGTGGTCAAGGCTCAGCAGTAGGGCCATTTATTTTGGTAGAAGGTAAGTTGGTGTTTACGGTGAATTCAAATTCAATAACTGCCGAGGCCGGTCAAAAATTTGAAAATGAAACAATTACACCAGCTAATGATTGCTCTGCTTCTGGCTATAAGTTGACTTGGAATATTGGAGGTACTACAAAAGAAGAATTTCAATACTACTAATAGTTCTCAATCAAAATTTATTCGGAATTTTGTTGGCTATAAATTGAATCTTTGTAAAGCGTGTGAGCGTTGAATTTCAAAAATATAATAGCTGTATCAAAACATTAATTCCAAGTACGCAACTCTGTTTCTCAAGTTTTTGTATTGTAATAATATTCCTACTATCTTGTTCTATTTCAACCGCCCAGATTGTACGTATTGAGAACGACCAAGCTTTAACAGATACTAATAAATTAAGTGGAGCAATAGATCTTAACTTTTATACAGTAAAGAATAATTCTCAATTTTTCAAATTAGCAACTGGCTCTCAAGTAAAATATTCAAAAAACAAAAACACTTTACTATCCATTAACGAATTACGAATTATTTTTTCTGGTCAAAATGATTTAGAAAACCGTGGTTTCCAGCATTTACGATATCAAAAAACATTAGACAGCACTTTTACGTGGGAAGTCTTTAGTCAAATTCAATTTGATCAAGTATTAAAAATCAAATTGAGGCAGCTAAATGGAACTGGTGTAAGAATGCAGTTCTTTAGAAAATCGAAAAGCAAGTTATTTCTAGGACTTCACTATATGTATGAATATGAAGAAGAATACGAAACCGATATCATCAATAACGATCATCGCATAAGTTCCCAATTTTCATTTTCAAAAAAACTCCCTAAAAGCTTCGTTCACTGTATCGCATATTATCAACCCAAAATTGCAGACTTTTCGGATTATAGAGTTTCAGGAAGTGCCACCTTTACCATTGAACTCAGCAAACAACTTCGTTTCAATATAAGAGGCGAATTAAACTACGATAGTCAGCCGGTAATTGGAATAAATAGTTTGACCTATACCTTTCTAAACGGTTTTAGCTGGGGGTTTTAAAAGCACTATTTTACCAATTTGTTAGCGATTAGAAACTCACTTTATCATTCAAAGAATTCAATACTATTAAAGTCTTTATGTAAATTTGAAGGATAACCGTAAAGCCATGATAAAATTCTTCATCATATTTTTCTCAATACTTCTTGCTTTTTCATCGTGTAAAAAAGAAGAAATTGATATTCCTCCTATTCCTGAAACAATTCCAAGTTTAGAGAATATTGGAAGAGGTTCAAATGATGAAACTGCAAGAATGGAGTACAATAAAATCATTGACTTAGTTTCTTTTGTTTATGAGCTAAATTATCTAAAAATGAACGGCTTAGATCTTGAAAATATAAATTATCCGTGTGGTTTATGGACTGTTGACACACTTGGAGGTCGATTGAATCTTAAGTTTACAGGTGAATGTGGATCCAGTGTTTTATCTGGAAAAGCAACTGTTGTAGAAGTCAACAATATCGATTGGAGCAAAAGACAATCAAAGTTACTTGTTAAATTAGATAATTACAAAGTTGTTACAGGCTCAAATAACGAAGAATTAATCTTTAATGGTTATTTCACACTTGAAAATTCACATGGAGGTTTAATTTCATTGGTGATTCGGGGAGGTGGAAATCTGGATTACATCGTAAGAGGTTCTCTTGACATTACCTTTGACAATAATGAAACCAGAACTTGGAGAATTACACAAAAAAGAAGGTTTCATGATGCTGGCTCCAATTGGGAGAACATCCAATTACAAGTTACAGCAGATTCAAATAACTCAATTGCTGAGTCTGGAAAAAATAAATACGGCTATGATTTCACTACCACTTACCAGTCTACCATAGAATCATATAGCTGCAATACACAAACTAACTGGATTCCAAATTTCACTCAAGCTCATGGCAAGTATACCTATCAAGTGGGAAGCACTTCTGTTACTGTTGAAGCTGGATTTACAAATGAGAACGATAACCTGAATCCAGTTCATAATTGTGAATCGAAAGGACTTAAAATCAACTGGAACTTCAGCAACGGTAGTAAGGAAACGTTTTTTGCATACAACTAATGACTCCTGACTCAAATAAAAATAAGCACGCTTATCTAAAAATCATTGTTTCTGTATTTGCACTCCTAGTATATTTTTCATTTTTCTTCTATACGCATCCCATTGGGGATGATTTCGTGAATTCTTCGAGTGTTATAAAAAACGGAGTTTTACAAACGTGTAATGACTTATTCTTTGGCTGGAGCGGAAGGTATAGTTCAAATTTAATTCTGAGTCTAAACCCTATGGTTTTAGGCTCTTATTTAGGTTATCAGTTTTCTTTAATCCTTGTATTGCTTCATTTACTGTTGAGCTTTTACTGACTTACGAGACTTCTTTACAAAGACTCCAGTAAAATAAATCTAGTGTCAATATCTTTGATTTTTTCATTAGTCTACATCACCATTTTACCTAGTATTTCTCATGGCATATATTGGTTTGGTGGATCCTTAACCTATACTGGCAAACAATCTATTTTAAATTATATCGGAGTTTTAGTTCTGATGATGCGCAAAAATGAATCTAGTTTTTCGCAAAATATATACTCCTGTATTTTAATCTTACTTGCAATTCTAATCATCGGTTTTAATGAGGTTAGTCTTGTTTTTTAGTGATTTTTAATTTATTTTTTTTTGGAGCTAGACTGCAAAAGAGAAAGCAAGTTACTCTCTCCTTTCTAATCCTTCTTTTACCCCTAATTGGTGCCGCTTCCGCAATATTTGCTCCAAGAAATTCGCTTCGGTCATCATTTTCCGAAATAAATCATGACCTGATATATTCTATAGGTATGTCTATCGCACAAACTGGCCGATTTGCTCTTAAGTGGTTATGCTCTCCTTCACTGGTTTTACTTTCAATACTTTTTATCTCTCAATTTGATGCAATAAGCAAAAAAGTTCCGCTATTAAAAAGGTATTCACTTTAGATTATAGTTGGACCATTTCTCTGCTCCTACTTCCCATTTTTATTGCCTCGTTTTTACCCTACTGGTCAACAGGTATTCTGGGACAGGCTAGAACTATGATTCTTGCGTGGCTCTTTTTCATGCTAATTTGGTTGGTAAATCTTAGTATTATAACCCATAGATTTAGATCTAAGTTTTACTCAAAAACAAAGTGGTTGATCCCGATAGAAAAAAAATTCTGTTGTTTCTTTTCATCTCATTTTTGACAACTGAGAATGGGTTTTATTTGTTTTCTGACCTATTTCAAAACAAGCACCTAGCTTATGACTTTGAGATGATCAGCCGCGAAAAGCAGCTGCTAGAATACCAAGTCATATATAAGTTCAATAGGCTTAAAAACTCGTCTAAAATACTCTTCGTTTATGATGTAAATCCCAAATTAGACAGCTCTATTAATCGCAGTTATAAAATATATTTCAAGCGTGAAAATTCTGAAGTAGTAGGAATTTAAAATTGAGACTTTATTTTTAGAATTTCAGAATTTAAAAAAATATTAACTAAGCTCATTTTAAACTGTTTTGTGCACTTCTACACATGGAGAATTATTAAATTTGCAATCCGAACGAAGAAACTCTTTCATGGCTGATAAATGCAAATATATATTCGTTACGGGTGGTGTTACTTCTTCTCTAGGGAAGGGTATTATTTCAGCCTCATTAGCGAAGTTACTTCAAGCACGTGGTTATCGTGTTACAATCCAGAAACTAGATCCTTACATTAATGTTGATCCGGGTACACTAAACCCTTATGAGCATGGGGAGTGTTATGTAACTGATGACGGTGCAGAAACCGATTTGGATTTAGGGCATTACGAACGTTTCTTAAACACACCTACCTCTCAGGCGAATAACGTTACTACTGGTCGGATATACCAAGAAGTAATTAATCGAGAACGACGCGGTGATTATTTAGGAAAAACAGTTCAAGTGATCCCTCATATCACCGATGAAATTCAGGAGTGTATCAAAAAACTTGGAAATACAGGGGCATTCGATTTTGTAATTACGGAAATCGGTGGAACTGTAGGTGATATTGAGTCACTTCCATATGTAGAAGCTGTTCGTCAGCTTCGTTTAGAATTGGAGAATCGAGCAATGGTTATCCACCTTACGCTTATCCCCTATTTGGAAGCAGCTGGTGAGCTCAAGACAAAACCAACTCAGCATTCAGTAAAAATGCTTCAAAGCCTTGGCGTTCAGCCTGATGTTATTGTAGCGCGTACTTCTCATGAATTAGGTGAAAGTATCAAAAAGAAAATTGCTCAATTCTGCAACGTTCGCAAGAAAGCGGTTATCCAATCTATCGATGCTTCCACCATTTATGAAGTTCCATTAATGATGAAGGAAGAACAACTTGATGAAGTTGTGTTGAATAAGTTCGATTTAGAAGACAACATCAAACCTGATCTTGATAGCTGGATTTCTTTTTTAAATAAAATCAAGTATCCAAAATCACGAGTGACCGTCGGTTTAATTGGGAAATACGTTGAACTAAAAGACGCCTACAAGTCTATTCTTGAGGCATTTATTCACGCTGGAGCCTACAATGAATGCAAGGTAAAGGTTGAGTTAATTCACTCAGAGAGTATTAGCAAAGGGAGTCTATCCGAGCATTTAAGTCATCTTGATGGTATTTTAGTTGCTCCTGGATTTGGAGAACGTGGAATTGAAGGTAAAATCGAAACAGTAAAATTTGCTAGAGAAAACAACATTCCATTTTTCGGAATTTGTTTGGGAATGCAATGTGCCAGTATAGAGTTTGCTCGAAACGTCCTTGGACTAGAGGATGCGCACACTACCGAAATTGAAGAAAAGAGCAAGGAACCCGTGATTTACCTTATGGAAAATCAAAAAACGGTCACCGAAAAAGGTGGAACGATGCGATTAGGAACTTATGCTTGTGAGGTTAAAAAGAACACATTAGCTGCTTCTATTTATAGCTCAAATAACATTACAGAGCGACATAGACATCGTTTTGAATTTAATAATACTTATTTAAACGAATTTGAAAAAAATGGCATGATAGCCAGTGGGAAAAATCCTGAAACTGGATTAGTAGAAATTATTGAGATTCCGGAACATCCTTGGTTTGTAGGAACTCAATTTCACCCAGAATACAAGAGCACGGTTGATAATCCTCATCCATTGTTTGTTTCATTTATAGGAGCAGCACTCAAAAAACACAATTCTTAAGACACTTAAAAGCTTACAACATGGATAAAAATAGCCTTATTGGCTTTGGACTTATTGGAGCAATACTTATTGCCTGGACATACTACTCTTCTCCTTCAGAAATTGAGGTACAGCAAATGCAAATGCAGCAAGATAGTATTGCTGCCGTAGAAGCTAACACCAATAAAAAAGAAGATAAAAATGCGATTGAAGCTCAAAACGCAAAGTTTGAAGCACTTGCAAATGACTCTACAGCTACCGCAATAAATGATTCTTTAGCTGGTACTGCAATAAATGAAAAGTACGGACAGTTTGCAGCTGCTGCAACGGGTACAAATGAGTACATAACACTGGAAAATGAGAAAATGGTTCTAACGCTCTCTACTATGGGTGGACGTCCAGTTTCAGTTAGACTTAAAGAACACACAAATTACAATGGATCTGATTTGTATTTGTTTACTGAGGATTCTAGTGCATTTGCTTTTGAATTCTTAAGTCAAAACAGAAAGCTAAGTACTGCCGACTTATTTTTTCAAGCAGATAAAAACAATGTAGTTGCCAAAGGAGACGAAAACTCTGGTGAAGTAAGCCTAAAATTAATGGCTTCAGACAATCAATATATTGAGTTTGTATATTCCATATCTGGTAATTCTTATGATGTAGATTACGATGTGAACTTTGTTGGACTTAACGACTTAGTTGCAGACAATAGAGATGGTATTCAATTGTACTGGCAATTGTATGCGCCGGCTCACGAAAAAGGGTTTGAAAATGAAGATAGACGAAGTTCAATTTTCTTTAAGCCAGTTGATGAAAACAGAGACTACATTTCTGAAGCGAGTCCAGAGCGAGTTGATTTAGAAAATAACATTGAATGGATCGCATTTAAACAACAATATTTTTCTGCAGCTATACTAGCCGATCAGCCGTTTACATATACAAATGGTTACCTAGAAACTCAAAAAGGTATAGAAAACGGCAGTTACACGAAAAACATGATCATGAATGTTGGTGTGCCAATTAATGCAACCACCAATTCAATCGGTATGC
>Ga0208414_1000649_pt1 | contig 31640 bp, 22 predicted proteins | sample AntAceMetag02UKE_FD_184770 | JGI IMG/M metagenome (GOLD analysis project Ga0208414, IMG submission 184770) | Saline lake microbial communities from Ace Lake, Antarctica - Antarctic Ace Lake Metagenome 02UKE (SPAdes) (version 2) | ecosystem: Environmental > Aquatic > Non-marine Saline and... | reverse complement strand
GGTGCGCAGCATGGAATTAACTGCCGACGAATGGACTGATCTTTACGGGCTGCATCTACTCACCGCAAAGCCGGTTATGTATATAGCCAACGTCGATGAAGAAGGTTTTGAAAACAATCCACACTTAGATAAAGTCATTGAAATCGCTGAATCCGAAGGCGCTCAAGTTGTCGCTATTTGCAACAAACTTGAGGCTGAAATTGCTGAACTCGAAGACGATGAAAAGGCAGAATTTCTGCAAGACTTAGGTATGGTTGAGGCAGGTCTAGACAGAGTTATTCGTGCCGGATATGAGCTACTAGGCTTGCAAACTTACTTCACCGCCGGGCCCAAAGAAGTGCGCGCATGGACCGTGAAAATTGGCGCTACCGCACCCAAAGCAGCCGCTGTGATACACACCGATTTTGAAAAAGGTTTTATCCGCGCCGAAGTAGTAGCCTATGACGATTTCGTCGGCAACAATGGCGAAAATGGCGCCAAAGACGCTGGAAAGTGGCGCCTTGAAGGCAAAGAATACATCGTGCAAGACGGCGACGTCATGCATTTTAGATTCAACGTCTAGCTCCTTGTTCTACCAGCCAGACCTAGACACTGAATTGGCCGCGCTCAACACACTACTGCTGAACCTGCTGTTCAAGATTCATCAAATAGAAATCTCTAAACAGCGTGTACTGGTCTGCTTCAGGCGGTAGTTGGGGTAGATCAAGCAGCCTTGCTCGCATCGAGACCAAAAAGGTGAAAAACATCGAATTTCGAACAGGGACGTTGTTTACGAAGCGTATTGGCTGAGCAATTCTTCCACCACCAAAGTTACCAACATACTGACTAACCAATCCTCGGCCACTGGACGGCCCTAGCATTGGCAGAACGATATAAGGCCCCTGCGGCAATCCCCACACCCCCAACGTCTGACCGAAGTCTTCCTGATGTCTTGGCAACCCCATTGAGGCAGCAACATCAAAAAATCCTGCCACCCCTAAGGTGGAATTCACTAAAAAGCGACCAGTGTCGCTACCTGCCATTTTAACCCGGCCCTGAAGCAGCTGATTAATAGCGGTCCAAGGTTCTCCAAGATTAGAAAAGAAATTTGAAATTGATGTCTCTACCGGTGCGGGTGCAACTGCTTTATAGACCTGAGCTGCCGGCTTTATCACAACTATATCTACCCCATTATTAAAAGACGCCATTTTGCGATTAAAGCCCTCATAGGGGTCGACCTCAGATGAGGCACATGCCACTAGCGAAAGGCTTCCTAGGGCAACCAAACATGTTCTAACCCAGTGTAGGGAATTCAGAATCTCACTCTTTTCCATTTGCTGTATCTCCTCCATCTTTATTATTCCCCCGTTTTAAAGGGGACTTTTAGCCACTAGAGCTATCTAAATTCTAAAAACACGGAAGGATATACAGATTCCAGTGAATATTGGATTCATTTAATCCGTAGTTTAAGTTCGGTTGTATGATTTATGGGCTCTAAGCAGCTTAACCAATTTACGGGTTTAGTAGCCACTCGTAAAAAGAAAAGGCTTCTTTATGCTGTTAAAGTGAATTTAACTACGCGAACGCAATACCGAACAAGTGGGGGATTACTTCTTACCGGTATTGTTAATCGAGAGTTAAATGAACAACTCAAAGATTAACAACGTTCCTGGCTCTAAGCCCAACATCTGGCCCTTCCAGGTCATTTAGTCCTGCGGGTGCTTGACAATTTCACAGGAAATGGCCAAAATTCGCGCCCTTTCGAGCTTTCGAAAAACTTATACCTACATCATTGAGAGTTTTTAACTGCGATTTGATTACGTATAATAAGTAGGTCTGAAGATTTGTGGCAATGTAGCTCAGCTGGTTAGAGCACAGCATTCATAATGCTGGGGTCGGTGGTTCAAGTCCACCCATTGCTACCATACATATCAATAGGTTACATAAAAAAACAACCTCAAAGATTAGTACGGGTAAGCACAGGGTAAGCAAAACCTCGCATTACTGATACTGGCTAGATTGCCCCTCCTGCAACAAAAAACTCTCCTTCTCTAGCTGCACTCCTGCCAATCAAAAGACGAAATCATAATACCCACAAACAAAGGCTTTACGAAGCTAACAGACACGAACGCTGTATTTGAAGCGATCATCCATGTGAAGCAAGCACTTAGAATACCAACGCTTGCCATAAATTATCGTCGTTTAGAAATTGATGAAGAAATGAAGAGCGGATTATGGTCAACCATAGTGCTCGTAGATGTCGCGTTAGAACAACTCGAAAAGCCAGTTACTTTACACCCTATCGATTAGAATAAAATCACTAAACGCACACCAAGCCACGACCTCAGGTTCTGACCTAACCTGTACTGGGTGTCTCTAAAAGGTGCCGTTTGCCGCGCCATATTGCCTTAATCTCAATTTTTAGGTTACCAATCAGGTCGTCAAGCTATTCACTCAGGAACAAGAGCCTTCCAGCTGTGCCATTAAAGATGGATATACTATAACCTCAATAATAGAACTTTCAGATGATGAGTATCTATTTACACCTTTTCGAATTAGAGCGTTAGGCCTGTCGATTTCAACAAACCATTCTTGCGTGCAACCCAGCGCCGCTTTAAAAGTAAGCACTATAAACACACGGGGATTGATCCATGCAAACCGATCTATAACGCAAGTTCGAGTAAGCAACAAATCCAAATCAACATCTTGTTCAATTCCATGATGCGCGCGCAATATCCACATCTACCCAGTAGTAAAAAACCAAAACATCTCTGCAAAATTTGTTTAAGTGATTTTGATATTTCCATGATTAGCATTAAGGGAAAACATATATATTTAAGGCATGCTAAGCCGATCTAATTGGTGAGCACGCTTGAGTTTTTCACAATCCATCGAGCATCACATTGACTGGATGAGCTTTCAAGCCATAGAAAACCACAAACCGAGCAAGGCCCAGAGCCTGCCTAGAGGCGAGCGCAGACTAGGCAGCTTTGTGTCGGTAGCGGACCTTTCCAACAGCGGTGGTTACGTAATGAAATGAAAACCCTAGTGCCGATGGTTCAATTTCAACTATAGGTACGCTCCCCTTCGTCCTTCACCAAGACTGCGCCTATGTTATTAGTGTCGCCAAGAACCATCAAAGCCCTAGCCACACATACATATATTTTCGCCCCGTTAGCTCCAAGCGCCTGAGTGCAACCAAGCTCGATTCGCACGTTTCATGCCTCCTCCATCCTACACACTGCAATACTGCCAATATGTAGCAGATAGCAAAATACCGATTGACAGTCGGTTTTCTAAATGTGACCATCTTCTTACTTTCCAATAAACCACCAAGGTTAATCTTTATGCGTTTGGGCGAGCTAGAAAAACTAGTATTGAACTACTTGTGGAGTGTCGACAAAGCCGATGCCAAGCAAGTACACGCGTACTTCGAAGAACAAAGAGGAGGCACGCTGAACACTATTCAGAGCACGCTGGATCGCCTGTTCAAGAAAGGCCTACTTGTGCGCACGAAGGAAAGTCACGCATTTCAGTACAGCTCCGCAGCATCACGCAAGGCATTTATAGGCCAACTGATCAGAGACGTAACTCGAGATTTTACAGGCGATGACGAAGATAGCCTGTTAGCCGCTTTCGTTTCCTTGTCTACTGAGTTAGATGAGTCGCAGCTGGATAAGCTTGATAGATCGATTCAGGAATATCGCAAGCAATCAAACCGGACGAAAAAGTCATGATTTCAGGATTTCCGGCTTTTATACTGAATTGGGTCTCAATCATTGCGATCAGTAGTCTAATTGTAGTTGGCTTAATTACTATCAGCACCCAATTCAATAATGTTCACTTCGAGCGCTTTTCTGTCGATGCACGACGAAGTTTACTCTGGCTGGCAGCGTTATCTCCTTGGATTATTGGTATTCTCGCAGGATTTATTGCTCTTTCTTCAGGCGGCGATTATTGGGCTGCGAAATTAAGTTCCGTAGTTTTTCATTGGCATCATCCTCGAGAATTCATCCTGGCAAGTTGGCATGGCGCCTCAATAGCCATATCAATAATTTATGTAATGTATGTTGCTGTAGGGCACATACTGAAATTGCTTGATAGCGGCAATAAACTTAATACCTTGGTTGCTTTGGCGGAACCCCTAGACTCTGATATTCAAAGGTTAGATACAGATACTCCAGCTGCATTCACTGCCGGTTACCTAAAACCTAGAAGCTACATTACCCAAGCTCTGCTTTCACAATTGAGCGACGAAGAGTTTTCAATCGTAAAACTACACGAAAAAGAACATGCGCGCCGATACGACCCTGTTAAGAAATGCTTATTTCAGTTACTCACAGCCCTCTTCCCCAGAAACGTGTCGCAAAGGCTCAATCAATCAATGACTACCGCGATGGAACAGAGTGCGGATAGAGCAATATTGGATGAAGTGCCAGACAGAGCGACTATCGCGGCCACACTTCTAAAAGTAAGAAGGCTTGTTGCACAGCCCATCCATTTACAAACAGATACCAGTTTTATCTGCAACTACGGCATAGACAATATAGAGCAGAGAATTGAATACCTATTAACAGAAGACAAGGGCAAATCGATTCCGGTTTTAGCTACTTTCCTGATCTTTTTTTCTATGTCTGTGTTGTGCGCCATGTCGGCTGATTTCATCCACCATACGATTGAGTATACGTTGTCGCACTATTAAAAAGAGCGAGTTTTGATTACGTTAAGACTCAAACTTCGAGCGATGTTCCCTGAAATCGATTTCGAAATAATAATCTATCGGATGGATCAAGGATTCCAATCTATGAAAAGAAAATTAATACTCGGTCAGCGCTTGCTCTGGCTTGTGTTAGTTAGCCTTGTGTCAGCAATAGCTTCTGCTCACGGGGTTGATGAGAGTACCCAACAGTTCCTCACAAGCAATGAGGGAGTAGCAATCATTCCCTTTCTCTATATTGGCGCAAAACACATGGTTACCGGTTATGACCACCTACTATTTTTAGTCGGTGTAATTTTCTTCCTTTACCGAACAAAAGACGTGCTGATTTACGTTAGCTTCTTCACTCTCGGTCATAGTCTTACTCTGATTTACGGCGTATACAATGATATTCAGGTAAACGCTTTTTTGATTGATGCTGTTATTGGCCTATCAATTGTTTATAAGGGTTTTGACAACCTAGGTGGCTTCAAGCGTCTAACCGGTTATCAACCAGATACCCGGACAGCAGTATTAATCTTTGGCCTGTTTCACGGTTTTGGCTTAGCAACAAAGCTGCAAGAATTTGACTTTGGCGGTGATGGTTTATTGCAGAACTTACTTGCCTTTAATGTCGGTGTCGAGATAGGACAGTTCATTGCCCTTAGCTTTGTACTGATCGGCTTAAGTTTCTGGCGCAGACATGACAGCTACCTAAAATTCGCAACCGTAAGTAATACTTTGTTGATGAGCGGCGGGGTAATTCTCACTATGTATCAACTTACCGGTTTCGTTATAAGCCCTGGAGCATGAAATGAGTGAAGTAGAACTCCCCATTCAATCGACCAAGACTCTGATTAAAGCATTGGCTATTGCTGTGTCATTGGCGGCAATTGTTTTTGTGACAATCGTATTGCCGTCAGAATACAACATAGACCCCACGGGCGTTGGTAGTGTGCTGGGCTTAACGGTGCTTGCTGCAACTACTGCGGAATCCGAAGCAGGCACGCCTGATTTGACAGCTGAGGCTGGGTATCGGGAAGACCAAACCAAGATCACGATTCCTGCAAACAGCGGGCTCGAGTACAAGTTTTTCCTGCAACAGCACGGAAGCTTAATCTATACCTGGAACAGTGACGATAGCGCTTTGTACTTTGACTTGCATGGGGAACTGCAAGGCGATACGACCGACTATTTTGAAAGTTTTGCCGCAGCAACCACCAATGAAATGAAAGGTTCTATCACAGTGCCTTTCACCGGCTCACATGGCTGGTATTGGCGTAATGGCAGCAATGAAGATGTGGTCGTCAGTCTTAAAACGCAGGGTACTTACGAGATTATCGGTCTAAAATAAATAACACCATTAACCATTAGGGGATTAAGACAAATGAAAACACTACGCATCGCACTATTCATGGCTATTTCACTCTTAGCTAATACTAGTTTTGCACACGAAGGCCATGACGCAGAACCGTTAGATCAAGGGCAAGCTATGGCTGTCGCTGCCGAGACTAAGCTGCAACTCATAGAAGAAGGCAAGTTGGCATCCTCTTGGGCGACAATTGATTCTCCAACTGCCAATTTAGTCCGTCAAGATGGAATTCAGAATTGGATTTTTTCTTATTCAGACACGAGCGCACACACTCATTTGAACATGGTATTCACTATTACTGGTACTTTTGTCTCAATGGAAAATTCAGCTTCTGGCCACACACATTGAGCTAACAATCTGGCGCCACTTCCTCCAGACAGCCTATTATGAAACTAGCAGGCTGTTCTCGCGACAACCGGTTACACGATTATTTCACTCCACACTTAGATAGAACTGACTTGCGGTTGGCGGCTCTATCTGTCAACACTCATTCGAATCCAATTGGAAACAGATGTTATGACCGTTCAACCCATTCAGAATGCAGTGGCGCTAGAAAAAATTATTGGCGCAGCCTGTCACTTAACCATCGCCCGAACAGCCATGATAGCGATTCTGACTGTCTTTACAGCTACGACCTCGGCAGCACAGGATCGCACTTCCAATAGCGTTATCGATCTCCCCTACGCGTTAAGTCGAACCCTAAGTGACAATCCCGCTTTGATTGCCACTGGCTATCAGATGCAAGTACAGGATGCGCGAATACTCCAAGCTGGCATCAAACCAAGTCCAGAATTATATGTTGAAGTAGAAAATTTCTTAGGTTCCGGGTCGAGCGACCTACTGCGCGGGGTGCAAACTTCAGCCAGTATCGCGTGGATACTTGAACGTGGCGTCAGGGCAAGACGAGTTAGCGCTGCACGTGCAGGCTCTACGCTATTAGAAACAGAAATCACCCTGCAAAGACTCGATGCCTCTGCCGAAACGGCACGGCGTTATGTTCAGTGTCTCGTATTACAGAGCAGATTGCAGAATGCCACTGGTGGAATACGTCTTGGTCAAGAAGTTGTAGAAGCGACGCAGCGCCGTGTTAACGCAGCCACGACCCCCACCGCCGAATTAGCACGTGCCCAGGCAGACCTGCGCCGATTAGAATTGGTAGCTGAAGACCTACAGCATCAATTGGAAGCCGCTTATTACAGGCTGGCTCAACAATGGGGGTCAACAAACCCAGAGTTTTCACGCGTCATTGGCGACTTGCTCAGTATACCGAACATTGAAAATTTCGAGAGTCTCAAAGAAAGTTTGGCACAAAACCCGGACATAGAACGCTATCTGTCTTTACAACGAATGAACAATGCGCAGCTAAAACTGGAAGAAGCTAAAAATAAACAGAGTTGGCGAGTGTCTGGCGGTTTTCGTTGGATGGAGCAAACCAATGATCATGCCTTTGTGGCTGATGCCACCATCCCACTTGGAAAAGACAATAGCAATCGCGGACGCGTAGCTGAACAGCGCGCCATCATCGCCAGAACAGAGGCAGAAAAACAGGTTCAAAAACTCAAGATCGAAACCGACCTGTATGTAATTTATCTAGAACTACAACATAGCATCCACTTAACGAGGGCTTTTTCTGATGACATGATTCCGCTCTACGAAAAAGCTATGGAGGAAACTCAATTAGCCTATGAATCGGGTAGATACAGCTACCTAGAGTGGAGCACAAGTCAGCTAAATCTGTTGAACGTTCGTTATGAACTAATCGATGCTGCAATGAGCATCTACCAGAACCTAATAGAGATTGAGCGACTCACCGGCGTAACAATCGAAGTGCCACAACTGCGGCAATGAGGTAAGAATGAAACAAGGCGTCCGATTACTTAGCATAGGACTAATACTGGGTTTCTTCGCCACGTGTGGCGAAGAAACACTTTCCAATTCACCTATCGAAGAAGCTGCCGGTCCCGGTGAATATGAACGTGGTCCTAACAATGGCAGGATGCTGATCGAGGATGGTTTTGCCATTGAGCTTGCGATTTTTGAGACAGGTGTGCCTCCTGAATTCAAAGCATGGGTAACAGACCAAGGCAATCCTATCTCTCCCAGAAATATAGATCTGGTGGTAACGCTTACGCGCCTAGGCGATGTGCAAGACGTGATTCGCTTCTTGCCTATGGGAGACGCACTGCGTGGAGATACAGTGATCTACGAGCCGCATTCTTTCTATGTCACAGTAGATGCCAGCTATAAAAATAGGAGCTACAGTTGGCAATACGAGAGTCTCGAGGGCCGCACAACTATTTTGCCCGATATGATTTCAGCGTTTGGGATCGAAACTGAAACGGCTGGAGCCACTACTTTGCAGCAAACTCTCAACGTCATTGGCACAGTTGAAGCCAATGAAGAATTTTCTCGCAGCATCAGAGCGCGATTCGACGGCACCGTTCAGTCGGTATCCACTAGCATTGGTTCCCTTGTGGAGGCCGGTGAGCCTCTGGTAACTATTGAAAGTAATCAAAGTCTGCTGCCGTACACAATTACGTCACCTATTTCGGGCGTAGTGACAGAGCGCAATATCAATCCGGGAGAGCAGAGCACAGGACAAGTTCTATTTAGAGTTCTGGACACTTCCCGCGTCTGGGCGGAATTGGCTATTCATCCAAGCAGTCGACAATTAGTCAGAACCGGCGCAGCAGTGACACTCAGCTCTCCACTAAGTGATGCTGATGCGACAGGTACGATAAGTAATTTCAAGATTACCGTAGAAGATAATCAGGCTGTTGTCGCCAGAGTTTTAGTCAACAACGACGAGGGTGGATTTCCTCCCGGTAGCTTCATTGAAGGCAAGGTAAACATTGCGCAGGTTGAAGTTCCACTGGCAGTGAAACGTTCAGGACTCCAACCGTTCAGAGACTTTACGGTTGTATTCGCCAAGGTAAATGATACCTATGAAGTGAGAATGCTTGAACTCGGACGGCTGGATGAAACTTGGGTAGAAGTGCTTGGCGGCCTCGATACAGGCACTGAGTATGTCACCACAAACAGCTATGTCCTAAAAGCCGATGTGGAAAAATCTGGCGCCAGTCATGATCACTAACGGAAACAATCATGCTTGAATCGATTATACGTCTGGCTATCGCTAGGCGCGGCTTAGTATTGCTGTTAACAATCTTCATCATTGGTCTAGGAGCTTGGAATTTTACCCGTCTGCCCATCGATGCTGTTCCCGATATTACCAATGTTCAGGTTAGTGTTAACACGGCGGCGCCTGGTTATACCCCACTAGAGGCAGAGCAGCGCATTACCTTTCCTGTAGAAACTGCTATGGCAGGCGTACCACGTCTGGCCTCGACTCGCTCGGTGTCTCGCTACGGTCTTTCACAGGTCACTGTGATTTTTGAAGAAGGCACAGATATTTATTTCGCCCGGCAGCAGGTGAGCGAACGCATTAATGCGGTTTCGGGTGATTTACCGGCGGATCTAAAACCTGAGCTTGGGCCTATAGCTTCAGGGCTCGGCGAAATATTCATGTTTACCGTTGATGCGGAGCCCGGCGCAACCAATACGGATGGTAGCAACATAACCCCTATTGATTTGCGCACCGCCCACGACTGGATCATTCGACCGCAGCTTCTGCGCGTCCCCGGTGTAGCTGAAATCAATCCAGTTGGAGGATTCAAGAAGGAAATCCAAGTCGCATTTGATCCCAATAAACTTCTAGCATTTGGTTTAACTCATGAAGATCTGGTTGCGGGCCTAATAGCAAACAATAGCAATCGCGGTACTGGTTTTATTGAAAATAACGGTGCCCAATGGCTTATGCGTGTTCCTGGACAAGCTGAATCAATAGCTGACATTGGCGAAATCGTAATCGGTGACAATGGCGACTTGCCTGTTCGGGTAAGGGACGTTGCTACTCTAGAATTGGGTGAACTGATGCGTGGCGGCGCAGCCACACAAGATGGACACGAAGTAGTTCTCAGCACTGTGTTTATGTTGATTGGCGAAAACAGCCGTGAAGTTGCCAATAACGTAGCTGCACAATTGGAGGAGATAAGCACGTCGCTACCGCAGGGTATAAGCGTGACAGCGGTTTATGACCGAACCGAACTGGTTGACAAGACTCTAGCTACTGTTGAGAGAAATCTGGTGGAAGGCGCCCTACTTGTTGTTGTCGTGCTGTTCCTCTTGCTCGGCAATATCCGTGCAGCGGTACTCACCGCGATGGTGATCCCACTAGCCATGATGATGACGATTAGCGGCATGGTCCAAACTCGCGTCAGCGCCAACTTAATGAGCCTAGGTGCTCTTGATTTCGGTCTCATTATCGATGGTAGTGTCATCATCATGGAGAATTGCCTGCGCCGCCTAGGCCAGCTCTATGACAAGGGAGCCAAGATTAGTTTGCAAGAACGGCTGGAGACGGTTGCCGATGCTACTATTGAAGTTATCCGGCCTGCGCTTTTCGGCGTATTCATTATTACTGCCGTGTATATTCCAATTCTCGCTCTCACCGGGGTCGAGGGGAAAATGTTTCACCCGATGGCTATTACAGTCATCATTGCGTTGCTTAGCGGCATGTTATTATCAATTACCTTCGTCCCAGCATGCATTGCCCTTATTTTTAGAAAGCCTGTTCACGAACGCGCCAACCCAATAATTGTAGGTGCGAAATGGTTGTACCGCCCTCTACTTGGCTTCTCCTTACGTTTTCATTGGCTGGTGTTATTGGTGGCAATCGGAGTAGTAGTCTGGTGTGCCAACTTAGCTACTCGCCTCGGTTCGGAATTTATCCCCAACTTGGATGAAGGTGATATTGCCATGCACGCATTACGCATTCCTGGCACCTCACTAACCCAGGCGATCGAATTGCAGCTGCAGTTAGAAAATCAGGTGCGGACATTGCCTGAGGTGGAGCGAGTTTTCTCCAAAATTGGTTCAGCCGAGGTGGCTACCGATCCAATGCCGCCAAGCGTGGCAGATACGTTTATCATTCTGAAGCCACGAGATCAGTGGACTGACCCCAACAAGCCTAAATCGCAGGTCGTTGCAGATCTGGAACAGATAGTTACGCCTGTGCCAGGCAACCGCTACGAGTTCTTACAGCCTATCCAAATGCGTTTTAACGAGCTACTTGCCGGCGTGCGCACAGAGCTAGCGGTGAAGGTGTTTGGCGACGATTTCGATCAACTCATTGCATTGGGTGGCGAGTTAGAAACTGCTGTCGCCAGCGTGCCAGGCGCTGCCGATGTGGCTGTGGAACAGGCAACTGGCCTTCCAGTGCTCACCATTGAGCCAATCAAATCTGCGCTCACACGTCATGGCGTAACCCTCGAACATCTGCAAGACACTGTAGCTACAGCCCTGGGCGGCTCGAAAGCCGGCATCTATTATGAAGGCGACCAACGCTCCGATATTGTGGTGCGACTACAAACGTCTATGCGAGAGAACCCCGATGCCTTCGCTAATCTGCCAGTAGAAGTGCGTGGAGGCTCTATAGTGCCTCTGGGAGAACTGGTCACGTTTAATGTCGAGAATGGCTATAACCAAGTTTATCGCGAGAACGGAAAACGCCGCGTAGTAATCTCCGCGAATGTGAGAGGACGAGATCTGGGTTCGTTTGTTGCCGATGTACAACGGGCTGTTGAAGCTGACGTCGAAATCCCCCCTGGATACTGGGTTGAGTACGGAGGCACCTTTGAACAGCTCCAATCGGCTACTCAAACACTATCCATCGTGGTACCCGTAACTCTTCTGCTTATTGTTGCGCTTCTCGTCATGGCGCTGGGCTCGTTCCGCGATGCAATGATCATATTCAGTGGCGTACCGCTAGCCCTCACAGGCGGCGTGCTGGCTTTGAGCCTGCGAGGCATCCCCCTTTCAATTTCTGCTGGTGTGGGTTTTATAGCGCTGTCTGGTATAGCCGTGCTTAACGGATTGGTTATGGTTTCGTTCATTCGAAAAATGATCGATGATGGCGTTGACACACTAACAGCCATTCACGATGGAGCTATGACAAGATTGCGACCCGTACTCATGACCGCTCTGGTTGCATCGTTAGGGTTTGTACCAATGGCGATTAATACCGGCATAGGCTCGGAGGTACAGCGACCGCTAGCAACGGTAGTAATCGGCGGAATTATTTCATCTACGATACTCACATTACTGGTGCTGCCAGCCCTGTATCGATTATTGCACTTGCAGACTAAACGCGAAGACACTCCGAATAATATTTAAACCGTAGAGAATTAATATGAGTACCCCAATATAATTTCTAGTATTCAAGTATCTGGTGACAGCGGGCATCGTAGTCTTGGTCTCTGAAGCTGCTAAGCACAGTGACAGGCTGGGGGCATTCATTGTCGCGCTGCCTACCGCTCATTGACTCACTAAAAATCACACTACTCAAGGGTCGTTGCCTCATCTAAAATCACACTACTTATCACGATAAGTCAGGAGATTAGGATGAGTAGAATAAATTGGACACCCACAGATTGCATGCAGATTAAATTCAATAATATCAACAGGTTAACTATTCAATTTATGTGGGTGTCCATAATTGTGCTTCATAGCTGACGCTGATGCACCGCGGCGCCATCAAGACTTCGACGTACCGGTGACTCAGGTTAAATCGATGGTAAAGCCATACGGCAGTTTAGATTATTTAAGGCGAGAATCGGTGGTAATAAATTGGACACCTACAGAATGCACACAGATTAAATGTTCAAATATCAACAGGTTAAGTATTCAATTTATGTGGGTGTCCATAATTGCTTAGCACCTGGTCGTTCTTACAAATACAGACCCGAATAACATCTTTTGCCAGATCAACACCAGCTATTGTATTCTCCGTTCTTTGGATTTTTTTATGTTTTGTGTGAGAACAAACATATTGGCTCACTTCTTAGGAATTGGGGGGAGTCCAATTATCTTGTCAGTACCGCTATCAGTGCTAGCAGGGGGAAATTTCTACCAATCGCCATAGCTTTTATTCTACTTATACTCAAAATCTATAAAGGCTGGCTCATAGTTTGTTAAGGCGCGCCGGAGGTCCGCGGGCTTAATCAAAGGAGAGAGGGCTCGTGCTAAAACATTACAATTCCAAAGACCTATGGCGGGTTGTTGTCCAAAGGCATAACGACCTTTTCTGTCACTCAAGCTAGCAATAAAGTTGTCATCGAAATCCTCAGTAAATGTGGATTCACCCAAGTCTAAGCTCACACCAAGAATAGACTGATTGTCTGTATTCATCATACCGTGAACAAAGCCAACCTGCTGCCAATGTGCGATTAGCTGAGCCGTTTTAATCACCACGTCTTGAAAAAACTGTCCATAGTTATTATTGTCATCGGTGTTATTGCCTAGGCAATGAGGAAAATAGTGATGTATGACGTAGTCAGTCAAAATTTTAAGTGCTTTGACATCTTTCTTAAAGTAATACCTTTCAAACGTACCAAAACGGATATGACTAGGCATTACTCGGGTGAGTATTGAGACAGACTCAAATCCGTTGCGATAAACTTGTTCACTACCTTTAATAATGCACAGGCAACGCGCAGTAGGAACACCTAAAACCGCTAAGCGTTCACTAATGTCGTACTCATGTTGGCACTCAGTCAACCCTGCTCGTCCGTCAGAAGCAAAAGTGAAGGGGGTTTTACCAGCCCCTTAAGGGAAATTTCCCAATGGCCATTTTGCGTTCCAACTTTGCCCAATAATAGAGTTCTGCCATCACCTAAAAATGGATTGAATTTTCCAAATTGATGGCCTGCATAAGCCTGAGCAGATGGAGTTGAATTTTGAGGTGAAGCATTACCGCTAAAAATGTCGAGGAATGGCTTTGTGCTGCACACAGAGGGTGAAAGCCCAAGCATTTCTGACAGAGTAGGGCTTTGTATCACTAACTTGGGTTTACTAATGCCTAGTGGCAATACAGGCATAGAAAAGTCATCACCTAGCTGACGAAACTGACTTTCGAAGATTAATTCATCGAGTAATTGCGGTTTCATTGCTATCCATTAAGCCATCAATAATAGAGGCAGACCAGAGTTTTTCCCTAGTCTGCCTATGAGTGCTAGAAGAAACCCAGTGGGTTGATATCGTAACTAACCAGTAAGTTCTTAGTTTGCTGATACTGCTCTAGTGCAGTTTTGTAGGTATAACGACCCATGCCCGACTTTTTATAACCACCAAACGCGGCATGCGCTGGATACAAGTGATAACAGTTCGTCCAAACCCGACCAGCCTGAATACCTCGACCCATGCGATAAGACCGATTCATATCTCGAGTCCATACGCCTGCACCTAATCCAAAGTCAGTATCATTGGCTATTGCTAAAGCTTCTTCTTCGGTTTTAAAGGTAGTTACTGAAACAACAGGACCAAAAATTTCTTCTTGGAATACGCACATATTATTTTTGCCTTTTAATAACGTTGGTTCAATGTAATAACCTTCGTCAAAATCATCTCCTATTGCAGCAACATTGCCGCCTGCGATGACTTCTGCACCCTCATCAATACCAATTTTGATATAGTCTAAAATTCTATTGAACTGCTCTTCAGAAACCTGCGCACCTACCATAACTTCGGTGTCTAGTGGGTTACCTCGTTTAATTTGGCCAGCTCTGTCAATGACCATCTTAATGAACTTTTCATAGATTGACTCTTCAATCAATAATCGTGAAGGACAAGTACAGACTTCACCCTGATTAAAAAATGCGAGCACAGCGCCTTCGACGGCCTTACTGATAAACGCATCTTCTTGATCAAGTACATCGGCAAAGAATATATTGGGAGACTTTCCGCCTAATTCAACAGAGGATGGAATCAGGTTTTCAGCCGCACATTTCAATATATGCCCACCGACAGGAGTAGAGCCAGTGAACGCAATTTTTGCAATTCTCTTACTTGTTGCAAGTGCGTGACCCGCTTCTTCACCATAGCCATTAACAACGTTCAATACGCCTGCTGGTAGTAAGTCACCCACCAGTTCCATTAACATTAATATAGAAGCGGGCGTTTGTTCTGCGGGCTTTAATACTACGCAGTTTCCTCCTGCAAGCGCGGGTGCCAGATTCCAAATAGCCATCAAAAGAGGGAAGTTCCAAGGGATAATTTGGCCTACAACGCCAAGAGGCTCATGTATGTGATAGGCAACCGTATTGTTGTCTAATTCGCTAATTCCACCTTCCTGTGCCCGCAAACAACCCGCATAATAACGAAAGTGATCGACACATAGTGGTAAATCGGCATTCAATGTCTCTCGAACAGCCTTGCCGTTATCCCATGTTTCTGCCACTGCCAAAGCTTCCAGATTTGCCTCCATGCGATCTGCAATTTTCAACATGATATTTGACCTTTCAGTCACTGATGTTTTACCCCAAGCGTCTTTTGCTGCATGAGCCGCGTCTAGGGCCTTTTCGATATCTTCCGCCGTAGAGCGTGGTATTTTACAAAACGGCTTACCATTGACGGGCGAAATATTGTCAAAATATTCCCCCTTAACTGGCGCAACCCAAGCCCCACCAATAAAATTGTCATAGCTAGCTTTAAAAGAGACCACTGCCCCATCTGTATTTGGATTCTTGTATTGCATAATTTTACCTTTGACGATTGTTGTTACGATTAAACTGATTACAAAATTAATAGGCGATTAACTTGTGATGCACACTATACCGGTAAGGTTGGTTTAAGGTAGTTATTGATGAACTGTCCTTTTATTCACCCATTTCCTAGCATTTGCGCTGGGCAACGAATAAATTGCGAATAAATTGGACACCCACAGATTTCACGCAGATTAAATTTAGAAATATCATGAGGTTAACTATTCAATTTATGTGGGTGTCCATAATTGTGATAACTGTGCCCATTGCCACCATATTTATCAATCACTTAAATTGAAATTCAACCTCATGGATTAGTAAGGATAAGTACACGGTAAGCAGTACCTCGCATTACTGGCAATAGTTAGATTAATCCCTTCCAGAAACAACGCACGCTCACTTTAGTTGCATTCATAGCAATCGAAAGAGGAAATCATAATGTCCATAAAAAGGAACTATATAAAGCTAACAGACGCAGACGCTCTATTCGAGGCAGTTGTTTAGCTCAAACAAGCACAGGGCGTATTAACGCTCGCCACACGATCTCGTCATTTAGAAATTATTGACTCCCGCTGTGGGCCAAGAGGGATGCTTCAAAACTACTGCATTTTCACTCTCGATTCAGGCGGTGGTTTTTATGAACGATTAAGTACAGTGCTGGAAGCAAGACCAAGGTTAGCAGCGTAGACGAGATAATCCCGCCTATAACTACCGTGGCCAGAGGTCTCTGCACCTCAGACCCGATTCCAGTGTTCAATGCCATGGGTACGAAACCCAGACTCGCGACTAGAGCGGTCATCAACACCGGACGTAATCTTGTCATCGCTCCCTCCACTATAGAGGTCATTAACTCGCCGGTTTCCTGCCATTGCGCCTTGATGAAGGACAACATTACTAAGCCGTTAAGCACAGCAATGCCCGATAGTGCGATAAAGCCAACACCTGCCGTTATTGAAAGAGGCATATCCCTAAGCCATAGTGAGACCACTCCACCGGTTAGAGCCAATGGTACGCCGGTAAAAATAACTAAAGCATCTCTGAATGAGCCAAAAACTATTAGCAATAATCCAAATATCAGCGCAAGAGTAGCTGGCACAACCAATGATAATCGTTGACTCGCCGACTCCAGTTGCTCGAAGGTTCCACCGTACTCGACAAAGTATCCGGCTGGTAGATATACCTGATTCGCGATTTCTCGCTGGGCCTCTGCGACAAAGGAACCTAAATCACGGCCCCTGACATTAGCGCTAATAACAACTCGGCGCTGACTGTTTTCGCGGCTAATCCGATTCGGCGATGTAACGAGCTCTATATCCGCGATTTCTGACAAGAGAACATAGCCAGCCTCGTTGGCAGATTCTGACACAGGCACGGGAAGCCGACTGACGCGATCAATGTCAACGCGCATTGCTTCTGGCAAGCGCACTACTAACGGGAACCTGCGGTCGCCTTCGTAAATCAAACCAGCAGACTCACCACCTACGGCAGTTGAAACCAAGTCTTGAATTTCACTCACATTTAGCCCATAGCGAGCAATGGTAGCTCGGTTGGGAATGACTGTTAGCATTGGCAAGCCATCGGTCTGCTCGATTCTTGCATCGGCTACGCCATCGATCTCGGCGATTACCCTGAGGATATCCTGCGCCGAGGCACTGAGCTGATTCAGGTCTTCACCGAACAACTTTATCCCAAGATCCGAGCGCACTCCGGAAATCAGCTCATTAAAGCGCATCTGAATGGGCTGGGTGATCTCATATATCTGACCAGGTAATTCACTAAGCGTTTTCTCCCACTCTTGTAACAACTCATTTTTTTCTATGAGAGGATTAGGCCATTCACTCCTATCCTTCAATATTAAAAACGTGTCCGAGATACTTGGTGGCATCGGGTCGGAAGCTATCTCTGGTGTCCCTATCCTGGAAAACACCTTCTCAACTTCAGGAAATTCGAGAATCCTGCGCTCCAGAATGTCTTGCATGTCGATAGATTGTTGCAGGCTAGTACCCGGCGTCCTCAGCACCTGAATCGTCACGTCTCCCTCATCGAGTTGAGGGATGAATTCAGACCCTAGCGTGCTTGCGAGCCAACCTGCACCAAGTATCGTTGACAGAGCGACCGCAACTACTAACCATCGGAACCCCAGTGACAGCATTAGCAATGGTTTGTATACCCACTCGGCTATCCGCATTATTGAATTCGCTTTGTCCGACACCTTCCCTGTGACGAAAATCGCTACAGCTGCCGGCACGAATGTTATCGACAACACCATGGCGACAATCAATGCCATAACAACCGTGATAGCCATTGGGTGAAACATTTTCCCCTCGATGCCTGACAAGGCGAATATTGGCATGTAGACCAAGGTAATGATCGCGACACCGAACAGGCTCGGCCGAATTACTTCATTGGTGGCTTCATAGACTACCTGTAAGCGCTCTTTCAAACTCAAAATCGTATCGCCCTTCGTAGCCAGCCCCAATCTGCGTATCGAGTTCTCTACTATGATCACAGCCCCATCGACGATCAGTCCGAAATCGAGTGCGCCCAAGCTCATTAGATTCGCCGACACTCCCGCCTCAACCATGCCGGAGATGGTCGCGAGCATCGTGATGGGTATAACCATCACCGTCACCAATGCGGCTCGCAAATTACCAAGCAGGAGAAACAGAATGACGACAACTAACAGTGCACCTTCTAAAAGATTCTTCTGGACCGTCTCGATGGTCTTGTCCACTAAGACTGTTCGGTCATACAAAGGTTCGGCTACGACACCCTCGGGCAGGGTCGTGTTAATCTCTTCGAGCTTTTCCGCGACTTCGCGAGCGACCGCTCTCGAATTCTCTCCTAGAAGCATAAAGGCAGTGCCAATAACCGCTTCTTTCCCAGATTGTGTAGCAGCGCCAGTTCTCAATTCCTTGCCTATGGAGACTTCTGCTACATCTTTCACTCTAACCGGAATGCTGTCTTTCGCTGAAAGGGTTACATTCTCAATGTCACTAATTGATTGAAGCTGCCCAGGCGAACGCACCATAAGTTGCTGACCATTGCGTTCGATATAACCGGCGCCCCGATTTGTGTTGTTATTCCAAAGGGAGGCAACTACCTGCTCCATGGAAACACCCCAGCGCAATAACTTAACCGGGTCAGGAGTCACATGGTATTGTTTCTCGTAACCCCCGCTGGTATTTACTTCTGTTACACCTTCAACCAGGATGAGCTGCCTCTTAATGATCCAGTCCTGAATCTCCCGCAGTGAGAAGAGATCGTAGGGCTCTGCATTTTCCTGCAGTGCCCCTTCTTCGGCTTTTACCGCATACATGAATATCTCGCCCAGCCCGGATGAAATTGGGCCTAGCTGCGGCTCTAGCCCAACAGGCAACTGACTCTTGATAGGCCCTAAGCGATTGCTCACCAGATTCCGGGCGAAGTAAATATCCGTTCCCTCATCAAACACTACTGTAACCTGCGATAATCCGTAGGCAGACAGTGAGCGCGTGTAAGACAGTTGTGGCAACCCAGCGAGAGCGGTTTCAATCGGGAAAGTCACCCGTTGCTCGGCTTCCAGTGGCGAGTAACCAGGGGCTTCAGTATTTATCTGCACCTGAACATTGGTAATATCGGGAACCGCATCAATTGGCAGATTCTGGTAATTCCAAGCACCAAAAACACACACCAATAGCGCCGCAAAAATGACGATCCAACGGTTCTTGACCGAGAGATTAATAATATTCGCTAGCATATTTAGAACCCCTAGTGAGCGTGCTCGGTGCCTTCTTTCTCAAGATCGGCTTTGATGAGGTAACTGTTTTCCACTACGTAGCGCTCACCTACTGCTAAGCCTGCTAAGACTTCGGTTGTTTTACCGTCTGTTCTACCAAGTGTGAGCACGCGCGGCTCGTAAACATTGCCTTCCAAGACAAATACAACCGAGTTTCCCTCGAACACCTGCAGAGCCTGATTCGCAATGGCCAGATCAACGGTGACTTCCTCAATAACAACAAAACCTTCAACGAGTAAGCCAGGAGTCCAAAGCGCGTTAAAGTTGGTGAGCGGCACGCGGGCTATCACGACAGGCGACTCGCCTTGACTAGGATTTAGGTAGCGAATGCTGCTATGCGCAGACAAATTTCCCATAGTTATAGTCACTGCCATGCCGGCGACAACTTGCTGTGAGTCACCAGGAAATACTGTCAAGTCAACCCAGATGCTTTCATAGTTCGCGATGGTTAACAGCGTCGCATCCGTTGCCAGTTCACCAGGGTTCGCATGTTTCTCGACCACTGTGCCGCTTAGAGGCGCTCTGATTTCATAGTTCTGCAAACTGCTGTTTGCTTCGATCACGGCTATTAGCTGACCCGCTTCCACCTTGTCGCCCAGAGCAGGGATAATCGATTTAATCATTCCAGGGAACCGAGCCGACACATGACTTACTCGCTGAGGATCTGGCATGGTCTTACCATAGAGAAGCAGTGTCCGTTTAAGGTCACCACTAGAGGCGATATGCGTTTGTATCCCGAGCTCATTCGCAAGTGCTGCAGAAATCTCGACATGCCCTTCTTCACCTTCCTCATGTTCATCCTCAGCCGCTGCGGGTTGATTGCCTATCAGCACGAATAATATGAGTGAAAGACAGATCCTCAACTTGGATAACCCGCAGTGTTTGTTCGAATAATTAATGATAATTATCTCCATGTTACTGCCCCGAAATTGACAAGCCGCTAAGCCGTTCAATCTCTGCTCGTAACCGATGTGCGTTGGCAGCACTGTTAATCAGGGAAAGCTGCGCATCCAGATACTCCTGCTGCGCACTTACTAATTCGACGTAACTGTAATTTCCGGCCTCGTAGACTTCTCTAGTCTGTCGCAACACGTTTTCCAGAATCGGAATAACATCTTGTTGTAGGCTATCTACTTCAAGAATGGCTTGAACTAGTTGCTGGTATTGAGAGGAAATCTCGCTGGTGATTTTATTGAGGGCAGTGAGGCGTCTCGCCTCAACTTCCTGAATGTTTGCGCGCGCTGCTCTTATCACACCAGAGGCTCGCGACTTACTAAAGAGTGGAATTGTCACTTCAAACGCTAGGGCAGTGTCGTCCACCTCTTTAAGATGACGGATTCCGGCAGACCACCCGATATCACTTTGCTGGCGCGATTGAGCCTGCCGTAATTCAGCCTCGAAGAGACGGGATTCGCTGGCATATAGTTCAATGTTAGGACTTGATTCCAAATGCGCGAGAATTGATTCAACGGAATCTGCCGGCCCTACGGTAAGCAAGCTAGACTCAACCTCATCAAACTGCGCAGTACTGCTTGCCCACATATTCGCGAGTCGTATCCTGGCACTTTCAAGTAGCGCTCGCGCGGACTGCTGCGCAATCTGTGCGCGAATCAAGGCTGCCTCGGCTCGGCTTAGCTCGAATTGGGGAGATCGCCCAGCCGTGACCAATGGCTGAATTAAAACGACAGTCTGTGCAGCGATTTCAGTAGCTTGCTGTTGCAGCGCAACACGTTCCTGCGCTGCAGCTACATCAATGAACCGCATAACTACCTGACCAAGAAGATCTAGCTCAACGACTTCTTGCTGCGTTGCCAACAAGCCGAGCCGTCGGTTCACAATACCAATGCGCGCCTCCCGCTTATCACCCATTTCTATCACCTGGGATAGACGTAAAGTCACCTCAGCCCTAGCGAAATCCTTGAGATCGCCCGTGCCTAAAGCATCCTCAATACCCCCGCCAATATTCAGCGCAGGCTTTAACGAGGCGGTGTCATTCTCGCCTTGCAGTGCTTCTTTTCGCAGAGGAAAACTACGCAGCTGTGGATTAGCAGATAGAGTTGCATCTACCACATCACGCAATAATATTGTGCCTGTTAGACTTTCTTGGGCACTGGAGATCGTGCTTGCGATAACAACGCAAACTCCAACCACCAAAACTGGAATGTTCATTCACTTGCTCCTACAAAAACCTAAGGTGTAGAGTGCATCAGCCAAAAGGCTGTGCTAAAGGGCTCTTAGGCTATTGCAGGAGGCGCTCTTGGAGGGGGAAGAAAAGATGCCGGTTCTTGCGGTAGGAACGAATCTATCGAAAGGGTTACAACTTGCTGATAGCCCTGGGGAGTGCTTAAAAGGTAAAGGAATGTATTGATGAGAAGATCGGCGGAATTATCAGAAAACTTTGACTGTAAGGCGTCAATTGACAATTCACTTTCAATATCATTCGCAGATTCACCGTCTTCGAGAGCTATATCATGAGCATCGCTCGTCTCGAAATGCAGCGAAAATGACGGCTCCTTACCGTCTAAACAATATTTCACATGAATATGGGAAATATTGGCAACAAGCAGCAATACCATCGAAGCAATGCCGATGACACTGCCCAGCCTCGATGCGCTTGTTATCCTGTATTTGTGCATATTGTTAATTTGGTGACACCTACATTGGCGGTATTCGGAGAATGGCACTCTTTGAAGGCCAATACTGCTATTTGCCTATCCTATTCTTTAGAGTAGCTCTAAGGTCAACTTAATAATGCTCATCAGGGAGTTACTGCTAAATGAGTTAAAGCAAAAATACTAGAGTACTTACCACATCGCGCTCAATACTGCTTGAGCACTACAATCGTATCAAGATCCGCTGTGGGTCGAGAGCAGATTGGCGAGCTAAGTGCCAGGCTCTGTCATTAGCCGAAGTTATCGCAACCGAAGAACAGCCAGCTCTTACTAGCCCAGCAGTATCGCGCGCCTAGCATCACGACTACTGGCTCTAAGCAATTTCCAATTGCCTGGCAAACTCATCAATCACGTACTCGGGAACGCCTTCAAACTTATTAAGGTTAAGCTGCATGACATACTCAAGTACTGAAAAATTAACTACTTTGGACCAAATTTCGAGTAGAAAGCTAGCTCTAAGTCAGTGATCTGACGCTACTAATAAATAACAAATTGGACAAATTGGGACAAATTGGACACCCACAGATTACACACAGATTAAATATCTAAATATCAGAAAGTTAACTATTCAATTTATGTGGGTGTCCATAATTGTGGCTCATAATTGCGGCCAATTGGATTAGTGATTTGACTTTATTTTCTGGCTCAACTAGGTGGTTCGATAACTGTGAGTCTGATTTCTAATAAACTTTTCAACAATGCGAAGGTTTGCGCTGTATTCAATTGAGAAGTAATGGCTGCCTATAGTAAGGGGAACTTCGATTTTTCGGCATTTAGACATTTATTCAAAAGCTTACAATCCGCAGGGACTACTAAGAGCATCAAAAATAATGTTTCCGACAGACGATTACGCCATTAATTTGGCCTTTGCAGCATCGTTGTTTACTCACTTATTAGAGAACGACGCGAGCCACTATTTCTCGAAGATAAGACGTTGCCTTAAGCCCAACGCAAAGGCTTTAATATCTATTCATACTACTGAACAAAAGGTTGAAAGATACAGCGGCAATGAATTTCGAGTGGAAGTCCAGTAGGCGCACTTTCTTACAATCGCAAAAAACGCAGACCTTAGTTTGATCAAACACTTTGGCAACATCAGTGGACAGATGATTTGGCTATTTCAGAAACGATAAAAAGTAACAACAAATAGGGTACTGGAAAGTTAATTATTTCCGCTCGCAACATTCACTTCTTAGTTGCCTCTACATCGCCACTGAGTGTGCAGCTTGACGAATTACTCGTCAGTTCAAAACAGTCGCTATATATAAAAAAGTGCAGCAAAAAACGCGATTAATTGCAATGTGTTGATAAAGACCGTTGTCCTGTGTAACACATCAAATTTTGATTTTTGATCATTGTCTGACGCTGTATTTGCCATCGGCATAAGTACTTGACGAGAAATCAAAAAGCCCACTAGCGAGCCTCCCCCAATCATTGCCTGGAGGTTATCACCAGTCAGCAACGAGACCACTGAATACAATAAACTAAACAGAGCAAAATACAGATAATAAAAAGGAAAGAAGGCGCGGATAAAGGGCCGCGCCACATCTATTTTTATTTTGATAAAAACTAAGGGAGCGAACAAGATCTGAAAGGTGACCATGCCTCCAAATATGATGGATAACAAAACCAACTGAATTACATCAAGCATAAATAAAGTTCTCTTTTGTTTAGGTAGTAGGTATATGACAGCCGAGATTTGGCAAAACATAAGCCGTATTGCCTTTATACTGATTAAAAGGCTTCAGGGTTTGCGAGTGTAGGTTCTATAACCACTCTTTCTTTTTTGAAATATTACAGGGAACACCTACCGATCGCAATTATAACAAATTGGACACCCACAGATTGAACGCAGATTAAATTCATAAATATCAATAGGTTAACTATTCCATTTATGTGGGCGTCCATAATTGTGCCATGTGGGTGTCCATAATTGCGCTATAATTGCGTAACGGACTATGGATTTTAATGGCCTGTTAGTCCTGTGCTGATCGCAAGCTGCGTTCAGCACAGGACTACTACCGTTACCCTGTCCCCGTTTATATTATTGCACCATAGCCGAATGGCTTCATAACTGACGGTGATGCACCGCGGCGCCATCAAGTCTTCGACGTCGCGGTGACTCAGGTTAAATCGGTGGTAAAGCCATACGGCAGTTTAGATTATTTAAGGCGAGAATCGGTGGCGCTTGACCCTTTTTGACTAGATCGTTCGCCAAATTCTGACAGATTCAGAGTTAACTTGTCAGCAGCCTAATTCCACACATCATGAGTCAGCACCAATTTCCCAAATTGGTCCCCTGTGTGCATTTTATTATAAGCCTGACGGATATCTTTTATGGACGTGGGTCCATCTACCCGAGGATGCATCTGCAACGTGTTAACCAGGTCAACCATACTGGCAAAGTCCGCGTTATTGCCCATCGTCGTTCCCTGAATAGTAATTTGTTTGAAAAACATTTTTCGTAGATCGATGCTAGACGGGAAACCAAGAGTGGCGCCAAAGAAAGTCAATCTACCCCCAGGCTTCAGACAATCAACCAGTGAAGCAAAGCCATCGCCACCGGCGCTGTCTACAACCAGATCAATGCCATCTGATTCGGTTAGCGCTTGTAATTGCTCGACCCAATCTTCACTGTGGTAATTCACGCCAGCGATAGCTCCATCTGCCACCGCGGCGCCAATTTTTTCATCACTGCCGGAAGTAACATAAACCTTCGCTCCGCGTCCCACTGCCATCGCTAGCATTAGCGAAGACACACCACCCCCGATCCCGCTTATAACAACCACCTGGCCCGATTCCAGTTTGCCCTGAGTGAACAAGGCTCGGTATCCTGTAATGCCAGCAAGAGGCAATGCTGCCGCTTGTTCAAAGCTCAAGAAATCTGGCTTCGCGAAGATGTTTTCGGCGGGCACCCTAACGAACTCGGCCTGCGTGCCGTCCTCTGGCAGACCAAGAATACTGAATTCTTTACCCTGTACTCTAGGATTATCACCGAAACGTAAACTCGGATTAATGATTACCGCATTGCCAACCAAGCTAGCATCAACGCCGTTACCGACCTTGTCTACTACACCTGCTCCATCCGAGCCAAGAATGATCGGTGGCTTAATGCCCGCATACAAACCCCGAACTATCCACAGATCACGATGATTGAGTGCACTGGCCATTACCTTAACAGTCACTTCATTTTCCCCCGGCTCTGGATACGGCACATCGGTAGTCACCAGCGTATCAAACAAATTTATTCCTTCAGCATTCTTATTAAGTTCTTGTAAGACTATGGCTTTCATATTGAGGCTCCGTGATTTTTCGAATTAGGAAAAGCAAATAAGTAAAGTATTTTGCATATTACCGTTTGGCAATTGCTGGCGTCCACCAACGAAGATCAAATCTGAACTCAGTATAAGAAGAACGGTATTGACAAGTTAACTACTAGAACCGAAAACGAAAATAAATTGGACACCCACAGATAAATAAATTGGACACCCACAGATTGCAGGCAGATTAAATATAAAAATATCAACAGGTTAGCTATTCACTTAATGTGGGCGTCCATAATTGTGCATAATTGTGAACCAAACTTATTACTCCAGAGGCGAATGGCCTCATAACTGAGGGTGATGCCGGCGGCGTCATCAAGTCTTCGACGTCGCGGTGACTCAGGTTGAATCGAGGGTAAAGCCGGACTGCATATCGAATGATTTCGGGCGGGAATCTGTGACGCTGTACATTTTTAATTGAGTCATGGGCCAAACCCTAACAGGCTGGGGGCTAGCTAGTCAGTGCCGTTCAAAACCTTTTTGTGTGGTAAATGCAAAGAAAGGTCATGCAGCATATTGAGTGATTTCGGGAAGATATCGATACCATTTTTATATTAGGATTAATCATCCCAAGGTAGAAAGCTGGCCGGTTGCTACTTAACTTGTCGACACCATTGACCCAGCCAAACACGATGAATTTTTATGACTGACACCAGCCCAAAAATCAAAATAGCGCCCACAAGTGAAACCAACCGAATTGAATCTATTGACGTCTTCAGAGGGTTTGCGCTCCTCGGCATTCTTCTCCTAAACATTATTGGCTTTGGGTTGTTTTCTCCCTCCTACTCGAACCCTGCATTTGATCTGGCAGAAGCCACCATGGCTAACACCTGGACCTGGGCTACCATAGAACTATTTGCTGAGGGGGCGATGCGTTGCCTGTTCTCGATGCTGTTCGGTGCGGGAGTTGTGCTCTTTACGACAGGCGATAATGCTAAATCGGGTTGGATTCACTACAAGCGGACATTCTGGCTTTTGATGTTTGGGCTTTTTGACGCCTACATTCTGCTATGGAATGGCGATATCCTCGTGACCTATGCGTTGGCAGGAACGGTGCTTTATTTGCTCCGCAATAAGCCCGCCAAAACACTGTTCATTATTTCCGGCATCCTGGTGTTACTCATGTCGTTGCAACACCTGGGTATGGGCTTTGCTCTTAAACAAACCTCCAATATGTATGATGAAGTCATCTTGGCAGATACAGCTGGACAGGCCGAAACGATTTCAGATGAAAAGCGTGCTGCAGCCATAGTCTGGGAAGACTTCGCCAATGATTTCAGTTTAAATCCAGAAGAAGTGGAAGCTGAGTTAGCCGCACGCACAGCCAATTATCCCGATGCGTTTACCTGGAACGCTAAGAAGAATGCAGAGATATACACCTTTGTACTGCCAATATTCTTAATTTGGGATGCCTTGGCGATGATGTTACTCGGGATGGCCTTCTACAAAACCGGCGTGCTCCAAGCAGCCCGCAATCCGGCTTTTTACAAGAAGTTAATATTTTTAGGATTCGGTATCGGCTTGCTCATCAATGGCTATGAGGTTTCTCGCGCTCATAGCAGCGGTTTCGATCTACTGGCAACTTTTGCCCAAATGAAACCAACCTACCATATCGGCAGGATCGGTATGGCTTTCGGGTACATCGGGCTACTTGGTTGGATCTGTCAGGCAGGCTATTTGAAATCACTAACGTCCCGTCTCTCCGCCGTCGGCAGAATGGCACTAACCAACTACCTGATGCATTCGCTAATCTGCGCCGTTATCTTTACTGGTTTGGGCTTTGGTTTGTTAGGTCAATTCCAGAGGGTGGAGCTTTACGGCATCGTTATTGTCATCTGGCTGTTTCAACTTTGGCTAAGCCCTCTGTGGCTAAGCCGGTTTCGGTTTGGTCCGGTAGAGTGGCTCTGGCGCACACTGACCTACGGCAGGGCAACTGAGTTCAAACGTTAGTGCTGCGGCCAACGTTTAATAAACACAAAATTTCACGGGAAAACTTCAGGCAAAAGAAGCGCACCGAATATAACTAGAATAAAAGCTATCTTCGTCCATTTCTATGCCTCCTTTGCATGCAGTATTAGGTATTAACAAGTCAACTACCTAGATCGAGACGCCAAAGCACTCAGGCAGGCGTATCGATAGTTTTCTGCTGATGCCCCCAGCTTTCCAATTTCTCAGAATTTTAGTTCCTCACCCTCCCCCCTGCGAAATTTGAAATTGGACGATCGGTTGCCGTCTTGGCTCGGTGTTAGGTAATGGAAAGGACTTGAAGAATTCGCAAGAGGTTCGGTTCCGGTCAGAATCTATAAGCCGACCAAAGAAAATGTCTTAGAATTCTGCCATTTATTTAATCAGAATCCCACCAGTTGCACTGCATCATAATCCGTTTGTCCGAGGTTCGCGTCATCAATGGTCCAGCATTTTCCTGAAATTTTCATGCGCTTACGCTTTAGCATAACGGACTATGAATTTTCAGGGTTCGTTGGTCCTACGAGGCGCTCGGTGAAATTTTCCCATCATTCGACGGGTCGCTGGAAGCGTCAGGTTTGCGAATCTTTCCTTCCTTAGTGAATCAAATCTTCGATGTAACGGTGACTCAGGCTGAATCAATGGTATAGCCACACGGCATATTGGATTATTTAAGGCGGGAAACGGTGACTCCTTTTACATTTTGATTGATTCATGGACGGTACACTGCCAGATAGAGAGTTATCTTGTCAGCACCCCCTGACCTCTCCTGAGCTATCTTACGAATTAAAGTCATAGCTACACTCATCTCTGTTAAAATGAAACCAACGCTAACTCTCTAAATCAATAACTTTTATGTCCTTTAACCCTGCCGACAATAGCTCGCTTGATCAGCAATCACAGTTCCCTCAGAGGACTCTACCCATCGGTTTTATGTTGCGCTTGGCCAAAGCGCTTCATAGCTATGGCATGACTGCTTATGAGATGGAAAATAGAATGCCGTTAATTGGTGAGAAGCTTGGCTTCGCGGTGCAGTGTTTGTCTGAGCCCACAAATCTTATTATGAGCTTTTCTCGGCCGCAAGAGCCTGAACCAATAACCTATGTATTCAGGGTGGACCCAGGGGAGGTCAACCTTGAGCGGTAGATTCAAGTAGATTTTGTTTTCCAAGATGTAGCCAGTGGTGGCATGACGGTGGAGGTCGGCGCCCAAAGACTCGACGAAATCGCATCGTCTGCTGCAAGATTTGGCGATAAATTGACTATTTTAGGTTTTGGTTTGTTTTCAGGAGCAATTGCGAGACTGCTCGGCGGGGCGACCGCTGAAATACTGGTCGCTTTATTTATTGGCCTGCTGACCGGCCTGATAGCAATGCGTTCTCTTAAGTCAGAGTCGGCTAGATTCTTATTTCCCACTATAGCAGCGACGATCTCAAGTGTGATTGCGGCGTTTGTGGCTAGTTTTGGCTTACTTGCATCGCCGTATATTGCGACCTTATCGGGCGTGATCGTTTTAGTACCCGGTCTTTTGTTAACCACCGCCATCGAAGAGCTTGCCAGACAAAATATGGTTTCCGGAACCGCCAGGCTTTTTTCTGCAGGAACTATTTTTATGCAGATTGGTTTTGGGCTAGCAATAGGTATTCAACTAAGTGATTATTGGTTTATTGCTCAGCCAGTGGCTGCTCAAGATAATTTACCTGTTTGGACACAATGGTGTGCTGTTCTGACTGCGGGCATAGGCCTTTTCTTTTTGTTCAAAAGCAGGCCAAAAGATCTCGGCTGGGTATTGATGGCAGGTTTTGTTACTTGGGGAGCTACTCAAATTGGTAGCCACTATTTCGGTCCAATTATGGGCGCGTTTTTCGGAGCGCTATGCACAGGGATTGCTTCCAATTTATTCGAACGGTTAACTCGGATCAGTAGAAACGTTATGTTAATGCCAGGCATCATACTGCTTGTGCCGGGCAGTGTTGGTTTTCAGAGTCTTTCGCTACTAGTAGAGAAGAATATCTTGGCTGGGTTAGATACGGCATTCACGATGAGCTTTGTTGCTATAGCCTTGGTCACTGGATTATTGCTTGCGTCTTTAATCGTTACACCAAGAAAAGTTGAATAGTCCGAGAACAAATTGGACGCCCACAGATTACACACCTAAACAGCTTATTGCGCGAGCTTGTAAGTGAGACCGAACTAAGCTTACTCGTTCAAACAGGTTAAGCGGTTGGCTTTCGCAGCATTTCGCAATTCCCTTTCGAGCCCGAATCGAGGCCAGTCCTTTTGATTTCCGAGCACAGCAATTGTGAGACCAATGTTAGGATAAATCGTAATCAAGCTTTCGAATCCATCTTCACCGCCAGCATGACGCCATTGAAGCCCAATATTCGACTGTACTATCTGCCAAGCTAGCCCCTGACCAACCCCTTCATATTGAGTATCCAATCGATCTTCTGTCATTTCCAACAATGACTCTTTGAGTAATAAATCGTTTGTTGGCGTTGCAAAGATATCAAGGATCGCCCTACCAAATTTAACAAGATCAACAGCAGTTGTTTGTAATCCAGAGCTAGGTAAAAATGCCAAATCCCACGGGTGATCATAAGCCCTTTCCCGCTTGTTATACGAAACAGCTTTGGCATCTTCTGGTATGAGCCTAATATCGAAACTACTATCGGACATTAGCAAAGGCTCCAACAATCTTTTTTCCATCACATTAGCGAATGTTGCTCCGTCTACGGCTTCAATAATCCGTCCTAGTATGTTGAAGTTTGCATCAGCATAACGCCAACGCTCACCTGAGTTTCTCTGGCATCGACTGGCCAGCTTCTGAATATATTCGTCTACTTCTGCAACACTTTTTCGGCCATCGGCTCTTTGACGATCTCGAATACCCGACGTATGGGTAAGCAAATGACTGAGCTGAACCTTACTGTTTTCAAATTCTGGCAAATAGACATCTACTGTATCGTTCAAATTCAGCTTCCCCTCATCGCGAAGTTGCATAATGACGATTGCAGTAAACAATTTGGAAACAGAAGCGGCATGAAAGCGTTGAGTTTGAGTAGTATTTCTTTCAGCTGTCGCTGTCGTTAAGCATGCTCCCGCTTTTGACCAAAGCGCTGCATCGACATTAAGAACATTCGACTCGGATTCGGACTGATTCACCAGTGCATTGAATTCAACCGACTGTGTGTATGCGGATTTGCTCAAAACGAAGGCCATACCCAGCAGTAATTTCTTTGAGTCAACCGCTATCAGGCCTATGGGGCGAAGTATATTTATCATATTGCTCTCACTTCTTGCCATTGAATTTCAATCGTGGATAAACCATAACAGACTCCCTGGCATTGACAAGATAACTACCTAAATTGAAAAAAAATCGATTAATCCTTTTTACATTGCTACTGTTTTTGCCGCCACGCAAAGGACAGAGGTCAAAAGTACCGATAGGTTTTCTACTGACACGAAGTGCGATCCTAGATTAAATAAATTGTCCACGGGCACATGGCCGCTGGAAAACCGCTGTGTTTACTCCACTGACTTAAACTTGCGCTCGCCCTCCTCCCTCACCCTTGCGCTCTCATGCGACAGACAGCTCGTTCGTTCTCGTGTTGAGCTGTATTATAAATAGCTACTGGAATGAGCCCACTAAAAACAAGGTTGTAGCTTGCCAATTTATCCGTGACGATCTTGCGTGGCGCTCTTCGATGGTTTGGCAATAGCCCCTTAAAAACGTTTCGCGGCATTTCCATCACGCCTCTACTGCTAATATGCATCAACCACTTCGCCATCTTGGTCAATGGCAGCCATAAATGATTCTGTTTCCCGCGGATCTTAATGAAAACCTCACCAATGAAGAAGGTGTCGCCGCAGCCGCAGCCCAAAGCAGAACCGCTCTTACGTTGCGATCTGGCCGGGCAGCAGATACTCTACGCCTGTTACAGCAAGCCCAATCAAACCAATATTTGCTGAGTTAATCTCGTTATCAGCCACTGCTATACCTAAGCTGTTTTGTGTATACGTACCATTATCCAGCAAGCCAGTTAAGAGAATGAGCTCCGCGTCAGATGGCGCTTGTCCTAAAAGATTATTGTAAAAAAAGCTCATCACTTCACTGTTAGATTGATTCTCGCCTAAGAATGTTTGAATGCCCAAATCTATAGCCTCACCGATTCCAAAGTCATCTTGTTCTAAGTTTTCAAATAGTATTCCAGCAAAAGCAGGGTCCCTCCAGCTGTCTTTTCCTTTGACCGCACC
>Ga0208414_1000648_pt1 | contig 31695 bp, 19 predicted proteins | sample AntAceMetag02UKE_FD_184770 | JGI IMG/M metagenome (GOLD analysis project Ga0208414, IMG submission 184770) | Saline lake microbial communities from Ace Lake, Antarctica - Antarctic Ace Lake Metagenome 02UKE (SPAdes) (version 2) | ecosystem: Environmental > Aquatic > Non-marine Saline and... | reverse complement strand
TCTAACAATGAAATGATGACCGTGAAAACTGAATTAGAGAAGATTCAGCTAGATTGGCAGAAACTTAAGCTGCCAATTACTGTTATTCAAGGTGAAGAAGACGGCTTGGTCCACCCTGGTAACGCTGACTTTATAGAAACCCAGCTTGCTCACATTCCCGCAAAGATCATTCGCGTCGAGGGTGCTGGCCATGTCCTGCGAGAGAGTCACCGAGATTTGATAATGGGCGAAATTCTCAACCTGCTTTAGCGCTTCAAAGGGCGCGCTCACAAGAAGCTAACGCTGCTTGTCATTTTGCGTTCTCTGCTTTCTCTGGCAGCGCTTAGGAGTAATCTCATGGACAACACTGTGGGGAAATCTTATTCTGTATTTTCCTTATCTTTAATAAGTGACAAAAAGATCACCAGCCGATGCCTATGAATATTCTAAACGCCATTTTGAACAACGCCACATTTGCGCCTTTAGTCAAAATCAAACTGATTCTTAGTGTGGCCTTACTCTACTACCCCGCGCTTTCAGTTTTTGGCGCTGACGATCTTGCGATGGCCGAGTGGCCCAATTACGGCAACACCCTGCAATCCACAAAGTATTCTCCTCTTCAACAAATTGACGCAAGCAATGTGGGCGAGCTTGAGATCGCCTGGATGTGGGACACGCCAGACAACGAGATTTTTGAACGTGATAGCCGAGCCACAGCCGGTGAATATAAAGTCACTCCCATTATGGTCAATGGTATTTTGTACGTAAGCACATCTCTTGGTGTGGTTGCGGCTATCGATGCAAAGTCGGGTGAGCAGCTATGGCACTTTGATACCGAGTCTTGGGCACATGGCAGACATCCAAACTTCAACAATAATCACCGTGGCGTGAGTTACTGGGACAATGGTGGTCAAGGGCGAATTCTGATGCCAGCCAACGATGGGGTTTTTTGGTCTCTGGATGCCGGCACTGGATTGCCAGACCCACAGTTTGGGGATGGCGGCAGCATCGATCTCAAAAAAGGACTCGGCCGTAAGTTTGACGATAGCGTGTATGGCGTTGTGTCTGCACCGCTGGTTATAAACGATATTGTTGTGGTCGGCTCTTCCATTAGTGACGGACCACGAAATTATGACGATGCACCTCCCGGCCATGTTCGCGCGTTTTCGCTACCCAGCGGCGAGTTGAAATGGCAGTTCAACACCATTCCTCAGGCTGGCGAATATGGCGTGGAAAGTTGGGAAGACGACTCTTGGGAATATTCTGGCGCCACCAACGTGTGGACGCTAATGAGCGCCGACCCTGAGTTAGGTTATATCTATATGCCTACCGGCACTCCCACCAACGATTGGTATGGAGGTCACCGGCTCGGCGACAATCTCTTTGCCGAAAGCTTAATTTGCATCGACGCGATGACCGGAGAGCGAGTTTGGCATTTTCAAATGGTTCACCATGGTATTTGGGATTACGATTTGCCTGCCGCGCCTGTGCTCGCGGATATCGAAGTAGATGGCAAAATTATTAAGGCGGTAGCTCAAACTTCCAAGCAAGGCTATGTCTATGTGTTTAACCGCGAGAACGGCGAGCCGGTTTGGCCTATCGTAGAGCGGGCGGTGCCGGCTTCTTCTGTCCCTGGCGAGCGACTCTCCCCCACTCAGCCTATTCCAACCAAGCCATCTCCGTTTGAAGCACAAGGTATTGGTGACGCAACGTTGATCGATTTCACCGAAGAACTGCGAGCAGAGGCCTTAGATATTATTAGCGATCTTGATTATGGCCCACTATTCACGCCTTTAAGCGAGAGGGGCACCATAATTTTCCCTGGTTACAGTGGCGGTGGAAACTGGTCTGGTGGCGCGCTGGACCCTGAGACCAATATATTGTATCTCTCCTCTATGTCCATGCCCCGCTATGTGCGGATGGTTAGGCCAAAGGACCCTGCTGCCTCAAACTTTAGATTTGATGGCGAACGCTTCAACGTAGCCGGGCCCCAAGGCCTACCAATTATCAAACCCCCCTATTCTCGAATTACCGCAATCGATCTAGATAGCGGTGAGCATGAGTGGATGATTCCTCATGGTGAAGGAATTCGCCAAAGGATTATTGATATGGGAATTGAAGACCCAGGCCCGGTTGGCTCGTTTGGCCGCAATGGCCCACTGCTGACTAAATCACTTTTATTTTTTGGTCAATTCGATAACGGTAGGTCGCTGCTTCGCTCGTACAATAAAGCTACTGGAGATATCATCAGCGAGCTAGAAATTCCCTTGCCGCCAATGGGCACGCCAATGACTTATGCCGTCGATGGCAAACAGTATATTGCTATGGCTGTTGGGGCTGGTCCCGACACAAAAATATTGGCGGTTGCACTTCCCTAGAAAATTCGAAAGACCCTATCTAGGCAATTGACAGGGCCCTATCTAGACATTTTAAAGAAGCCTTCCTAGACAATTCAATTTTATATTTAAGCTCTCCCCCCAACAGGAAAAACAATGGCGAACAAACGCAGCAAAATCGAATTTAACAGCAACAACATCAAGCTTGCCGGGCTTTTAGAAACCCCCGAAAACACTGATGTACGAGCCTATGCACTCTTCGCCCATTGTTTCACCTGCGGCAAAGACATTGTAGCCGCGTCAAGAATTTCCAAGTCCCTGGTGAATTTGGGCTTTGGTGTTTTGCGATTCGACTTTACTGGCCTTGGCAACAGCGACGGCGATTTTGCCAATACAAACTTCTCCTCTAACGTAGAAGATTTGATCGCTGCCGCCGATTACCTGCGAGAAAGCCACAAGGCGCCTAGAATGATTATTGGTCATAGCCTCGGCGGTGCTGCTGTATTAAAAGCCGCTGGCGACATTCCAGAGATTGCTGCCGTCGTCACCATCGGTGCGCCTTTTCAAACTCACCATGTCAGCAAGCAGTTTGGCGAAAATGTTGAGAAAATCGAAAAAGAAGGCGAGGCCGAAGTAAATTTGGCTGGCCGAAAGTTTAAGGTAAAAAAGCAATTCCTAGATGATATTGGATCACAATCTAGCGACCATATTAGAAAGTTAGATAAGGCACTTTTGATATTGCACTCGCCAGTAGACGCAACAGTTGGCATTGCCGAGGCGGAAAAAATCTATAAAGAAGCGCTCCACCCAAAAAGCTTTATCAGTCTGGACAAGGCTGATCATCTACTAAGCAAGGCCGCTGACTCACAATATGCGGCAACTTGCATCGCCGCATGGTCTTCTCGGTTTATACCGAACTCCGGCTAGGCAGTAGCCGGGGTTTGGCTAATCGGTTAGTCAGCTAATCCCGAATGCTTTTACATTCTAACTCTTAAACTAAGCTCAAAGGCACGTGGGTCACCAAAGATCCACTGGTTGGGGACATAAGGCGCCAACACAAAGTCTTCTTCGTTGGTCAAATTCCTTACTCGGCCGGTTACCGTAAGGTTATCTGTGGCCATCCAGTTAACACTGGCATCGAATACTGTGTACGATGGCATTTCTTCAGTGTTTTGATCGTTAGCAAAGCGCGAGTCTACGTAGCGAAAACCACCACCTATCTGCACGTTATTTATTGGCGACCAGTTCAACCACAGGTTGGCAGTATTCTCGGGAACATTGCGCGCAGTGTTGCCGGCAAGTGAAACGCCCCTAGAGAAAAACTCATCAAATTCTGCATTAATACTCGAAACATTGAAATCGACACTCAATGAGTCAATCGGATTAACGCGAAGAGTAAATTCAACTCCATTTGAACTCTGCTGCCCGATTTGCTCATCTACCGCTGATGCCGGCAGGCGAGTGATGATGTCATTTTTCTCTATATCAAAATAAGCTAATGTGTACTCGCCCTTGCCGTTTAAGAACTGCTGCTTAACGCCAATTTCATATTGACGACCAGTGGCAAGATCAAAGTCAGCATTACCTGCATTAATTGAAATAGGCGAGGTGACGGGATCGGCAGCGGTGCTAGTTTGAGCGTACAGACTTAACTGCTCAGTGGGCTGATACACCACACCAGCACGCCAAGTGAATTCTGAAAACTTGGCATCAAAAGCCGCGGATGGATTGCCTCCAATTGCTAAATCGAAACGATCAAAGTCGATGTCGTCGAACCGAGCGCCTAACACCACACTCAATTTATCTGTAATTTGGAGAGTATCATCAATAAAAATAGCCATCTGGCGGGTGTCAGTTTGGTAATCAAGAATAGTCGGGTTCGCCGCCTCTGGACGCAGACCAGGCTCGAACCCAAACACAGGCACGCTGTCACCAACACCAAACCCGCCGGTGCTGAAATTGTTAAGATAGTTCATATCTATTTGGTTGATCTCAGCGCCAATGCTGATTTTGTTATCCATTCCTGCCAATTCAGAATCAATCAGAAAGTCGAAACGCGAGCCAAGCTGTTCTTGATCGTGGATGATGCCCAAATAGAATGCTCTGTCGATTAACCCAGTGTCCTGATTAAAGGAATATTCTTCTAAATTCTGCCATTCGCGCTGCGCATCTAAAAGATAGGTGTCATTGCGAAACGTCACATTATCGGAAAGACGCCATTCAACATGCACGCGCGACCAAATGTCCTCGTATTTAACTTTTGCATCAGCGAAGTTGTAGTTGTTCTCTCGAAGGGAGCTGCTCGCCTCACCGTCAATTAACGGCGTGCCCCAGTAAGGAGCAGCATCCACATCTGCATAGTCCACACTCAATCGAACACTTAAATCTTCGTTTGGTTGGAATAACAGTGAGCCGGCTATGACTTCCCGCTTTTCTGCAGCGCGGTCTACAAATCCATCTTCTTCCTGCCGTGAAGCGTCCAAGCGAAATGCCACTGACTCTGAAATTTGAGCGCCGCCGCCGAGGGCGACTCTATTCATGCCGAAGCTGCCGCCGGCGACAACTGCTTGAAAATCGCTATCACCAAGCTTTGGCTTTTTAGGCACATAATTGATGGTACTGCCTAGCGCGCCAACTCCGTTAATAACCGAGCCCGCGCCTCTAAGCACTTCTACTCGCTCCAAGGTCCAAGTATCGGCGGGAAATGTTACGGTACCTGCAGTGATATACAGCCGAGTACCGTCGTAAGTATAGACAGTAGAATTGTGTCCATTAAATCCACGAGAAGAAATAGACGTGCCGCCATTGCCTGGGCTTGCACTAGCAGAAACACCAACGGTTCGGGTCACCGCATCCAATGCGCCATAGTCTCCCTTAGTAGCGATCTCCTCTCGAGTAATGATCCCAACACTGGCAGGAGTATCCAGAGCCGAGAGTCCTAGCCTGCTCCCAGCATCATTCCTAACCCCTAAGCGAATGCTGCCAACACCGCCTTGGCCTTTAATGACAATTTCATCGATGCTTTCTTGGGCGCTTAGGTTCCCGCCGGCGGCAAGTGTGCTGATTGCAAAAGCCAACGCGCAACGTCTGCTAATGCCATTACTATTTGGAGTTACAGCCATAAAGTTTTCCTCTAAAAGCGACACGGCCCGATTAGAAATCGGCCAGTCTTCAGTCCGTTTGATTTTAACGAAGCGGACTCTAGTCAATTCTGAGCTCTTGCGGCAGTTACAAAACGTTTCTTAACGTTAATCCAATGAAGAAACTGATAAATACTGGCCGTACTTACTGTTAATCTTCGGCCTTTAGTTTTTAGGTCGCATAGGAGTTACAAATGCAGAAAATAAGAATCGTAAATCTAGCAACCAAACTTAAGTGCCTCGCTAAGGTTATTTTGTTTTTTTGCTCAAGCCTTACCCTTGTCGCGTGCTCTAGTGAAGACGTCGAGTGGATAGATATTCCACTGCCTGACAATGTCTTCTTTAACGAACAGGCGCAGTTTCGCAGCGATGTGATTGAAATACCGGTGTTTGCCCTAAAGGACTTAGAGTACAAACTCAATATGAAGCAGGGCCATGCAATTACCTACAGCTGGGAGGCGCTTGGCCTAAATGATCCGGAGAAGCTTCTTATCGAATTTCATGGCCATACCATTCGAGAAACTGAAGCGCCTGGAGATCTCATGTTTTATAAGGTGGGCCGCAGCGATTCCTCTAGTGGCTATCTTGTAGCGCCATTTGACGGCATTCATGGCTGGTACTTCTCCAACGAAACCGGCGAAGACATCAATGTGATCTTAACTGTAAGTGGCTTTTATGAACTTGAAGACAGCTAAAACCGCACTCTTCGTCATGCATCGCTGGCTTGGCATTGGCATGTGCCTGCTTTTTGCTATGTGGTTTGCCAGTGGCATAGTGATGATGTATGTCGAATATCCCGAGCTGACCACAGCAGAAAGGCTAGCTAATTTACCGGCTCTAAAAACAGATCAGATCCTTCTTTCGCCCTTTGACGCTGCCAAATCTGTCACCGAGAGCGTTTTTAGCAGCGTTAAGCTAACCACAGTTTTAGATCGCCCAAGCTATCGGTTCACGACTCCAAGCAATCAAGATTACTTCGTCTTTGCTGACAGCGGCGAGTTACTGACCTCTGTCGATGAAAAGCAAGCGCTACTCGCAGCCACGCAGTCGGGATTCCATCTTTCTGGAGAGACCCCAAGCCATGCAGGTTTAGTCGATCTCGATCAATGGACACTGTCAGCGGGTCTAGACAAGCACCGGCCCCTGCATAAAATTGAACTCAATAACGCCAGTGACGGCGTACTGTATATATCCAGCAGCAGTGGTCAGATTGTGCGCGACACCGCCAGAGGCGAGCGCTTCTGGAACTGGCTAGGCTCAACATTGCACTGGATCTATCCCGCTATACTCAGGCAAAACAATTCTCTTTGGCGCGATGTAGTCGTGTACGTTTCATTGATCGGGATTGTGTCTGTGGTCAGCGGAGCAGTAATTGGTTTTATGAGAATACGCATTAGAAATCCTTATCGAGAAGGGAAAGACTGCAGCCCTTATAGGGGTTGGATGAAGTGGCATCACATTCTTGGCTTGCTCACTTTAGTCTTTGTTTCCACCTTCATTTTCAGCGGACTTATGTCAATGGGCCCTTGGGGTGTATTTAGTTCAAACGTATCACCACGCGAACAGCTGATCCGCTATGCTGGTGATCCCGCGCTGCGCCTTTCCAACTTAACCATGCCCGAGCTAGTCGCCTCCAATGAGCCTGTCAAAGAAATTCACTGGCATCAGATTCACTCACAGCCTCACTACACCCTGGTTCGGTCTGCGTCAGACAGGGCTGCCGGAAACACTAAAGATGATAAAGCGCAATGGCTATCGAGCAAAATTGAGAAGGCCATACCGTCACTTATTCCAAGCGCCTCGCTTACCAGTTTAGAGTTAATTACCGAACAAGATAATTATTATTACTCACGCCATAATCGTTATCGCCCCCTGCCCGTGTATCGCGCTAAGTTTAATGACACCAACAATTCTTGGTTTCACATCGATGCTGCCAGCGGCAATGTTCTAAACAGAGTTGATAATGCCAGCAGAAGAGAGCGCTGGCTCTTTAACGGATTGCACAGCTTGGATTTCCAACTGCTTTGGAAGCACAGGCCGCTGTGGGATATTTTAGTGATTGCTCTGAGTTTGATTGGTCTTGGGTTTTCGGTTACATCGGTGGTGGTGGGATGGCGACGACTGACTAGCTAGGCAAAAGTTAATAAATTGGAGTAATGCAGGCCTGAGCTTAGACAATTTCATCTTCATAGAAACTGTCGATTTTTCCATCTGAAAAACCCAAACCTTGAAGAATCTCACGGCTGTGTTCACCGACATCAGGCACTGGATTCAAAGTCGGCTCAAATTGATTATTGTTTCCTGGAGGTAAAAAACTTTTTACAGCACCGCCAGGGGTCTTAGTTTCAACGATTCGATTTAGGGCCTGCAACTGAGGGTGATTCCAAACGTCCTGCATTTCATTGACGTCAGCATAGGCGATCTTGGCTTGATCGAGTCTTTGGTTTAACTCAGCAGCATTAAGCTGGGAAAACTTTGAGTCGATTATTTTCTTCAATACATCTCGATTACTAGACCTCAGCTGATTGTTATCAAAGCGGGTGTCGCAAGCCAAGGTTTCATCTCCTAGTACGACTGAGCAAAAGTCTAACCATTCTCGCTCGTTCTGCAGGCCAATCATTATTGCCTTATTATCGCCACTGACGAACGCGCCGTAGGGATAAATACTAGCGTGATCAGCCCCAGATCTCTGCGGAGGCTCTGCGCCATCGTAGGCATAGTTCAGCGGATACCCCATCCACTCAACCATTGCCTCCAACATCGAAATATCTATTTTGCTGCCAAGACCGGTGTTCGCTCGCAGAATAAGCGCCGCCAAAATTGCCGACTGTGCCTGCATACCTGCCGCAATATCGGCTATAGAAATGCCACTCTTGACGGCAGATTCTGGCGTACCGGTAATAGACAAAAAACCAGATTCCGCCTGCACTAAAAGATCGTACGCCTTCTTGTCTTTGTATGGCCCTTCGTCTCCGTAGCCTGAGATATTGCACACAATCAGTTTTTGAAACTCAGCATGCAGCGCATCATAGGACAATCCCATTCTCGATGCCGCTGAGGGCGCAAGATTTTGCACAAGGACGTCGGCTTGCCCGAGTAAGCGCTGCAAAATTAGCTTTGCCCCGGGATGCTTCAAATCAAGCGTTAGGCTCTGCTTCGAGCGGTTAACCCACACAAAATGAGATGACTGAGCCTTTATACGGCTGTCGTAATGACGAGCAAAGTCGCCGCTACCGCGGCGCTCTACTTTAATAACTTTTGCGCCGAGTTCAGCCAATTGCCGCGTGCAAAGCGGGGCTGCTATTGCATGTTCAAAAGAAACAACGGTGATGCCCGTTAGCGGCGGTTTGTTTTGCATAGCTGAACTTTTGTTGTAGTTGAGGGATAGACTAACGAAAAATCTATTGGAGCTTAACCGCAAATCTAACTAGTGAACAAGTCTCGATTAGGCTATGACCTAAGTCATGCCCGAAGCTACCCCCCAAACAAGCCCGAAACATCCGAAGACATAGCCGCAAAGCCGCTAAATAGCCAGAAAACCTCGCCTTCGATGCTTCCAAACCCCTTGTAATATCGGGGGTTTTAGCTCATATTGGTCAAAAAATACCACATGTATCATACGCCTTGCACAAATAGTTTTAGGTAGCTGCTTTGAACCCTTTCTTTACCGAGTTAAAACGCCGTAACGTAGTGCGAGTTGCGCTTGCCTACGCGGTGGTCAGCTGGGTAATTACGCAGGCAGCAGACACTCTCGAAAGCGTTCTTCTTTTACCTGAATGGTTTACTGCAGCTATCGTTGCGGCCCTCTTTTTAGGCTTTCCAGTCGCACTTATTATCTCTTGGGCTTATGAGCTAACTCCGCAAGGGCTAATTCCTACAGCGGAAGTAAATGCTACTGATTCGGTCATTCACAAAACTGCCAAGCGACTAGATATTGTTACCATAGGCGTAGTGTGTGTGGCGGTTGTGCTGATGTTTGTTCGCCCCTACATCGCGCCAGAGGGCTCATCAGAAGAAACATCGTTGCCAGAGAATAGCCGAGTTGCCGAGCTGATCGCAGACGCAGACGCAAGCGATGACACCCCTGGTGACAATCAACCAGAAATAGATGCTGCCTCTATTGCAGTGCTTCCCTTTATAAATCTTTCATCTGATCCTGAGCAGGAATATTTCTCCGATGGCATTTCGGAAGAATTACTCAATTTGTTTGCAAAAATTCCAGATCTTAGAGTTGCCGCTAGAACTTCGTCTTTTCAGTTTAAAGATAAGAATCTTGACGTCCCAGAAATAGGCAAACAGCTTAATGTCGCCCACGTATTAGAAGGCTCTGTTAGAAAATCAGGCACAACGCTCAGAATTACCGCTCAATTAATAGAAGCCGCATCAGGCTTTCATCTGTGGTCAGAGACTTATGATCGAGAGTTAGTGGATATTTTCGCTATCCAAGATGAGATCTCCATGGCTATTGTCGAAGCCCTAAGCGACATTCTTGGGGTAGTTAGCGCGGCTGATACTCCAACTATGGTAAGAAGCGATAGTACCGCAGCTTACGAAGCCTATTTACACGGCAATGTGCTCGCCAATCGGCTCACTGACAAAGATTTACAAGCAGCCCAGCTGCAGTTTGACCGAGCCATCGAGCTTGATCCCAACTTTGCACCAGCTTACACCGGGCTGGCGGGTACTTATTTAATGCGCCTCGCTTCTGGGTCTACTTACGGAACACTGTCACTAGCCGAAGTTTTAACAAAAGCTACACCACTTATTGAAAGAGCCCTTGAATTAGCACCAACCTTAGCCGCGGCCCATAGACGCCGAGGGCAACTGCTTAACTTCCAAGGTCGCTATCACGAGTCAGTTAGGTCTTTAAGAGTAGCCTTGGACTTTAACCCAAACGACGCCTCCATCTATAATTCACTTGCCATAAATTACCAATATCTTTCTGACTATGACGCAGGCCAAGACGCATTGGAAAAGGGGTACCAGTTAGACCCTGTTAACCCGACAGCTGTTTCCAATTTAGCTAATCTTTACCTTAACTTAGGGCAAGTCGACGAGGCTGAAGCGCTGTATAGGAAACTTGAGATTCTAGACAATCCCCGCGCTTCTTTGGGCCTTGCAAATGTGGCCTCAGAACGAGGCCAGCCCACAAGGGCGATGCAGCACAGAATTGATGGCATTGAGGCGGCCCCTGATGACATTCGGCAGCGAGCACCCCTGGCATTCTATTTGGCCTACGGGGGCTACTACGAAGAAGCTATCGAGTTGTTCCCTCCCGCCAAACCCTTTTTATTGTCCTACGCAAATCAAGGGGATGCTGCCTTGATAGCTGTCAGGCAGAATCTAATTGAAGATCCAAACAATTTCTCTCGCAAAAACCTTTACGCCGATATATTGGTCCAAACCGGTAACGATGCTCAAGCGAAAGCTGTGTTTGAAGAGATAGATAGGGAGACCGAGGGCTACGTGCTTGCTAACGACACTTGGTTTATAGGCGCTCTGAATTTGGTAACCATCAGTGAAGCTCAGGGTGACCAAGGTCTGGCAGAGGAAATACTTGATCGAATGCGCGTAGATCTAGAAAGCCAAGAGCGAATTGGGTACTCAGGGGCCTTTCAAAACGCAACGCAAGCTAGAACGCTTTTGGCGTTGGGGGATATTGATTCAGCTTTAATTAGACTTAAAGTCGCGGTGCAAGGAGGTGTTATAATACTCAACGACTATACCCTTGCCTCAGAAATCGCTTTTCGTGATTTAGCGGAAGATCCTCGCCTACAAGAAGTTTTTGAAATTGCCCAATCCCAATCTGACGAGGTGCTAGCTGTGCTCTTCACCGCCATTTGCGCCCAGCCCCCAATGGAATTTTGGCAGCCCTCTGAGGCCACATGCCAACGTGCCGCCGCCGAATTTGAGCTTGAGCTTGAGCTGGCAGAGATTTAGGTTCTCATTTTAACTGCGCAAGCTAAGGGCTAGTGCCGTTTGCGAAAAATTTTCCCAGTGCTAATCCATTTTAGAATCAATGTTTTTTAAGCTCTTTTTCTAGACGTGTCTTTCTAAGCATTCTTTTCTAAACGCTTTCTCAAATCGGACCTCTATTGTGATTGTTCGATAAAGAGCGCAGTGAAATATACGTGTCCACCAGATCAAACGTTCAGACTTACGGCGCTGTTTTCTCGCCGTCCTAGTTTAGCTCATCAGTTGTTTCATTGAGCTTTGTTAGAGCCGGCTCCCCAGACCAAAAGCTCTGATGTGAAAAATCGAATTAGCTTTTGCATCTCGTTTCCTTTCACCCTCAAACAAGACCAAAAACCGGGCGGAGCCGCGTACCTAAAGTGCTACCCACAAACGCAGCGACAAACCAGAGCCAGCCATGCATGCTGGTAGAGGCGATACCACCGAAATAAGCGCCGATGTTACAACCATAAGCGATGCGTGCTCCATAGCCGAGAAGTAGCCCACCAATAACAGCAGCCACTAATGATCGCATAGGCAGCTTGAATGATGGGGCAAACTTTCCCGCCATACCGGCAGCCAGCAGTGCACCTAAAATAATACCAAAGTTCATTACTGAGGTGATGTTGCTAAATACGCTGGCATCGAGCGAGGCGGCCTGGCCGGCCCGCTCCCAGTAAGCCCAGCCGGATACATCAAGGCCAAAAACACTACCAAGCTTTGCCCCCCATAGAGCAAACCCTGAAGTCACTCCCCACGGCCTGCCAGCAAGTAAAAGTGTCGACGCATTGACCACTGCTAGGGCCAAGGCACCTGCGATAAGCGGCCAAGGACCACGCAATAACGAAAAGGCCGGTTTAGTTTCTTCAGACAAGGAGCCGTGACGATGCTTTTCATAAGCCGCTGATGCAAACCAGACCACACCAAACATAATGAGACTTATACCAACAGCGCCTACGCCACCGTAGTTTTCTAATAATGAAAAGGGTGCGAGACTTGGTCCGTTTTGCCACGCGCCCCAGTGCAATGTTCCAAGCACTGAACCCGCAATGAAAAACACAAGCGTAACTAACATTCGTGCATTGCCGCCGCCAACGGTGAACAAGGTGCCCGACGCACAGCCACCACCGAGCTGCATACCAATGCCAAACATAAAGGCACCGCAGATAACTCCCAAACTTAAGGGATTAACGTTACCTCGCAGACTGGTTCCAGCAAACTCGCCTTGAGAAATAAGGGGAACAAAAATAGCCACCGTCACCGCTAACATAATCATTTGTGCCCGCAGGCCAGCACCGCGCCCGCTGGTCACCATATTTCGCCATGCGGCAGTAAAACCAAACGCGGCGTGATAAAGAATAATACCCGCACATAAGCCCACGACGAACAGCGCTGCTTGGCGCCAGCTATAGTTAATAGTCAGGAAAACAAAGAGTAATGAACTGATAGTCAGAGAAAAACCAACACCGCGTCGGTTTCGGATTTGAGCAAAGTTGAAACTATTTGTAGCTTTTACCATTTAAGATCCCCTTCAGAGATTCTAATTATTGCAAGCTAATCAGTGTCTTAGAAGAACTAAGGTAGCAAAGTCCCGATAAGAAAAATTGAGCTTGAATAGCATAGTACGCCTATTTGTTTTACTAAATCCAAACATCATTTTCGGCGGTACGCATGCCATCAATACCATCGCCGCTATTTACAATCCCACGCAGTTCTATGCGCAGCATTTTGACCTCCAATTCCATGTGACGCTTATGTTCCACACTCTTGGGCACTGCGTGCTTTTAGCCTTGAGAAGGGTTTACGTGGCTGCCTCTAAAACCAATTCGAAGGTCGCGGTCTGGAGCGATAAAAGTTTCGTCAGTCTCCTCGTTGACTGTGCCAAACAGAGTCTCTTTGACTTTTGACTATCTTAATTTGATAGCCGCTCACCTGAGCAATTACTTATGGTGACCACTGATCACTAAACAGGCTTAACTTCGTTTCAACATTGATCGCGTCAAACTTCATAATTTCTCTACCGGGAAACTTTCTTAAAAGGCGAGCCTGAACTAACGCTAACACTGATAACGTTGAATACATTAATCAAAATAGTGTGCAGTGAAATATGGCAAAATTTAATTTTTCTCATGCTTAGCAAGACCTTACTTGATCGATTAGCTACATGTTTATGAGTATTGCCGCAGCCGCGAAGCATGCGGTGGATATCGATAGTCCAATAAGAGATATTTTGAACCAGTACTTGGCCGCCAAAATAAGGTAACAAAAGCAAATGATAGTCAGCGGTATCGAAAACCAAAGCGACTATTGAAGAAGCTCAAAATAGAACATCGCTAGAGGGACGTAAACTGCAGCAACTAACATTACCCCTAAGCTAGGGCTTGCATTGAAAACTGTCCACGCACTCAAACCGGTAGTCTCTTTAGTAATCACTGACGAAGTGGCTTTCATGGCTTCAGTGACCGAAGCATCGAAGGCCTCGAACTTGTTACTGAGAAATGTCGTTAACAGATGCATTGTTCCCAAAGCGCAAATATCGCGGCATCCAGAATTATCAGAATTTGCGCCATCACAACTCGTCCTCAAAATTAATTAGAGTTACTTTGGTTTGCCTGCTGACCCGAGGCCGACATGACAACTAGCAAGAAAAATTTGAAAACACTTTTTTAGTAAGGCCAGACGAACTTAGCCTTTCCGACTAGCCAATTCATTCCGATTTTTACATCAGACAACTACGTTCCCACTAATCTGTCTGACAATTTCTTTTAGCAGAAAAAGCGATCCAATTACGAAATAATTCTACGTGAAACCGAACCTTCCCTTACGGCTCCACTTCGTGAAGTATAGTCGGGTCGACTACACCAAATTTTTGCCAAAATAAGTACACTCTTCAAATTCTGGCTCTGAGAGCCTATGGGTTATATTGCTCTGATTTACGTTTGTTTTTCGCTAGGTTCCGGCCTTAGTCTGATGAGCTTTTAACAAACACGGCGGGACCGTCTGCTAGGTGAACTCAGGTGTTTTTCATAAGACCTAGCGGATGCTAGAATTTTTTCCATGGGCTGAATTACTCCCTCTGACAACTTATTATTGTTATTAGTTCGAGAACTACAGCGAGCCTAATCAGTCTTCATTTTGAGCTTCATTTGAACCCTTACCTTTACCCGCTAGTATCTTGGCGCCGGCACCCAATTTGGGTGCCGATTGACATACTTAGTTCCACCCTTCGCTGAAATGGATTAAAACCGCAGCGTCTGCTCACTTACCAAATCTTGCTCGATTTCACTGTCTGTAAACGGCAGTTTGATCCATTCACTCTTGGAATAGAGCTTGGTTAAGTCCGAATAGTGAGGCGAGTCCGGCTCAGGGGATTGGGAATAAGTAAGCACGGCTTCGGCATTAGGCGTGCCATCGTCATTCCAAGTTACGGTTTGTATATAGCTGTTGCCGTGGGTAATTGGGCTGTAGCCTTTTGCCTCATCGCTCAATGCTGATGTTATAACGCTGAACATGCCGGCGCGACCTGAGCCTCCTGGTATGCCGATTTTCTCGCCGTTTCTTACCGCAAATTGAACATCACCCCACTTGGCATTCATGGGTATATCTAGTGCGTTTAGTTTTTCAACAGCGGTACTCAATGCCCCTGCTACTAGCTCAAGGGTCTCTGGATTTTCAAGAGTCAGTCCGCGAGGCGTGTTGATCGGATCGTCTAGATCAAAGGGCACTAGATAGTGTTGATTAAGTCCTCTCGCTGCAGCCCAAAATTCATTGAAAATGTGGGCGCCGACGCTGTCTATGTCTTGACGACGATCCCACTGACTTAGCACTTCACACGCTTGTGTTACCTGCGTATCTGTTTGCACATCGCAAATTTTTAATACGTCATCTAGAAAAAGTTCGGCACCATAGTGGCGATGACTAAACAGTAGATCCTCAACAGATTGCTGACTGAATTTGTCACCGGTTTTTAATAGCTCGCCAACGAATTTTAGACCGGCTCGCGTGCGCAGAGAACGAGCTGATTGTTCGTTACCGATAATCGGTGAATAACCTTCCAAGCGGTTGTCAGGGTTTGACAGCCAGTAGGAGTCATTCATATTGCTAACGTAGTTTTGTGTAATCAAACTAGGCTGCTGGCTAGGTGGCATCAATCCTGGGTATGCGGCACCGGGATCTACCTGCCAGTCACAGCTTGGGTCTGATCCATTTAATGTGATTGCTCTGCGGCCGCCAGTTCCTTCTTGGCCAACCTCACAGCGGTCAATTAATTGTGCGGACACATTAGGAATGGCGGACATGTCGGCATAAAGTGCACCACCGGAACTGTCCGCCGCAATAGTGTTGACGAAAGCAGCTGCTTGAAACTGACCGAGTGAATCGCGAAGCTCAGACACGTTCTGGGCATTTTGCATTGCTCTGTATTGATCGCCACTGCGGTAGTTTTCATAATTCACGTCGCGCATAACATAGACATAGCGATCCGACCAAGGCGTGGTTTTGCTTACTACCACCGGCCCTAAATGAGTCATATAAACGGTACGATTTATCAAGCCATTTTCAGTTTCTACGTCAACATTGATTGGTTCAATTGCGCGCACTTCATCGCCCAATCGGTAAGACATGGAATCACCTGCAACCAAATCTAAGCGGAACATGGTAAAGCGTAGTGCCGTGGACACGGTATGGGTCCACGCAACTTTTTCTGTGAAGCCTATGGCTATTCGCTGAGTAGAGATGAGGCCAACACCCATTACATCCATTTCGCCCGGTAGAGTAAGGTGTGCCATGTGAAAGCGTGACGCACCATGCCAAGGATAGTGGGGGTTGCCCAGCAATACGCCACGGCCGTTGTCAGTTAAGTCACCGCCAAAGGCTAAGGCGTTGCTGCCAATCATATCTGGGTCAACAAACAAATCCATGGTATCTAATGATGCTAATTCCATGCCCGGCGCAGCAGTTGCTATCTCGGCAGTAACGCGTCCCAAGCCATAGCGGATGCCAGAGCCTAACACTAGCTTAGCGAGATCGTTTACATCGATAGGTTTAACCCAGTCTTCCCCATTACAGGATGCAGGTAGTTGGCCTTTGTTTACCTTTAAGAAATTGTTGTAGCCAGCCGCGTAGCCTTTGTCCATCTCTTCGTTATCTTGGCTGGCACTGGCTAAGTACTCGTCAATCTTGCCGGAATGTAAAAGGGCTTTGTGGAATGCATCACCATTAATATTCTGCTGCGTATCGCCAAAATATTTGGCTGTCTCACCGCGCACGGTGATCAATTCTTTGGCAAGCACACAAACAGTGTTGGTCGCAACAGCATGAGCAAAACCATAGCCCAGACCTTCCCAAGAACCTGCCTTTACGTGGGGTATGCCATGGCTAGTCCAGCGCAAGCTTACCTCTTCTTGTGCGGGCTCAACGCTCCCCCCCGACATCATAGGCGCGCTTTCATTTATAGCGCTCGGCAATGACGCTGGCTGCTCTGAACATCCTGCCAGCAGAAAAATTGAACCAATAATTGTAAGTTGGCTCAAGCCTAAAAAATTTCGTTTTTGCCTAAGATTTGTTAGAAGTTGAGTCATGTCTTCGCCCTGCTTTTTAAAGCGTCATTTAAAACACTGATAGTGCTTCTTTGAGAATAAGGTGTTTAGCTTCTTTAGCACTCGAGCTTACGCCTAATTGATACCGGTTGAAAGATGCAGGAAGTAGCCCACGCAGCCAACATATAGAATCTTTGCTGTTAGCCTTCATGCCAGATGCATTGCGCGATGCCGCTAAATATCCTTAGGCGCTAGCCGTTTTGACCACTGCCTGTATACTCGCGTCTTTAAAGAATTTTGCATAAAGTGAGACTTGTTATGAGTGAGACGAATGACCCGATAGTTATCGTTGGCCAAGCCCGCACCCCTATCGGGGGGCTTGTCGGCGATTTATCTACTGTGAGTGCCTCCGTACTTGGCTCCACCGCCATAAGGGCAGCTGTGTCCCGCGCAGGATTGAGCCCCGATTCTGTGGACGAAGTGATAATGGGCTGCGTCCTACCCGCCGGTCTCGGTCAGGCTCCTGCCCGACAAGCGTCATTAGGCGCAGGCCTGCCAAAGTCCACCGGCTGCACCACAATTAATAAGGTCTGCGGCTCTGGCATGAAATCAATAATGTTAGCCCACGACTTGCTCATAGCAGGCACCAACAAGATCATGGTTGCCGGCGGCATGGAAAGCATGAGTAGGGCACCTCATCTTATCCCTCAGGCCCGAACGGGGTACCGCTTTGGTCATGGTAAACTCATTGACCACATGGCATTCGATGGTCTAGAGGACGCTTATGAGGGCGAGCCCATGGGTGTCTACGCTGAATCTTGTGCCGATAAATACAGCTTCACTCGAAAGGCACAGGATGAGTATGCCATTACCTCTTTAAAGCGCGCTCAGGCCGCAATCGAATCCGGCGCGTTTGAGGATGAAATCACGCCTGTTGTCTACAGCAGTCGCGGCAAAGAAATTGAAGTTACTCAAGACGAACAGCCCATGAAGGCTCGCTTCGATAAGATCCCCACGTTACGCCCGGCTTTTAAGAAAGATGGAACCGTGACCGCCGCAAACGCCAGTTCTATTTCGGACGGTGCAGCAGCTGTAGTGCTAATGAAACTGTCTGAGGCGACCGCACGAGGATTAACCCCGCTGGCAAAGATTGTGGCCCACACTTCTCATTCGCAACTACCCAGCGAATTTACTATGGCGCCGATTGGGGCCTTGGCCGCACTTTTTAAGAAAACTGGCTGGGACAAAGACTCAGTCGATTTGTTTGAAATCAACGAGGCGTTTGCCGTCGTGCCCATGGCTGCAATGCAAGAGCATAAGCTTGATCATGAAAAGGTAAATGTGAACGGTGGAGCCTGCGCTTTAGGTCATCCTATCGGCTGTTCTGGAACTCGCATTGTGGTCACACTAATCTCTGCCCTTGCCAAACGAGGCAAGAGACGTGGCATCGCTTCTTTGTGTATTGGCGGCGGTGAGGCCACAGCTATGGCGGTCGAGCTTTTATAGGTTTTATAAATTTGATGCTATGCATAACTTACATAGCTGCCATTTTTTCTCAAAGTGATTCTACGCCATGATTTTTAACGAAGAACAACGGCTTATCCAAGACACGGCCCGTCAGTATGTTGCCGAAAAAATCACACCATTTGCCGCAGACTGGGACCGAGATAAAACTTTTCCTCGGGACGCGCTAGCAGGATTAGCCAAGCTTGGTTTCTATGGCATGCTGGTGCCCGAACAATGGGGTGGCTGCGATATCGGTTATACCTCAGCGGCTATTGTGTTGGAGGAAATTGCAGTCGGAGATGCCGCTTGTTCTACCATCATCAGTGTAACCAACTCTGTTGGCTGCATGCCTATTTATCAATTTGGCGATGAGTGGCAAAAAAATGAATTTCTTAGGCCCTTAGCATCAGGCAAAAAACTAGGCGCTTTTTGTTTAACCGAACCACAGGCTGGCAGTGACGCGGCGAAACTAACAACCAAAGCTGTTCTAGATGGAAACGACTATGTGCTTAACGGCACAAAGCAGTTTATCACATCGGGTAAGAATGCAGACATCGCAATTGTCTTTGCTGTAACCGACCCTGACGCTGGCAAGAAAGGCATGAGCGCCTTTATCGTTCCAACCACCACCCCTGGCTATATCGTAAGCAGTGTTGAAGAAAAACTTGGACAACATGCATCAGATACCTGCCAGATAGTGTTTAAAGACTGCCGCATTCCATCGACTCATCTTTTGGGCGAACAGGGCCAAGGCTACAAAATTGCCTTGGCTAACCTAGAGGGTGGACGAATTGGGATAGCCGCCCAGTGCGTCGGCATAGCACGCGCTGCATTAGAGGCCGCTCTGCTTTTTGCAAAAGAGCGTGAAACCTTTGGTAATCCTATTGCTAAGCATCAGAGTATTTCCTTTAAGTTAGCAGAAATGGCAACTCAGTTAGAAGCCGCACGGCAGCTTACATTTCACGCAGGCCAACTCAAAGATCAGAACTTGCCTTGCTTAACGCAGGCATCGATGGCAAAGCTATTTGCTTCCGAGATTGCCGAAAAAGTATGTTCCGAGGCTATTCATATTCACGGTGGCTACGGCTACCTTAAAGACTTTCCGGTAGAACGTTTTTTTCGCGACGTAAAAGTCTGCCAAATATACGAAGGCACCAACGAAGTTCAAAAGATGGTGATTAGTCGATCTTTATAGCCGCCAATGCTTGCCCTCTACAATGATGATCAAGAGATACCGCCGCGATCCGACTTAGTACCAAACCCCGATCGGCACGAACAACCAGAAAGCAATAGCGATAACAGCTGGAATTATCATTAAGATTACCATCGTTTTTACTCTAACCATTTTTTCACCTCATTTTTTATCAAAACTATTTGAAATTATTTCTCTTTTTTCTGTTAACCCTAACATTGAATCTACGCACCTCTGCCACTGGGCTGTCATGGTGCGCGTACCTATCCCATTTCCAAAAAAGAGATCGCCAGCATAACAGTCCTGCAAATAATTCCATTTGATCCTTTTATCATCGACTGGCCGTCATTACATAGCTTCCATTAGCCGACTACTGCTTTGTTATTTTACTATTTGTGTTTCGCCCTTCATTCTCACTTTTTCTTCAAGACTGAATCTGGGCGTAATATGCTGAGGACAATTCCAATCGAACGCGTGCACCTCGATAAAAAACACACGTTCTATATTTGCCTGATAATCGCTTTCGATTAGCTCTGTGAGAACGTCTTTACTCAACGATGAAACATCTTCCACACGCACACGGCCAAGAATTTTTAGTCGCCTCTTTTTTGTGTAGTCCACCAGAATTATTGAACAGCGATCATTGCCGACAAAGTTACCTGTGCTAATCAACTGGGTGTTGCCACGAAAATCTGGATAGGCTAAAAGATTATCATCTAGTATTTTCAAAAAACCTTTTGGTCCACCCCGGTGTTGAACGTAGGGCCAGTGCGTCTCACTTACCGACGCTATGTAGAATGAATCCCTCTGAGCAATAAAATCTACTTCTCTAACCGTTAGCTCCGCATTGGGGCCAAAGTTTTTCTCGAGGTTTTCGTTTTGCTTAAACGAGCCCGATGCCAGTTGGGCAGCTTTAACATTAGCGGTGAACATTGTTGTTGCAAATTTATGTGTCATGACACCTTCCTTTTCTTTTAGGCTTCAGCCAGCTTATTATTCGCTTTCTTCAGGCCAATGCGTCGATCACCTGAGGAAATAAGTACGTCGTTAGCGCTCATATCTCGGCGCTGCATATAACCGTCGTTGTTGAATTCCCAATGCTCGTTGCCATGGGTTCTGAACCACTGGCCGGTTTTTGCATCCTGCCACTCGTATTCAAACCGTACCGAGATGCGGTTATTGCTATAAGCCCATAGCTCCTTCATTAACTTGTAATGTAGCTCTTGCCTCCATTTGTCTGCCAAGAACCTCTCGATAGCTTCCCTTCCGACAAGAAACAGAGTTCTGTTTCGCCACTGGGAGTCTTCTGAATAGGCTCCTGCTACATGCTTAGGGTCTCGAGAATTCCAAGCATCTTCTGCCGCTTGGACCTTGGCCTTAGCTGACTCCAAGTCAAATGGGGGTAGTGGATGTTTTTGCATGATTTATCCTCAAAACTTGGTTATGTCTGCGCCTGAAAGGTCAATCTTCTCAATCTCCATCTCGGTTTAAACTCGAGTCTAAAAGCAACTCGAAGAGGCTGATGAATATCTACTTTTGATATTGCAGCGATCATGCCAACCTTTAAAGTCAAGCTTATCAATAGTTTACGCCATTCCGGAATCACAATAACTTGTGATCCTCAATTTATTGTGGTCCAATCCTTAAAATATTGAGGCTTAAGCAAATGGACACTGACTTTGATAGCGCGATTGAGGGGCCAATAGCCGAATCAACCACACTGCTAATGCGCTTGGATTCTAATCTGGTAGTTCAGGAGCTCAGCGGCGCTTGGCGGGGCAAACTGAATTTGGCAGCTGATGCAGAATTGACGCTTTCACTAGCCCGACTCATCAATCTAGAACGCAGTCACACGCTGATCCCGCAGCTGGTAAACCTCATTGATATTGGTGAGTCGATAAGCGGCCATGTAACTGAGCTGCTCACCCCCGCCGGCGCTGAGCTCGTTTCACTAAACGCATGGCGTAACACAGACCCAGAAACCAACTTAAGTTGCATTCTTATCCGCGCTAAAGATAAAACAGTCGCTACAAGTGACTCGGAACAGTTGTCCCAGCTGCGCACCCAGCATCAATTGATTCTTGATAGCGCCGGCGAGGGCATTTGGGGTCTGGACAAAGATGGTAAAATAACCTTTGGCAATAAAGCCGCTGTGGAAATCCTTGGCTGGGAACTCGACAAGGTCTTGGGAAAATCTTCCCATGAAGTACATCATCACTCACACGAAGACGGCAGCCCCTATCACCGATCTGAGTGCCCTATCTTTGCTTCATTGCAAGATGGGGAAGTTCATCATGTCGATAATGAGGTGTTTTGGCACACCAACGGCAGTGCAATTCCAGTAGAATATGTAAGCACTCCCATTTTAAAAGATGGTAAACCCAACGGCGCAGTTATTGTGTTTAGAGATAACACCCAGCGCCGAGAAAGCGAACTTCTTAGACAGCAAGCCTATGCTGCTCTTGAACAATTACAGACCACCTATCAACTCATTCTTGATGCCGCCGGCGAAGGAATTTACGGCCTAGATAAAGACGGCCTAATTACGTTCAGCAACATGGCCTCAACTGAAATTCTTGGCTGGAAAGGCGCCGACATGCTGGGAAGGCTTTCGCACGAAGTGCACCACCATTCCCACGCCGATGGCTCAAGTTATCCAAGAGACGATTGCCCCATCTACGCGTCTATAAAAGATGGTGAAGTGCACCGAGTAGAAAACGAAGTGTTTTGGCACACCGACGGCTCGGCGGTTCCAATAGAATACACCAGCACCCCCATTCTGCGCGATGGCAGACCTGATGGCGCAGTGGTTATATTTAGGGACATCTCAGACCGTAAAGAAATCGAGAAACAACGGGAACTAGCCCACGCTGAGATTAGTATTTTAAAAGAGAAACTTGAGTTAGAGCGAGATTACCTTAGAGACGAAGTAAATTCCTCCGGTAACTTTAACGATATTATTGGGACTAGCGAATCACTCAAACGTACATTGGCTCAAGTTGATGCGGTAGCAGCGACGCCAGCAAGCGTTCTGATTTTAGGTGAATCTGGCGTCGGCAAGGAAATGATTGCGCGCGCCATTCATACTCAGTCTAACCGCTCTCAAGAGGCTCTTGTTAAAGTAAACTGCGCATCTATTCCCTCAGAATTGTTTGAGAGTGAATTTTTCGGTCACGTCAAAGGCTCTTTTACCGGCGCTCACAAAGACCGTATTGGCAGACTGCAGTTAGCCGATGGAGGAACACTGTTCCTAGACGAGGTTGGTGAAATACCACTTTCACAGCAAGGTAAACTGCTCCGAGCATTGCAAGAAAATGAGTTTGAACGCGTGGGAGATGATCACACGGTAAAAGTAGATGTTCGAGTCATTGCCGCTACCAATCGAGATCTTGTAGCGGAAATTAAGGCCGGACGCTTCAGAGAAGATTTATTCTATCGCTTAAGCGTTTTCCCTATTCAAGTTCCGCCACTGCGAGACCGTATTAACGATATTGCACCGTTGGCAGCTAGCTTTCTTGATCGCGCTTGCAGAGAATTAGGTAAACAAGCACACAGCCTTACCAAGGGAAATATTGAACAGTTAAAATCTCACAGCTGGCCAGGAAATATTCGTGAACTCAAGAATACTATTGAACGTGCCGTAATATCTTCAAACAGCAAGAAACTAAATCTGGACCTTGCCATCGTCAACGCAGCTAGCGTGCGGCAAGATATCTCAAGTGAACCGAAGGCTGTATCTACAGAATTTCTTACCAACATTGAGTTTAAAGCGTTGGAAAAAGAAAATATCTATGCCGCGCTTCGCGCTGCAAATTGGAAAACATGGGGTAGCGGCGGCGCCGCACAATTACTTGGTATAAAACCTTCGACTCTAGCGTATCAAATGAAGCAATTTGGCATTGAAAAATTAAAGGCAGGCTCTAATTAAAAGGTTAAAAATTATGTCTAGTGAAAAATTTAAGCCAGAGTCAATTAACCTAGCAACGAATAGCTTAGCCAGCATAGCCGTTTCATTAACCGTATGCGCTTTAGCGCTACTGGGGGTAGGCGCCGTGATCTATTTTTTACTCACTGGCGGAGCCAACGAAAAATTCTCCGAGTTTCCACTAATCGTAAACAGCCATGTCTTGTTTGGCGCTGTCTATTTACTGATGGCCCCTTTACAGTTTTCTAAAAAATTACGCACCCGCTCACTGGATTTTCATCGGTGGTCAGGACGCTTTTTGGTTTCTTTCGGGCTGATAGCCGGGGCCTCAGCGCTTTTTATGGGAATCGTCATTCCTTACTCAGGCACATCCGAGCAACTAGTCATTGGTTTTTTTGGATCGCTATTTTTGCTATCGCTATTTTTGAGTTACAAAAATGTCCGGCAGAAAAACATAACGCTGCATCGCGAATGGATGATACGCGCGTTGGCACTAGGTTTGAGTATTGCAACCATGCGACTAATTTTCGTACCTGTCCTCATCCTAAATTCGCTCAACAGGCAAGAGACTGAAATGTGGTCAATACTCTCCTTCACGATAGCCTTTGTACTTCACTGCGGGTTTGCTGAATTTTGGATACGCAAGACTCGAACCCTTGTATGATATTTTCGGCTTAAATAGCTGGGACTAGTCTTCTTTAACCAAGTCGGGCATTATCCAACTACCATCCATAGCAGGTTCTTGTGGCTGATACATTCGCATAACGAAATTCCAACCCTCGGTAATCGGCAGATAATTATCATCAGTTGGGTCTCCACCAAAATGCACCGTGTAAGAGCCATTTTCGTTAGCAGTGGCGGTTAAATTATTCACGCTGTAGGCGTTGTGAATATTCTCTTGAAAATACCCTTCTTTATTATAAACACTGAGCGACCAAAACCCGTCTACAGGCACATCTTTGACAGTTAGCGAATAGCTAGCAACAGGAAGATCGGGCTGAACATTGACATAGAAGGCCTCATATTCAGGAAGACCTCCCCAGCCATAAGCGGTGGCAAGTAAATGTCTGACATCATTCACAGCCTCTTTTGTGCCAAATGTTTCGATAACATTGGGCAACCCTGCGGCTAACTCTATCAGCGGCTCTCCAACCGAATTCAAACTGTCCATATCATAATTTTGGTGAATGTAAGGATTGCTTGAAGCACTTTCGACTGTCAAGGCATCTTGTAACTGGTTTGCAATGGCTATGTCGCTTGGGTCTTCAGAGTTCGCCAGTATTCGAACTGTTAGCAATACATGTGGGGTATCGAATTCTTCTACATCCAAAGAGAAACGGCCTGCGCCATGAAATATTTTATTGATGAAATGGTCTTGGTTGATGACAGTGGCAGACATATATCGATCACCAGCATCTGGCATTGAAAATGTCGCCCCTTTACTTATATCTACGACCACAGAACTGTAGAGAGTGTCCCTATTCATGCGCCGCGACCTTTGCAGGTTAAGAGGAATAGGCTCGCGCACATGACCCCACTTGTTTACCCCGCCTGCGCGAGCAACGACACTGTCGAAATGAATAGTAGTTTTCGCGCGCACGTAATTGAGGACATTAACTTCAATAGATGGTTCAACTCCATAGGCTACGCTACTGAGAAAAGTCAGCATCAGGAGCGCCAAACAACGTGGGGATTTTGGGTAAGTTAAACTGCGCATATTATTTCTGCCTTTGGACTTGCTGATTAAATTCTTAAGGATACTATTTTGCCTCTTAATCGTTGCCTGACTGCTTACTATGTCAATGCCGCAATCCTTTAAGCGGTTTTCACTGTTTCGCATGACTGGCGACTAACTAATTTTTTTTTGCATCATCTTTATTAATATAAGCCCTACTATTTGCGCCATTATTGCTCCAATCACTATGATACTAGACCCAGTAATACCTGCTACAGCAAAACCGACTAAGCTTATGCCCCCATTAAACAAAGCATAAGGTAGCTGAGTTCTGAAATGTTCTATTTGATGACAGCTGGCTCCGGTAGAGGCAAGAATAGTAGTTTCTGAAATCGGGGAACTATGATCACCAAACAAACCGCCGGAAAGCACAGCCCCAATACACGCGTACATAGGAGCCTCAATTCCGTAAGCCGTAGGAATTACCAGCGGCAACATAATTGCGAAAGTACCCCAGGAAGATCCGGTGGCAAATGAGATTATCGCCGAGAGTAAGAAGGCCACCATAGGAAACATCCAAACAGGCAATCCGGCTTTGGCGACCTGCGCTATATATTCGGCAGCGCCAAGCTGCCTGCCGATGTCGCTCAAAGCCCAGGCTAGTAGCAAAGTGATCGCTACCAGCATCATTGCGCTCACGCCTTTAAGATAAATATCTATACTGCTTAAAAAGCTTCTTACTTTGTAGATCGACATTAATGCAATGAGAACAACCGCAGCAAAAAAATAGGATGTGGACAAGCCCGCTCTAAAATCTGTTCCTGAAACTTGCTCTAAAGGAAACCCCAACGGCACTAACATTAACGCCAATACGCTGGCCATAACCAGCAGAGGCGCCCAGACTAGTATTGGTTTTGCGTTTGGGTGAGTAAAGGTTTTTACTTGCTCTGGTGAATTGTCATTGGTTTCTTCTTTTATCTTTTTCTGGTCTTTTACTACTTGCGCCCTCTCTACCTTAGGCGCTTCTACCTTGGCCATAGCCCCGAAGTCCAAATTCAAAATAGCTAACATCGGCACCATCAAGACCGCAAGCCAAGCATAAAACTGAAAAGGGATAGTTAGGATAAATGCGCTGAACTCACTTTCCTCAATTCCAAGAGCTTCGTATTCTTGATAGATTAAACTCATGATATAAACACCCCACCCAATAAAAGGAACTAGGATCGCAACAGGAGATGCCGTAGAGTCGATAATATAGGCTAGTTTTTGGCGGGACACGTTTAGTCGATCCATTAAAGGCCTAAACACCGGCCCTACTATTAAGGGCGTGCCTAAATCTGAAAAGAAAATAGATATGCCGCCAAGCCAGGCTGCAATCTGCGCCTGCATGGGTGTTTTCACCCACTGATTAATCCGCTTAGCAAAAGCCGCCCCGCCACCACTTTGCTCGACAAGTGCCACAAATCCACCAATGAACGCGAGGAGTATCAAAACGCCAGCGTTATAGCTGTCGGTAAGCTCTGGAATTAAGTGTGATTTGACCATGATGCCTAAAGCAGCAAACGGCTGTGGGCCGTTGATCATCAACACGCCAGCGAACACGCCAGTAAATAAGCCGACTATGACATTGCGTGTAGTCAGGGACAGTACCAGTGCAACGGCGATAGGGATTAATGAAGTGATATCAGTTTCATTCATAGGGCATCTGACGCTTGCGCGGCGCTAATCACTCCGCTTTTATTGAAATTCATAATTTAGTTGTCGGTATTGTGACCCATAGGTGATGCAGATAACACCAGAGTGCCCGCAATCCGCGTAGCCCTAGAGTCGTTCTTTGCCGAACCTGCTAACTGTTCGTTTTTTCCGATGTTTTTAACAGTTATTCTCGAAAGGCTTTCCGATCCGAAATGAGTGATCCTTCGTTTTATGCGAACGGTTAGCAAGAAAATCACTGAGTTCGAATTGGCATCAGATGACTTTAGAAACCAACTATTCTTAATAATTACAATAAGTTATAAATACTCAACGTTCGATACCTAGGACAATACAACTATGTTCAATACTTTAAAAAACGACCTGCCTGCCAGCATAGTCGTGTTCTTTGTCGCGCTACCCCTCTGCTTGGGCATTGCCTTGGCAAGTGGCGCACCACTATTTTCCGGATTAATCGCTGGAATTATCGGAGGCATCGTTGTTGGCATACTTAGCGGATCTCACATTGGCGTAAGTGGACCCGCAGCTGGTTTGGCAGCGATCGTGCTTGCAGCTATAACCACGCTTGGTAGCTTTGAAAATTTCCTAATGGCGGTGGTGCTTGGCGGCGTCATTCAGATCGTGTTGGGTATTTTGAAAGCTGGCATCATTGGCTATTACTTCCCCTCATCTGTCATTAAGGGCATGTTAACTGGCATCGGAATCATCATTATCCTCAAGCAGATTCCCCATTTCTTTGGTTACGATGCTGACCCGGAAGGTGACTTCGCATTTTTTCAGGTAGATGGTGGCAACACCTTCTCTAGCATTATCAATACTATCGACAATGTCAGCCCAGGAGCCACTTTGATTGCCATGATTAGTATGGGGATCTTGTTGCTTTGGGACATAGTTCTGTCGAAAAAGTCGAGAGTCTTTCAGTTAGTTCAAGGCCCTTTGGTAGTTGTAGCAGCGGGTATCATATTCTACCTGGTTACACGTAATAGCGAGACCTTTGCTATATCTGCTGAGCATCTCGTAAGCGTCCCTACGCCGGATAGCGTCTCTTCATTTTTTGGTCAATTTATAACGCCTAATTTTGCTGCAATTACCAACCCTCAGGTCTGGTTGACCGCGTTTACAATCGCTTTAGTGGCAAGTCTCGAGACCCTTCTTTGTGTTGAAGCAACCGATAAATTAGACGCCGAAAAGCGCGTAACTCCCACCAATAGGGAATTACTGGCACAAGGAACCGGAAACATTCTTTCAGGAATGATCGGCGGTCTTCCTATCACTCAGGTGATAGTCCGTAGCTCGGCAAACGTTCAGTCTGGCGGTCGCACCAAGGTCTCAGCCATTCTTCATGGCATTTTCTTGTTAATCTTTGTGGTTATGGCGCCTAGCCTGCTTAATATGATTCCTCTGTCGGTACTTGCGGCTATTCTCTTCACGGTAGGATATAAGCTTGCTAAGCCTGTATTATTTAAAACAATGTATGCTTTGGGCTGGAAGCAATTCTTACCCTTCGCGGTCACTGTATTTGGCATAATTTTTACCGATTTACTTGTCGGCATAGGCATGGGATTGGTTGTCGGTGTAGTGGTTATCCTCATCAAGAGCTACCAAAACTCATACTTCCTACACAAAGAGGCCGGCAGTAGCGCTGAACGAGTTAAAATGACCCTGGCTGAAGAAGTTACTTTTTTCAACAAGGGTGCAATTCTTAAAGAGCTAGATAGCCTAGATAATGGCACATATCTGGAACTTGATATCAGCAACAACCGCTATCTAGACCACGATATCGTAGAGATTCTGGATGATTTCTCCCATAAGGCGAAACTCAGAAACATCACAATTCAGATCGTTTCCAAGAGCGGTGCGGTGGAGAACCCACCAAGTTATCTAGAGTATTTCAAATCGAAAGCTCACGCCGCCTAGAGAACTTACGTTTTTAAAAGGCCCCATGCCAACGCCTGGGGCCTTTTTTTACTTTACCCTATCGCCATAAGCCACTTCCCAACCTCCTCCTTAGAAAGCCTACACTTCCCTTTTGCCTAAACAGTCCATAATGAAATCATGTCAGTTTGTAACAAAGGCTGATTATTAAGGTCTATTCCAAGTACAATCCCGCTTCCGCTAAATCCGGTGGCTGTAAGTACGCCCCTTAATAAATAAAACAGGCCTTGGTTGTGTTTTCATTACGTATTATTCGCACTATTTTTAACTTAGCACCGTTAGTTTTCGCCTTATCTCTTGCCACCTTAAGCTCAGCGCTGGCGCAGGTAAGCGAGGATGGGAATTCAACGATCGTCTATCCTGCTTCCTTTTTCGACCAGTTTGTCCCAATTACTGCGCTGGACATGCTGGATCGAATTCCTGGACAGGAAACTTCAGCAAGTCCGGGACCAGGCCCTGGTGGCAACCCGTCCTCAGGAGGGCGTGGTTTAGGCAGTGGCAGCGGGGGAAACCAAATTCTAATTAACGGCAAACGCGTTGCTGGTAAGAATAATCAGGCCAGCGAGCAGCTAAATCGAATCACTGCTGATCAAGTCAAAGAATTTCAAATCATCCGCGGTACTTCCGGCGACTTGGACGTGCGCGGCAGCGGACAAGTAGTCAATGTTATTTTGTTCGAAGAATTAGCTTCTACGAGCATTTCATATCAGGCAAGTTTAGATGGCTACCAAGATGGCGAGATTAGGCCCGGCGGCGTATTTTCAATCAGCGGCCAGGGCGGTGGGTTCAATTACTTAATTAGCGCAACTAGTGAGCCTCGCTATAACAACTCCATCGGCCGGGAGACAAGTATTCTTGGCGATTTTTTACCAAACGATTTAGTTCGAGAAGAGTTTACCGTCGACCAAACCAACAACGAACTTAGTTTGAATATTGGCTACGACATCGCTAGCAATAGCAGCATTCGATTCAATGCATTGTATGGCGATAACGACAACCCTACCGATGTCGATCGAGTGACGGCTAATCTGAGAACCACTCCCAACGGCATTACACTTGAGCGTGAAGATGTGCCAGGTGAGCGCAGCAACTGGGAGATAGGCGGCGACTATGAATTCACTAGAAACAATGGTCATCGATTCAAACTTCTAGCCATAGCAAACCAAGACAACAGAGATGCCACCAGAAATCGATTCCTGACGTTAAGCGACGGCTCAGAGGAACAAAACTTATTTCTGAACACAGGGGCAATCACAGAAGAGAGGATTGTGAGGGCTGCTTACACGTTAGACTTATTTGAAAGCCAAGACTTAGAGTTTGGCATAGAAGGCGCCAAAACCACATTAGATGCCTCACTTGGATTAGGCATTATTGATGCAACCGGAATTCCTTCCCCAGACTTCGGCGGCTTAGTTCCGCAGACTGTCACCAATGCAAATTCAACTGTAGAAGAAGTTCGGTTCGAGCCTTTTCTAATCCATAATTGGAGAATTAACCCGAAGCTCTCCGTTGAATCAACACTGCTTTATGAAGAGTCAGAAATATCGCAATCTGGCGATGTCTCCAACGAGAGAGATTTTAGCTTTGTAAAACCTAAAATTGATGTTCGTTACGACCTTACCCCAACATTACAACTGCGAGGCGGTGTTGAGCGAATTGTTAGTCAGCTCAGTTTCCGTGATTTTGTAGCCGCTAATGATGAGACTGATAATGATGTAAATACGCTTGGTGGTAACGCCGAGCTTAGGCAACAAACACAGTGGCGCTACACTTTAAACACTGAATACCGACTGCCTAACGATGTCGGTGTATTGAGCGGTGAGTTTTTCTATGCCGATCATCAAGATGTGATTGACCGAGTTGATGCTTCCACATCGGAGGACAACTTGCTCTCTGCTAACGGAAACATAGGTGATGGAATTGAATACGGCATGAACCTAAATGCCAGTATGCGAATGAACATGTTTGACTTACCTAATCTGCAGCTAACCTCTACTTTTACTTTGCAAGACTCGGAAGTAACCGATCCGTTCACAGGGGATACGCGTCGCTTTCAGCTTTACAACCGCGGGCGATTCACCTTTGCATTTAGGCATGACATTCCTGAGTGGCGAGTGAACTGGGGCATGCAGTATTTCGACAGAATTGACGGCGGCATGTTTCGCTTTGAAGTTAACGATGTTGAATTTCAAGTTGGCGAACCAAGGGTGAATTTCTTTTCTGAATATATCGATAGCCGCGGTATCACCTACCGGCTTGACTTAGGCGCGTTGACCAATGGCGCACAGATTAGAAGAAGAACGCGTTACATTGGCAGGACATCTGCTGGGATACTTGAAGAAATCGAAAATAGAGATATTACTACTGGCGTTGAATTTGGATTAACGATTAACGGTACGTTTTAGACTGAAATTGGCTTAACTAATGTTGGCTAGCCTAAACTAACTCTTTAGAGTCTTGGATGACGTAGGTGCCAATTGCTTGCTTGCTCATAGGCGTAAGCAATTCGGCACAAACTTGACTCAGTCAAACGGCTTCCCAAAAACTGAACGGCATAGGGAGTATTAGCTGCCGAGAATCCGCATGGAACGGTAATGGAAGGAGTTCCAGCTAAGTCTGCTGGTATTGTAAACTGCCCTTGAAATTTTTGAATGACCGATTTTAGCGTTTCCATATCACCATACTGCAGCTCTTTCTCTACCTCAAAAACAGAACCACCGGACGGGCAAATAACTGCGTCGACATCGCTTAGCTGTGACTCGAAACGACGAGTGATCTCAGCGCGAAGATCCATTGCCGCATTAT
>Ga0208414_1000644_pt1 | contig 31755 bp, 35 predicted proteins | sample AntAceMetag02UKE_FD_184770 | JGI IMG/M metagenome (GOLD analysis project Ga0208414, IMG submission 184770) | Saline lake microbial communities from Ace Lake, Antarctica - Antarctic Ace Lake Metagenome 02UKE (SPAdes) (version 2) | ecosystem: Environmental > Aquatic > Non-marine Saline and... | reverse complement strand
TCGACTGCACTCGTGGGCTTCGGCCTCGGCTCCATCGTCGAGGTGACCTCCGCCATCGCAATTACGTGGCAGTACTCCCACCACACGCCGAGCGATCGCGAACATCGGGCGCTGCGCATCGTGGCCTACTCGTTCTTTGCGCTCGCCACCTACGTCAGCGTCGATGCAGCGCTGTCTCTCATAGGAAACCGCGAGGCGGCACACAGCTCACTGGGAATCGGGATCGCCGCCCTCAGCCTGGTCGTCATGCCGATTGCCTCGATGGCGGAGCGGCGCACCGGTGAGGAACTGGGTTCAGCCAGCGTGGTGGCCGATTCCAAACAACTCCTGTTGTGCAGCTACCTGTCCGCTGTTCTGCTCGCCGGTTTGGTGATCAACTCGACCTTGGGTTGGAGCTGGACAGATCCCGTCGCCGGACTGTTCATTGCCGTCCTGGCCGTGCGCGAGGGACGCAACGCGCTGCGCGGTGACGTGTGCTGTGCGCCACCCGCAGCGCTCCTGTCGGAGTCAGCCGACGAATGCTGTTCGTGAACGTGACCGCAACCAATCGGCGCGGTGCGTACCGGACTGCGAGAGACGATGCCCGTCGCCACTTCGCCGGCGGCCACGTCGCTGAAGGGTGGCGCCACCTCGAACGAGCCCACGTCCTTGCCCAGCCTGATGCAATCATTCACATCGGCAGTCACATCGCAATGCTCCGGCGTGGCATCATCGAAAACGACGCCAAAGAAGTCGCCGGCCAGGCCCTCCGAGCGCTACTCGCCGGGCCCGCATCGCTCACCGGCCGCGTCCCAACCGGAAACGACGGACGAGCCAGAACCGCACTGTCGAAGCGAATGGCCATCCCCGACGATCTCAGGCCTCATTTCGCATCCCAAACCCAACCAACGCGATGACGTCGACGCACAACGGAGCACACCCATCAGCGGCAGGGTCCGCTCGATAGCGGCATCTGGACCTGGGCGGATCTGAGCGATATCGCGCTGGTCACTCGGTCGTTGCCGCCTTCGTAGAAGCGCACATCTTCGCGGATCTCGAACATCGGAAGAGGCACGGCGGAGATCGATGGGGATTTCGTTGTGTTCATTATCGGCGCAAGGCTCAACCCGCTCCGACTCATACGCAGTCTTCGAGATCTCGGTGGCAACAAAGGTATGAAGCACATGCTCGACTACCTCGTGGCGAATCCGGACAAGGGTCTCCCGGGCTACCAACAGCTGGGTCTTGGATCGTGGGTCCAGTACTGGAGATCATTCGATCATCTGAAAGCGTTCGCGAAGGACAGCGAGGACGCGCAGCCCATCGATGCCGAACAACTCACCAACCCGCGCCGATCCGGCGCCGGGCATTCGTCTGATCGCATCCAGCGCAGTGATCGCTGCATCGAAGAATCGTTCGCCGAGGTCGAAGCCGCCCTCATTTCGGTAGTAGTGGACTCGTTCGATGAGATCGACTTCGGCTTGCGGGCGAAGAATCGGGCGCGTCACGCTTCAGGGCCGAGTGCCCGCTCGCGTAGCTCGGCAATGACATTGTCGGTTGCTTCGCGGCCCACGCCCGATGCGAGCCCGTCGGCAATGAGATCGCGGAGCCGTTGGGCTGCCTGCTCTTGCTGGTCACGACGAATCAGCTCACGCAGATACTCACTTGTGTTGCCGTAGTTGCCGGCGCTGACGCGTGCGTCGATGTAGTCGCGCATGTTCTCAGGGAGGGCGAAGCTCATCGTGTTCCGGCTCATGAATCCAGTCTGCTCGCCCTACAACTGTTGTCAACACCGCTCAGAACAACAGCTGTCAATGAACCAGATACCCGTTCGAGATCGGCACGTCGGATCGGTCGAAGTGGCGCATAGCAACGAGTCGCCGAGCAATCGCAACTGGCGTTCTGGTGACCGCTCGTGAGGTCGATCGATGGTTCGTCAGGGGGAAATTGAGCCGATCGTGGTGCTGTCGGAGAGCACCAATCGAACGGTCGCTTCGTTGTTCGGAATGATGCCAGTGACGAAGACGCAGAGGTCGTTGTTGCCGGTCTCGCTGATCTCGATGCTGTTCGTGTCGTGGGCACTGCCGAACGACTCTTCAACCATGTCATCCCCGGCGTCGTTTGCCTGCTCGTTGGAACCAGGCAGTAGAAAGGCGCGCCGAACCTGAACGGCGCGGTCACGCTCAGAGAGCGCTCGAAAGTCCTCCGGCACAGTGAGCGGCACCGGCTCAAGCGATCTGGTCATGTCCTGATGATCCGTCACATGAGTTCAACTCCCGTGGACCCCGGATCCGCATACCGCGGCAACAAGATCCTCAGAGGACTACTTGCGGCACCCGAAGCGCGCGTGCCCACTCGATAATTTTCTGGCCCGAAATCACGATCTGTCCATCATCAATCAGGCGCTTCGGGGACGCTCTGACGCGGGTGATCCTCCGCGCGTTATCGGACTGTGAGTATTGCCTTGCCGGTCGGCGCAGGTTCGGCCGGACTAGGACGCTCGGCGAATATTGGCGAGGATCGCGTCACGGATCTCGTGCAGTCGCGGCTGCGGGAGGTCGTGGGCCATGTCGGGGAGCGCGAGCAAACGCGAACCTGGAATAGCCATCGCTGTAGCGACGCCGCCGCTCGGCTTGACGAGCGGATCCACAAGTCCGTGAATGACAAGTGTCGGCGCGGTCACCGCTCCGAGCAACTCGGTGCGATCACGAGTTCCGGCGATCGCCGCGGCTTGCCGGTCGAAGCCATCCGGAGTGAAGCTTCGTTCAACCGCCGCCGCAGCTCGCACGCGATGCTCATCAGCGTCGAAATGCGGACCCGAGACCAGCCCGAACAACCTCACGTTTTCATCGACAGCGTTCTCCCTCGTCGACGCGGGACGCCGCACGACATTCTTCGCCAATGACGCCTTGATCCCACCGCTCTTGCGGTCGCCGACGTTGGACATGATCGAACACATGCTGCGCACCCGGGTGGGGTGATTGATCGCCAACTCCTGCACGATCATGCCGCCCATTGAGAGACCAACGACGTGGGCCGACTCGATGCCCAGCGCGTCGAGCAGCCCGGCTGCATCGTCAGCCATATCGACGACGGTATAGCCGACACCCTTCAACGGCCGTCGCGTGATCATCGCCGTCAACGTCTTCGCGAGCTTCGGAGGCGTCCAGGTTCCCTGCGTCGAGAGGCCAATATCGCGGTTGTCGAACCGAATGACCTTGAATCCTTCGTCGACGAAGAGATCAACAAACTCATCGGTCCAGCCGATCAACTGCTCACCCAGACCCATCACGAGAAGCAGCGGCTCGCCGTCGCCCCTGACGTCGTACTCGAGTGTGATTCCATTGGCTTCGGCTTGAGGCATCTCGAAATCTTAGACGCTCCAATTCGACGCCGGAAGCGAGCTGGCCTTGGCTGAATGCCCGTGTGGTCGGCCCGTGTTGAGTGCGATCAGCCCTCCATAATGCTCAGCGCCGGGTAGCGCCAGCGCCGGTATCCCCGAGCGCACGCCAGCAGATATTCCTCGGTCAAGTGCCCCGTATCGCCGGCTCGAAGGCAGCCGAAGGGTGTCCCAAAACGCCGACAAGGTGACGCACCTGAGGTGACACCTGCCGTCGGATTTGGTGGCACGTCGCAGACCGGGCAAACGTGGCCTGACTCGGCCTGACTCGGCCGTGAATCTAGACGGTGGCAAGCAGAAAGGCGAGCGTGCGAGCTTCGTCACGCCAGGCGTCGTACCTGCCGGTGGGGCCGCCATGGCCCGCTCCCATTTCGATTCGCAAGACGATTGGGGCGTTGCCGGTCGCGACCTCGCGGAGACGCGCCACCCACTTGGCGGGCTCGTGGACGCCGACCCGCGGGTCGTTCAAGCCGGCGGTGGCGAACAAGGCCGGGTAGTCGGCAGCGACCGTGTTGTCGTAGGGGGAGTAAGCAGCCATGATCGACGCGAACGGTTCAGAGCGAGGATCGCCCCACTCCTCCCATTCGGTCACGGTGAGGGGCAGCGTCGGGTCGCTCATTGTTGACACGATGTCGACGAACGGGACCTCAGCAACGACGCTCGCGTAGAGGTCCGGTCGCTGCGTCATGCACGCTCCAACCAGCAGGCCACCGGCTGAGCCCCCGCGGATCGCCAGGCGGTCAGGAGCAGTGATCTTGACGTCGACCAGGTGCTCGCTGCAGGCAATCATGTCGTCGAACGTGTGCTGCTTGTTGAGCAACTTGCCATCGATGTACCACTGACGACCGAGTTCGCCGCCGCCACGGGGATGGGCCAGGGCGAAGACCATGCCGCGATCGAGGAGCGAGATGCGTGCGATCGAGAACCACGGTGCCATCGACGCTTCGTACGAGCCGTATCCGTAGAGGACCGTTGCCGCCGTGCCGTCGAGGGGTGTGTCGACATGATGCACGATGTCGAGTGGTACGAGGACGGGGTTGTCGCCACCACTTGGCGCCCACAAGCGACGCGTGACGTACTGCTCGAGATTGACGTTGGGCGTTGGGAGTTGACGAAGCAGCACGCGTTCACCGGTCGCCACGTGTTCTTCGAACAGCGACGGTGGCATGACCATGGAGGTGGTGACGAACCGGATCGTGTCGGAGTCCCACTCCGGGTTCGCGCTGAGGTCAACGTCGTGTGGTGCAACACCGAGTTCGACGGTCCGTTCCGGGAGCGCGTCGTCGCGGAAGAGAATGCGCAGCCGGGGCTGGGCGTCGGCCCATTCGTGCACGACGATATGCCCGGCGAATGCTTCGACGCCACTGATCCGCAGCCCGGGGATATGCGCGATCAACTCGGACCACGCTTCGGCAGCGGTCCAGTCGGAGTCGAGCGGCGCCGTGAGAACACGAAAGTCGACAGCGGCGTCGTTGGTCGTCATCACGAACCGGTCGCCCCAATGGTCGACCTGGTACTCGATGTCATCCCGACGTGGCCGGACGATGGTAAACGGGGCCGAGAGGTCCGACGGAGCCAGGCGAACCTCAGCGCTTGTCTTGCTCGCAGAGTGAATAATGATCCATTCGTTTGAACGGGTCTCACCGATCGCGACGAAGAATCGTTCGTCGAGTTCCTCGAAGATCAACTCGTCGGCATCGGTCGTGAGGTCGCCGACACTGTGGCGCCAGACCTGAAAGGGTCGCTCTTGGTCGTCTGGGCGGACGTAAAAGAGCGACGAACCATTGGCCGACCAGGCAGTGCCGGCGTTCGCGATTTTGTCGATGCCTTCGTCGCTATCGACGAACGATCCGTCGTCGGCGAAGGTGCGGATCTGCAACTGGTAGCGCTCATCGCCCGCTGTGTCGATCGACCAGGCGAATGACCGGTGGTCATGGGATGCGTCAAGTGCGCCGAGGTCGAAGTAGTCGTGCCCGGCAGATTCGATGTTCTCGTCGAAGAGGACGATCTCGGTGGCCGTGTCCATCGTCGGCCCGCGATGGTGGACCGGATAGCTCAGGCCCTCTTCGGTCCTTGCCACGTACCACCAGTCGCCGTTGCGTACCGGGGTCGACATGTCGGACTCTTGCACTCGCGACTTGATCTCGGAATACAGCGTCTCGATCGTCTCGGCGTGCGGCTCGAAGTAGGCGTCGCTGTAGGTGTTCTCGGCGGCGAGATGGGCGAGAAACTCCTGGTCCTCGATATCGAGCATCCAGGCAAACTGGTCATCGACGGGCCCCGTCGGCCGGTCCCAAACGTGGGGCCGTCGAGGTGCAACGGGAGCGCCTGCCGGAGCGCCGGTGTGACGATTGTTCTTGGAATTGTCTACGTTCACGATCGAGCCAATGTAGGGCCGCAGCGCTACCGTTCGGTCACGTTATGCGAGTTTGGATCGATCAAGACCTCTGTACGGGCGACGGCCTCTGCGTCGACCACTGCCCTGACGTCTTCATCCAACTCGAAGACGGGATCGCCTACGTCGCCCAAGACCGTGCGCCACTCAACGACCCCGGCGGCTCCGGCAGCCTCGCCTGGGTCAGCAATCGGAACATCGCCGACGTCGTCCATGCTGCTGAGGCCTGCCCCGGCGAGTGCATCTTCATCGAGGTCGACGTCCCCGTGGCCGAGTTCGCTGCCGACGGCGCTGCCGCCTGAGTCGGTAGGTCGCCCGTGCCCTCCGCCTTCGAGCCCGACAAGGGCATCAACCGGGGCGTTGTAGAACAGATTGCCTGGTGTAACGGCGAGCCCGACTGGATGACTGAGATGCGTCTCCGTTCACTCAGCTTGTTCGATTTGTTCGACGAGAAGCCGATGACCGAATGGTTCGCGGTCAACATGCCCGACATCGATTTTCAGGACATTTATTACTACCGCGGTCCCCAGGGCGAGCAGGTCTCCGAGTCAGACGAACTGCGCGGAGCGCAGTCCGAGTCCGAGATCGTTGACCGCAAGAACCGCGATGACTTGGAGAAGCAGGGGGTCCTGTTCTGCGACATGGACACTGCCCTGCGCGAGCACCCGCACCTGGTCAAGGACTACTTCGGCACGATCGTCCCGCCGGGCGACAACAAGTTCGCGGCACTCAACACCGCGGTCTGGTCGGGTGGCTCGTTTATCTATGTCCCGCCGGGTGTCGACGTCGAGATGCCGCTGCAGACCTACTTGTCGGTCAACTCCGAAAGCGCTGGCCAGTTCAAGCGCACGCTGATCATTGCCGACGAAGGCTCCAAGGTGCACTACATCGAAGGGTGCTCGGCCCCGGTGTACACGAAGGAAGCGCTGCATTGCGCGGTCGTCGAGGTCGCCGTGAAGCCGAATGCCGACGTCACCTACACGACCATCCAGAACTGGTCGCCGAACGTCTACAACCTTGTCACGAAGCGGGCGCGAGTCGAAGCCGGCGGTCACATGAAATGGATCGATGGCAACATTGGTTCCAAGTTCACCATGACGTACCCGTCGGTGTACCTGGTTGGCGCTGGCGCCACCGGCGAAGTGTTGTCGGTTGCTTACGCAGGTAGGGGCCAGCACCAGGATGTCGGCGCCAAAGTGGTGCACGCCGCCCCGAATACGACCTCGAAGATCGTCTCGAAGTCGATGAGCAAAGATGGCGGGTTCACCACGTACCGCGACCTCGTGCGTGTCGACGAAGGTGCGGTCGGCGCGAAGAGCCACGTCGAATGCAATGCACTCATCCTCGACGAGCACTCAATGTCTGAGACGTTCCCGTTCACGGAGATCAGCGAACCTGACGCTCAGATTGGCCACGAGTCGACAGCCTCGAAGATCACCGACGAGCAGCTGTTTTACCTGATGTCCCGTGGCCTCTCCGAGGAGCAGGCAATGGGCCTGATCGTCAACGGCTTTATCGAACCGATCACGAGAACGCTCCCGATGGAGTATGCGGTCGAATGGAGCCGCCTGATCGAACTCCAAATGGAGGGGTCGGTCGGGTGACCTGCTCTTCGGCGCGTTGTCCGCTCTCGGGTCCTGTCACCGGGAATTGATCGGGCTGCGACAGCTCGTTCCTCGCTGACGGTCCCTCTTCAATCCCCGGCGCCACCCGTTCGCTCACCTGCCACCTTCGAATGCTGGTCAACCCGACCTCTTGAATGCGCAAACGCCACCCGTTCGCTCTTTGTTCGCCTTCGAATGCTCGGCGACCCGACCTCTGAATGCGAAGCGCCACCCGTTCGCTCTAGCCTCGCCTGTATGCCGATGCGGACCGAGTGCAAGAACTTCGAGAGTCGGTCCTACCCGAACGGTGACACGGTCAGGAAGTGCAACCTCGATCTGGCTCCTGATGCTCCGTGGCGGTGCCCGGAGAATTGCTCTGGCTACGAGCGGCGCCTCGCCGATGCCGCGTGGACACACGGCACGCTTATTGTGCCGCCGACGCCTCCGGAGCCCAAAAGCCTTGATGACGGATCGGCTGCAGCGGTGCTTGATGCAGCAGAAAACATCCTCAACTCGATCGGTGCTGATGTGCGGGCCGAAGTGGAGGCCGAGCGAGCCGCGGCCCAGCATCGGCGCGGAATATTCAAGCGTCTTTTCCGCAAGAAGCCCTGATCAAACTGGTCTCGTAGGCCAGTCGATATTTCTGCCGGTCAACCGGCCAGCAACGTTGCAACGAACTCACTTCGTTACGGTCGCGGCATGTCATGGCGTGAATCCAACGGACGACTCGAATGTGACTTCACGTTCGGTGACTTTTCGGAAGCGTTCGCGTTCATGACTCGGGTGGCACTGCTCGCTGAGACACAAGATCATCATCCCGAGTGGTCGAACGTGTACAACCGGGTCAGCATCGCGCTGACGAGCCATGACGCAGGGAACACCGTCACAGACAGGGATCGTCGGCTTGCGGCCGACATCGATGACCTCCTCAGTTGAGACGAAGGTTGGCGAGGCTGCGAGCACCGGTCGATTCCCGGGTTGGTGGGTCGTTGCTGGCTGCTTCATCGTGCTCACGGTCAACTCTGGGTTCGCGTTCTACGGCCTGGCGGTCTACCTCAATGCGTTCAGCAACGAGCGGGGCTGGTCGCTCGGATCCATCTCGTTCGGGGTCACCGTGTTCTTCGTCGTGGGTGGTGTCGCTGGCCTGTGGGTTGCTCGACTAATCGCTGCCTACGACGCGCGTTACGTGATCATGGGTGGCGGTGTGATTGCAGGTGGAGCGTTGGCGCTGCTCGGTCAAGTAGAGACCCAATGGCAGCTGTTCCTCGTGTACGCCCTGTTTGCACTCGGGTATGCGGGCGCTGGTTTGGTGTCGACGACCACCATCGTGACGCGCTGGTTTCATCAGAAGCGGGCCGTCGCATTATCGGTTGCATCGACTGGCCTGTCGGCCGGTGGCATCATCATCACCCCGTTCGTGAAGCGCTTCATCGACGAAGACGGCCTTGCAGCAACGACGCCGTGGCTCGGTTTACTGTTTGTCATCGGCGTTGTTCCGATCACTTGGTTCCTCGTGAAGCCCGATCCGATTGCGGCCGGATGGTCACCTGACGGTGCTCGACGCACGGTCGGCCAGGCCGTCGAAGCGCTCCCTGGAGTGTCGTTCGAAGAAGCGGTCCAGACCCGATTTTACAAAGCAATCACCATTGGTTATGTCCTTTGCCTCGGCTCGCAGGTCGGTGGCATCCAGCAGTTGGTGAAGCTCGTCGAAGGCCGGACCGATCCTTCCACTGCCAGGTTTGCGTTGACGGCTCTCGCTGCCACGTCGGTGATCGCTCGTTTGATCGGTGGCCGCGCGACGCAGGTGGTCGAGATGGCGAAGCTGACCGTGGTGCTCGCCGCACTCCAGTGTGTGGCGCTTGTTGCTCTTGCGTTCGCGACGTCGACACCGCTGATCTTCGTGTCGATCATCCTGTTTGGTCTGACGATTGGCAACCTGTTGATGCTGCAGCCGCTGCTGCTCGCTGAACGCTTCGGAGTCGCCGACTATCCGAAGATCTACAGCCGGTCCCAGTTCATTGCGATTGTTGGTGTGGCCGGTGGGCCGCTGCTGCTCGGCTGGTTGTACGACGTGTCGGGTTCGTATCGGTTGCCCTACAGCGTTGCGGGCGGGCTCTGTGTGATCGGTGTGCTGTTCCTCGCCGCTGCCGGCCCCGCTACGGTTCCCTCGGATGAGTGAAGCACCGCACCGCAACGTCATCCGGGTGATCGACGCCGGGCGCGAACTTGGCGTCGACGTGCAGCCGCGGCACTTCGCGCAGGGCGCGAAGACGGCGCAAGATGCTGCTGACGCCATCGGCGTCGATGTCGGTCAGATCGTCAAGAGTTTGATCTTTGGCGTCGCGTCAGATGCCGACGAACTCGAGCTGGTTCTGGCCTACGTCAGCGGTAAGAACCAACTGAACGAGAAGTTGTTGGCAGCCGCGGCCGGTGCAGCAAAGTGCAAGCGAGTCGATGCTGATGCCGTTCGACTGAGCACTGGCTATCCGATTGGCGGCGTGCCGCCGTTCGGCCACACGAATCCGCTGCGGGTGTTCATCGACCCAGACCTCCTCGCCTACGACGAGGTTTGGGCAGCAGCGGGAACCTGGAACGACGTCTTCGCCATCGAGCCGAACGAACTTGTTCGCGCGAGCGGCGGAGAAGTCACCGACCTCCGCAAGTAGTTACGCATGGGGTCAGGCCCCTTTCGCAACTCTGTCGAATTGGCCGTCAAGTACAGCGTGTCGCAGCGCCGCAAACGCAGGGTCGTCGGCGAGTCGCACCCGACCTCGACGGGCTGTTGCCCGCACCGAACCAGCGCTGCCCAACTCGTAGTGAGTAGCGAGATCATCTGACCTAAGTATTCGGAGCTCGACGGCCAGCGTTATTGCGAGCAGCCGAGCCGTGTTGTTGTGGTTGCGAAGTCGGAGGTTCTCGACCGCAACCCCACAGATTGCAGCGACGAGTTCGTCCATCGCGTCGACCTGGCCGAGTGCGGCAGGGCTGCCAAGCCGCTCCGCCTGCTTGTCGCTCGGGTGGCTCGTGAGCACGTACCGCTCGTAGGTGGATCGGTTCTGGAATTGCCCGTCCAGTTCGATGGTTGTTAACCATTTCGGAGCAACAGATCCGGTGGCGTAGTGCCGAAAACTCGACCACCGATAGAGCGCCAACGAATGGCCCGGCACGATGTCGAGTGGATTTCGATGAATGTAACGCCCGGTGAGGTGGCGCGCCGTCGCTCCGTTGACCAGGTGGGAAGTGAAGCGCCCTTCGAACATGGGCCCGGTTCGGTCGTGGTGATGGTTGTACGACCCCACGTAGACCGACTGGATGTCTTTCATCGCTGCGGACACACCTCCCTCGGGACAATGCATGAGCTGATGGAAGTGGTTGTTCATTAACGCGTAAGCGTGAATCTCGATGCCGTGGGTTGCCACCGCATCGGCCATCAGCGACTCGAAGTAGGCGAAGTCAGCGTCGCAACTGAAGATGTCCTGTCGATCGGCTCCACGGTTGATGACGTGGTGCCAAGCGCCGTGCAGGTCAGGTCGAGGAGGCCGAGGCATAGCTCGATCTTGCCTGTCGGGTGTCACAGAGTTGCGAAAGGGGCCTGACCCCATACGTACTTATTCGGTTGAGGTGGTGCCGCCGCCGGTATCGAGCGCCTGCAGAAACGTGTTCCAGCTGAGCACAGCGCACTTAATGCGGACCGGGAATTTCATGACGCCTTCGAGCGCTTCGAGGTCACCGAGATCGATGGCGTCGTCGCCGTCTTGTGGCTCGATGCCGTCGATGCCCATCAGCGCTTTGAAGCGGCGGGCCAGGGCACGATTCTCGGCAATCGTCTTGCCCTTCATCGACTGGCTCATCATTGACGCCGACGACTGTGAAATCGAGCATCCCTGGCCGCCGACCTTGATGTCTTCAATGACGGCGTCGTCGCCCTCACCAGATATCGAAAGGTAAACGGTGATCTCGTCGCCGCACAGCGGGTTGTGGCCCTCGGCCTTGATGGCTGGTGGATCGAGCTCGCCACGGTTACGCGGTGTGCGGTAGTGATCGAGAATGATCTCGCGATAGAGATCTTCGAGTCCTGACATGGTGGTTTCTCCCGGAAGCTGAACGGCTCAGAGGCCGAAGATATCGGTTGCGTCGTTGAGGCCGTCGGCAAGAGCGTCGATGTCGGCGGTGTCGTTGTAGAGGTAGATGCTGGCGCGAGTCGTTGCGTTGACGCCGAGGCTCTGCATCAGTGGCTTGGCGCAGTGGTGGCCAGCGCGCACGCACACGTTGCGTTCGTCAAGGACCTGGCTGACGTCGTGCGGATGAATGTCGCGGAATGTGAAGCTGAACACGCCGCCGCGCAACTCGACGTCGTCGGGCCCGTAGATCGTGATGTCGTCACCGAAGCGGCCCTTCAGCGTGTCGAGCGTGTAACGGCTGAGTTCCATCTCGTGCTGACGGATGTTCGCCATGCCGATCTCTTCGAGGTATTCGACTGCTGCAGCGAGGCCGACGGCTTCGATGATCGGCGGTGTGCCAGCCTCAAACTTCATCGGCACGGGTGCGGTGGTGAATCCGTCGAACGTGACCGTGTCGATCATGTTGCCGCCGCCGAGGAACGGTGGCATTGCCTCGAGGATCTCCATGCGACCCCAGAGCATGCCGATCCCGGACGGGCCGCACATTTTGTGGCTCGAGAACGCAACGAGGTCGGCGCCCCAACTTTGGACGTCGGTGACGTTGTGCGGGACGAACTGGCAGGCGTCGACGATCGACAATGCGCCAGCCGCCTTGGCCCGTTCGCAGAGCATCGCGATCGGTGTGATCGTGCCGAGCACGTTGCTCATCGCGGTGAAGGAGAAGACCTTTGCTCCGTCGAGCAGATTGTCGAGATTGGTCAGGTCGAGCTGACCGTCAGCGGTGAGCGGAACCCAGCGGATCTGGATTTTGCGTTCCTGAACGAGCATCTGCCACGGAACGATGTTGGCGTGATGTTCCATCTCGGTGAGTACGACGACGTCGCCCTCGCCAAGATTGGCTCGACCCCAGGCTTGGGCGATGAGGTTCATCGACTCCGTGGCGTTCTTGGTGAACACGACCTCGTCGACCGATGGTGCGTTGATCAGTCGGGCAATGGCGACTCGGCCCTTTTCGTAGGCATCGGTTGCCTCACCAGCGAGCCGGTAGGAACTGCGGTTGATCGGTGCGTACGTGTGCTCTTGGAAGTGCGACATTGCGTCGATGACGCGCTGCGGCTTCTGCGAAGTGTTTCCCGAGTCGAGATAAACGAGCGGCTTGCCGTCGACCTGGCGTGACAGGATCGGGAAGTCGTTACGGACGGCGGTCTGGTCAAATGCCATGGGTCAGACTCCAATGCTTACGGTGCGGAAGGCGTCTTCGCCGTCTTTTTCGAGCTGTTCGGCCAGTTCCATGCCGCCGCTGGCGACGATCCGGCCGTCGACCAGGATGTGAACGTGGTCGGGCGTGACGTGATCGATAAGGCGCTGGTCGTTGGTGATCAGAACCACACCCATATCTGGATTGTCGACTCGCACCTCACGGATGCCCTGGGTGGTGATGCGCAGTGCATCGATGTCGATGTCGAGGCCCGAGTTGGTCTCGTCGACGATGGCGATTGCGGGTTCGAGGATGGCCATCTGCAACATCTCGTTGCGCTTCTTTTCGGCTGCGGAGAAGCCTTCGTTGAGCCGGCGGTCGATGAACGAGGAATCCATGCCGAGGCGCTTCATCCAGCCCATCGTGGTGAGACGCAGTTCGGGCACGGAGAGGTCGATGCCTTTTCGAGCCGACAGTGCCTGGTGCAAGAACTGGATGACCGAGACGCCGGGAATCTCCTGCGGGTGCTGGAAGCCGAGGAACATTCCAGCCTTGGCCCGTTCGTCGGTCGGCCAGTCGGTGACGTCGTCACCCATGAAGTGGACGGAGCCGCTGACGACTTCGTACTCACCAGAGCCCATGAGCGTGCTGGCAAGCGTCGACTTGCCGGAACCACTTGGCCCCATGATGGCGTGCACCTCGCCGGCGTTAACCGTGAGGTCGAGACCCTTCAGGATCTCACCGGTTGGATTCTCCGCGGACCGTGCGTGCAGGTCTGCGACTCGTAACAGGGGGGAGGTCACGCCTCGATTCTACGAGCCTGGCCGAATTACTCCTACCGCCGTAGGGGTAATTCGGCCGGCAGTTCAGAGAGAGTTGCACAGAGTTGCACAGAGTTGCGAAAGGGGCCTGACCCCATATGTAGCTATTTGGCGCGTTCGATGTGACGGGCGACCATGTTTTCGAGGGCTTCTTGGCGGCCGCTGACTGGCTGCGGGTCGAAGCTGTCGTCGCCGATGACGCCGTCGTGCAGTTGTTGCAGCGTGACCGCGTCGGGGTGGGAGCCGTCGAGAATTCGCTGCTCGGCATCCCAGCCGGCATAGCGCTCGGTGCGCCGGCGATCGATTTCGCCGTCTTCGAGGATCGACGCGGCGGCAAGCAGCGAACGCGCCATGGTGTCCATGCCGCCGATGTGGCCGTGGAACAGGTCGTCGCGCGCGATCGACATGCGCCGGAGCTTGGTGTCGAACATCAGCCCGCCGGTCGTGAACCCACCGCCACGCAAGATCTCCAGCATGCCCAAGGTCATTTGTTCGACTGACTTGGGGAAGAGGTCGAGGTCCCAGCCGAGGCGATCGTCGCCAGCGTTGGCGTCGATCGAACCGAAGATTCCCGAGTGGACGGCGGTCGCAACTTCGTGGTGGAAGTCGTGGCCCGAGAGCGTCGCGTGGTTGACCTCGATATTGACCTTGATCTCGTTCTCGAGCCCGTAGCGCTGCAGGAAGCCGTACACGGTCGCGACGTCGTAGTCGTACTGGTGCTTGGTCGGCTCCATTGGTTTCGGCTCGATCAGCAGCGCGCCCTCGAAGCCGATGGCGTGCTTGTGTTCGACGACCATGTTGAGGAAGCGACCGAGCTGGTCGAGTTCGCGGGACATGTCGGTGTTGAGCAGCGTCTCGTAGCCCTCGCGGCCACCCCACAGGACGTAGTTGGCGCCTCCGAGCCGGTGTGTTGCATTCATGCAGTGCGCGACCTGCGCGGCGGCGTAGGTGAACAGGTCGGGGTTGGGGTTGGTCGCAGCGCCGGCCATGAAGCGGGGGTGCGAGAACGCGTTGGTCGTGCCCCACAGCAGTTTGGTGCCGGTGCGTTCCATGTAGCCGGCGGCCTCGTCGACCATCTCGTCGAAGTAGCTGCAGGTCTCACGGAACGATGACCCGGCAGGTGCAATGTCGATGTCGTGGAAGGAGAAAAACGGTGCACCGAGCTTCTCAATGAACTCGAATGCGGCCGCCATTTTCAGCTTCGCTGCGTCCAGTGGGCCCATCGCGGCGTTGCCCGTTCGCGACGCCGGGTTCCACGGGCGGTCGAGGGTGCCCTGCCCGAAGATGTCGGAGCCATCCCAGGCAAACGAGTGCCAGTAGCACACACCGAAACGCAGGTGTTCGGCCATGGTTTTACCCATGACCACTCGGTCGGGGTTGTACCAGCGGAACGCCAGCGGGTTGTCGGAATCGGGGCCTTCGTAGGCGATGGCGTCGATGTCAGGGAAGAAAGGTTCAGGTGTTGAAGTCATATCGAGTGCACTTTTTCTCGTCGGAAGGGGCGGGAATGGGGCTGCAAGAGGGTCAGGCGGCGCGTCGGGCAGTTGGCAACTGCTCGTGAAGAGGCCCTATTTGTAATAGAGTACAACAAATGGGGACTACCGCACCGAAGGCAACAAAAGGTGTGCGATCCGAGACGCTCCGGCGATCGAATCTGGCGTCGATCCTCGCAATGCTGCGGACGGCCTCCTCGGTCACTCGTTCCGAACTGGTCGAAGCGACCGGACTGACGAGAAGTGCAGTTGGGTCACTCATCGGCGAGTTGGTTGAACACGGCCTCGCGACCGAAACCGGTGCCCAGCACGATGGGCAGCGCGGCCGTCCCTCCGCCACAGCAGAACTTGACGGAGCAGGAATCGCGGCACTGTCGTTCGAGATCGGCGTCGACGGTGTCGCAGCTGCAGTCATCAACCTGCGTGGTGAAGTGCTTGACGATGCTCGAGCAAGCCGGACACGCGGCCCGGTCCCGGTGGATGCGAAAGTTGACGATCTGGTCACGCTCGCCAACCTGATCGGCTATGCAGATGGCGCGGTTGGAGATTGGCGCATCGTGGGTATCGGCGTCGCAGTGGCGGGCACTGTCACCTTGGATGGCCAGACCGTCGTCATGGCTCCCAACCTCCAGTGGAGCGACGTGCCGCTTGCCGACCTGGTGAGCGCGCGATTCGGTGATGGCGTCGCGGTGACGATTGGCAACGACGCTGATGTCGGTGCGCTCGCCGAACATCGCTTCGGAACCGGCGACGGCGCCAACAACATGATCTTCGTCGGCGGCGAGATCGGCGTCGGCGGCGGAATTATTGTGAATGGCCAACGTGTTCACGGCCGGTCGGGATTCGCCGGCGAGATTGGGCACATGCCTGTCAACCCCAGCGGCGATGTGTGCGGCTGCGGTTCGACCGGCTGCTGGGAGACCGAAGTGGGGGAGCGGGCGCTGCTGCGGCGCGCGGGGTTCGACGAAGACGGTGGCGACGCAGCTGTGCAGCGATTGCTCCTCGCAGCTGAGTACGGCGATGCAACGGTGCTCGACGCACTCGCTGAGCACGGCGGCTGGCTGGCGATCGGCCTCGCATGTTTGATCAACGTGTTTGACCCGGAGGTCGTGGTCATGGGCGGCATGTTCAACGACGTGTGGCGCCACGTCGAAGACGTCGTCACCAGCGACCTCGCTCGCACGTCGTTCGGCGGGCGGGCGCGGCCTGGCGTGGTTGTCGCAGGGAGGCTTGGCAACTCAGCACGCTTGATCGGTGCTGCCGAGCTGGCATTTCAGCCGCTCCTCGAGGACCCTGTCAGCGCCTGAGGGTTGGCCCGTCGGCGCCAGCTACTCGCTGTCGCGGAGGTCTTCTTTCCACGCCCGAAAACGTTCGTGGCGCGCTCCACTCGGCCCGACGCCGTCGGCTGATCCGTCAGGATGGAGCCGCAATGTGAAGCTGCGATCGAGATCGTCGGCGTGCGCGACCCAGTACCGAGCATCGGCGCCTTTGGCGGGGCCCGCCCGCCAAAGCAGCCATGGCCCGATGCGCCGCTTGTAGTCGGCGACTGGCTGATCGGGCAGGTCTTCGCCGAGTTGGAGCAGCGACAGCGGCGCTTCGATCCATGCGGTTGCTTTGATGTTGCGATCCCGTGTGGGCGTCGGTGGTAGGTCGGCCGTGTGGATCGGTGTCTCGTCGTCAGGGCGCTCGTCGTAACGAGTCACCAGCCGCGTTCGATCCACTCGTCGAGGTGTGGCCGTTCGGCCCCGATTGTGGTGTTGTCGCCGTGGCCGGGCAGGACGATCGTGTTGTCGTCGAACGTGAAGAGTCGATCGGTGATCGACTCGATGATGGTGCCAAAGTCGCCGATGTCGGACTTCGTGTTACCCGGACCGCCGGGAAAGAGGGTGTCGCCGGTGAAGAGCAGGGGAGTGTTCTCCAACGCAAACGAGATCGAACCCGGTGTGTGCCCTGGGTTGTGGATTGCGTGCAATCGGAGTCTGCCGACCTCGATCACCTCGGTGTCGTCGAGAAACACGTCGTAGCCGACGTCGGCAAGCATCGGGGCGTCGAGTTTGGTGACGGCGACTTCGTAGCCGGCTTCGCGCATGGCCGGGATGGCCTGGATGTGGTCCCAGTGGCCGTGGGTTTCGAGCACTCGCTTCACACCCAGTGCGTCGCAGAGTTCGAGGAGCCGTTCGTGTTCGTTGGCAGCGTCGAGCAGTACCCCCTCGCCGGTGGCCTTGCAGCGGACGACGAACACGTTGTTCTCGTAGGGCCCGACGACGACCTTGTGCACCTCGGTGTCGGCATCTGACCAATGCAGTGTCTTGCTCATCGCTTCATTCTGCCAGCCCTTCCCATCGTGATGCGGAGTCCCACTCACCCGCACACGGGGTCCGGCCGCGCTGAGGCCGCTACCGTGCGGGGCGTGGCACGTCGCACGAAGATCATCGCAACCATCGGGCCGGCATCGGCAGACGAGGCAACGCTCATTGCAATGATGCAGGCAGGCATGAACGTCGCGCGCATCGCGCTGGCGCACACGCCGCTCGATGAGGCCCTCGAACGACATCAGCGCATCCGTGATGTTGCCGAACGACTTGGCCTCAATATTGGCACGATGATCGACCTTCCCGGATCGAAGACGCGCACGGGTCGTTTCCCGGCTGAGGGCGTCGAATTCTCGGTCGACGACACGGTGACCCTGGTTCCCGGTGCCGGCGACAGTAGTGCCGAGCAAATCTCGATCGACTACGCACATCTCGTCGATGACTGCCATGTGGGCGACGAGATCTTGGTTGGCGGCTCGGTCATCTTCGCCGTGCAAAAGGTGCAGGGCCAGAGCATCACGGCCAAAGTCATTTCGAGCGGCCCGCTCAGCGGCCGCGCCGGCGTACACATCCCATTCGGCACCGCCGTATATCGGCCGGTCACCGACTTCGACCGGGAAGCCCTTGACAAGTTCGTCGAGGTCGGCGTCGACATGGTCGCCATCTCGGTCAACTCCGGCCGTGATCTTCGTGAGCTTGCGCTCGAACCGCACCCTCGTGGCCCGATGGTCATTGCCAAGATCGAGACCATGGCGGCAGTTGAGAATCTGTCGAGCATCATCGAGGATGCTGCCGGCATCATGGTGGAGCGTGGTGCCCTCGGCATCGAGGCGAACCTCGAAGATCTGCCGCACATTCAAAAGAGCGTCATCCGTGAGTGCATTGCGGGTGGTCTGCCGGTGATCACCGCAGCCCAGATGCTCGACTCGATGGCCAAGGCGCAGGCACCCACCCGCGCCGAGGCGACCGACATTGCAAACGCGGTGTTCGACGGGACGTCAGCCGTCATGCTGTCGGCCGAAACGGCGATCGGAGAGCACCCAGTACTCGTCGTCGAAACAATGGCCCGTATTGCCGAACGGTCCGACGACCAGTTCAACCACCAGGCGTGGGCCGAGCGCGTCGCCGCAATCCGCATGGCGGGTCACGAACACAGCGAGGCAGCGATCACCGACGCGATGACGATTGCTGCCGCACGTGCCTCAGAAGAACTCAACGTGCGCGCGCTGCTGTGCATCTCGGCGAGCGGTTTCACCGTTCGTTCGATGGCGCGGTTCCGGCCCAGCGCGAAGATCCTCGGGTTCAGCGGTCAGAAGGCGACCGTCCGTCAGCTCGCATCGAGTTGGGGGGTCACGCCGATCTATTTCGAAAGCGGTACGGCTGACTACGAAGAGCGTGTCCGGCTTGCCGTCAATCAGGCACGTCGAGAAGGCCATGTGGCTACAGGCGACCTGATTGGTGTGGTTGCTGGCATCGCGTCGGTGGCGCGAGCAACCGACACGTTCCGCATGATGCGCGTTCCGTAGGGAGCAGCTGGGCTCAGCTCGACACGACGTCGAAGCCGAGCCCGAGTGCCACGCCGATCTGCGGCGGGTCGAACGTGACGAACCGGCGCGGCTCAGGGAGCCGCTCGGTCGCCGCGAGGTGAATCGCGTCGGTCAGCCGAACGGGCTGTGTACGGGCGAGCGCAGCGGCACGATCAAGGCATCGCTGATCGACCGGTACGACGTGCAGATGATCCCAGATGCGCCGGACGGCGTCTTCGAGATCGAGGCGAACGAAACGGTTGTCTGACAGCCGGTCGATCGCTGGGAGTGCTTCGGTGAGGGCCATGGCCGACGCAGCCCACACCGGGTCGCTCGCCAGTGCTGCTTCGGCGACGAGGCGCTGCGGGCCGTCGATTGCAAGAGCGAGCACGGCGCTGGTGTCGAGGACGACGGTCATGTCAGCCCCGCAGCTCGCGTAGTACCTGGTCGATGCGCGAGCCGGCGTGTACTTGGACTGCTTCAGGTGGTCGCCACTCACCAGTTCGGCGCGGTGGCACGACCGCGCCGGCGCCGATCAGGCGGTCGAGGTCGGGGGCGTCGGCGTCGAGTGGGCCGAGTTGTGCGACGGGCCGCCCGCCGGTCGTCACGACCGTTCGCTGGCCTGACTCGGCGCGCCGGACGGCGTCGGCGAGGCCGGAGCGCAATTCTCTAATGCCGAGGCTGAGAGCCCCGCCATCTGACCCGCCATCATGTCGTTCCGCATTTGTGTCCACATGTGTACACAAGCAGATTTGTGGAGTCAGCGCAACCGCGCCATGATCTCATCCATGAACTTCGCATTCACTGAGGAACAAGAAGAACTCCGCAAGACCGTGCGCGCCTTCCTCGAAGCCAAAAGCTCCGAAGAAGCCGTGCGCGAGCAGATGGAGACCGACAAGGGTTTTGACGATGCCGTCTGGGCCCAGATGGGCGAGCAGATGGGCCTCCAAGGCCTCGCTATCCCCGAAGAATTCGGTGGCTCGGGCTACGGCTACGTCGAGCTCGGCATCGTGCTCGAAGAGATGGGCCGCAGCCTGCTGTGTGCACCGTTCTTCTCGACCGTCGTGCTCGCTGCCAACGCGCTGATCCTTTCGGGTGACGATGCAGCCAAGCAGGCCCATCTGCCCGGCATCGCTGCTGGCACCACGAAGGCCACCGTTGCCTTCACCGAGCCGAACGGCAAGTGGGACGAATCAGGTATCGAAGCAACCGCTGATGCCGATGGCAAGATCACTGGCACGAAGAGCTTCGTGCTCGACGGCAACACCGCTGACCTGATCCTCGTTGCAGCCAAGACCGCAGCCGGCACGAGCCTGTTCGCCGTCGCCGGTGACGCTGCTGGCCTGACCAAGACGGCGCTGTCCACGATGGATCAGACTCGCAAGCAGGCCAAGCTCGACCTCGACGGTGTGCAGGGCACGCTCATCGGAGCCGACGGCGGCGGCTGGGCAATCCTCCAGGGCATGCTCGACCTCGCAGCTGTCGGCCTCGCCGCCGAGCAGGTTGGCGGAGCGCAGATGGTGCTCGACATGGCTGTCGAGTACGCCAAGGTCCGTGTGCAGTTCGGTCGCCCGATCGGTTCGTTCCAGGCCATCAAGCACAAGTGCGCCGACATGCTCCTTGAAGTCGAGTCGGCCAAGTCCGCTGCCTATTACGGCATGTGGTGCGCCGCTGAGATGAACGACGAGCTCGCCTCGACCGCTTCGCTCGCCAAGGCCTACTGCTCGGAGGCGTACTTCCACGCCGCAGCCGAGAACATCCAGATCCACGGTGGTATCGGCTTCACCTGGGAGCACCCGGCGCACCTCTACTTCAAGCGTGCCAAGAGCTCCGAGCTGCTGTTCGGTGACCCGACGTACCACCGCGAGCAGCTCGCGCAGCGCATCGGTATCTGAGAACTTCAGCGCCACCCGGCGCTGACCCGAACCTGACCGCCCGGCTCACTCGTGAGTCGGGCGGTTCCGCGTGTGCGGGTCGGGTGTTGGCGTGCTGACTGGCGCGCGTTTTGTCGGTCGAGCGGCTGCACAGCTTGAGCCCTGGCCTAGAGTTTTCTCATGCCTGTGATCACGATGGTCTTTGCTTTTGTGTCGGCGCTCTTGGTTTTCGTGATTGCTGCGGGGTCGGTCGGGCGTGAGGCACGTCGGCTCGATGCTGTAGCGCCGCGGGCGGTGTACCTGCCCGATGAGGCGGTCGACTTCGTATGTGACCGACTGCCGCAAGAGAGCCAGGCTCGACTCACGCCTGCAGAAGTCGAACAGCTCCTGCGCTTTCACATGCAGTGGCTGCACGCCCAAGGACTGCAGCCCGACAAGGTCGTCGATCGCAAACAGGGCATCGACGACACAGTGGTGGTGACCGAAGACAACCTCACGGCCTACCTGCTTGGCGAGTCCGATCGAAACAACCTCGACCTCGTCGATGACGTCGATGCCGTCCACGTCGTTGAAGCGCACCTCGCCTACTTCGACGCAATTGGAGCGATTGGCCCGCAAGCCCCGCTCGACGATGTCATCTAGCTGGCCGCCCAGCAGAATCGATCGGTAGATTCTCGACCGATGACATTGCTCCCTACTGCGTCGCCGTTGGCAGCGCAGGTGTTCGGAGGTGCGACGTCGAAGTGGCGGCCAGACATCCAAGGCCTCCGCGCGGTCGCAGTGATCCTCGTCGTCGTCTACCACGCGCATCTTCTTGACGGTGGTTTCGTCGGCGTCGACGTGTTCTTCGTCATTTCAGGATTCTTGATCTCGGCGCAGCTCTACAGCGCGCCCCCAGATCGGCCCGGCCAGGCGCTGTTGGACTTCTACCAGCGGCGAATCCGCCGGATTCTCCCGGCGAGCTGGCTGGTCTTGTTGTTGACCGTCGTCGTTGGCTGGTGGGTCCTCAATCCGCTCGACTGGACCGAGCTTGCCCGCGATGCGGGAGCGGCAGCTTTCTTCGGCCTGAACATCCGGCTGGCTGGCAATGCCGTTGACTATCTCCGCTCAGATTTGCCTCCCTCGGCGCTGCAGCACTACTGGTCGCTTGCCGTCGAAGAACAGTTCTATTTCGTGTGGCCGCTGATCGTGCTGGGTGTGCGGCGAATCTCGGAGCGACTCCTGCGGCCGGTGCTGCTCGGGCTAATCATCTTGTCGCTGGGATTCATGCTGTTTGGCGATCTCGACGAACCGACACGGTTTTACAGCCTCCCGACTCGTGCCTGGCAGTTGCTCATTGGAGCGTTCGGCGCGCACCTGATCCACAGTTCGTCTTCGGCGGTACGTCAGCGTGGCCCGTGGTTCGGTGTCGTGGGTATGGGCGCCGTGGGTGCGTGCGCGGTGATTGCTGGAATCGACTCGACACGTTGGCCGGGCGTCACGACGATCGTGCTGACGCTTGCGACGCTGGTCATCGTCCTGCTGCCCGGAAAGATTGTTGGAACGCTCTTGGCGTTCCGTCCGCTGACATGGATCGGCGACCGGTCATACAGTTGGTACCTGCTGCACTTCCCTCCGATGATCTTCCTCGAGGTGTCGATCGACGACGTGTCGCCGTGGCTCCTGCTTGCGTCGGGCGCGGTGACCCTCGCACTCGCTCACGGTCTGTATCAATGGTTCGAGACGCCATTGCGCCATGTCAAGATCGATCGGCGGCGGACTCTCGCGGTGGGTGTCGTGGGCGTCGTGGTGTTGGGCTCGGGTTTTATCGTCGCGGGCGATCGCCTCGTCAGCCTGGAAGGGACCGAGGTTGCTGTTGCGGTCGGCGATGGATGGCTCGATTCCGACGAACTTGATGTAGCGGCGCTGACTGCCACGCTGCCCGCAGGGCTTCGCCCAGGCCTCCTCGATGCCCGTGATGACCAGCCAACGGTGTACGACACGGGCTGCCATGCTGGCTTCGACGCCGAGATTGCCGAACCGTGCGTGGTGCACGATGGCGGTGGAGCGATCGTCGCACTGTTCGGCGACTCCCATGCAGCGCAGTGGGTTCCAGCGTTGCAATCGATCGCCGTCGACCAGGGGTGGAAGCTGCTGTCGGTGACGAAGTCCGGCTGCACGCCGGCCGACGTCGAGACCTATAACGGGTCGTTGAAGCGGGGATATACCGAATGTACGGTGTGGAAGCGTTCGGCTGTCGAGGTGCTCGACGACCTCAATGTGGATCTCGTTATCGTGGCCGGCGCTGGGCGATATTTGGGCGGGCCGAAGGATCGAGCAATCACATTGGGCGAGATGGAAGCAGGGCTCACGAGGACGTTACGGACGTTCGACGAAGTGGCGCCGGTGCTCTATCTCGAAGACACTCCCTATCCGCTGGAGGACATTCCGGCGTGTCTGTCGGATCACCCTGATGACGTCTCGAGCTGCGTGGCCACCGCAGATGCTGCGACACCAACGTTCCGGAGCGTTGAGCGACGTGCCGCACAGGCAGCGAACGTCCCGATGGTGTCGACGAACGACATGCTTTGCGGGGTGGTGGCGTGCCCGGTCATCGTGGGTGATGTGCTGGTGTATCGAGATGGCAGCCACTTGACAACGGTGGCATCGGAAGCGTTGGCTGAGCCATTACTGGCACGTCTTCGAACCGCCGGGCTGCCGCTCTTGCTCGACAGTTGATCCTGACGCAGAGGATTCGGCGAGCGTGGCTCAGCCTCGTCGGCGGAGCTTCTTGTAGATCGCTCGGCCTTTGGGGCCCGCGACGCCGGCGATCTTGGCCCGCGCCTGGTGCACGTAGCGCACTGGGCCGGTCGGCTGATTTTTTAGAGCGTCGACGTGGGCGCGCAGTACTTCGAGTTCGTTGGCCATGGCGGTCGCCGCAACAGCGGTCTGCTCGGCCACAACAGCGACTTCGGCTTCCTTGCCCATGCGGACGCTGCGTTGGGCTTCGAGCTCGGTGGTCAGTGCGCCGAGGGTGACGCCGGCGAGCACGCTGGTGGCGGCCTGGCTGGCGCTTGATTGCCACTGCGTTGTGAGGTCGTCGATCGTGGGGAGCACATCGGCGAGTAGTGCGCGTTGCAGGAGTGAACGACGATCGAACTCGTCGCGGCCTGCCTGGTCGCCAACCGGCTTGCGGACGACGAGGATCGAATCCTCCCAGTCGTAGTTGCCCCAATCAGTGAAGGCGTCGACGAGGTCGCATCCGACGTACTTCGCCAAAGCGACGAAACCGTCGCGGTAGAAGCGCCAGCAGTCGAGGGGGTAGCGGTGTTCGAACCCACCGGATGGGGCGATGATCACGGCGAGGCCGCCCGGCTTGATGGCCCGCACGATCTCGAACATCGATGCCCAGAAGTATTCGACATGCTCGAACGCCTGACCGGAAATGACCAGGTCGACCGAGTCGCTCGGTACTTCGGTCCAGTCGTAAGCGTTGTCGACCTGGATGTCGACGTTGATGCCGGCCGCGATGTCGAGCCCGCGGTAGTTCCATCCGTTGGCATCAAACAGGCCCTTGTAGGACAGACCTTGGTCGCCAACGACCTGCGCGCCGAAGTCGAGGATCTCGAGCGGCTGATCCCGGTACGGGGCTAAATGGACACGGACGAATGCGTCCATCTTCTCGTAGGAGGAGTCATGCATGAGGTGCGACGTTACCGCCCAGGCCATCTCCTCGAAATTCTTTGAAACCGACGAGACACGACCCGAGTCGGTGTGCTGAAATACAAGAACCAGAGAGAGGAGGTGGTCCATATAATGCCAGACAGTTATTACGGGATCCTGGAGGTGGTTGGCCGCTAGGTCAACAGGCTGGATCGCCTGGCGAATACTCGCCAACCCCGCTGTACGTCATTGCCGCAGTTGATCCCGGTGGTGTGTTGAACTCTTGAGTTCGGCTCATGATGTGGTGCAGTCCCAAACAGTTGTGTGCAACGCCCGAGCGCCACCCGGTGCTCGGGCGTTGTCGCGTTGCCAGCCAGGTTGTCAGCCGATGTGGTCTGGGCTGCTGCGCCTTGGTCCGATAGATTCGTTGCTGATGGATCATCACCCGAAGTTTGAAGAGAGCCGGTTTTTGGGCGACAAGCGCACCCAGCTTGTTTATGACCTCCAATCGTGGGAAGACGACGATGTCATCAACGAGTTCGTCGGTCTTGGCGTGGCGCTGTGTTTCAGCCCCGACGAGCTGCCCGAAGCCCGCAACCGCGGTTACACGCTGGCCACGCCGGGCAAGAAGCGCATGCTCCGCGCTCCCCGAGCCTGAAGTCGTTGGCCGACTATGCCTGGGATGAACGAGCGGTTCGATTCGAACGGTCTGTCACTCGCATGTCATGTAGCTCAACCGCCCGATGACGCTCGGTCGGGCCCCGGGGTCATTCTCTGTCACGGGTTTCCCATTGGTCCCCTCGATGCCCAGTTGTCAGGTGGAACATTTCCGCAACTGATCGACCGCATTGCGAGCGGGATTGGTTGCGTCGCGATGACGTTCAACTTCCGAGGATGCGGCGAGAGCGAAGGCGACTTTTCGTTGCAAGGCTGGGTCGATGACCTGCGCAACGCGATTTCGCATCTCGAGAGTGTGAGTAAGCCGAAGGGCGTGATTTTGGTCGGCACGAACACCGGCGGCTCGATTGCGGTCTGCGTCGGCGCCGACGATCCGCGAGTCAGCGCGCTTGGTTTGCTCAGCCCGCGAGCTGACTTCGACGACTGGGCCGATCATCCTCGTCGCTTCCTCGAACACGCACGTGAGATCGGTGCGATCAAAAAACCGCAGTTCCCGGAATCGGTTGACGATTGGGCCCGCGAGTTCCGGCGGTTTCGGCCGGTGGCGTCAGCTCGACGGTTCGCGCCGCGTCCAATGATGGTGATGCACGGTGAAGACGACGACTCGGTGCCCGTGTCCGACGCCCGCCAGCTGGTCAACGCGCACGACAATGCCGAGCTCAGCCTGTTTGCCGGCGCCGGTCACCGCCTACGTCACGACCCGCGAGCGGTTGCAGTACTGATTGGCTGGCTCGATCGGATGCGGTCGGTGACCGTGCATCCGGCGGCTGAGAACGTCTAGCGGCTGCAAACCCGCAGCGTTGCTCAGCGGCTGCCGTCGAGCTGGCTGAGGTGCCACTCGTACGCTGTCTGAACGATCGCGCCGAGATCATGCTTGGCCGACCAACCGAGTGTTTTGAGGGCATGATCGGGGTTCGCGTAGGTCGACACCGGGTCGCCGGTGCGTCGTGCAACGACCTCGTGTCGAACCGGGCGACCCGCAATTGCCGCAGTGGCATTGATCACTTCGAAGACCGACGATCCTGTTCCGGTGCCGACATTGACAGCGGTCGACGTGCCACCGTTGCCGAGGTACGTCAGGGCCTTGACGTGAGCATCGGCGAGGTCTTCGACGTGGATGTAGTCGCGGATGCAGGTGCCATCAGGCGTGGCGTAGTCGTCGCCGAAGACCTTGAGCTGATAGTCGTCGAGCAGTACGGCCTTCATTGCCAGTGGGATGAGGTTGAAGCTGTAGGTCCAGTCTTCGCCGATGCGGCCGTCGAAGCTCGCGCCGGCCGCGTTGAAGTACCGCAGGCTGACCGAGTTCAGGCCGTTCGTGATGCCGTACCACGAGAGGATCTTTTCGACCATTGCCTTCGACTCGGCGTAGACGCTCTCTGGGCGGATTGCGGCGTCCTCGGTGACGGGAACAGCCTCGGGGGTGCCGTTGACGGAACACGACGACGAGAACACGACGTCGCTGACGCCTGCGGCGAGGCAGGCTTCGACGAGTTCGACGGTGCCTGCAACGTTGTTGCGCCAATACTTGGCGGGGCTCTCCATTGACTCGCCGACCGCTTTGTAGGCAGCGAAATGGACGAGTTGGGTGACGCCGTACTCGTTGCACGTGGCGGTGACCAGGTCTTGATCAGCAATGTTGCCGACGACGAGCGGTGCGTCGATGACGGCCTCGCGGCGTCCGAGTTCGAGTGAATCCAACACCACGACATCACGACCGGCCTCGCGCAGCGAACGGACGGTGTGTGAGCCGATGTACCCGGCGCCGCCGGTGACGAGAACGGTTCCGCCGAGAGAGCTCATGGCTGCTGAGGATACTCGTCGACCTTGGCTGACGGGTTGGCTGACGGGTTGGCGGAGTAGTGGTCCAGTCGCTCGATCCGGCCGATGCCGTAGACGTAGTCGAGCCACAGCAGCCGTTCGAGAAATGTCTCGGCGGGATGGTTGGCTGATGCTGTCGGCAGATACTCGTAAGGGATTCCGGCTGTGCGAAGCGCCCCGACCGCTGGCGCGTCGGTGACAACGAGGAACCGTTGGGGGAAATGATCCTGGCATACGACGATTTGTTCGGTCGGATGCCCGGTGGCATCGATCACGACGAACTCGCCGTCACCCGGAAATCGGACCATCGCGGGAAATATCACACGGGCAATGCGACCCCGTGGGGTCCACGCAAGCTGTTCAGCGACCCGCTGGTCGTGTTGGCTGATGGAGTCATCGTTGTGATCTGCACCTTGGCGTTGAGGGCGATTCTGGAGCGTTGCGAGCTGCAACGAGCGCCGAGCCCGGGCCGCGCTTCGGCTCGCTGTTCGGGCGAGCTGACGCAATCGACGCATCCAGGCGCGCTCGGACCGTCGGACGGAGCGCCGCGACCGGCGGATCCAGCGTTCTCTGAAGAGCCGAATCCGAAGCCGGCGGTGCCTGACAGTGGTTGCAGCGTCTCGCAGCTGCGGTTCGTACCGGTCGGGAATCCGCTTAATCAACCAGAGATACGCGCCGCGTCCGCGCGGTCCTCGTCGACGCGGCTGACTCGCGATATCCGGAGCGTTCACAGCCAACCCTCAATGAGTTGGGCCGCGGCGCGGCTGCCGTCGGCGGCCGGCAACGCTGCGAGCCGAGTGCGGATATCAGCGCGATGCTCATTGTTGGTGAGCGTCGCGACCGCTGCCCGGAGCGTTTCTTCGTCGGACCCGTCCCAGTGGAGGCCGAGCCCTTGCTCGCTGGCCCAGTGGCTTCGGGCGTCCTGGTCGTCGGTCTTGGTGGCCAAGTTCGGGACGAGGATTGAGGGGAGTCCGAGCGAAAGCGCCTCGTGGAACGAGTTGTAGCCGGTTGCGATGGCAGCGAAGTCGAACGCCGCAAAGTACCGGCTGATTGGGAATTGTCTGACGACTGCGGGATTGTCCGCAGGGTTGTCGGCAGTGTCGTCGGCGGGTGCGCTGAGCACACTGCGTGCCAGGCATGGGCGAGCGCCGACACGTTGCAGCTCGCTGACCAGGCTCCCGAGTGTCGAGTCGAGGTCGTTGATCGTGCCAGCCCCTAACTGCACCATGACGTTGAGGGCCTGAGCGTCGAGGCCCAGTTCTGCGCACGCGGCAGTGCGATCGAGTTCGCTGTTCGGCCCGACGTAGCAGATTGGTGGAATGCGGTGCACGCCGGTGAGCACCTTCGACGTTGCACCGTGGTCGAACGCCGCTCCGTATTCGCCAGGCTCAATCACCTCGTCGAAGTGACCAGCCAACTGGATCGTGTTGTCACCAACGCCTGGCCGCCACATGGCGCGCCGCATCCAGACCCGATGTGGTCGGCGACGGAGACGTCGGCGTCCAAGTGCATTAGTCAAGCCGCGGTACGGGTGGACACCGTCGAAGACGACGACGTCGGGCCGGTAACGCGCAATGAGCTGTTCGACTCGATCTTCGAGTAGCTCGTGCCACTCGTTGGTTGTGACGTCGAGGTATCCGGCTGAGGCAAGGTGCTCGACTCGCAGCCCTGCTTCGACAGGAATCGGCAGTGCTGCGGACAGTGTGAACAGGATACAGTCGACATCGGGGCCGAGTTGCTCGGCGACGGCCATCATGCGTGTGACGTGCCCGAGGCCCGCCCCGTTGCTCGTGCACAGCAAGACGCATCGACGAGGCATGACACGCCAGAGTAGCGCTGGGGTTGAACTGTCGGGCCGATCCACTGCAAACACGTCAAAGCCACGGAGGGGGAGAGGGGAGAGCCGGCGGGGGAGGGGAACCAGAGAGGCGGCGAGTGCGCGGGAGCCGAGCGCTACAGTGGCCTGATGGCGCGAGGTCCGGATTCGACATCGGGCACTTCGTGGGAACGGCCGTGGAACCACATTGACGAGGCGGCCTCGACTGCCCAGTCGACGGCGCGTGTCGATCGCTCTGAATCAGCGGGCCCGGTTCGAAGCGACCGGCTGCAGGTCCGGGGACAGATTCTGTCGATCGGCGTTCGGGCTCGCAGGTTGGTCCGTGCTGCTGCTGGTTGGCGGCCGCGCCGTCGCGATCTGCTGCGTTGGCTGCCGCGCCGCCGGCGGCAACCCAATTGGGACGCACCAACCTCCGAGCTGGCCGATCGGAGCGTCTTTAATGCTGTCGGCTTCGACCCGCAGCACGACGGTGTGGTGATCGATCTCGCCGACTTGGCCGGCCGTGCGGGCCGTAAACGCCGACCGGCGCGGGTTGTTCGAAGCGTGCACCGCGCACGCGCTGTGCGCTTCGAGCACGCTCGTCCCGATGCGCCGTCGATGCTCGAACTTGGGCTGGCCGGCACCGTCCTCGTCGAACATCGGGCGGCGCCGAATGCCGACCCGCTTGCTCTGGTTGCATCGAGGGACGCCGCATCGCTGACCGACGATCGTGACCGCGAGCTCCACTCCATCGTCGTCAGGAGGGCGGCGCGCCGCATTGTTGGCCACGGCCCGCCGAGCAGGACGATCAGCGTGCTGCTCGCGACGAACCGTCCAGTGCACCTTGAGCACACGTTGCGCACGATCGCTCGCCAAACAGTTCGCACGCACGAGGTGCTGATTGGTATGCACGGGCCAGCATGGTCCGACAGCGATGCTGGCCTTGCTCGCAAAATCCTGGGTGACGCTGTGTCGATCGACTACTTCGACGAGTCGTTGCCGCTGGGAGCGGTGTTGGTGGCGCTGACTGACCGCGTATCTGGCGAACTGGTCACGAAGTGGGACGATGACGATTGGTATGGCGTCCACCATCTCGAAGACCTGGTCGGCGCACTGGAGGACTCGGGCGCTGATCTTGTCGGAAAGGCTGCCGAATTTGTTCGCCTTGAGTCGATGGACCTGACGATCCGGCGGTTTGCACAGGGCGCCGAGCAGTACAGCTCAACGCTGGCAGGTGGGACATTGTTGATGCGAACGGCAACGCTGCGCGACGTCGGCGGGTGGGAGGCCGTACCGCGCCATGTCGATCGGCGCCTGATTGAAGCGGTGCAACGTTCGGGTGGGCTTATTTACCGGACGCACGGTTTCGAGTATCTGCTGCGGCGCAGCGGCAGCGGCCATACCTGGAGTGCCGACGACCAGTATTTCCTCGGCCAGGCATCCGATGTGCTGGCCGGTCTCGACCTCGCCTTCTGCGCCGTCGATGACGGTGCAGTAGACGGTGCAGTAGATGCTTGAGCGTGCTGCTATCGAGCGGCACCAGGTGCCGGGGAATGAATGGGGCCGTTTGCGTCCGCCACCGGGGGCGAGGTGGACGCCACATCGTCGCGTCTCGGTGTGCATTCCGGCTCGAGCAACCGACCAGACGTTGCGGCGGACGCTGTCGGCGCTCGCGTTGCAGACCTACCCGCCAGACCTCATCGAGGTCATTGTTGCCGACGACTCGTCGTCGCCACCGCTCGACGTGTCGGAATTCGACATCCCGTTTGCGTGCCGGGTGGTGCGTCAGGACGTCGACGGATTCGCCGCAGGGCGTGCAAGGGGATTGGCGGCAAGCGCAGCGGCTGGCGAGGTGCTGGTCTTTCTTGACGTCGATGTGGTGCCGAGCCGTTGTGTGGTCGAGTCGTACCTCCGATGGTTCGAACGATGCGACTCGGTTGTTCCGTTCGGGTTTTTGAGCTTCGTGGACATGTCGGGAATATCAGAAGCTGAACTGCAGGTTGCGATCAGGGACCACGACCTCGCAGCATTCGACAGGCTCGGCCGAGTCGATGACCAGCATTGGCGTGAGCGGACCTTTGCTGAGACTGCTGATTTGCAGCACGAATCGAGTGACATGTTTCGAACGCTGGTCGGGGCGTCGCTTGCGGTGTCGGCCGAGCAGTACGCAAGCGTCGGGGGGTTCTGCGACCTCGGGGTCCGTGGGATCGAAGACATCGAGTTTGGGTACAGGTTGCAAAACAACGGTGCCCTGTTGATCCCTGACCGGGGTGCCCTGCATTGGCATCAGGGCGGCCGAACAATGAGCGGTGATCGTGTTGCGGCGATCCGCCAGGGTCGTGCGCCGTTTGCTGATGCACTGCTTCCTGTTGGCCGCTTCAGAGGGACGCGCCCTGCTGCGGGCAGCCCGGTGCCGGTGGTGCCTCGGCTGCTGGTGCATGTCGATCCGGATGTTGTTGATGCAGACGTTCTTGCTGCACAGATTCGGCGTGCCGATGGAGATGACGTCGAGGTGCGTATTGGGCTTCCCGATGACGGTTTCGTCACCGCATTTGCCCAAGTCGCCTTGACTGCGCCGATCAATTGGCAACCCGGAGTCGCTGCTGCCATCACGCGCCAACTGGTGGAGCGCAACCTGGGCACGCTGTTGATCGTCGGTGTCGCCGCAACGCCAGTACTTGAAGTGGTCCGCACGAGGGCGATTCGGGCGGAACGTAATGGCAGTGCGTCCACACTGATCGCCCCTAAGCTCTTCCCCGTCGGCGTTGCCGATGCCTCAAAGGTACGGCTGGTGCCGGAAAAGATCGGGCCTCTTGCAAGGGTCCAAACAATCAGTCAATGCCTCAATGGAGTTGTCGCGGTGCTCCGTGAGCGGCTGCAGCTGGCGCAGCGGCGGCCGAGGCCACCACAATCCGAGAGAAGCACATCGTGAATGCACTCAACTCATCGTCCACCGATCTTGTGGTCATTGGCCTCGGCTATGTCGGCCTTCCGTTGTTGGTCGAGGCATCACGCGCGGGGCTGCGTTGTGTCGGGCTCGACTTAAACTCTGCCGTTGTCGATGGGCTCAACAGCGGC
>Ga0208414_1000640_pt1 | contig 31822 bp, 27 predicted proteins | sample AntAceMetag02UKE_FD_184770 | JGI IMG/M metagenome (GOLD analysis project Ga0208414, IMG submission 184770) | Saline lake microbial communities from Ace Lake, Antarctica - Antarctic Ace Lake Metagenome 02UKE (SPAdes) (version 2) | ecosystem: Environmental > Aquatic > Non-marine Saline and... | reverse complement strand
GCCAAGGCGAGATCCACCGCGAGTGAACCCGTTGAGATCGTCTCAACTTTCATCTTCGTGTTGGAGCCCAATCGCATAATGGAGCCTTCACCAAATTGCTTGGTGATCGCGGAAACGGTGAAATCGATGTTTTTCTCGCGACCAGTGGCGGAGAGGACTCCGGAGGGTTTCGCGATTGCGTTTTTGGAAGAAGCTTTGGCCATAAAATTAAGAGAGGTTGTCGTGATTAAGAACGTATTATCCTACAGGAGGACACTGACAGGGTTATGTCAGGAGACTTTCGCCAGCACACGAAACGCGCAAGGACTGATTAGGCAAAACCACGCGAATAAGCACTGTCTCGGACCGCAGTTCGGCTCTTCAATAGTAGCTCTTAAACCAATCGACGAACTGCTTGAGCCCGTCTTCAAGCGGTATCTTCGGCGTGTAACCGATAGCTGCATTCACCTTGTCGAGCGAAGCGCAAGTTTCCGGCACATCAGCGGCTTGCGCGGGTAGGAGATTGAGTTGCGCCTCTTTGCCCATCAGTTGCTCAAGCATCCGCACGAAGAGAATCACCTCTACAGGACGATGGTGGCCGATGTTGAAAATACGAAACGGGGGCACAGGCGGCTCTGCAGGCGGATAGAGCAGGGTTTTAAGGACGCCATCCACAATATCGTCGATGTAGGTGAAGTCGCGCAGTTGCTTCCCTTCCGCGAAGAGATCGAGTGAACGTCCCTCGTTAATCGCCTGTGCAAACAGAGTTGGCGCGGTGTCGGGTCGGCCCCAAGGTCCGTAAACGTTAAAAAAACGCAGCCCGGTGAGACTGAGCCCGTGCAAATGCGCGTAACTGTGCGCCATCACTTCGCCTGCCTTTTTCGTCGCGCCGTAAAACGAGAGCGGGTGGCTCGTATCGTCATCCTCATCGAAGGGCGTCTTAGCCGTCGCGCCGTAAACACTGCTGGAAGAGGCGAAGACCAGATGCTTGGGTGGATTGGCTCGCGCGGCCTCCAGAACGTTAAAGAAACCGATCAGATTGCTCTGCACATAATCGCCGGGGTTATCGACGCTATACCGCACATTCGCCTGCGCACCTAGATGCACGACATAATCAGGCTTAAAATGATTATAGATGCCGTTGAACGCCTCGGCATTCGCAAAATCGGCCTGCACGAAGCGGAAGTTGTCATGCCCCTCAAGCTGCGCGAGCCGGGCGCGCTTTAGATCGACCGAATAATAGTCGTTGAGACTATCCAAGCCCAGCACTTCGCAGCTTTGCGTATCCGCGAGACGTTGGCTAACATGGTAGCCGATAAAGCCGGCCGCACCGGTCACGAGCACTTTCATTACCAGCGTGATACGTGATCTGGCCAAGCACGGCTAGGCGAAAGTTCAGGAGAAGAAACGTGATACCAGCATAGATGTTATTTCCCAGACTGCAGACCAGACAAAGCACTCATGAGTTTTCCGACGAGCCAATGTTTCGCTTTAAGCGCGAAGATACGCATTTTCGTGGGTTCCTCTAATCTGAACCATTGTCGGCCTAGTGCACTCAGCTGCCAACGCGTGACTTCAAGCGCAGCCTCTTTCACCAGATAGATATCATCCAAATCTTCTAATGTAGGACGGTGTGAAATTTGGTAAAATTGAGGATCCGCTAAAAGTTTACCCACTTTCGCAGCTTCGTTCATAAACACGCTCTTCTGTCCTTCGACCCACTCTCGATAAGCGGTCATCCCTTCCGGTTGATCACCTTCGATAATTTCTCGAATTCGCGCTTGCAGCTCTTCCTTCGATAAATTCCCCAATCGGAAAAGACTAGGTAGTGGCATATCACGATCCTCACCGGCCGATCCCGCTGTATTCACCAACACCACACAGCCAGCCAGGGCTGCCTCCCGAGGCATGCGGTCCCTTCCGGGATGCCACCCCAGATCGAGAAAAATCCGGTATCTCGCCATTTCATCTAATGCGTCCAATGCAGAAAGCCCTTCGATTACCGTGAACTTGAGATCGCAGCCCTCAGCTCGCCACGCGCTTACCACTCCAGCCGTCCGGTGATTGATCGCTATCTGCGGACCACGACCGTCCCAGTGATGCCTGAGCTCTGTCGACTTTGCCACCACATCGTCTCGGATATAATCCGTCAGCATTTCACCGAAAAACCCACTCTTGGCCAAAGTGGATTGCGCGTAGTGAGACTGAAACAGATGAGCGCAACCGTCGTATTCTTGCAGCGGATAAATGCGGCGTGCTGCTAGCCACCAAATCGCGATTCGCTGCCAGCCCTTATCGCGCCACCTGGCCGGTGACTCAATTTCCGGAAGAATCAACACACCATCCGGATCAACCTGAGTTCCCTCACCAGCCTGAATCGATCCATAACGCTGTGCGAAATCTTTCTGCACTTGAACGTCAGTAAGACCATAATACATTATCACCGTTTCAAAGCCATGGGCACGGAGGGCATGCTCTAATTGATGAAGAGCTTCCGGTCCACCGGAATAAAACCACGCCGGAGCTGCGATGTAATACTTCATGATTGCGACAACTCTGTTTCGACGACCTGCAGTCCTTCAGCAATCGCATCGTCCATATCCATATACTGATAGGTGCCCAATCGTCCGACAAAAGTGAAACGAGGAAACTCCTGGGCGTGAGCTTGGTAGGCCTCCAATCGCTTCAGATCCTCGGGTAAACGCATCGGGTAATACGGCGTATCATGCAGCTTGGTCGCTTGACTGTATTCACGAAACGCTACCGTCCGTTCATGTGACTCCCATGGCGCGAAATGTTTGTGTTCGTGGATACGCGTGTAAGCCACCTCCAGGCCCGGATAATTGATGACGGCATTCCCCTGAAAATCTCCCTCGGCGTCGATGCGTTCAAATGTCACGGTGCGGTAACCTAATCGTCCCAATTTGTAGTCAAAAAAAGCGTCGATTGGACCGCAGTAAAATACGTGATCATATCCTGCTTCCATCCCCCGCTCGAATCGCTTTCCCAACGTCACCGTCATGCGAGGATGATCGAGGATGCTTTTTATCATCTCCGTATATCCTTCTTCAGGAATTCCCTGTAGACGAGCGTGGTAGTAGTTGTCGTCGTAGTTAAACCGGATCGGCATCCGCTTGATAATCGATGCGGGCAACAACTTCGGATCGCAGCCCCACTGCTTTTCCGTGTATCCCTTGATAAAGGTTTCGTAGAGATCGCGGCCCACAAACTTGATGGCCTGTTCCTCGAGATTCTGCGGCTCTTCGATCCCCTCTTTAGGAAGCCTGGAGATAAACTCCCGCGCTTCCTGTGGCGAAAATGTCCGTCGGTAAAACTGATTGATCGTATGCAGATTAATCGGCAGCGAAAATATCCCACGACTAGTGCATGCCTTAACCTGGTTTCTATAAGGCCGGAAGGTGGCAAAACGATTTACGTAGGCCCAAATGTCTTCTCGGTCTGTATTGAAAATATGGGGACCATATTCGTGAATCATAATCCCTGTTTTCGGATCACGCCCAGTATGGCAATTTCCTGCGACATGCGACCGCGAGTCCCACACTTCCACGGTTGAATCACTTCCGTCGGCCATCCCACGCGCAATAACAGCTCCGGAGATTCCAGCGCCTATTACTAGATAACGTTTGGACATTTATTGAGGGAATTGAATCGGAATAGAAACACGACTCTTTGACCCAAAAGCTAAAAATCAAATTGGGACTGATCGACTCTTGTCCCCATTTCCTTCAGGTAAAGCCTCGATGGCTAACCCTCAACCCGCTCAACGGGGAAAGATGGGACCAAACCACGCCGTGAACGGGTCATGCCAATGATGACTACAATCCTATGTATCGGACACAAAGGGCTGAGACTACTCTGTCCACTCAAAGCTGATTCTTGGAACCTATTAACAGCTGACGTCTTTGCCTTCGCTGCCGAAGTGGCGAAGGCGTTCTTCCAGATCCTCCAAGGGCTTTGCATCGCTAGGTGCATAGTGGTATTGGAGGGCGCGACGGCGCTCACCTGTAGAGTTGTGAGGAGTGCCGTGAGGAAGGAGGCCACTAAACAGAAGCAGGCCACCGGGTTTGAGCGGAGCGGCTACCGAACGTTGTCCGAGGATTTCGGTATCACAGATCTGCCAATCGCGGCGCTGGAAATGGATCTGAGGCCCTTTCTTGTGTTGGCCGGGCATAAATTGCATGCAGCCGTTCTCGATCGTCGCTTCATCTAGCGCGATCCAGACCCCGACAACAGGGGTGCCTTGGGGATAGTTGAAATAGGCATTATCCTGATGCCAGGGCTTTTCACGGCCGAGGCGTGGTGGCTTCATGAGCGCCATGTCCTGAAAGAGGGAGGGGGCTTTGCCACCATTTAATTGGCTCACTGCGTTCAGGAGCTTGGGATGATGAGAGATCGCTTTAAGCCGCTTATCGTATTCAACGAAAGACATCAGCTTGCGAACCGCATCCTGACGTTCCGTCAAACCGAGGGTGGAGAGTTTATCCTGAGCCGCAGCTTCGAAGACTACGCCCTTAAAGTCGGGGTTCTTACCCATGATGAGATCCTGCATGCCCTGGAGGGCGTCGGATATCTCCTGCGTATCAAATGCCTTTCTGATGATCAGATAGCCCTGTTCATTGAAGTGCTCAATTTCGGCAGGACCGATGTCTTCAAAGTGATCAACTCCGAATCCTTCTCCGGTGGGTTGATAGAGATCGGGATCATGCATTTCAGCGCCATGATCAATAATAGGGGTAGAGGAAGCTTCCATAGAGTGGGTCAAAAACTAAGATTCAGATATAAGGACAGTAAAGAGTCATCGTAGCAGATAAATCGATTGCGATTCCATGCACTCCGCCGCTATTTATTTATATTTATCCGCTTTATGACATTAGATCCTAACAATCACGATCTTCGACTCGGCTTACGCGGACGAGTGCGGTGCGAGCCCGGATGGCACCTCGGATCAGATTGGTCAAAATCACTAAAAGACTACGATTTATGGTATATTTGGGAGGGAAAAGGCCAAATTAAGATAGATTCTGATCAAATCGAGCTTCATCCGGGAGTGTGCCTTTGGATGCAACCGGGGCGCCGATACGAGGCCAAACAGGACATTTTCGCGCGCTTAAGCGTCACGTTTATCCATTTTTCCGTCGTATCCAAAGAGGGAACTCTTTTGCCTTTATCCGATTTTCAGCCCCCATTCGAGGTCGTTCGCACGCGCCAAGTGGGGTTTATAGATAGTCTGATGCGCAGGATCGTTCAACTGGAGTCGGAGCCCGAATCAGAGGCCTCTGCAGAGCATCTCATGAAAGCTCTCATTATAGAGCTCGCCCGTGAGCACCGAAATACCCCTCGCCATGAGCCCCTCGCCACCGAACAGCATCACCGTGAAATCGTTTTAGCTACCGCAGCAAAGATCCGTGAAAGCCCCGCCGAGTCCCCTTCGATCGTCGAATTAGCTCATGCCGCAGGCTACAGTGTGGATCATTTCTCACGTATTTTCCTAAAAATAATTGGGTTAAGACCTCAGCATTACATCATCCAGGCCAAGATCGAACGAGCGAGTCAGCTCCTGCTCGAATCCAATCTCACGATAGGTGCGATCTCAGAAGTCGTTGGTTTTCAGGATATTTTCTACTTCTCCAGACAATTTAAGCAGAAAACAGGACAAAATCCGTCCCAGTATCGAAAAGCTCTAAGGTCGGCATAGTGCATGCTTTACGACATAGAATTAACAAACTTGCACTTGCGGGAGCAAAATCCCGACGTTTACTCTGTTAGCTCTCCAACTCGGAAGCACAGAATCATGAAGATCAAAGCATATCTAAAACCGCAATGCGGTTGGTCCAACGGCGTCCGCGCCATCATGAGCAAACACGCTCTACCATTCGATGATATCGATATCATCAACAACCGCGAACACTACGCGGAGATGGTCCAGAAATCCGGACAGCCACTTTCTCCCTGCGTCGAGATCGACGGTGTGATGTTGGCCGATGTTTCTGGCGAAGAAGTTGAAAACTATCTCCTCAGCAACGATCTGGTTAAACCCAGCCAAACCGAAGACGCTGCCCCGACCAATGCTGGGTGCTCGGACGAGGAACACGCGAAGATGGCAACCAAGACAGTCCGATTCTTCTAAGCGCGAGTCACTGATACCACTCTCAGGCCGGCTCTCTAACGAGACCGGCCTTTTTTGGCCCCAAATCGGATCCCCGCACTCACGCCTACTTTTCACTCCAGATCCCACTTGCCGCGAATGACTAAGCCCATCCCATCACCACTTCACCATCACGATCAGGAACACGATGCCTGTGGAGTTGGCTTCATCGCCAAGATTTCTGGCGAACGCAGCCACGATTTGGTGGAGCGCGGGCTCACGGCATTGCGTTCGCTAGCTCACCGCGGAGCGATTGACGCCGATGCGGTCACGGGCGACGGCGCCGGTATCCTCACACAGCTTCCAATCGATCTCTTTCGTGAACATCTCGATAATGAAAAGAAACACCTGCTGAAGGATTCTGATCTCGGTGTGGGAATGATTTTTCTACCGCGCGAAGATGAGTCAGCTCAAGTCGCGGGCAAGAAGATCATCGAACAAGCTGCCAAGGCTGAAGGTCTCGTATTTCTCGGTTGGCGCGACGTGCCCGTCGATGCGACCTGCCTCGGACGCAAGGCTCTCGAAACTCAGCCTATGATCGTGCAAGCACTCGTCGGCCGTCGCGACGATGCGACCACGGACGACGAGTTTGAACGGCAGATCTTCCTCGCGCATAAAGTCGCTGAACGACGCGCCGGAGAGATGGAACTCGAAGGTTTTTATATCTGCTCATTTTCGTCGCGCACGATCGTTTACAAGGGCCTCTTCAATGCGCCACAGGTGCGCAAATACTTCCTCGATCTGAAGTCGCCGAAATATACCTCGGCCCTCGCGATCTTCCATCAGCGCTACTCAACCAACACCTTCCCAACGTGGCACCTTGCGCATCCTTTCCGGATGATGGCACACAATGGTGAGATCAACACCATCCGCGGGAATCGCAATCTCATGCGCGCCCGTGAGCGCAGCGCGGCGCATGGTGTCTGGGGTAATCGTTTCTCTGATCTTCGGCCCCTCGTGCAACCCACGATGAGCGACTCTGCGTCGTTTGATAACGCTCTGCAATTACTCACGCTCGGCGGCCGCGATCCTCGCCAAGCCTGCACCATTATGATGCCTCCGGCTTGGGAGCAGGATTCGAAACTCACTCCCGAACAGCAGGCATTCTATCGCTATCATTCCTGTATGCTGGAACCATGGGATGGTCCCGCCGCCGTGGTCTTCACTAACGGCAAGATGGTCGGAGCTGCGCTTGATCGCAACGGTCTGCGCCCCGCTCGCTATAAAGTATTCGATGATGGTTACATCCTCCTCGCGAGCGAAGCGGGCCTCATCCACGATTGGCCCGGTAAGATTGTCGCAAATGGTCGCTTAGGACCAGGCCGCATGATCGCGATCGATCTGGAAGCAGGGACCTTTGTCGAAGACGACGAGATCAAGGAAGCCCTGACGCAACAACCGCGTTTCCGCACATGGTGCGATGAGCATCTCGTCAAACTCCACGAGTTCGCGCCGACGGCCCCCAAAAGTGAACCCAAGACCGCCGCGCTTCCTGCACAGATCGCCTTCGGTTATGACCTCGACGAACTCGAACTGATTCTTACCCCGTTAGCTGAAGGCAAAGAGCCCACCGGTTCGATGGGTGACGATACGCCGCTGGCCGTGCTTTCACGGCGACCTCGTCTCCTCTACACCTACTTCAAGCAACTCTTCGCCCAAGTCACCAACCCGCCGATCGATTCGATCCGCGAAAAATCCGTGATGTCACTCACGATGTATCTCGGTGGTCGCCTCGGCTTGTTTGAAGAACTGCCCCGCACCAGTGGATTCGTGGAAATCGCTTCACCGATTCTGCTGAATCACGAACTCGCCGCTCTCTTCGATGTGCCTTCGATGAAGAATCGGGTCGTGCGGCTCAACGCTACTTTCGATGCTGCCGGTGGACCTAACGCATTAGAAACCGCCGTGCAAGAGCTCGCCGTGCGCGCCCTCGCCGCGGTCGAAGACGACAACGCGAAAATCATCATCATTTCCGACCGCGAAGTCAGCGCCGAGAAAGCAGCCATTCCGATGTTACTCGCGGTGGGCGCGGTCAACACCCGCCTCTCCCGTGGTGGCCTCCGTTTACGGTGCGATCTAATCGCCGAAACCGGCGAGGCGCGCGACGTGCACCACATAGCCACCTTGCTTGGCTTCGGCGTAAATGCCGTCAATCCATGGCTCGCATTTAACCTCGTTAGCGAAATAGCAATCGAAGGTAAAACTTCGGAAACCGTCACACCGGAACAAGCCTGCCTCAACTACCGGACCGCGATTGACGCCGGTCTGCGCAAGATCATGGCCAAGATGGGCATCAGCACATTGTTGAGTTATCGCGGCGCACAACTTTTCGAAGCGCTCGGTATTGGCACCAAGGTGATCGACGATTGTTTCCCGCGCACCATGTCGCCCATCGGTGGCATCGGCTACTGCGAGATCGCGATCGAATCATTGCTGCGCCATCAACTCGCTTTTCCACAGGAAGAAGCCACGGAAGCAAACGCCCCTTCGCTCCACAACGAAGGTTACTACCGCGTGAACAAGCGCGGCGAAGGTGAGTATCACGGTTGGAATCCTAAAGTCGTCGCCGCGATGAATCGTTTCACGCGTCAAGGCACCGATGAAAATTTCCAAGGTTGGAAAGCCGTGACCGACGAGCATCAACCGCTCGCGCTAAAAGATCTCCTGAAAATCCGCTTCGACAAGCGCACGCCAATCGACGTCGAAGAAGTCGAGCCAATCGAAGACATCCGCCGCCGCTTTACCACGGCCGGTATGTCTCTGGGAGCCCTCTCACCAGAAGCTCATGAAACGCTCGCCATAGCGATGAACCGGATCGGCGGTAAGTCCAACTCGGGCGAAGGCGGAGAAGATCCCGAACGTTTCTCCATCCGTGAAAACGGCGATTCCGCCAACTCCGCGATCAAGCAGGTCGCGTCGGGTCGTTTCGGTGTCACCGCCGAATACCTCGCCAACGCGAAGGAAATCGAAATCAAGATGGCCCAAGGCGCCAAGCCGGGTGAAGGCGGTCAACTCCCAGGTCACAAAGTCTCACCGTTGATTGCGCGTCTGCGTTTCAGCGTGCCGGGCGTTACTCTAATTTCTCCGCCTCCTCATCACGATATTTACTCCATCGAGGATCTTGCGCAGCTCATCTTCGATCTGAAAGAGGTTAACCCGCGCGCTAAGGTCTGCGTGAAACTCGTTTCGTCGTCAGGCGTCGGCACCATCGCCGCAGGTGTCGCCAAAGCTTACGCTGATGTCGTGCTCGTCTCCGGCCACGATGGTGGCACGGGAGCTTCGCCGATCGCTTCGATCAAGAACGCCGGTTCCGCTTGGGAGATCGGCGTCGCCGAAGCCCATCAGGTGCTCATGATGAATGGTCTGCGTAATCGCATCGTGCTCCGCACCGATGGCGGCATGAAGACCGGTCGCGATATCGTCATCGCAGCAATCCTCGGTGCAGAAGAATTCAACTTCGGCACCGCTGCGCTCATCGCGGCGGGTTGCGCGATGTTCCGCGTCTGCCACCTCAACACCTGTCCGGTCGGCGTGGCCACGCAACGCGATGATCTGCGCGCTAAGTTCCGCGGCAAGGCCGACAATGTAATCAACTACTTCAACGGCGTGGCAGACGATGTGCGCCATTATCTGGCTAAGCTCGGCGTGCGCTCGCTCAACGAAATCGTGGGCCGCACTGAATTGCTCAAGCAAATCGAGGATCCTGAAAATCCGAAGACGCAGTTAATCGATCTCGGCCCCTTGTTGCACAACCCGGATCCGACCAATGAACTCGAGCGCTACCATACTCGCGAACGCAACGAACGTTTCGGCAACGAAGGTTCTCTCGACGAAGCGATTTTGCAGGAAGCACGCGATGTGATCCTCGGTAAGAGCGCGCGTCTGATCGCCCGTTACAAGGTGACGAATATCAATCGCGATATCGGCACCCATCTTTCAGGCCAAATCGCGTATCAGCTCGGCAACAAGGGGCTCCCTTCCGGCACGATCGACCTCACATTCACCGGCAGTGCCGGACAAAGTCTCGGCGCATTCCTCGTCAACGGCATCAAGCTCACCCTCAACGGCGAAGCGAATGACTACGTGGGCAAGGGCATGGCTGGTGGTGAAATCATCGTGCGCCCTCGTCCAACGGAAACCTTTGAATGGCACACCAACTGTATCCTCGGCAACACCTGTCTCTACGGTGCGATCGGCGGAGTGTTGTTCGCGGCAGGGTGGGCTGGTGAACGATTCGGCGTGCGCAATTCCGGCGCGATCGCCGTCGTCGAAGGTCTTGGTGATCACGGTTGCGAATACATGACCGGCGGCGTGGTCGTTGTGCTTGGGCGCACCGGAACAAACTTCGCCGCAGGTATGAGCGGCGGACTCGCATTCGTCTACGACGAACAAAATACCCTGCCGGATCGTCACAATTCGGAGATGACCACCCTCGAACGCCTCAATAATGAGGAAGAAGTCACGAGCCTGCGTCAGCTCATCGCCGCCCATGTCGCGCAAACCGAAAGTCCGCACGGCCAAAAGGTGTTAAACGATTGGGATGCCTCGATTGGCAAGTTCTGGAAAGTCGTGCCGCATCCGCCTACCCCAGAAACACCGAAAGGAATCTTTACCTTCGATAAAACGAAGGTGCCGGTGGCCGTTTAGCTCCGTGACACCGCAAACCAAGGGGCGTTAACGGGCCGCTCTTCTCGGCCCGTTAGCGTAACTGGTTTGTTTCACTAAACCTAGTTCAAGCGACTCAACTTTCCCCCTATGCTTTCCAAACCCATCCCCGGTTCCACTGGCGAGGTGCTCACCTGCCTGCCGTCGCCCTATATTCCGCACGCGGCTACAGGTCTTCTTTATCTGCCACGCTTCATCGCGAAGTGTAAATACGTGCAAAAGCACGGCAGCTTACCCACCAGCTACGCCAAGAATTACAAACGCGGATTGGATCGCTTTATTTCAATCCACCTCGGTATAGATCCCGTCGATATGGAAACTATCGTCCATGAATCGGCGGATGATACTGAAATAGACCGCCGTCTGCTCGAACTTTTCCCTGATGACGTGCGCGCTACGAAATGGAATCGCAATTTGATCCAAAAAGGAATGTCGCCCGCCGGTCGCGAGTTCCTGTTGGAAGCGCTAACCGCCATGGGTTGCGCCGATCGTGCTGATCAAATCATCAGCGTGCCAGATCTGATCGACTTTGATGAAGGTCGAATCGACTAAGGAAAATTCAGTAATCGAAACCGGAGCCAACACGGCTCTTAAGCGCGCGAGGCTCAACTGACATCATTCGGAAGCGGACAAAAAAAGAGCCGCCCCGAAAAGGAGCGGCTCAGTATTTTTAGACGACAGAAGAAACTTACTTCTTCTTCTTAGCTGCTGCCTTCTTCTTAGGTGCGGCCTTCTTCTTAGGTGCTGCCTTCTTTGCAGGAGCGGCTTTCTTAGCTGCTACCTTCTTTTTGGCGGCGGGCTTCTTAGCTGCTGCTTTCTTTTTAGGAGCAGCTTTTTTCTTAGCTACTACCTTTTTCTTAGCGGCAGGCTTTTTAGCTGCTGCTTTCTTTTTAGCGGCGGGTTTCTTCGCTACTGCTTTCTTAGCAGCAGGTTTCTTCGTAGCCGTCTTTTTTTTGACTGCTTTTTTTGCCATGCGGTTGCTCCGGTTTAGGGCTATAGTTGATTTTGACTTACCACAAAACAAGGGGCGTCATGTGTAAGTATCTTGTTAGTAACTCTACAATCTAAGCGTGACGCGCAATACAAATGCGCGACAAATTTTTGTGAAGTTAATCCCGCGACTTTTGTTTTCGCTCAGAATTTTTTGCGAACACGGCTTTAAATGCATCATGATGCTTGAATCCGTTATTTAGATACGCCCGATTATCGCGAAACCATGTCACGAACCGTCGCCAAGTTTTCGCGCACGAGTGCCCCCATCGATTCGCACTTCAAATAGCGATCGTTTTGGAAATGCACCGAGAGTTCTTCGCGCAATGCGTGCACTTTTTCATCCGGAGCCAGTCGATCTGATTTCATTTCATCGAGCAGCATACCGAGTCGCACTTTCGCCAGGTCTGCACGATGCGTCATCATGGTTTGTTCCTCGCGCTGGTATTGCAGTGCGGTCTGTTCATGCAGATGTTCGTTGCAATAGTTCACCAAGGGTAGGTTTTCTTTGAAGAACTGCGGGAGATAGAACTTTTTCCGCCCGTTGTAGGACTGTTGATCAAAATCCATGGCGCGTAACCTCACTTGCGCGGTCTCAAAATCAGGTGTGATCACGAAAACGAAATTGTAAGCGCGCATATCACCAAGCAAACGCACGAAACAGCGCTCATTGAACTTCACGAGCTCCTTCGCCACCCGCACCGGGTTCAATTCCGGATAACCTTGTAGGTGTCGCTCGATAAAAATGTCTCCGGGGATACCTGCGATGTGCTCTTCGATCAGAGTATCGCCCTTCGTGAGGTAGTTGAGTCGGTTCGGGGAGAGTAGATGCTCCAACTCGAGGCCGTAAACGCGCGACGCATCCGCTCGTTTAACGTAAAAGTAATCCTGGTTGTCGTTGTAGGCGTTAACCACCCGGATTCGGAACGGCATGGAGTTGCCGAAGCTGCAAAAATCCACGCGATCCACGTAAACATGCTCCACGATCCGTGAGTCTCCATCCACTTTGAGCAGCGCGTAGATGCGCTTGAGATGCGCATAGAGCTCTTCCATCTCCTCGGCGCGGTAGATCACCGTATCCCACAAAGTGGGCTCACCATGCTTATCGTTGAGCGGAATCGCTTCCTGATAATCACGCAGCCGCTCATACGTCACCGGCAAATCCCGCTCTCGACGGAAGTGCAGCAGATAATCACGTAACCCATCATGCACGGGCACGCTGGGTTTGCGCGGGGTAGCCGGCAGTGTCGTGTCATCCGATTCCATGTGCACAAATTAGCGATGTAAAACCGAGTGGCAATCCTCGGTGCGCTTAGCCATTTTGCTTTTTAAACCAACGGGCCACCGCTGCATCCGGTGCGGGCACTTTGATCGCCTTGCCACCGCTACGTAACGATTTCGTAGCCATACATCCCGCCGCCACACTTTCACGCGCCGCCAATGGCGAAGTATCGGTGTGTCCGCCATCGCGGACGAAGCGAAGAAATTCATTAATGATGAGCGGATCAGCTCCGGCATGAGAACCTTTGGCCACGGGAATACGGTAGGTCGCATCGCCACGGGGCTTGTAGCTGGCGCGCTTATTCCAAAGTCGGATTAAGGTGCCTGGTTCGCCGTTACCGAAATTCTCGATGCGACCTTCCGTGCCAATCACGGTGTAACTGCGCCAGTAGTCCGGCGTATAGTGGCATTGCGCGTAGGTCGCAAAGACCCCGTTGCTCAACTTCATCTGCATCGTGCTGAGATCTTCCACGTCGATAGTGTGATTAAGATCACGCGCGGCGGTGGGCGGCCAAAGCTCGGGTTGCGAATCCCCAGGGCCCAGACGGTGGTGAGGATAAACCTGCTCCCGGCGATTAGGAAGATCCCCATAAAGCGTGAGTCCGCCCATCGCGTTGACCAATCGGCTGTAGCCTCCACAGAGCCAATGGATCACATCGATATCGTGCGCCGCTTTCTGTAAGAGCAGGCCCGTGGTGTTTTTGCGCTCTGCATGCCAATCGCGGAAATAGAAATCACCGCCGTGGCCCACGTAATGACGACACCAGCAGGCCTTCACTTCACCAATCGCACCCTCGTCTATCAGCTCTTTCATTCTTCGCACGAAGGCCATGTGCCGCATGTTGTGCCCCAGATAGAGCCGCGCGCGGTGTTTCTTCGCCGCCGCCAGGATGCGATCACAACCAGCGATAGTCAGTGCCATCGGTTTTTCGAGATAGACTGCTAATCCACGACGTAGAGCGGCTAACGCGTGTTTCTCATGCAGAAAATCAGGCGTGGCGATGATCACCGCATCGAGATCCTGCTTCAGTAGCTTCTGATAATCGTCTGTCGTAAAAGTATCGGCGCCAAACTTAGTGCGGCACGCGGCAAGCGTGTCTTGATTCGAGTCGCAGCAAGCGACGACGCGACTTCCTTGGCCAGGCTGATGAGCAAATGTGCCGAGACCACCACCACGGCCACCGGAACCGATTTGGCCAATACGTAGATCAGATTTTTTCATGAGGTAGGGGAGTGTGGTGCTGACGCCGATAATCCAACGGACGCAATCCGCGACTATGGGTAGAGAACGCCGCATAAAAGGGTGCCGCTGACGAAAAACCACTCTCCATCGCCACGTCGAGCACCTTCATGTCCGTAGTGATCAGTAGACGTTGCGCATGCGATACGCGGAGCCGAGTGAGATACTCCCAAACGCTGGCGCCAATCTGCTTCTTAAAAATACGCATCAGGTATTTCGGATGCATTTCCATTTCATCCGCAATGTCCTGCACGGAAATTACATCGCGATAGTGGCGCGCGATAAATCGGGTCGCGCGAGCTATCTGTCCCGCGCCATCGCCGGACCGATTCATACGTGTCGAAGCTGATTTCTGGTTCATCCCAAGCGCAAGACGATGAAAGCGCGCCTCCATTTCCAACATGAGTGGTCGTTGGCGCTCAGATCGACCACTCCCGGCATCATCAAGCCAACGTAGGAGCTGAGGGTGATCAGTCGGATCGGGCTCAGCGGCGATGATCTCACCTTCCAGCAAACGATCCGCCATTCCGTGAGGAAGCGACCACTGCAGAAACCACGCTAGCGGAAGCGTGATCCAAATACCCTCGCCAACGATACCAGGCTCGATCGTTTGATGCGGCACACCTCCCCATAACACCGTGAAACGCCCTGCTTCGATCGGCGTAATCGTGCCGCCGTGCAGATAAGAGAAACCACCATCGAAGAGGTAGTTCACTTCGATATCCGGATGTGTATGCGGGCGCACCATCATGCCGGAGTTGCGTTGGCGCCAAATCCGGAAACCAAGTTCGTCCTCGTGATGGGTTTCGATCGGCATTGAGGAACGCGACATAGTTACTATTCAAGATATATTAGGGATTAATTGAAATGATATTTCCGAATAGTTTTGCTAAAGTCTTCCTCATGGAAAAACGCTTTCATAATCACATACCCCAGCCCCCAGTAATCAATGTGCCGGACGCACGCGTGCCGACCGATCTCGATGAATACCTTTTCGATCTGAATGGCTTCGTCATTCTGCGCGGTGTGCTCTCGCCCGAAGAGGTCGCCGATGCCAACGCACGCATTGACGAAATCCCGAAAGAGCTCCCCCGCAAGGGCTGGCACGGTTGGGTGCAACGCGAAGATCATCCTGAGCACCGCGGCATCAGCTACCAGCAAGTCTATGAGCTCGGCGGCGCATTTGAACGCATGATCGATCATCCCAACTACATCAACTATGTGACGCGCTTTATCGGTGGTCACGATACCTTCGATTACCATCACGGTCCCGCTTTCATCGATGAAAACTTCTACACGGTCCGCGGTCCGGGCGAAGCCATCCCGCTACACGCGGGCGGACACGACCACGCTAAGCGCATGTCCTTCGGTTATCACAACGGGCGTTTCCACTGTAGCCAAATCAACGTGTTGATGGCGTTTACCGATATCGGTCCCGGCGATGGGGCGACGATGGTCATTCCCGGCTCGCACAAATCAAACATCGCCCATCCCGAATTTTCGAAACCTGATCGCCGGGACGAATGGGGTGATGGCGGTGGTGGATCAGTCGATGGGATCGAGGGCGCCGTCGAGGTCCACATGAAAGCGGGCGATGCGATCGTATTTGTCGATGCGACCTGTCATGGCTCGGCCAAGCGCGTGAACTCCGGTGAACGCAAGATCGCCGTTTATCGTTACGGATCGTCATGGAATCGCACCCGCTGGGGCTACCACGCCTCGCCGGAGTTAATCGCGCGCGCCAATCCATTCGCCCGCGGCCTCGTGCATCCGCAGGAATATCAGCGTCCGCCAGACACCGCAGCGCGCTGGTAAAGGTATTATGGGTCACGATTCCCAGCTGTCATTGCGAGAAGCGTAGCGACGAAGCAATCCACGAACTACTAGCGGTTCTGTCTTCTCGATCGTAGATTGCCGCGTCGGACTAAAGTCCTCCTCGCAATGACAAATCAAGGGGCATATCGCCTCAATCCTACGCCAGCAACCGTTCGCACAGCTCAAGCAGGCGCGACCTGAGCGGCTGCCCACGTTTGGCGAAAGCGCGCTGATGTTGCTCGTATTCCGCGCGACCCGATTCGTTTTCGACCATGATCGGCTCGAAACCCAAGGCTCGTAAATCGTAGGGGCTCGCACGCATATCCACCTCGCGAATATCTCGCGCGAGCTCGAAACAATCCGCCGTGAGTTCCGCTGATCCGAACGGCGCGAGCTTGGTCGCCCACTTATAGAGATCCATGTTCGCATGCAGACACCCGCGCTGTTCGTTCTCATGCAGTCCCTCGCGCGTTGGTTGGCTTTTGTTCAGCGGTCGCGCCGGATGAGTGAAAAACCGAAACGCATCGTAATGCGTGCAACGCAACGGAGTCGCCTCGACGATCCGCGCGAGGGTCTCAGGCGGAAAGCGCAGAGGCCAATCGTTGTGCCGCACCTCATCGGCTGTCTGTCGATAAACCATCGCCCATTCGTGCATCCCAAAGCAGCCGAAAAACGCCGGTCGCTCATCCGTAATCTGAATCAAATCGCGTAACCAACTCACGAACTCACGCCGTCGCGGTTTTAATGCCCCCACATTCAAACTCACGCCTTCCGCGGTCTCGCGATATTCAGACCAACGTAAATACTCGTGCGCCGCATCTCCCGCGAGCGCGACATCCGGCCCCGGATGCCAACGCCGCAACCACGCCGCCCGAAACGCGTAGTAGTTAAAGAGAAAATCGTAAACCGGATGCTTTTCGCCGCGCATCGCCCGCTCTTGATGCGGATCCGTCCAACCGCGCACCCGCTTCTCATGAGCCCGACGACGTTCAAGCCATTTGGCCTCAGCGAGAATCGTAGGGGCGTAATCGATCATCGACAGGCCTAGTAGGTATCCACGAGCGAATGATGCGTGAGGGCTTTCTTCACTTCGGCGACTGTGATCGGTTCAGCGAACTCCAAGTAGATGTCTTTCTGCTCATACGGGTAGAGCTCGAAGTAGTTGTCGCTCGATTCGTGCGCGATGCCGGAAAGATTAAACGCCACGCGATGTTGCCACACACTCGATTGGAATGTGAGCAGCGCTTGCGTCGGGGTAAGACGGCGCACCGCCACTTCCGTTTTACCCCGCGGCAACGCCATGAAACGTGGTGGCGTAAGTAGCGCAGACTCTTCGCTGACTCGCACCCCATCGATTTCGAGCGCGATCCGCACGTAGAGATTATCGCGGCCGTGTTCCATGAGCGGCTCAGCCAGATCGAGCGTCTTTTGGCGCACGCTTTTGCCGTATTTGAGCACGACCTTCTTTTTTCCGCTCAGCAACGCGCGACCATCCACATGATAGAGATCCCAGAGCAACACACCCTCGGTGGATTGCGGCGCATCATAGACCGTATGCAAATAAACTTTGCGCACATCGCTACGGCGATAGTTACCAATCACGGTCGTTTCATCACCCGGCACATGTGCACTTACGAGAGCGGGGGAGAGAAAACGCCGCGCGATGTGATGCAGCGCTTTCCAGCGGCCCGTATGCTCGATCGAGCTCCACGAAGCAACCGGCCAACAATCGTTGAGCTGCCAGTAAAGCGCGCCCATACAACGCGGCATCAGTCGACGGTAATGTTCGACGCCCGTCTGCATGCAATACGCCTGATTGAGCTGCGAAAGATAGATGAGCGAATCCTGATCTTTCGGAAAACGGTAGCGGCGGGAAACGTAATCAAGCACGACCTGATTACCGCCGATATTTTTCTGATGATTCTCCATCACCGGTCCGAAAACATTGGCGTCACCTTCCGGACAAAACGTCCGCTGTGTTTCCGGCGAACTGTAGCTCTGCATCCCAAATTCCGAAACGAACCGGAATTTCCACTTCTCGTAATCCTTCACCGGCTGACGCGAGTGCCAGACATCCCAGAAATGCGTGTCACCGGTTTTCTCGCCCAAAGCTTTATCCGCATAATCGTTGCTTCGATTCGGGCCGCGACTCGGCGAGCTCGGCCAATAATCAGTCACCCCATCGAATGCCGCGACCACTTCGGGGAGTAATCGATGGAACAGCGTATCGTAATGCCGATGCAGCTTCAGATTGGTTTCGAGATCGTCCCAATTGAGCGTTTCGATCTCATTATTACCGCACCACAGAGCGAGTGAAGCACGATGCCTCAATCGAACGATATTATCTTCGGCTTCGCGACGCACGCTGGCGAGAAACCCGCGATCACCGGGGTAGAGCGTGCAGGCGAACATGAAGTCCTGCCAAACGAGCAGGCCGAGTTCATCGCACAGATCGTAAAAGTCTTCGCTCTCGTAAATGCCACCGCCCCAGACGCGCATCATGTTCATGTTGGCGCGCACCGCGGACACGAGATCGCGTTCGTAATCAGCCCGCGTCAATCCGGCCACAAAACTGTGGGCCGGAATCCAATTCGCGCCCTTCGCAAATATTGGGCGGCCGTTAACCACAAACTGAAAAGACTCACCCCATTTGTCCGCGGAACGATCCAGCTCGATCGTGCGCAAACCGATTCGCTGTGACCACGTGCCCAGCTCGCGTCCCTTCGCATCGCGCCCCACAACCTTGAGCGTGTAGAGTGGTTGCTCGCCGTGACCGCTGGGCCACCACAGCTCAGGGTTAACCACCGTGATTCCTAAATCACCAGCGCGACCTTCTTTCTCTGTAACCACCTCGCCATTGAGCGAAAGTGTCACCCCATAGGTGACACTTTTCCGGGCGCGCTTGAGTTCAGGGATCAGCTTGAGACTAACGCTAGTCGCGGGCTTGGATTTTGTTTTGCTGTGATGCAGTTGCGTGACCCGCACCGACTCCAATCGATTCGCAGACCAAGCTTCGAGGCGGATGTCGCGCCAGATACCGGAGGTCACCAAACGGGGGCCCCAATCCCAACCAAACTGGCACTGTTCTTTACGGAAAACCGAACAGCGCCCAACAGAATCGTTATACTCTTTTGGCTTATGTTCAGATCGCGTTCTCGCCAGTGCTTTTCCTGTGCTCGCAAACTTGACCAGCAGTTCGTTGCGACCCGCCTTGAGGTAGCGGCGCACATTAAAGCGGTGCGTAATAAACATGTTGTCGGTCGTGGCCACTTTACGGCCGTTGATCATGACCGTCGCGAGCGTATCGAGTCCCTCACAGACCAGCTCGACGACGTCTTCTTCCAGGAGTTTTTTTGAAACCTGAATCGAAGTGCTGTATTCCCAGACGTGCTGTTCGATCCATTGCAGATCGAGCTCGTTGGAACCGTAAAACGGATCAGGGATCAGCTCATGCCGCCGTAAATCGCGGTGCACACAACCGGGCACGGTCGCTTCGCGCCAAGGCGAGTTTTCGGTGACATCGCGGAATTTCCACGAAGACGAAGCAAGAGGGATAACCGGCATAAATGAAGAAGATAAAAATTAAAGACGGGCGAGTAAACGACGCACCCCTTCGATCGGCGCATCATTCACGGAGACCCATTCACAACTCGAGCCCAAGACTGAGGCAATCGCTTCGCGCGCGATAGGGGTTTGGGGGATCGCTCCACTCAGGCCGACGATGAGTGATTTATTCGCTGCTTCCGGCATCACGCGAGCGACAACATCGCGCGCCAGCTCGGCGAGTTTATAAACAGAATTCGCCACGATCTCCCGCGCAACCTGATCACCATTGGCCGCAATCTCTGTGACGCGCGGAGCCACCGCGGCAATCGTCGTATGTGCCAAATCATCATTGTAATAATGGCGGGTAACCGAATCCGAATCATTGAGGCCGGTCGCTTCACAAATCATGGCACTCACCCCGGAAAGTTCCGCCCATCCTTGCAATTCGAGGATCGCGCGACCGATCGCGTGGCGACCGAGATCGTAAGCACTGGCCGGATCACCAAAACGCCAACCCAGCCCACCAGCGTAATGAGTGCCTCCACTGGTATCACGCGCCGCCACAAAAGATCCTGTGCCGGCATGCAGCACCAGCCCGGGGCTACCGTTGGTTGCGAGCTCTAGAACGGGCACAGAATCATCAAAAGTCTGCACCTCTCCGCAGTCAGTCAGGGTCGCCCCAAATTCACGCCAAAATGGACGACTTCCCGCCATACAAAACAGGGTGTGCGATAGACTCGCATTGGGTTCACGCGATCTGGCTTCGCCGACCAAGGCATTCAGTTGGGTCGTGATTAAAGCCCGAGCCGCGTCGCTGCCAATCAGACTGGGATTACAACCACCGGAATGGCGTCGCGCGATGGTGTCTCCGCTTTCGTCGATGAGAATGAAATCTGTTTTGGTGCCTCCACCATCAACCCCGATTTTGAAATTCATAGCCGTAGTGAAACCACTTACCCCGTCGATGACACGCAATAGTGGCTGCTCACGCTATTTTTTTGCCGGGGACCGCGTTAAGCCAGCTGGCGACTCAAGCGATACCGATACTTTTCACCGATTGCCCGATTGTGCTCGATCGCACCCGGCAAATTCTGGCTCCGAAGCAAGGGGAGGGGACAGCTATTCGTATTCAGCCACTCGATCACTTCGAGCATCAGCAGATTAAGCAACATGCCGCCAATCAGGGTAGAGGTCGGGCCCGACATCTGACCATCGCCCACATCAATCAGCGTATCGCCGGGCACACCCAGATTATCGAGCACATGGTCGGCGATTTCGTGCAGCTTTTGACCTCCGGGATGAACCGTATTTGCGGTAGACGACATCTCCGCAGAAGTAAGCCCGATGACATTGAGGCCCTTTTTCTTAGCGTGGAGCGAGACTTCGATCGGGGCGCAGTTTTTCCCTGAATTGGAAATCACAATAATGCTCTCCCCGGGCAGCATCTGATACTGCCGATCATAGCGCTCTGCGAGTGTCGTTCCATAGCCCACCTGGTTTTCGATGAACCCGGCCGTGGGATCGATGATCCCGCTCACACAGGCCAGCCCACCGGCCCGACCAATGATTTCACGACCGATTACCTCGCTGTGACCGCTCCCAAAAACATGCAGCACGCCATCCTTCGCCACCGATTCACCGATTAAGGCCGCACAACGCGAGATGACGGCCTGATTTTCTGCACGAGCCCGTTCGAGCAAGGCCGTGGATTGTTCATAGAAGGAGTTGGATAATTTAGCCATGGAATATACTTTGCATCATTAGTTAAGTGCCCTTGGGTTCAAACTCTATAACCCCAATCCCCATGCGTAAGATTTTACCCTTTGTTCTCAGTGGCCTTCTTTTTCATGCGACTGTCTTCGCGGAAAAAATCCCCGTAGAAGCCTTCGCCAATCCGGGAGCGTTTACCAATATGACGCTTTCTCGATCCGGAAAATATGTGGCTTATAAGGCCGAGTATGAGAATGCCGAGAGGGTCTTCATGCGCAATCTGGAAACGGAGGACATTATCGGGGTTGAACCGCCCTCATGGGCAACAAATCGCTATGGCCGGATCGGTGGAATGCTGTGGCTAAGTGGAGACCGTCTTCTTGTGAATACCTATCTGGGCTATATTGCCATTGATGGGGATGGTGAAAATTATGAGATCCTCACGGGGGGAGCTCGAAAATTGGACAGTAGCAGAGGTCAGCGAGACTTAATCTATGGCGGCCGAATCATCCATGCACCTCGCGATCAGAAGAGCGACTTCGTCCTGATGGAGCAGTTTGACACCGCCAATCGAAAAGAACGGGTTGGATATTTTGCTCTCAGAAATCCGAATATTATTCGGATCAACACCAAGTCAGGGCATTTCATGCCCTATGAGCTAAATCCCGGTGAAGTGAACGGTTGGATTTCTGATCGTGATGGTAACATCCGAATCGCGACTAAAATCAAAGGTCTGAAATCGTATGTTTATCATCGAAAAAACGAGAAGGACTCGTGGAAAGAACTGAAGGGGCTGGGCAATGATCCGTTGGATGCGAGTCCTTTGGGCCTTAGCGCGGATGGTGAACAGTTATACATTTCCAAGCTATCAGAAGCCAAACGCTACGCCATTTACACCTTCGATATTGAGAAGGATCAAATAGGCGAAGCCATCATCGAGCATGCTCTTTACGATATCAATCCATCCAATCGCGGAGGACCTATTTCCGCACCCGACGGACGACTGCTCGGGATTCGTTACTATACCGACAAAGCGCATACCTACTGGCTCGAAAGCGACTACGCGGTAATCCAACAGCAAATTGATAACGCTGTGCCCAATTCAGTAAATCGGATCCTGAGTATAAGCGATGATGAGCAGCGACTACTCGTATTCGCATCCACCTCACAAAACCCCGGCACCTACTATCTGTTTGATCGGACCGAAAACTCGCTGGCCAAATTTGTTGATGTGATGCCGTGGATCGATCCATCCAAAATGGCTAAAAAGAGGCCTTTTAAAATCAAGGCCCGCGATGGCTTGGTGCTGCATGGCTATTTCACCGCTCCCCTCGGCAAGAAAATGAAGAATCTCCCTATGGTCGTGATGGTGCATGGTGGACCATGGGCTCGGGATATGGATGGCTTTGATCCTCAAGTGCAGTTCTTGGCCAATCGCGGCTATGGAGTGCTTCAGATTAACTACCGCGGATCGACCGGCTATGGCGCAGAATTTTATAAAAAGGGCTTTCACCAAGTAGGAACTGGTATGCAAGATGACATCGAGGATGCCACTCGCTGGGCGATTAAGAGCGGCATCGCCGACCCCCAACGCATAGCGATCATGGGTGGTAGTTTCGGCGGTTATTCCACCTTAATGGGTTTGATCCGATCTCCCGAACTTTACGCCTGTGGAATCAGCATTGCCGGGGTGACTGATTGGGAGGGAGTGCTAGAGCACGGACAAGCATTAGTCCCCACTCAAATAGCCTTTAACATTGATCGCATCGGCGATCCGGAAAGCGAAGCCCTCAAAGCGATCTCACCCGTTTATCATGTCGATAAAATCCAGGATCCCTTGCTGATTGTCCACGGTCGTGACGATCCTGTCGTGCCCTACAATCAAGCAAAGAAACTCACCGCCGCTCTCGATAAAGCCGGCAAGTCATACGAACTCATCGCAGAGTTTAACGAACAGCACGGTATCGCGAATTACAAAAACCGCATTGAGCTTTATAACAGCGTGGAAGCTTTCCTCACCAAGCATATGCCCGCAGGCGATTGAGCACATGATTACCGCCATTGATCATCTCAACATCGTGGTCACCGATCTGGACCGGTCGGTGAAGTTTTACACCGAACTACTCGGCTTTCATCTGGTGAAAGAAGCCCGGCTCGAAGGGGAGTGGATTGATCGCATCGTCGGTTTGAAAGGCGTCAAAGGGCAGGTCGCTTACGTGGTGGCGCCGGCCGGTGAACCACGCCTCGAACTGCTTCACTATGAAACTCCTGCAGGTGAAAACCCCGCCGCGAATAGCCAAGCCAACACCATCGGGCTACGGCATTTCGCGATGCGGGTAGATGATATCGCAGCGATGACCACCAAGCTACGTGCGGCAGGAGTCGATGTGATCAGCGATCCGGTCCAAGTGCCCCAAGGCGTGGTGAATCACGACCAGGGAGAGAAGACGCTCGTCTATTTTCGCGACCCCGACGGCGTAGTGCTGGAATTAGCGGAATACCGCTAATTCGGAGTTGGGAGCTAGGGCTACGGATCTGGGTAGCGGCCAAACTTTCGTGCCGCAAAAGAGCGGCACTCAAGGTTCGGCTACAGCATGAAACTCGATGGCCAATGTAGCCGAATATGAACGCAGTGAATATTTGGCCCGATCTCTAATCACTGGTCGCCTCCAGCACCGCCAAAGGTGGGCAAATTTCCAATTTCACTCTTCAATTTTCACCCTTCTATTCCTGCTCCCAACGACCGTAAATACCACAGGGGAGAATCTTGCCATCATGCTGTCCCGGTAGGCCCACTTCGCCTGCAGTGATTTGCCCTTTCTTCGCGGGGAAGAGCTCCCCCAGAAGATTGGCAACGACCGTCGGCGAAAGCCGTGCGGTGTAGGCGTTGATGAGAAAAAACAGCGGATCGTCACTGAGCAACTCGCGACATTCCGTGAGGAGAGTCCACAAGTGATCTTCGAGTTTCCACATCTCACCGGTGCTACCGCGACCGAAAGTCGGAGGATCCATAATAATGGCGTCGTAATGACGATCGCGCCGAATCTCCCGGCGGACAAATTTGAGGCAGTCATCCACGATGTAGCGGATCGGCGCTTCTTTGAGACCGGAGAGAGCCGCATTTTCTTTGCACCATTTCACCATGCCGTCGGCGGCATCCACATGGCAGACGCGAGCTCCGGCTGCTGCGGCGGCACAGGTCGCAGCACCAGTATAACCGAAAAGATTCAGCACGTTGACTTCGCGACCCGCCTCTACGGCTTTTATAATCTTCTCACTGAACCATTCCCAATTGACCGCCTGTTCGGGGAAAAGCCCGGTGTGCTTGAAACTGGTTGGCTTAATTTTGAATTTCAGATTCAGGCGCGCGTAATCAACCGTCCAGTGCTCCGGTATTTTTTGGCGAAACTCCCATTTGCCGCCACCACTTTCACTGCGGTGATAAAGTCCGTCCCAATTTTTCCACGGCGCTCCGGGCTTTTCGCCATGGCGTGGCCAGATAATCTGCGGATCGGGGCGCACAAGCGTATGTTGCCCCCACTTCTCATGTTTCATGCCATCGCCGCTCTCAAGCAACTGATAGTCCTGCCATTGATCGGCGAGGAGGATGGAAGGGCGCTTTGGCATCATAGATTAGAAAGATGGGACAGCTCTCTGCCAGTTTAACAGGAAAAACCGCAGGTCAGGTGAAAACGGGCTTAGTAATAATACGACCCTCTTTCTAGGGTGAAAACACTAGATATTTTTCCCCTCAATTGCTATACCTTGTCGCTTACTCGAAATACAATGGCTATGAACAAACGAATCAAACAGGTGCTCGGTCTCTCGCTCGCCTTATTTTTAGCAGGAGGACTGGCCGCTGCCGATGTCGTCGAAACGAAGAGCGGCGCTCGCATCGTGGGACAAGTGACCAAGATCGATGGTGGCAAGATCTACGTGACCACCGATTATGCGGGTGATCTCGTGATCGACCAAAGTGCAGTCAGCGGTATGCAAACCGATACTCCCGTCGTGGTGCGTTTGGCGAGTGGCACGACTCTGGCCGGCACCATGAGTAGCACGGGCGACACGCTCAATATTAACGGCGCAGACGGCCAGCTCAGCACGAGCATGGAAAAGGTCGCGGCATCGTGGGCAGAGGGCGAAGAAGATCCTCAAGTCATCGCGATGAAGGAGGAACTCGCGTCGAAGGAACGTCACTGGGCCTATGAAGCTGCGATCGATATCAACGGCAAGTCCGGCAACAGTAGCCAACTCGGCACCGCCCTTAGCGCCCGCGCCACGCTCGAAACGACGAAAGATAAGCTCCAGTTTTATACCAACTACAACCGTCAGAAATCTGATGGCGTGACATCTGCCGACCAATTCAAGGCCGGCATCGATTATTCCAATAATTTTTCCGGTAGGAAATCGTGGTATGTTCGCAATGAAAGCGGCTTCGATCGTGTGAAGGGCATCGATCTCTACAACGTCGCCGCCGCGGGTATGGGCTACGACTTCATCAAGGAAGATAAGCGCACCCTCACGGGTCGTGCTGGTATCTCGTTCCGTTACGAAGGCTACCAGAATCCTCTTCAGGAAGACACCAAGAGCGCCGGTCTCGACATCGGCCTCAATCACGAGTGGGAATTGGAAAGCTCCAAGTTGGTTAACCGCTTCGCCTTCGTTCCCGCCTTCGAAGACTTTGGCGACTACACCGTCACGCATGAGTCCTACTACGAACTGCCACTGTCCAATCCTAAGTGGAAGCTGCGCATCGGACTGAGCAACGATTTCAACAGCCAACCAGGTGTCGGCGTTGAAGAACTCGATACCTCCTACTTCACCCGCTTGGTGTTAAACTGGGACTAGTCGATCTTCGATCATTCCCTCTTTCATCGGCCCTCGGATTCGTCCGCGGGCCGATTTGCTTTTTAGAATTCAAGCCCCACTCTTGGTTCTTTCTCGAACCATGCTGCGACAAGACTACATCATGCGGATGATCTCCGAGCTGGGACAATTCGTCCGGGCCGCGGTCGCCAGTGGAGAGCCGGGGAAAGAAGCCGAAGCCCTCCAAGCCGTCATCCATGCCCAGCGGCAACTGTTTCAGGAACCACCCGGGATCGCGCTCGCCAAATCGCTGGATGAACAGATCGACCATCTCGCTAAGGGCGAAACCCCGTTTGCCGCAGCGCAGCGGGTAAGCGATTACGCGGAAATTCTCGAACAAGCAGCGCTGATCTATGATCACGTCGGCAAGGAATCCCTCGCTCTGAGTTCACGGATGCTGGGCTTGAGTGCCTTGCTCACCGCAGTGATACGCTGGCCAGAACAACGCGTAAACCTCGCTTCGAAGATTGATCGTTTTCGCGAGCTGGTGACCGCAGCAGAATTGCCCCCACCACTGCAGGAATTAATCGAACTCTACGAGACTGTTTAGGTGCCGTAGAGTCGGTCGCCAAAATCTCCCAGACCCGGCATGATGTATTTAGCATCATTGAGTTCGCGATCAAACGCCGCCGTGTAAATCGGCACCTCAGGATGCTCTTTCTGCACCGTTTCGACGCCTTCAGGTGAAGAGACAATACACGCAAACGAAACGTCTTTCGCGCCGTTCTCTTTCACCACCGTCAGCGCCTGCGCGGCAGAGCCACCGGTCGCCAGCATGGGATCCACCACGATTACCCGAGCGCCAGCCAATGGGGGCAGCTTGCAATAATAGCTACGCGCCACTGCCGTCTCGTGATCGCGCTCCAGACCGACATACCCGACGCTCACATCGGGAAACAAATCGAGAAAGGGCTGCGTCATGCCCAATCCGGCTCTCAAGATCGGCACGATGACCAGAGGTCGCGCGAGCACTTGGCCGGTGTGCTCTTCCAGTGGCGTTTGCACGGTCTTGTCTGTGGTCGCGAGGTCGCGGGTCGATTCGATTGCGAGGAGAAGACCGAGCTGATACGAAAGCGTGCGAAACGTCGCGGGCTTCGTGCTTTCATCACGCAGATGCGTCATCACATGAGAGGCGAGGGGGTGTTTAAGAACGTGCAGGGGCATGACTGCAGTGTGCGCGATTTGCCCTTTGGCGAAAGCCCGGAATTTAACCCAGCGAAACGCTATTCAGGCTGGAGAATCAAAGTGTGCTCTGTCGTTCCGGGTAAAAACGGCGTGGGATCGCCCCGCACCCATGCTTCGTGACCGGCCCGAAAATAGGGCGAAAGCGGATTGCCGCTCTGACCTGTCGGCATGTGAAAAAGCCCTTCTTCCTCACGTCCAGGCGAAACGACCATCCGCTCGCTCGCGCCAAACCCCGGAGTCTGCACGCGCGGGGTGTGACCATCACCTGGCAAAGGATCGTTCGTCATCGATAACCAACCTGTTAGCCAGCCGGGTAAGACTCGCGCCATCGGATGACGAATCTTCGCGCGATTGAGTTTCCCCCAAGTCACCCGAGAAACGCTCGTGCCCTCATCGTCCAATTGCTCGATCACGCCGTGGGCCGAAGCGACTAGCAGCTCTTCCCACGAATTATATTCGGGGCTCAGCAAGTGCAGAGGCTTTTGCTCCAAGAGCGTCCAGAGGGGCTGCTCGTATTGGAAATGCTGCCAGTTGAATTCTGGGAACTTCAGCACGCTGTAAATAAAGAGGGGATCAAAAACCCGCTGCGCGACCTGCGCCCGAAAGTATTTCACAAGTGGATAACTCGCCGAATCGATGCGCGCGCGACTATCCCAATCAGCCAGACGCTTGCGCATCTTAGCGAGCGAGCGATCTGCCTCCACCACCTCAGGAGAGAGTGTGGCGAGGAGGAGCTCGTGCCAGCGATCAAGCGAAGGGGCATGATCATCGAGTTGTAGCTCGAGTAGGTCGGCCGGAGTCGCGTTTTCCATCGCGAATAGCCGATCACGAATCCGGGCTGCCCGCGCGGGCTTTTCGTAACCGCCATCGCCAAGCAGCTTAAGTGCCTCACCACCGATGATACGATTATTGGCCGTCCACAAACGTCCGGAAACCGGGTTGATCAGAGTCGGTTTTTCTTCGGCAGCAAGAACGCCATCCCAATAGCGATCTCCATAAGTGCGCGATGTCGGGAATCGCCCATCGTAGCCCACGCGACGCGGGAGTTGCCCCGCGATACTCCACGCCATGTCGCCCTGCTGATCGACTACGATAATATTCTGCGCAGGCATCCCAGCGTCCTGCGCGATGGGCAGGGCATCGGCCACGTTGGTCGCGGTTTCGAGTCCCATCAAAGAAAGATTCACGGCATCAGGCAGATGCGCCGTCCAACGATAGGCGAGGGGTCGCGTCTTATCTCCTTCCCCAATTACGGGCCCCCAGCGGGTCCAGTTCACGACAAAATTAACCGGCTCCTCGCCACGCACTTTGATCAGCTCTTCCCGCGGTTCAAAACGCAGTAACTCTTTCCCGTATTTATAGAAAGAGCGGCTGATCACATTCGGGTCGATGACGACCACATCACCGATATCCGCATACGCGTTGGTAAAGCCCCACGAAATTTTCCCATTACTCCCCGCCACGATTAACGGTATCCCCGGCAACGTAACACCGGTCACTTTATGCGCTACGTCCGATTCATTGGTCCACTCCAGTGAGGCGCGATACCATGTATTCGGTGCGCGCAAAAACAAATGCATGTCATTCGCCAACATCGGCACTCCGCTTGCCGTGTGATCACCTGAGAGCGCAAAACTATTACTACCGCTGCGCACAGGATCAGGTCGCGCGGCGGTTTCCGTCTCCACCAATTCTCCCACTTGGCGTAAATCGATTACGTCGGGAGAAGGCACGGCGGGAATCTTATCCGAGCGACTGTCATCCAAGGCCGCATCCGCATCCGTATAAAGTGGCGCAAAGAAATCGGCTGTCGCGGGGCCATACATGAGACGCAGCACGCTCAATGAACGCTCATAGGTGCCCACTTCGTGCAGGTCCATCGACATCGCAAACACGACGAGAATGGAATCCTCCGCCAACCAAGGATGCGGTTCAGTGCGTAGCAGCGAATATTCAAAAGGCACTTTATCCAAAGCATCGCGGCCCGCATTCACGCCTTCCGTGTAAGCCTCGATTAGCTCGCGCTCATTCACAGCCAGTCGCGCGATGTTTTCCTGCGCGTTGCGACGAAACCCGTGCAACCGAGCACGCTTATCCGCCTCCACCGCCTTTGGCCCAAACAGCTCGGACAACTCTCCCGCCGCGCGACGACGCAGCAGATCCATTTGGAAAAACCGTTCCTGTCCGTGCATCCAACCAAGGGCCCGCGCAACATCGATTCGGCTACTTCCCTTAATCGTGGCCACGCCCAAGCCATCGCGCTCCACCTCCACCGATGCACCGAGTCCAGACACAGTCGCCTGCCCATCGAGCTGCGCCAGACTGCCGCGCATCTGGAGATAAACCCACCCCACCGCAACGAGGGCGATGAGCAGCAGGCCACTGAGAAAAAGAAGGAGACTACGCAAAAATTTCATAGAGATAGAGAATCGCGAATTGAGGCCACGATCGCTTCAGGTGCCGGCGCGATATCAACCGTCAAAGCATCCTCAGGTATTTCCAAAGTAGCCAGCTGACTGTCGAGCATCGCCGGTTTCATAAAATGTCCTTCCCGACCGCTGATGCGCTCCCACAACAGCTCGCGCGAGCCATCCAGGTGAACGAACTTCACTCGCTCAGGATCAACCACGATCACCTCGCGATACGCTTTCTTCAAGGCTGAACACGTGACCACCGCTCCCACATCGCGAGCGAGGCAATCCGAGACATGATCGCTAATCGCCTGCAGCCACGGTGCCCGATCGTCGTCATTGAGTGGTTGGCCCGCGCTCATCTTCGCCACGTTGGCCGCCGGATGAAATTCATCAGCATCGCTAAACTGCCAACCGAGTTTCTCTGCGATCAATTCTCCAATCGTGGTCTTCCCACAACCGGCCACGCCCATGACGATGATCACGCGAGGAGGCATTATTCCTTCCAATCCTGACTCGCTAGCGGATCGCGACCCTCATCGAATTCGATAAAATCAAACATCGATTCGATTCCTTTGCTCTCAAAGCCATACTCTTTGATCAGTTGGGCAATTCTGGGAGAAAGCGCATCGCGCCAGCCGCGTTTCATCATAAAACCATTCCAGATCTCGCACTCATCATCGGTGCGACTAACGCCCTGCTCGAAAGACCATGCGAGAATCTCTTCTTCGGTGCCACCGGAGAGCGTGCGTTCCTTGAGCGCGTTGTAATCAACCTTGAGAAAATCGCAGCAACGCTCGTCGAAGCCCTTGCCGAGCCCATGGTGATAGTCTTCCGGCAGTTTACCGGCGGCGTGAAGATGGATCTTGTCGAGCATCCGCCCGAAATAAACAAGACGCTCAGTTTTGAGATAGATACTACGGAGTCCGGGAACGTTTGGCATAGGACCCTATCTCCGCGATTTTCGCTGTTTCGTGCGAGACGAAAAACACCAGCGTCAGCGACGCACCCAATAGACGACCGTCGCGAGCAACCCGAGAGCGAAGGTCGGCGCATTGATCCAAAGCTGGTGAAATGGCACCGGCCAGTGAGCACACGCGTAAATAATAAACACGTGCTTGACCGCGATCAGCACCCAGCAAATGAGGATAAACCGCTCCAGCTTCGGATCGCGCGCCGACTTGGAGCGCACCTTCACCTCCAACACAAAGTTAGGGTCGGGCTCGGTCGCAGGACGACCCATGATGAGCTGAAGCAGATTGGTAAACATGGCAGTTAAACACTATACAGCTCTCGAACTAAAAGTGAAGCCACCAACAATGAATTGCGGGAGAAATAGAAAGTCCCGTTTCAATAATCAGAATCGGCGGTCATTGTGTCTGGACAAAACCCGCTCTCGGCGAGTCAACTGAGGATTGATCCCGTCACGACTGCCGCTCAGGTTGTCGCTGATAACTCCCCAGAAACCCGTCGCTCTGGCTCAATGAACTCCACACAGACTTTTCCTCAATCCAACGGTGCTCATGCTTTGCGTGCAGACGTTGAGTCATTTTACCATCTGTCAAAAGGTGGCCATGAAGGTAAGGCCTGTCAGGGCACAGCCTGTTTTGCCGCAAAACACCTGAATCCCGCTTGTTGGGATGAAGCGATGCAGAACAACCCTCGCGTGTATTGCTTGGGAGAATGTTTCGCCGCCCCAGCCAAAGGGCAGACCAATCCGCGACCACCAGTCAAAATCACGGCACGCGAAAGCATCGTGCTGAGCCGTTTGGCCAATGGAAACGCCCGCACGATTGAGGCTTATCGCGAACAGGGCGGTTACACTGCATTGGCCAAAGCCTTAAAGGGTTCGCCGGAAGACGTGCTCGAAGCCGTCAAAGCATCCGGCCTTCGCGGACGCGGTGGTGCAGGTTTTCCGACTGGGATGAAATGGCGTTCGGTCGCCGACCAACCGGAAACGGAAAG
>Ga0208414_1000635_pt1 | contig 32028 bp, 31 predicted proteins | sample AntAceMetag02UKE_FD_184770 | JGI IMG/M metagenome (GOLD analysis project Ga0208414, IMG submission 184770) | Saline lake microbial communities from Ace Lake, Antarctica - Antarctic Ace Lake Metagenome 02UKE (SPAdes) (version 2) | ecosystem: Environmental > Aquatic > Non-marine Saline and... | reverse complement strand
TTTTCATCCCATGAGTGAATCCACCACCGACTCTTCTGCCGACGCCCCTACCGACTTCATCCGCGATGTCGTCGCCGCTGATATTTTAGCCAATCGCACCCGCCAAATAGTGACTCGGTTTCCACCCGAACCCAATGGCTATCTTCATCTTGGCCACGCCAAATCCATTTGCTTAAACGTCGGAATCGCGCTGGAAAACAACGGCCGATGTAATCTCCGATTCGACGACACTAACCCGATTAAAGAAGACACCGAATTCGTCGATTCCATCACCGCAGACATTCGATGGCTTATCGCAGGCTGGGGTGACCAAGTACTGGGACTGAAACCGGCCGGCGCAAAGCCCGTCACCCAGTCAATCAACAACGAAAATGACTTTTACGCTCAACCAGCCGGAGCGACAGAAAGTCCGTCTGAACCGTTTTTCGCCAGCGACTACTTCGAGCAACTTTACCTCTACGCGGAACGGTTGATCGAAAAGGGCAAGGCCTACGTTTGCGATCTGACGCCGGAAGAAACGGAACAGTATCGCGGCTCTCCAACTTCAGCGGGCCGGAACAGTCCTTTTCGCGATCGCTCCGTGGTCGAAAACCTCGATCTCTTCCGCCGCATGCGCGCGGGCGAATTCCCGGAAGGAAAGCGCACCCTTCGGGCCAAAATCGACATGTCAGCCCCCAACCTCTGGCTGCGCGATCCACTCCTTTATCGAATTCGGCACGTGACCCATCACCATGCCGGGGACGGTTGGCCGATTTACCCGCTCTACGATTTTGCCCACTGCTTGAGCGACTACCTTGAGGGGATTACGCACTCTATCTGCACCCTTGAATTCGTGGATCATCGGCCGCTTTACAACTGGATTCTAGCGTCTCTCGAACTCCCTCGCGCCCTCCCCCACCAATACGAGTTCGCCAAACTCAACCTAGCCTACACGCTTTTCAGTAAGCGACGGGTATTGCGCCTCGTCCAAGAGGGCGCCGTTGAAGGCTGGGACGATCCACGACTTCCCACTTTGGCGGGTCTCCGGCGGCGCGGTGTTCCGGCCAGTGCCATTCGCGACTTCGCCTATCATATTGGTGTCACCAAATTCGACGCGCTCACCGAAGCCGCCGTTTTCGAAGGCATCATCAGAGACGACCTGAACACTTCCGCGGAGCGCCGGATGGCCGTATTGAACCCTCTCAAGTTAGTGCTCACCAATATCGCGGCTAACGAATCCTACGAAGGAGAAGCAGTTAATCATCCCAAGAACGAGTCGCTCGGCACCCGCCCGATGAAACTCACTCGTGAGGTCTACATCGAGGCCGATGACTTTGCCGAAATTCCTCCTCCGAAATTCCGTCGTTTAAAACCCGGGGGCGATGTTCGGCTTAAGTATGGCTGCATTATCACCTGTGATTCCGTGGTCAAAGACGCCGACGGGAATGTAATTGAGGTTCACTGCACCGCAGATCTCGAAAGCCGCACGGGCCACCCAAATTCTGGGCGCAAAGTCAAAGGAACGGTCCACTGGGTCAGTGCAAATGAGGCAGTGGATGCAGAAGTGCGCCTCTACGATCGCCTTTTCACGGTCCCAGAACCCGGAGCCGCCGATGACTTCATGACTTGCCTCAACCCTCAATCGCTCGCTTCGGTCACTGCGAAAATCGAGCCGGCTCTGGTCTCAATCAATCCCGGGCAAGTTTACCAGTTCGAGCGTTTAGGTTACTTTTCCGCTGATCCAAAACTATCCACATCTGGTCACCCAGTCTTCAACCGCACCATCACATTGCGCGACACGTGGGCTAAGTAAGTTTTGGCATATGATTGCATTTGCGCGCCGTGGAGTCCTCCCCTAGCCTTACGGGAACTTCCCGCTTCCTCATGTCCACCATTCTCTTCGTCGACGACAACCCCGAATTGGTAGAGATCCACTCTACTTACCTCCGCGACATGGGGTATACCGTGGAAACGGCCGGTGACGGAGACGCAGCGCTCACGTTATTGGAGCTGCACCATATCGACTTGCTCATCACCGATGTCGTCATGCCAGGGAAAGAGGGTTTCGAAACGATTATTGAAGTGCGCACCAAACATCCCAACGTGCCCATTATCGCCATCTCTGGGGGCGGGCGAGTCGGTGCCCGCGACTACCTCACCCTCGCCATGAGTATGGGAGCCAAAGCGACCCTTTCTAAACCATTTTCCGCATCGGCCCTGCACCGGGAAGTGCAGCACCTTCTGCGAGAATGATGTTAGTCCACTTTGGGGGGCTCAGAGATGAAACGATCCATTCGCGTGATCACCTCGTCTTTGCCTAGAATCCGAAAGATTGTGGTCAGCCCCGGCCCAGCATTTGTTCCGGTCACGGCAAGTCGAGCTCCGGCTTGATAGTCTCCGAAGCCGTATCCGCAAGACTCCGCCCCGGACTTGATCGCCGCCTCAACTGCCTCTTCATCGTCGAGCGTTACGAGCTCCGCCAGAACTTCACGCAGCTCACCTAGGCGGGCCACCGGATCCCCTTTTTTGAAGGTTTTGTTAATCGCTTTCGGGTTCCACGGGAACGAATCACTCCAGAAATATTCAGTGTAAGCTGGAAGTTCATCGATGGCCTTCACCTTAGCTTGGCTGGCCGCAATCACCGCGTCGAAGAACTTCCCTTCATCGGAACCAGGCGCTGCGGCCGAAAACGCTTTGTAACGTCCCTGCTCAGAATCGATATTGCGGGCCTTAACCAAATAGTCCTCCAATGGCAGCTCCAACAAATAGGTCATATTCATATGAGCCATCTTCCGATCATCGAATCGGGCGTTGCTTTGGTTGACTCCCGGAAAATCAAAGCGCGAAATAATTTCCGCGATAGGCATTTTCTCTTGATCGTCCTTCGGGTTCCACCCGAGCAAACAGAGGAAATTAACGACCGCTTCAGGCAGGTATCCTCGTTTCAGATACTCTTCAACCAGCGCTCCCTCATCTCGCTTGGACATCTTGCCGGGGCCATTCTGCTTCAGAATCAATGGAATATGAGCGAACGTCGGCAGCGGCGCGCCGAACGCCTTGAACAGTTCCGTATGCTTACTCGTGTTCGAAAGATGATCTTCTCCTCGAATCACGTGAGTCACCCCCATCGCAATATCGTCGACCACATTCACGAGGTGAAAGACGGGGTTACCATCAGATCGCACGATGACGAAGTCCTTCTCTTCGGTCCGCTCCACGCGCCCTCGGATCGCATCTTCAATCACCTGCGGTTCTCCTGAAATCTTAAACCAAGTCGCCCCCTCTTTTTCATACACTCGATCAGCTGCCCTCAGCTTGTTGAGATATTCCTCATAAATCGCGCTGCGCTCGCTTTGCCGATACGGCCCAAAATCGCCTCCCACCTTGGGTCCTTCGTCCCAATCGAGCCCTAGCCACGCCATGCTGTCGTAGATCACAGTAAGAAATTCATCCGTGCTACGTGCCTTGTCCGTGTCCTCGACCCGTAAGATAAAAACTCCCCCCGTATGGCGGGCATAGAGCCAATTAAACAATGCGGTTCGGGCACTGCCGATATGGAAAAACCCGGTGGGACTGGGGGCGAAACGAACGCGAACTTGAGACATGATAGGGAAATTTAAACGCAGGCTTGAGACGAGCAGGACCCGTGAGCAAAAACTGACGCGTGCCGACTGTCAAAACCTGCCCACTCGATTCAGCTGATCTTGTCGCCCAATTCAGTGCATTAGGACGAGAGCACGGTTTCCGCATCGAAACCATTGGCGTCATCGGTGAAGATCCCATCATCGCACTCACCAAACGGGCCTCTGGCCCCCGACCACGCATCTATATCTCCTCTGGTGTGCACGGCGACGAACCCGCCCCTCCCCAAGCCCTGTTCCAGCTCCTAAGACGAGGGGCATTTGACGAGAGCGCCAATTGGTTCTTAGTGCCGATGCTCAACCCCAGCGGATTCCGGCTCCATCAACGCAACAATGCCCAGAACATAGATCTGAATCGAGATTATCTGAATCCGGTCACCGGAGAGGTGCAGTCACACGTTCGCTGGTTGCAGTTCCAGCCCCGTTTCGATCTGGCGCTCTGCCTGCACGAGGATTGGGAATCGCACGGTTTCTACCTTTACGAGCTCAACTCGCTGGGCCGAACAAGTTTGGCCTTGAAAATTAGGGCCGCCGCCGAAGCCCACATGCCAATCGAGCGAGATGAAATCATCGACGGACGAGCCATCGATGAAAGAGGAATCATCCGCCCGGAGAGTGACCCGAAACTGCGCGAGAACTGGCCAGAAGCGATCTACTTGCGTCAGCATCATGCGGACCTCGGCTACACTCTGGAAAGCAGTTCGGCCCTTCCGCTCGGTCAACGAATCGAAACGCACTGCGCCAGCGTGGCTGCCGCCATCGCGTCAGTGTGCAGTGATTAACCGTAAAACGCCCCGCCCTTCCGGATTATTACGAATCACTGATCGAGTAATTTACTCAAATCCAACTCCGCCTCAGGGAGATATTTCTTAGCGAATTCCCGTAGATCCGCAGGGAGAGGGGCTCGAAAGACCATCGGCACTCCCGCGGGGTTTAAGTCAATTTCCGTGCAATGCAGCGCTTGGCGTTTCAGGAGCAGCTTCTCCGCTAATTTCGCCGTCCAACCCGTTTCGATAAACTCAAGGTAGTGATTGTCGTCCGGACCGTAGATTTTGTCTCCCACCACGCCATGCTCCAGCCATTGAGCGTGCGCTCTGATCTGGTGTTTTCTTCCTGTCTCAATCGTAACTCGCACGAGGGTAAAGCCATTAGCACTGCAGAGTGGCTCAAAATGAGACAGCGCCGGTTTCCCATCCGACCTCACCATGTCCTTGACCCATACGGGGCTTTTTTCATCAGCCCCCAAGGGCTGGTTAACCGTCACCTGCTGCCGTAGCTCGCCGGTCAAAATTGCTAAGTAGGTCTTTCCCACCCGCCGCTTCTGCACTGCGGTCTGTAATCGACTCGCTGTCTCTGGGTTTTTCGCCATGACAACCACCCCACTTGTCTCCCGGTCGAGTCGAAAAATGAGATGGATTTTCGCAATCCCGGTGTATTCACGCGCCGCTCCCACCAAACTTGAGGTCGGGCCAAATTTCGAAGGATGACACACCACTTCTCCCGATTTATTTACCACCAAGAGGTCGTCATCTTCATAGAGAATCCAGGACTTAAGTTCTTCCGGGCTCGTCAATTTCACTCGATCTTCTCGAAACGGCGGCGGCGGCCATGGTCCATATCGCTCAACCGCGGATCCCGGCCGTTTAATTCGAAACGCTTCACTCAAGCATCACCTCTTTTTGTCTTACTGAGGTGGGCCAAAACCCGGCCACTCATCCTTGTTGCTAATCCCAGAGGAATATGTCGGGAAACGGTCGTCATAATCCGATTACTCCACCCCGTGACGATGTGCTTTCGCCTCTTGAATAAAGCGATCAACGCCTCGTCCACGACTTGATCACTCGTTTGATCAAAGCGAGAAGCCGCTCCTCCCATCTTCATCCCCGCCGTCGAGTGAAACGCCGTTCGGGTCGATCCGGGACACACCGTCAGCACGTTAACCCCGGTATCTTTCAGCTCCTCGTTGAGCGAATACCCCCATTGCAGTAAAAACGCTTTGGTCGCTCCATATGTCGCAATAAAGGGAGTCGGTTGAAATGCAGTTATCGAAGCCACATTGAGCAATGTCCCACCGCGATCTCGCAGCAAAGGCAAACACTGCGCAGAAATTTCTAACACCGCGGCCACGTTAACCTCCAATATTTCCAGCTGCTTATCGATTCCTTCCCCGGGAAATTCACCGTAGTGCCCAAATCCGGCATTATTAATCACCAGAACCTGCCCTGACGGTGATTCTTCGCTGATGACTCTCAGCGCGGCGGTCGTCGCCTTTCGTCGCTCGTTCTTATTACTCAAGTCAACCGCCAGATGCCGAAGCCGATTGTTCGAAACGATGACCTCGGGCTTTCGGCGAGAGAGGTTACATATCAATGTCTGCGGCGAATCTCTATTAATCCGCGAGATGAACGATTTTCCAATGCCCGAGGATCCTCCCGTGAGAATTACCGACGAATAATTTAAAATTGATTGATCAGACATTTGGTAATCGGACGCAATACGCGTCCGATGCTCAAAGTGTTTTCCGGGAACGGAAAATCGCAATGAGAGTTTCCTGCGAAGATTTTTCCAGCTTCGCCCTGCCTCACCCCGGTTAACGGCTCTATCCATCATCAAGATCCCCCAAACCGATCAGACCAGGCCAAATCATTTCATCTCATTCAGCCGGGCTCTTGTTCCATCGCCGGGGGACCCGGCCAACTCCGCGGTGAACGCCCCGGTCGCCCATGGGGACGCCGAGTTTCGGAAAAACGAGATTCATCCGACCGATCCAGCGCCCATTCGCCGCCAATCTTCCGAATAAAATAAATAATCGCTTGCCCTGCTCCGTCAAACTCCTCTCTTTCATCGTTCCTCGCTGCACCCGTAGCTCAACTGGATAGAGCGCCAGACTACGAATCTGGAGGTTAGGGGTTCGACTCCCTTCGGGTGTACCATTTGAAACGCTTCAAGTGGCTAATTTCAGTGAGCGTCCCTTTGCATCTGTAGCTCAATTGGATAGAGCGTCTGGCTTCGAACCAGAAGGCTAGGGGTTCAAGTCCCTTCAGATGCAGGAGGGTAAGACGCCCCCTACCTCGAAGCGGAATTTAATATGCGCGCTCGGCGTAATGGAGCCATTCTCAGTCCGACGACACATCTTGTGATGCACCGTCGGAACCCAACCTTAACCTCAGTCGGTAATTTTCAGGAGCATATCCTTATAATACGTCACGCTTTTCGGATCGTGCGCTTGGATTGCAATTGTTCCTGATCCAATTTTGCGCCCCGGCATATTCTTAAGCTCAGCTGCCGGGTCGAATCCCTCTGGTTGAACCCAGTCTACGGTGGTTTCTCCGTTCACCTGAATCGTAATACGATTGTTCCGAACCTTAATGTAATAGTCGAACCACTCTCCATCCGTGCTGGGAGCTTTAGCTTGCACGATATTTTTTAAACTGCCGTCCGGGGCTTTCTGCCCGTCCTGTAAAACCAACAAGTTAACCACCCCGTATAAGCTTCCGGTCTTCTTGGGGTCCTTGTGCGTGCTGTTGACCTGACATTCAAACCCGTCAGTCGGCCAACCGCTTTCTTGGTATTTGGTATGGAAATAAACGCCACCGTTGGCTTGCGGCATCGTCTTCACCTTGGCCTTGAATTCAAAATTCGTAAATTCCGCATTCCCTTTCGGCCCCACATAAAACAGGTGAGACCTGCCGTTGTTCACCACTAACTCACCGTTGGTCACACCGAAACAATTTGGCGTCTCCTCGTTTGATTTCCATCCCGTCAGATCACGACCGTTGAAAATGGCTACGAATCCGTCTTCGGCCAAAGCACACGAAGCTGAAACGGCTAACAAAATTAGGGTGAGAAGTGTTTTTTTCATGGTGGGATAACTGTTGGAACTGAGTCGGGGTGAGAGAGGACCTATTTCAAAATCAACCTACCATCACAAATGATCTTTCGGTGACGGGTCAGCAAAATTTGTGGTCAATAAAGTAGCCATAGGGTGGTTCCCATAAACGAGGTTAGAAATTAATGAAGTAAATCGGAGCATCAGTTCCAGCTTCGTTTTTTAGTTTATGGTTAGGGCTGGCCTGAAACTCTATCCAGCGTTCTGCTATCAAACTATGTCGGAATCGGCTGACAATCCCACCTCTCGTCTATTCACTGATCCTCAACGGAAACTGGTCGGGTTTGCCCTTGGATTCATTGCTCTCATTGCGATCATCGGACTGTTGTCGTTGTCGATCATCGTGATGGGGCGGTTAGTCGGGCACTTTTCGGGAGTGCTCTGGCCCCTCGCCACTGCCGGTATCATGGCTCTAATTTTACGACCCGTGGTCGATCTTTTTGAGCAGAAGCTCAAGCGCCCTCGAGTGGCTTCCGTCGTCATCCTCTATGCTGCAGTCGGCACTTTGGTGGCAGCGTTAATGATTTTAGTGACTCCCGCACTGGTGGAGCAAATTTTGGATTTCATCGCGTTCGTGCCTGAGTTTTGGCAAAATGCCCTGCGCTACGTGCAAGAAAGCTACCCCAGTTGGGTGGTCCTCGCTGAGCGCCAGATGGCAAACCCCACCATCAAAGCGATCGTCGACTCGGCGTTTTCGGAAGCTCAACACCTCCTCAGTCAAGCCATCCCTTCCATCAAAGCCGCGGGGTCCGGCGCACTCAATCTATTCGGGTTTGCCGCCAACCTCGCCATCATTCCGATTTACTTGTTTTTCTTCCTCCTGTCTCGGCGTGACCCCACCGGCGGCCTTGCCAAGCAGCTCACTTTTCTGAAGGAACCAATCCGGGAAGATATCGTTTTTCTTGTCCGGGAGTTTATCGCCATCGTAATCTCCTTTTTCCGCGGTCAGCTCCTGATCGGGCTCTTGATGGGTCTACTCCTCACCATCGGGTTTTGGCTGGTTGGATTGCGCTTCGCGTTGGTGCTAGGTCTGAGTCTCGGTATTCTCAATATCGTCCCTTACCTCGGCACAATTATTGGGCTCAGCATTGCGCTGCCGCTAGCATTTCTACAGCCAGATGGAGGGATGCCGCTCGTCGGACTTGTGCTGCTCGTATTCGTAATCGTTCAAAACATCGAAGGCTGGTTTTTGACGCCGCGCATCATGGGAGAACAGACCGGACTTCACCCGGTGATGATCATCGTCGCCATATTTTTCTGGGGAACCGCCTTCAATGGTATTCTTGGCATGATTTTGGCCGTTCCGTTGACCGCCTTTTTTGTCACTGCGTGGCGTTTGGCTAAACACAAGTATTTTGAAGCCTGACCCTATGGCCAATCATCCGCCTCCGGCCGATTGTGCAAATTGCGGCTCCACGATTCCTCGCTCCGCTAAAGCATGCCCAGATTGCGGTGCCGACGAAAGAACCGGCTGGCGTGAAAGCGACATTTACGACGGCCTCGATCTGCCCCACGAGGCCTGGAGCGAAGACCTCAATCCCGCGACGGAACGCACTCGTGACATCGCTTGGTATTGGTGGGCAACCGGCATTGGTTTGTTTATCGCTCTCCTCCTCACCGTGCTCGGGTTGCGTTAACCCAAGTCATTCCCTACCCTCCACCCCATGCATTGGGAGGTTAAAAGTCGCAACGGAATCTGGTTGCCCCAGATCGATTGGTGGCTCGATGCGCATCGTCCGGCATCGCGATCTTTCGTTTCCCATGCGCATGCCGATCACATCGCGCGGCATGGTGAAGCGATCTGCACCCCCGCAACCGCCGCGCTGATCCGCACTCGAGATTCGTCCTTCAAGGGTCAGCCGAAAGAGGTGGAATTCAATACCCCGATTGAGATCGCGCCCGAAGCCACCCTGACGCTCGTCCCCGCGGGTCACGTGCTAGGATCCGCCCAAGCGCTCATCGAACATGCTCAATTTGGCCGACTCCTTTATACGGGCGATTTCAAACTCCGCCCCTCTGCCACCGCTGAAATCTGCGCAACACCTCCAGCTGACACCCTCATTATGGAGAGCACCTTCGCGAAACCGCACTACGACTTCCCGCCGGCGGAAGAGGTCTTTAAAAGCGTGATCTCTTTTTGCCACGAAACCTTATCCGAAAACAGAATTCCGATCCTACTCGGTTACAGCTTGGGTCGAAGCCAAGAGATTCTCCACGGAATCGGCGGCGCCGGACTCCCCATCATGCTCCATCCCCAGGTGGAGAAAGTCACTCGCACCTACGAACGCTTCGGCTGCCGATTCCCTGCTTACTCGACTTTCGCTCCTCTACTCGCAGCCGGTCATGTGATTATCACCCCCGCTCAAGCGTTAAAAAGTGAACCGTTTCGCGCGCTCCCTCCATCTCGCACCGCCGTGCTAACCGGATGGGCCATCGATGAAAGCGCCCGCTACCGCTATGGTTGTGATGCAGCATTCCCGGTCTCCGATCATGCCGGTTACAACGACCTGCTTGAATTCGTCGAGAAAGTGAACCCCAAACGCGTTTTTACCGTTCACGGGTTCGCGGCAGAGCTTGCCGCCACACTTCGCCAACGCGGGATCGAGGCTTGGGCTCTGGGTCGAACCAATCAACTCGAGCTCGCGTTGTAGCAACAACGACCGGCTCATTCAGAGAAACGGGAACTTAATACCTTTCAGTGCTTTCGAATATTTCTATCTCTCTAAGCGTCTTGCCATAAAACTCCGTTCCGCTGTGAAACCCTACTCTAATCAATTTCGCCTTGTTCTCCCGTTTGCACTCCTCCTCGCCTGGCCGGGGCTGATGGGCCACGCAGCCGAGATCGGACTCAGTCATGGCGAAAAATTCACCTACCACATTGGCTGGGGAATCTTTGGGCGTGCCGGAGATATCACCGTGACGGCATCTGAGCAAGATGACGGCGAAGGTCTCCAAACCCGCATTCGTACGACGACGTCGACCCGTGGATTCATCCGAGCACTGTATCCTTTTGATGGGCAGGCCGACATGTTCTACGACACCAATTCGGGACGCTTTATCCGAGCCACCGCCCAAACCTCTACTCGGAGCAAAGAAACCAACGCGGACATCGCGTTCGACTATGATTCCGCCCAAGCAAATTACACCGATCACATCCGCGAAGAACGATCGCTCAATCTTCCTATCCCGGAGAACAATCCCGCCGACTTCATTACCACCCTCATTCAAACTCGCAGCTGGGATCTCAAGCTGGGTGAAAGTCGCAAAGTGTCGGTGCTTTTTGACGATGAGTTTTACGAACTTGTAATCACCGCGGAAGCCGAAGAAACCATCAAAACCCGTTGGGGGGAAAAACGCACCATGGTGCTCGTGCCTCGCATGGAAACAGAACCCAAGGGCATGTTCAAAAGAGGAGGCGAAGTTCGAGTATGGGTTTCCCAAGAGGAAGATCACCTTCCCGTTCGCTTTGAAGTTAAATTGAAAGTTGGCACCGGCATGGCCGTGCTGACTGACTACCAACGCACTCCGAAACCGGCACCCGCTGGTGCACCAACCATTGATAAGTCTTAGCTCAATTCTCGTATGAAGAAAAATGTGACAATCCTCGTCCTCATTCTTCTCATTGGAGCGGGCGGATTCTACGTCTACCAAAACCACCGGGCAGAACTCGCGCGCACCGTGCAAGCCGAACGCCTCGCTGCCGAAAAGGCCGCCGCGGCTGAAAAGGCCGAAGATGAACGCCGGCTGATCGTCGCAGAAGTAGAAGCGCATCGACTCGCCTCAATTAGAGCAGAACAAGAAGCCGCTGTAGTTGCCGAAACATTGGCCAAGCTACGAGCCGAACAAGCCGAGGCGGAAACCAGGCGAGAGGCGGCCGCCGCGGAGGCAAAGTTAGCCGCGGCCAGATTGGCTCAGCTGCGACGCGAGAAAGAACACGCTCAAGGGGAAGCTCGGCGGCTCGCCGAGGAAGCAGAACGCACGGCCCTCGCGGTTGACATCGTCCGTCGTGAAGCCCTCCAAAAAATCGCCGCCGCCGAGACCGCTGCCGAGCAATCACGACTCCAAGCCATCGAGGCGGAATCCAATCGCCTTGCCGCGCTTCAGGTGGTGCAAACCGAAGAAGCAGAAATTGCGCGTCGCCTCCTTAGCCGCATCATTTTACCGACCGACATCAAACGTCGAAATCATCAGTTGCTGCGCACCGAGATGATCAACGCAGCAGGCGGTGTCATTGTGGATCAACCTGCTCCCGGTAATTAAACACCGCCTCAGCCGTCTGAAACTATCGGATATTTGACCCTATCCAGAATCGGCAATCGACCGAAAACTTCAACACATCTGCCGGTTCCTCGGTTATTTCCGACCTCATGCGATCATCGATCAAGTTCCATCCGGTCGCTTTCAGATCATTCAACACCTCCTCCCTTGTTGGAATATGGATGTAAATATCGCCGTGATCACTGGGAGTCAGGATATCCCCGAACTCGACCAACCTCTCGTCCTGTTCCTCTCGCCCCCAAACGCGTTCCTCATTTTCCCAAAATCCGGGCTTCCCCCCAAAAGCCCGATCATGGGTCGTAAAAACAAGTTTACCTCCCTCTCGAACCACTCGCCGAATTTCCCTTAATGCCTGCCGGCGTCGCTCTCTTCCCGGAATCTGCATCAAACCGTTGAAGCCGAAAAAGGCTCCGTCGAAAATTCCATCTTCGAAAGCCAGCTCCGTCGCATCTGCGACTCGAAATGGAACCGAATACTCCAATTTTTGCGCGATCTGCCGCGCCGCGGTCACCATCGGTCGCGCCAAATCCGTTCCCAGAACCTTACGATACCCCAACTCCCAAAGGCCCAAAGCAATCCGTCCCGCCCCGCAACCCAGTTCCACTAACGTATCGTCCTGCTTAAAACACCGTCTCAAAACCTCCTCTTCCGAACGCCAAAGTCCGATATTCACCGCCGCTTCCGCATAATGTGAAACGTAGGCATCTTCGGAGAATTGAGATTTTACTGCGTCAGGCGTCAGTTTTGGCATCAATTACACTCCTGTATCGCGACTAACTTTAATGCGAGTGGTTTTTGTCAAAATGGGACTTGCGTGACCTAGGCCAAAACTTCTTAGTTCGACCTTTTATACATGAAAGCGACTATCAAAACCCAAGGCCAGCAGTTCGCCGTCAGCGAAGGCGATATTCTGACCGTGAACCGCTACCCAAATACGGAAGCCGGTGCCACGGTGGAGATTACGGACGTATTGTCCTTTGGCGAAGGCGCTGATTTCAAGTTTGGAGCTCCTCTTATTGAGGGCGCCAAGGTCACTGCCACGATCCTCGAAAACAAACGTGGCAAAAAGGTCATCGTCTTCAAAAAGAAGAAGCGTAAAGGCTACCACAATCAACGTGGCCACCGCCAAGAGCTCTCGGTCATCAAAATCGAGTCCATCTCGGCCTAAACAATAGTTTAACTTAACCTCGGAGATTATACGTCATGGCACACAAAAAAGGTGCAGGTTCTACCAGCAACGGTCGCGATAGCCACTCAAAGCGACTCGGCATTAAAAAATTCGGCGGCGAAAAAGTCATCGCCGGTAATATATTGGTTCGCCAACGCGGCTCCAAGTTTCATCCCGGCAAGAATGTCGGTTGCGGTCGCGACTGGACTCTCTTCGCCCTTGCTGATGGCAAAGTCGAATACGACAAGGCTCATCGCAAGGTAGCTGTTGTCGCCTAGACCACGACTCATTCCATAATTTCAAGCGCCGGGTTTTACGACCCAGCGCTTTTTGTTTTTTACACATCAAGACGCAAGAGATGTAATCTTACCGTGGCTGATTCGGATCGTCTTAATGAACTTCGCCGGCAGAGGACTCTGATCGCCGATCATCTCGCGTGGATTGATCGAGACATTGCTAAGATTACCAAGATCGATGCTCCGGCAGACCGCCTGCCGTCGTCAAAACCGACTCAACGCTTAGCGACTCGTTCAGCGGAAGCCGAAACAACTGGGCAAATCAACGAGTGGTCTGAGGAAGATCTCGAAACTGAATCCCAGATTCCGAAAACCGGCTGCTGGCTCTGGTTTGCTGCCGTCATTCTTCTAGGAATCGGTGCGGTGGTTTTGTTCATCACCCTAAATTATTAATCCTCCCCAAGCTGGTTTAAGACCAAGCTTCCCAGACCTCTTCCGTAAATCGCATATACCGTAAGCCCGTAGAGAAATCCGTGAGAGTCACTGGCGCTCGCTTTGTTATCGAAGCCGCAAACTCCGCCTCCACGTTCCAACCTTGCTGCGGTCGATTCAAAATTTCGATTTCCTCCGATCCGCCCGATGAATCAATCATCCTCAAAGTCTGATTCTGAGCATCGAAGACCAGCGTAGCTCGCGAACCAACGAGTCGAAATAAACACCGGTTTGCGCCAACCTCGACCGAAGTTTGATGCATCACCAAACGTGCACCTCCCGTCCATCGGCCCAATACTGTTACACTCTCCGGAATTTCGATTTCATGATTATCTCCATTCGGCCCCAGTCGACGAGTGGTATAGACCCGAGCATCGGCGGCCACCACTTCACCATCGCCTTCGAACCAGCGAAGCAACGGTTCGTAGCAAATCCCCAAAGCCATTGTGTTCACCCCACTGATCTGCTTATCTTGCCGCCACGTCAGCGGCGTCGCGGAATCGACATAAACACTCGTCGCGTGTTCGACCACGATCTCACGCAAATCACCGATCCTGCCTCTAGCGACAAGTGCTTGAATCTTCGCATCGGCATTCAACGTAAATGGCGAAGGCACGATTTGCGCGACTAGGTCAGGACGTGCCGCCGCCGCCGCGAGCATCAACCGGGCTTCGGCAACATTTCGCGCCATACGAGCCTCCACTAGCACGTGTTTCCCTGCCGCCAACGCCGCGATGGTTATTTCCGCGTGAAGATCCGGCCAAGTGCCAATGCAGACTGCGTCTACCGCGGGATCTTCGACGACTTCTCGCCAGTGCGCCGCCAGCCGCTTAACTCCAAATTCAGTCGCCACCCGTTTTCCCGACTCCACGGTTCGATTCGCGACCACGCTTAATTCGACGCCATCGATCGCTTTAAGCCCGGGTAAGTGCCGCAACCGAGTGTTGGCGCCTGCTCCAATGAAGCCGACTCTTAAGTGTGTGTTTCTCATACTCAAAATTTCCTGCTAATCACTGACGACCGGATAACTGCCTAGCCACTTCACCAGGGGGCAAAACTGGCTCAGCTCTTTTAACGCTTCGCCCATTTTTTCGTCGTTATAGTGCCCCGTCACGTCGACGAAGAAGTAATACTCCCACGGACGCCGTTTACTTGGTCGCGACTCAATTTTGGAAAGATTGATTCCACGTTCCGCCATCGGCATGAGCATTTTCAACAATGCTCCGGAGTTCGATGCCGCTTGATCCCCTAGCGAGATCAGGAAGCTCGTCATATCACGCCCACTGCCAACCGAACCTGCCGGTTTTTTACCCAACACAAAGAACCGCGTCGTGTTATCCGACTTATCCTGAATATTGTGTTCGATCACTGGAACGCCGTGAAATTGAGCCGCAAGTTCTCCCGCCACTGCTGCACTTCCTGGTTCATCCCGAGCAATCTCAACGGCATGGGCGGTGCTCGAAGTATCCACCAATTGGGCATGCGGTAAATGCCGCTGTAGCCAATTACGGCACTGCGCGAGGGCCTGATCTTTCGAATAAACCTTGGTGATTTTGTCCAACGAACTCGTGGATATCAGCGCATGGGTGATCTCCATATAAATCTGAGCGACGATTTTCAGGTCACTCTCCACAAAATTATCCAAAGCCTCTCGCACGCTGCCTTCGGTTGAGTTCTCGATCGGAATCACCGCGTAGTCCGCTTCGCCTTTCTCCACCGCCGTGAACAAATCCGCGATCGTTGGCATCCCGTGGTAATCGACACTCGCGCCGAACTTCTTGATCGCTGCCGCATGGGTGTTGGTGGCTTCCGGCCCTAAATAGGCGATCAAGGTCGGCTTCTCCAAAGCGATCGCCGCCGACATAATCTCTCGATAGATTGCCTTGAGCGCTTCGTTTTTGATCGGCCCGTCGTTGAGCGCACAGACTTTTTGTAACACCCGGTCTTCCCGCTCAGATGCGTAAATTGAGCCACCGCTGCTGCGTTTCAGCTTACCGATTTCGGCCGCCAAGCCGAGCCGCTCATTGAGCATTCGGACAAATTTATGATCGATCTCATCGATCTTTCGGCGGATGGGGTCCAACAGGTCACTCATGTTCAGTCTATTCCGATTTTCCCGGTAATTCGGGCGTCTGATCCTTACCAGCGGGCTTGGGCTCTTCGGTCAGATCTTCGAGGGCATCGAGAGCCGAATCGTCCTCCACCACATCGCCCACCGCAGCAAAATCTGAGTCCTCAAATACGACGGGGTCATCCGCCTTCACCGACTCGACGGATTTACTTTCAAAATGCGCCTCGTCTTCTAGGGGGGATTCACCTTCGCCTTCCTCCAGTGGCAGTCCCATCTCGGCATCACCTGGCGACGTCGGATTCATGGCATTCTTCAGCCATTCATCAATTTGACGAGGTGACAGCACATCCGACGCCGGTAGCTCCACCAGTGATTTCACTCCCACAAATTCTAAAAAGGCATCAGTCGTCGCATATTGCAGCGGTCTCCCGGGTAAATCTGCGCGGCCGGTAATGTAGATCAATTCCCGTTCTAACAGCTTGTTGAGTCCGGCATCTGCCGACACTCCCCGCACTGATTCAATCTCGCTCCGGGTAACCGGCTGGCGATAAGCGACCACTGCCAGGGTCTCTAGTGCTGAAATCGAAAGTTTCGCGGGTGGCGGTTCATTCCGCAACGCCCGCACCCAACGGGCAAATCGAGGATGGGATACAATGCGATAACCTTGGACTCCCTCTTGCAACAGGAACACCTCATTGCTCGTAGCAAGCTCCTCCGTCACTGCTGCCAAGGCATCTCGAATCTGTGCTGCCGTCACGAGATCCGGCACCTCTTTATAAAGTTCAGCATCGTCGGCGTCTACTTCCGTCACTTCCTCCGCTTCGGCTGGTGCCGGCGGGCTCGCCGCATCCGCCGATTCCGTGGCTGCTGAATCCGGCTTTTTCACCTTGGCCGATTGTTCGTGAAACCGAGCAAGAACGGACTGGATATCTTTAATCGATATTGGCTGTCCCGAGGAGAACAGCAATGCTTTGAGAACAGATTGGAGATTGAAAGCCATACGGACAGGAACCGAGATTTCGGCAAGCCGACCCGATTGAAGCAATGACGAAAACAACCGCTTGCCGATCATCCCCGGGTTTGCTGGTCTAAACAGGTCTAACATGAGCAATTTTCCCAATACACCACGCCCCCATTCCTCCATTGTAGTCGACGGCAATGACCGCGCTCCCGCTCGCTCCATGCTTCGCGCTGTCGGGTTTACCGACGAAGACTTCAAAAAGCCTCAAATCGCGGTCGCCTCCTCGGCCAGCGACATGACCCCGTGCAACGTTCATCTGGGGGATTTGAGCGATCATGCCCGCAAGGGCGTCGCCGAAGCCGGAGGTAAGCCGATCTATTTCAACACGATCACCGTCACCGACGGTATCAGCATGGGCACGCTCGGCATGCGATACAGTCTCGTCTCCCGCGAGGTTATCGCTGACTCGATTGAGACCGCGGTCGCCGCCGAAGGCTTTGATGGACTCATCGCGATCGGCGGCTGCGATAAAAACATGCCCGGTGCGATGATTGCCATCGCCCGGCTCAACCGCCCCGCCGTCTTCATTTACGGCGGCACTATTCTTCCTGGATTCCTCCCCGAAGACAAAGACCAGTCTAACCCGCTCGACATCGTCTCAATTTTCGAAGCGGTCGGAAAACATGCCAAAGGCGAATTAGACGATTGTGGCCTTAAAAAAATCGAAGAATGCGCGATCCCCGGCCCCGGCTCCTGTGGCGGCATGTATACGGCCAATACCATGGCCAGTGCAATCGAGGCCTTAGGCATGAGCCTGCCCAACAGTAGCGCCCAGCTCGCGATCAGCGATGCCAAGAAAAAAGACTGCGAACGCGCCGGAGAAGCGGTCATGCGGATGCTGAAAAACGACGTCAAGCCGCGCGACATCATGACGCGCCAGGCTTTCGAAAATGCGATCACCACTTGCATGGCTCTCGGTGGCTCGACCAATCTGATTCTGCATCTTCTCGCCATTGCCTACTCCGCTGAAGTCGAGCTGACCCTAGAAGATTTCAAGACGATCGGTGAACGGGTCCCGCTTCTTGCCGACCTCAAACCATTCGGCAAATACAACATGAGCCACCTCATTCGCATCGGCGGCATCCGGCCCATGATGAAGATGCTGCTCGACCGAGGACTCCTCCATGGTGACTGCCTCACCGTCTCGGGGGAAACCATGGCCGAATCACTCCAAGATGTCGCGCCTTACGGGGTCTACCCCGCCGAACAAGATGTCATTCGTCCGTGGGACCAACCCATTAAGAAAGAGTCTCACCTCCGTGTTCTCCGCGGAAACCTCGCCCCCGGAGGCGCCATTGGGAAAATCACCGGAAAAGAGGGGCTTTACTTTAAGGGCACCGCCAAAGTCTACGAAGGCGAGGAAGACGCCCTGCAGGGCATCCTTCGCGGCGACGTCGTCAAAGGTGATGTCGTGGTAATCCGCAATGAAGGCCCCGTCGGAGGTCCCGGCATGCGCGAGATGCTCTCACCCACCAGCGCGGTCGCGGGCCGCGGATTAATCAAGGACGTCGCCCTCATCACCGATGGTCGATTCTCCGGTGGCAGCCACGGTTTCGACGTCGGCCACATCACTCCTGAAGCCGCCAATGGCGGCCCTATCGGTATCGTCTGCAATGGCGATATTATCGAAATCGATGCCGTGGCCAACAAGATCAACGTCCTGATTGGCGAAGACGAATATAACAACCGACTCGCCTCTTACACGCCCCCTCCTCCACGTGAAACCCGAGGGGTTCTGGCCAAATACGCCAAACTCGTCGGCTCCGCCTCCGAAGGTGCCGTGACCGATAAAAATCTCTAAACCGTCATCAAAGTCGACGCCCGCTAATTCTTTAATCGATCCATCATGTCTTGGGACAACTTTAAACAAAACTACCATCCGTATCCAGAGTTAGGATTCGCGCTCGACTTGAGCCGACTTCCCCTCCCCCCCGACTTCATCGCTCACCATGAAGAGGAGATGCAATCCGCCTTCACCGCCATGCGGGAACTTGAAGCCGGTGCCATCGCCAATCCCGATGAAGATCGCATGGTCGGCCACTACTGGCTCCGCCACGCCGCGTTGGCTCCGACGCTGGAGTTGCGCACCGCGATTAGTGACACCTTGACGGCCATCAAAACGTTCACGGCCAAAGTGCACTCGGGAGAAATTGAGGGGCCGAATGGCGTTTTCACTGATCTCCTTGTTATTGGCATCGGTGGATCCGCCCTCGGACCGCAACTCGTGGATCATGCGCTCGGCAGCCCGACATCCGATAAGATGGTCGTGCACTTTCTCGATAACACCGACCCCGATGGCATGGACTATGTGCTGGGTCGCATCGGCGAAAAACTAGCCCACACCTTAGCCCTCGTCATCTCAAAATCAGGCGGGACCGCCGAGACGCGTAACGGTATGCTCGAGGCCACGACCGCCTTCACGTCGGCAGGCTTAAAACCCTCGCAGCACTTCGTTGCCGTCACGGGCCCGGGGTCAAAACTTGATAAGGTGGCCGTCTCCGAAAACTGGATAGAGCGCTTTCCCATGTGGGACTGGGTCGGCGGTCGCACCTCCGAGCTGTGTGTGGTCGGGCTTTTACCCGCCGCCCTCCAAGGTATAGATATCGACGCCATGTTGGCCGGTGCCGCGGCCATGGACGAGGCGACCCGCGCGCCCGTGACCGCCGGAAACCCCGCTGCGCTCCTCGCCCTCGCTTGGTTATTCGCCACCGACGGCAATGGCTCCAAGGACATGGTGGTGCTCCCCTACAAAGATCGCCTGTTGCTCTTCTCCCGCTATCTGCAACAGCTGGTGATGGAGTCCCTCGGGAAAGAATTTGATCTCGAGGGCAAGGTCGTGAATCAGGGCATCGCCGTTTACGGTAATAAGGGCTCCACCGACCAACACGCCTACGTGCAACAACTCCGCGAAGGAGTGAACAATTTCTTCGTCACCTTCATCGAGGTCCTAAAAGACCGCCACGCCGACACCTCCCTCGAAGTCGATCCTGGTATCACCGCCGGAGACTACCTGCAGGGCTTCTTGCTCGGGTCCCGGGACGCTCTGACCGAAAAAGATCGTTGGTCGATCACCCTGACGGTCGCCGACGTCTCCCCCCGCACTCTTGGCATGTTGATCGCCTTGTATGAGCGCGTAGTCGGACTCTACGCGTCTTTAATCGGCATCAATGCCTACCATCAGCCTGGTGTAGAGGCCGGTAAAAAAGCGGCCGGCGGCGTGATTACCCTAAAAAACAAACTCCAAGCTGAACTCGCCGCCCATCCCGGAACTCCATTCACCGCCGAGGCGCTCGCCCGACGGGTCGATGGCGACCCTGAACTGGCATTCAAGATTCTGGAACATCTTGCGGCCAATGGATCACTGCAACGAACCGCGGCTGAACCTTGGTTCGAAAGCACGTTTAGCGCTTTACCATCTTAACTCTTCCCGACCAAAGCACGCCCCATGAGAAACCTCACCCTCATTCTCTGTGGTATTGCGTTGGTCGGATCAGTCGCCTCCGGCGTGATGTTTTTCCTGATCGGGAATTCAAAACAACGCCTGCATAATCAAATCGTTGAAAGCCAAGCCGAAGTCGCCTCGCTCGAGCATAATCTAGGGAAAGCCAAAGAGGACTCTGCCGCGCTCAGCACCCGTTTGCATCAGTTGGACGCTGACTTGGGTGCCACTAAAAACACGCTTGATGAGACTCAATTCGCCAACGACGAATTAAGCGCGGCGCTCGAACGAGCGGAAGCCGACCGCGTTCAATCAATCGCCGACTCAGCGCAAGCCCGGACTGAATTGCGTGAAGCTCAAACCAAGCTTATTCAAATTCGCGATAGCATGGCCGGAAGTATTTCCCCTCAGCAAGCGATGCACTACCGTCAGATCATCGTAGATCTTGAATCCAAGGTCGGGGAGATGGAAAATGACTTGGCGCAAATCAAAAATGCCGCCCAACCAGAGTTCATCTCTAGCCGCGCCTATCACGCTCAAACTGTTCGAGTCGGACCTCGTAACGCTTTTGTAGTGATTAATTACGGAAAGTCTCACGGGGCTTTGCCCAACCAACGATTCGAAATCAAGCGCGGGTTGGATGTGCTCGCTATCGTAGAAATTAGCGATTTAACGGAGAATTATTCGGTTGCGCAGGTCTTACCAGAAACTCTGTCTGGCAACTTGCGCAAAGGCGATGCCGCCATCATAACTCCGTAAACGATGAAACTCACTTTCCGTCTCCTAATCCTTCTCGCGGGAATCGCGAGTGCCTTCCTCTCCACCGGCTGCACCAGTGCTCAAGAAGCTGACTCTTCCATTCCGTGGAGCCGTCCTGCCAATTGGGAAGGTCAAGTTCCTGGCATGGGCACCACTCCCGGCTCTGGCATTCGCTAAGCTAATCTATTTTTTCACTCGCCTTCCGGCGCCTGCGGGCGCCGGATTTTTTTATGCCCGATCCCCTCGCGAACAACGCATCGCTCTCCCCTCAGCCGGGGCACCTCTACGTCGTGGCGACTCCGATTGGCAATCTCGCCGATCTCACCGAGCGAGCTCGTGCGATCCTTGGCTCCGTCGATGCCGTTGCCTGTGAAGACACCCGCACCACCGGATTACTCTTTTCACGATTGGGCCTGAAGCGTCAGCTCATCGCTTACCATAATCACAACGAATCGACCGCCGCTGATCACATTACTCAACAAATCGTTGATGGCCGCTCCATCGCCGTCGTGAGTGATGCGGGCACCCCTGCCATCAGTGACCCGGGTTTCCGGCTCGTTCGGGCCTGCCGACGTCTCAACCTACCGGTCGTGCCAGTGCCAGGCCCATGTGCGATCACCGCGGCGCTTAGCGCTTCCGCGCTGCCCACCGACGGTTTCCTTTTTGTCGGGTTTCTTCCCCCGAAATCCGCGGCTCGAATAAATTTCCTCCGAAAGTATCGTGACTTTGATTACACTATAGCACTCTACGAAAGCTGTCACCGGATCGAGAAATTCGCTAAAGAGATCGTCGCTGAGCTGGGGGAAACTCGGGTGATCTGTATCGCTAAGGAAATCACGAAACTCCACGAAACTTTTCACGTCGGTTCTGCTGGTGACGTGCGCGATCGCCTACTCCGTGGTAGCCTGAAAGGCGAATTCGTTGTCCTCATCGCTCCTGAACGCTACTCGCTATGAAGCCCCCCCCCCCCGTCGTTGCCGTAATCGATATCGGCTCCAACTCCATTAAGGCCCTCGTGGCCACCCGCCCACAATCGGGCCAAATTGTGGCGTTGGATCAACAAACCCTTGATCGCCGAATCAGCGCCGGCATCAGTCATGATGACCCTCGTCTCAGCGAAGACGGGATGGCACTTGGTGAACAAGCGGTCATAGATCTGCTCGCATTCATTGCGCCTCATGCGCCTCAAGAAATCAAAATTGTGGCCACCAGTGCGGTCCGCGGTGCGGCTAATGGTTCGGAGTTCGCCGCCCGCATCAAGGCCCGCACCGGCCACGACCTCCAGATTCTTTCCGGCGAAGAAGAGGCCCGCTTAATCGGCCAGGGTTTACTATCGGATCCTGCGCTCCGGACGTGGGAAAGTTTCAACGTATTCGACCTCGGCGGCGGCAGTTTGGAATGTCTTTCGATCGAAAATCGTAAACTTACTCATGCGACCAGCCTGCCCCTTGGCTGCGTTCGGTTATCCGAGAAACTGGTCGCGAACTCCTCCGAATCGCTAACGAGTTTCGATACCGAGGCCATTCGTCACTACGTCGAGCATGCGCTGAACGCGGCTAAGATTCATTTCATTAATGCCGACGGCAGAGCCGTTTTCACGGGCGGAACCATCACCACTTGCCGAGCGATCCTGGCCGAAGCCAAGAACATCTCTCTTTACGAAACCTCTCCTCTCGTGAGGACTGAAGTGATCGCTGCTATCCTCAAAAAACTGGGACGCCTGCCGCTCGATGAACGCCAAAAAATCGCAGGTCTGCCCGATCGCCGTGCGGACGTAATTCCCGTCGCGCTGGTCACGGTCCTCGCTCTCGCGGCGAACGGAAAGTTCCACTCATTCCAACACTCTTTCCACAATCTGCGTTGGGGCATCGCAGATGCTTTGCTGACTCCTCCTAAAACAGCTTAACGCTTTTCCCGTTCGCGTAACTGTTCGAGTAAATGGTCAAAGTCCTTTGGCCACGGGGCCTCTATCTTGATCGGAACCTCGGTTATCGGGTGCCGGAAATTTAGATGAAAGGCATGAAGCATAACCCGTGGCGGATGAACTTCCGGGGTTTCCAGCGGCTTCCAACCGTAAGTGTGATCTCCGAGGATTGAATGTCCCATCGACCGCAAATGCACCCGAATTTGATGCGTGCGACCAGAGTGGATACGACAACGAAACAACGTGGTAACGGGGTTCGAAAATGATTCCAGCACCGTCCAATCGGTGCGCGCTGGTTTCCCATTCTTTGCCCCCGTCGTCATCCGATGGCGATGAGTGGTATGACGAGAAATCGGTTGATCAATTGTGCCACTGAGCAACTGGGGAACTCCGTTGGCGATCGCCAGATACTCCTTCTCTAAGTCGCGCTCGGCGAACTGTTCCGCGAGGCCGCGATGGGCAGCATCGTGTTTTGCCACCACAATCGCCCCAGACGTCTCACGATCCAGTCGATGCACAATCCCGGGACGCTCCACTCCCCCAATCCCGCTCAACGAATCCGCACAATGAAACAACAATGCATGCACCAGGGTATCATTTCCCGTGCCTGCACCGGGATGGACGACCATCCCCGTGGGTTTGTTCACGACCAGAAGGTGCTCATCCTCAAATAGCACCTCTAACGGTATATCCGTCGGTATCAATTCTGCCGGTTTCGTGTCGGGGATATCGAACCGAATTTCTTCTCCCGCATGCACCTCCTCTTTTCGTAACAGGACTTTCCCGTCCCGGGTGACTAATCCGGCGTCAATCGAGCGCTGCCAAGCCACTCTACTCTGTTCCGGGTAGGCAATAGCCAAAGCCTTGTCGACGCGGCAGCGTCGAATTCGATCAGGGACGGTGAATATTTCAGCCATGGAAATGTGTGGTCTTTACTCGCTCGACTTCGTTCAGCATCGCGCTGCGAGTGGTTACATCAATATCCGCGATTTCCCAGCCGGCCAGTGCTATCTCGGCCAAATCAGTTCGCGAGAATCCACCCTCCTCCGCCAAAGCCGCATAATCATCACTGACCTGGTTTGCAAAAACCAACGGATCATCGGTGCTCACGGTGCAACGCACCCCAGCCGATCGTAATGCCTTCAACGGATGCTGGGACATTGACGGAACCACGCTCAACTTAACGTTGCTGATCGGGCAAACATCGAACGTCACGTCACGCTCCACTGCCAATGCGACGACCGCCGGATCTTCGATTGCCCGCACCCCGTGTTGCACTCGGGTCACCCCCAATTTTTCAATCGCCTCGCGCACTCGATGGGCTCCATCGAATTCACCTGCATGGCACTTTGTAACTTTTCCGGCGTGCCGGAGTCGCCCCCAAACCGTGGACGTCCAACGCTCGGTTGGCATTTGTTCAAACCCATGCAAATCGACCCCCGCTAATTCGTCCCAATTTACTAAGTCATCGATCACTGCCTGCATCGGCCCGGCATAATCGTTGCGCAGCATGCCCGCGAAAATTCGCACTTCCAGACCAGGGGGGACCGCCGCTCGGATCGCCGCAATAATCTCCTGCCCGGGAACGTTAATGAATCCCGACACGGGCAGATGGAAACTCGTTTCAACATAACGAACGTTATCCACCACCTCTTTCGCAAATATCAGCCGCGCCGCTTCGTAATAGCTCTGGGCATCCGTGAACCATGGCAACGCATGCCCCAACAGGGTCTCATCGAATTTGGGAAAAGTCGGAAAGCGATAGTCCGGCCCTCTCCATTCGGGGTCCGCCGGATACTTTACCGGGTCTCGATCATGGAGCAGTTCATAGGGCAAAGCCCCTTCGAGATGAAGGTGCGTTTCCGTCTTGGGCAGCGCGTGGATAAACCGACGCAAAGAGGTGCCTGCTAAATCGGGCATTGCGGTGAAAAATAAAGCCAAGATGACGCGAGCACGTCGTCTTATTGGGACTGACCGAGCAGGTAGTCCGGATTCAGCTTCTGCAGCGATTTAGGCATAAACAATCCGTCTTTACGAACGAGTTTCCCATCAAACCAGATTTCGCCTCCGCCATACTCTTTACGTTGAATACAGACCATATCCCAATGGACCTGGGAGTTGTTCCCGTTGCCGCAGTGCGCGTAGGCTTGACCCGGAGTGAAGTGGAAGGATCCGCCGATTTTCTCATCGAAAAGGATGTCCCGCATTGGCTCCAAAATATGCGGATTGAATCCGATCGCAAACTCTCCGATGTAGCGCGACCCGCCATCGCTATCGAGGATCTGATTGAGCCGTTTAGTCGACTTAGGTGAGCCCGCGCTCGCCCCGACCACCTTGCCCTCCTTGAACTCCAAACGAATTCCATCAAACGAGGATCCAAGATAAACCGTGGGCGCGTTATATTGAATCACGCCCTCAACACTCTCCTTTACCGGGCAAGAAAACACCTCGCCATCGGGAATATTACGATCTCCTCCGCACGAACAGGCTCCGATGCCCTTGATGGAGAACTTGAGATCTGTCCCGGGGCCCTTGATCTCCACGCGATCGGTCTTGGACATCAAAGCATTCAACGCCTTCATCCCCGGCACCATGCGAGAGTAGTCCTGCGTGCAGACGCGGAAATAGAAGTCTTCAAAAGCCTCCGTGCTCATGGCTGCTTGTTGCGCCATCGCCGGCGTTGGCCAGCGGAGCACCACCCACTTCGTCTGGTTCACCCGATAATTCAAGACCGGCTTCATGGCCTTGGCGTAGGCCTGAACTCTGTTCGACGGGACATCGGAATTTTCGAAAATATTATCGGATCCGCGCAGGGCGATGTAGGCGTCCATCGATTGCATGCGTTTAAGCTCCACCGCCGCATGGGTCTCGAAGTGCTCCACCTCCGCATTCAGCAATAATTCGCGAGTGATTCGTGCCCGATTGATCTGCACATACGGCACCGCTCCCCGTTTCCGGGCGGCCCTCACCAACGAAATGACCATCGCATCCGGCACATCAAAAGCATCAATCAAGACGCGTTCTCCGCGTTTTAATTTTGTTGAAAATCCCGTGAGGCCGGCAGCCAATTCGTCGTAGCGTGGATCAATTATCATAGCAAATCTATCGCTGCCCTATCGCCGCCTCGCAAGGGTGAAAGCAATATTCGGGACGAGCCTCGCTCCATCGGGTTGTTCAGCTCGGGCGCTTCGAATCCGCATCGAAGCAGAGGCGACCCACCGCCTCATCGAAATCGTCGGCCCCGTGGAGAATCTCAATTTCGAGTCGCAAATAGTAGATCGGCACCGGGCAAGGCAGGTCCGAAGCGATACGCACTGCATCCTTTTCCGTGGTCACAATATAATCCACTCGCTCCTTCAACCCCGCACTGAAGATGTCCACAAAATCAGCCTCATCAAAACGGTAGTGATCCAGATAACGCCGCACAAAATTGATTTCGGCCCCAAGATCCCGGAGGAATTTTTCAAAACTCTCCGGCGTCGCGATTCCGCTAAATGCCCCAATCCGCTTGCCCTCGAGAAACTCCAACGGCTGCCTCGTCTCTTCGTGCTCAGGATGTTCTCCCAACAACTGTAAATATTGCGGCTGATGCGTGCACTCGATGATGTCCACCCCCGGATTGTGCTTCTGAATGAGTTCCTCGAGCTCCGAGTCCCGTCGACCGTTACTTTTGGTCAGGAACACATAACTGGCCCGCTTGAGGTGCTTGATCGGCTCCCGCAGAATTCCTCGTGGGAGTAAAAACCCGTTTCCAAACGGATTTGTCTTATCGACCAGTAAAAGATTCAACCGGCCCTTCAGGGGAAGATACTGGAATCCATCGTCCAGAATCAGCGTGTCGCAGCCAAACCGTTTGATCGCATACGTTCCTGCTTTCACGCGATTTTTGTCTACCAGCACCATGACCCCGGGAAGATTTCTCGCCAGCATGTAGGGCTCGTCTCCCGCCTCTTCACTGTCGAGTAGCACCTCTTTTCCATCACTCACCACTCGCGGCGGCGGCTCTGCGGTATGAGAGAGTGCATACCACCATTTTTTCCAAAAAGGCGGCGCCTTACTTTTGTAACCTCGGCTCAGAATCGCGACCCGGCGTCCTTGATCACGTAAGGCTCGGGCAAATTTCTCCACCACCGGCGTCTTTCCCGTGCCTCCCACCGTGAGATTCCCCACCACCACGACCAAACAACCGAGGTGATTATCGTGTAACACGCGATGGCGATAGAGCCACCACCGCAACTGCACGATACCATTGAAAATATATGAAAGTGCCTGCAAGAACCCCGCAAAAACCACCGCCGGCAAATCATCGCGCCGACCGTAAACCACATCGATTGCGAATTGCTCGAACGAGGTTAGCTTTTGTTTAAGCCAGGAACTGGACATAAGACGGGTTGAGAATAGGCCATTGACGAACTTCTGCGGAAAACGCTTTGCTGCGGGTTCTCTATCGCGACCCCCGCCACCGCATGCAACTTAATCTACTTAAGTCCAAAATTCACCGAGCCGAGGTGACCGACCTTTCGCTCCATTACGAAGGCAGTTTAGCCATCGACACTGACTTCCTCGCGCTCGTGGATTTGAAGCCGTATGAAAGAATCCTCATTGGCAACATGGCCAACGGCCAGCGGTTCGAGACTTACGCGATTCCCGCGCCTGCTGGTTCTAAAACCATCTCCCTCAACGGTGCCTGTGCCTACCTGGGAAAGATCGGCGACCTACTCACCATTATGTCGTTCGCCTATTTCGACGAAGCCGAAGCCGCCGGGTGGAAACCCAAGGTGCTTCTGCTCAGCGAAACGAATACCAAAGTCATCAAACAGCCCGCGGGTTAAGACCTGCTACGGCCGCCCAGTTTTTCCTTCTCATGAGCTACAAACTCTTCATCCCCGGCCCGATCGCGGTCTCCCCCAAAACCATGCAGGCTCTCACGTCTGCTCCTATCGGGCACCGCAGTCCGGATTTCGTCGCCCTCTACGAATCCGTCCAACCGGGTTTGCAGGCGCTGTTCGAGACCAAAGACCCAGTCTTTCTATCTACTTCCAGTGCCTGGGGCATCATGGAGGGGGCCTTACGCAACGTGTGCACCAAGAAGGTGCTCAACTGCATGAATGGGGCCTTTTCCGACAAGTGGCACGATGTCGCCAATCGGAACGGCATCGACGCGACTCCGCTGAAATTCGATTGGGGTCAACCCGTTGCCCCCGAAGCCGTCCGCGCCGAACTCGCGACGGGCCAATACGATGCGATCACTCTCATCCACAACGAAACCTCCTGCGGCTGCATGAGTGATTTGCCGGCGCTGATGGCCGTCATTCGCGAATTCCCGGAGGTTATTTCGCTGGTCGACACCGTCAGTTCCTTCAGTGCGATGGCCATCCCTAAAGATGAGCTCGGTATCGATATCATGATCACCGGTTCCCAGAAGGCCTTGGCCCTTCCTCCCGGACTCTCCCTATGCTCCGTTTCCGAGCGTGCCCTAAAAAAGGCGGAAACCGTCCCGAATCGCGGATATTACTTCGATCTCATCGAGTTTCTGAAGAACCACGAGAAGGGCATGACCCCCAGCACGCCGAATATTCCCCACATTTACGCCCTTCGCTCGAAACTCGAGGATATCAACGCCGAGGGTGTCGCCCATCGCTATGCCCGCCATTTGCGGCTCAACAACCTCGTTCGCGACACGATCAAGGCTCAGGGCTTTTCCCTCTTCCCGGCCGAAGAGAACGGCTCTCGCTCCTTGAACTGTTTTGCCAACACCCGAAATCTCGACCTCGGCGCGCTGAATAAGACGCTCAAGACCGAACACTCCCTCGTGATCGACGGCGGCTACGGAAAAATTAAAGGAAAGACTTTCCGTATTTCCAATATGGGTGACGAGACCGATGAAACCATCGCCGAGATGCTCGACGCCGTCGTGGCTGTCATGGCTAAAACACCGGTTATAACGGACTAATTTGGTGACCCATTTTACTCTTCGAATTCGGGCGGACATGAAGCCGCCCGTTTTTTGTATGTTAAACTAAGCCTTGATGTTTTGGGCACGAGTCCCTTACCGCTCCATCCCTTTATCCCCCATTTATGAAATCACTCATCATTGCCGAGAAACCTAGTGTGGCCACCGATTTGGCCAAATCCCTCGGTCGCGTCCCTAAGAAAGGCGACGTCTATGAGAACGACGAATATGTGATCAGCTCCGCCGTGGGACACGTCGTGGAGCTCGAGATGCCGGAGGATATAGATAAGAAGAAATACGGCTTCTGGCGCCTCGAGACGCTGCCGATCATCCCGAAGAAATTTGGGCTCAAACCCATCAAGTCTTCCGAGGATAAGCTCAAAATTCTCAAGAAACAGCTGAAGCGGAAAGATATCGATCAGGTCATCAACGCCTGTGATGCCGGTCGCGAAGGTGAACTCATTTTCGCCTACCTCTATCAACTCACCAAATCTAAGCTGCCCGTAAAACGCGCTTGGATGCAGACCATGACCGCCGGCGGTATCCGCAAGGCCTTCGATAATCTCCGCGAAGGTGATCAAATGGCAGGTCTGGCCGACGCCGCTCGCTGCCGTTCCGAGAGTGATTGGCTGATCGGCATCAATGGCACCCGTGCGCTGACCAAGCGTATGTTTGGCTCCCGCGCTGGTAATGTGGCCTCCGTCGGCCGCGTGCAAACGCCTACCCTCGCCCTGATCGTCGTCCGTGAGTTAGAGATCCGCAATTTCAAGTCCCGCGATTTCTGGCGGGTCACCGCCCAGTTTGGCGTCACGGGCGGAGACTACGAAGGCACCTACCAACGTCCCAAATTCAGCAAGACTGACCAACACGATCGGATTGATCGCATGTGGGATGAAGCCTCCGCTACCGCCGTCGCCGCCGCCTGCCAAGGCCAACCACCTGCGGTTGTCACCGAGCAGAAGAAGGCGACGACTCAAATCTCTCCCCGCCTCTACGACCTGACTACCCTGCAGCGCGAGGCCAATAACCGCTACGGCATCTCGGCCCGTCGGACCCTGCAAATTGCGCAGGCCCTTTACGAGCGCCACAAGGTCATCACTTATCCCCGAACCGATTCTCGCGCCTTGCCGGAGGATTACATTCCGACTTGTAAAGAGACCCTGCAGAACCTGACGGGCGACCTCAGCGAGCATGCGACGAAGCTATTGGATTCAGGTTGGTTGAAACCAAATAAGCGGATCTTCAACAACGCCCAGATTTCCGATCACTTCGCGATTATTCCCACGCCCACAGAACCCAAGAAATTAGGTGACCTGGAAGCCAAGGTTTACGATATGATCGCGCGCCGATTTGTAGCGACTTTCTACCCGGTGGCCCAATTCGACGTGACCACGCGTATCTCGACCGTCGCGAGCGAGCATCGCTTCAAGACCGACGGTAAAATCCTCACTGCCCCGGGCTGGCTCGCCGTTTACGGACGTGACGCCTCGGATGCAGCCGTCGCGAATCCCGGCAACAGCAAGGACAAGACCCTTCCCGCCGTGGCGGCGGGTGAAGACGCCAAGACTCTCCAAGCCACCCTTCTCGCCGAATTCACCAAACCACCAGCCCGCTACACGGAAGCCACCTTGCTCTCCGCGATGGAAACGGCCGGCAAACTGGTCGACTCCGATGAGCTTGCCGACGCCATGAAAGAGCGCGGTCTGGGCACTCCTGCGACCCGCGCCGACACCATCGATGGCCTGATTAACCAGAAATACTTAGAACGCCAGGAACGTGAAATCCAGCCTACCGCCAAGGCGGAACAATTGTTGGAATTCCTCCACGCGGTCGAAGCCGATGCGCTGACCAAACCCGATATGACCGGCGAATGGGAATTCAAACTCCGGGAGATGGAGTTCAATCGCTACGATCGATCCGCGTTCATGGGCGAGGTCACCAAGGAGATCACCGGGATCATCGAGCGGACCAAGAGTTTCAATGAAGAGGAAGGCGAGACCCGCGTCACCGAAATCATTTCCCCGACCGACCAAAAGCCGATGACTGAAACCCTCCGAGCCTACCGCTCGGGTGACGGCATGCTGACGGTTTATAAGGTCACAAGTGGTCGCCGCATGGAAGAAGCGGAAATCAAAGAACTCGTTACCGCCGGTGAAATCGGACCGATCGATGGCTTTGTTTCCGCCCGTTCCGGCAAACACTTTCCGGCTAAGCTCAAGCTGGCCGCCGCTGACGATAAAGGAATTCGTAAAGTCACCCTCGACTTTGGTCAGGACGACGAAGACTTGGGCCTATTAAAAGCGATTTGGACCGACCCCAAGACTGGCGAAGAGCTTTGCGAAGATTCCACCAATTATGTGCTACGTAAAAAAGAAGGCGAAGACTACACCCGGACATTCGGGGTCGGTCGCCTGATGTGCCAAAAAGAGGTCACCCGAGAGCAGGCGATCCAGATGGTCGAAACCGGCAAGTCGGATCTCATCAAAGGATTTATTTCGAAGCGCGGTCGCCCATTCGACGCTTTCTTGCTGAAGAGTGGTAACCGCGTGCGCTGGGAATTCCCTCCCCGCGAAGCGAAGGCCGGGGCCAAGAAACGCGAGCCGAAGAAGTTCGATGCCGCCAAGTCGACGCTGATCGGAACGGCCGCACAATTCGGAGACGAAGCCCAGTTTTACGAGACCAAGACCTCGTGGCTTGTCACTAAGCCATCCGGTGCTGAGAGCGAACCCCGCATCGTCTTCGAGTTGAAAAAGAAACTGTGCGAGCGCGATATCCAGCTCGACGAAGCCACCGCTCTAGTGGGCGAAGGCAAGACCGCCCTCATCGAAGATTTCGTTTCCAAACGAGGCTCAAAATTCAACGCCCATCTGGTTCTTTCCAAGACCAAGACCAAAGCCGACTTTGAGTTTCCTCCTCGTTGAGGAAGAAATAGGGCGAATCCGTAGGATTCGTCCCGCAGGGATGATCTAAATCGGGTGCCCTTTGGGCGATTTCGGTCACAATTTCCTCATCGATGAGGAGGAAATAGGGCGAATCCATAGGATTCGTCCCCTCGAGATTGGTTTTTCTAGATTGAAAATCTAGTATTTTTCTTTTGTAGCCGTGAATATTAATCTAGTATATATGCTAGATTTATGTATTAGTGCTCTCCATGGGATACCCGACCAAACTTCAACTG
>Ga0208414_1000632_pt1 | contig 32082 bp, 25 predicted proteins | sample AntAceMetag02UKE_FD_184770 | JGI IMG/M metagenome (GOLD analysis project Ga0208414, IMG submission 184770) | Saline lake microbial communities from Ace Lake, Antarctica - Antarctic Ace Lake Metagenome 02UKE (SPAdes) (version 2) | ecosystem: Environmental > Aquatic > Non-marine Saline and... | reverse complement strand
CGGCCGCCCAGCCACCGATCAGGGTGTCGTTGCCGTCGCCGCCGTCGATGCTGTCGGCGCCGCCGCCGCCGGAGACCAGGTCGTCGCCGTCGCCGCCCGACAGGGTGTCGGCCGCGAACCCGCCCGAGAGCGTGTCGTTGCCGGCGCCGCCGGACAGTGCGTTGCTGCCGCCGCCGCCCCGGATCAGGTCGTCGCCGCCACCGCCGACGAGGGTGTCGTCGTTCCAGTCGCCCGCCAGCGTCTGCGGGGCGTCCACCGCCGGGGTGTCCTCGCCGTCGCCGCCGGAGATCGTGTCGCCGCCGTCGCCGCCGGAGATCGTGTCGCCGCCGTCGCCGCCGGAGACTGTGTCCTCGGGGTTCGTGTAGACGATGGTCTCGATGTTGCGGAGCTCGATGCCTTCGAGGTCGGCCTCGGAGCCGATGTAGAGCGTGTCGTTGCCGTCGCCGCCGTCGAGCACGCCGTCGCCGGTGCCACCGTAGATGACGTCGTCGCCGCCACCGCCGGAGAGCGTGTCGCGGCCTTCGCCACCGTACAGGACGTCGGCGCCGCCGGCGCCCTTCAGGAGGTCGTCGCCGTCGCCGCCCGACAGGGTGTCGGCTGCCCAGTTTCCGGAAGTGGTGTCGTTGCCGGCGCCGCCCACCAGGAGGTCGGCCTCGCCGCCGCCGGTGATCACGTCGTCGCCGTCGCCGCCCTGGATGGTGTCGGCCGCCCAGCCACCGATCAGGGTGTCGTTGCCGTCGCCGCCGTCGATGCTGTCGGCGCCGCCGCCGCCGGAGACCAGGTCGTCGCCGTCGCCGCCCGACAGGGTGTCGGCGCGCCAATTGCCGACCAGCGTCTGGTCGTCCTCCGACTTCTTCTCGTCCTCCGACACGTCCTCCGGCTTCACCTCGTCCGTGTAGACGATGGTCTCGACGTTGCGGACCGTGACCTTGTCGAGGTCGTCCCGGGACGCGACGTAGAGCGTGTCCTTGCCGTCGCCGCCGTCGATGAGGCCGTCCCCGGCGCCACCGTAGATCACGTCGTCACCGTCGCCCCCGAACAGGGTGTCACGACCCTCGCCACCGTACAGGACGTCGTCGCCGTCTCCGCCGTACAGGCGGTCGTTGCCGTCGCCGCCGTACAGGGTGTCGTCGTCGTCTTCGCCCCGCAGGATATCAGCGCCGTCGCCGCCCGAGAGAACGTCGTCGTCATCACCACCGTACAGCGTGTCGTTGTCTGCGCCGCCGTCGAGAGTGTCCTCGTCGTCGCCGCCCGACATCGTGTCCTTGCCCGAAGTGCCCTTCAGCAAATCGTCGTCCTTGGATCCCACGACCCCGCCCTTTTTCTTCGCCACGGCGCCCTCTTTTCCCGGTTCGCCGGCAAGACCGCCGACACCCCGTCGCGCCCGGTCCCGTGATGGGACGCGGCCTGGCCTGCTAGGTCCGGAGGACGGTCCGGGAACGCTGGCGCAGTCGGTGCCGTCGCTCGCATACGCCCCCCATCCCGCGCATGCTCTACCGCTGGATCGAAAGTAGGGGCCAGACCTTAACAGTTCAATAAAATTTTACGTACTTTGTAGAAAGTGATGGAAACCGCGGGCGGCAGCCTTGTCCGTAGAGCGCCGCCCGCGTGGCATTTCCAACGCCCAAGATGCTACGGTCACTCCGGAAGGACGAAGGGGGCGAGGGTGCGGGTGGCGATAATTCACTATTGGCTCGTGACCATGCGGGGCGGAGAACGCGTGGTCGAGGCCCTGCTCGATCTCTATCCGGAGGCCGATGTGTTCACCCACGTCGCCGACCCGTCGGCGATCTCGCCACGCATCGCCGCCCGGCTCAAGGGCACGACCTTCGTCGGCCGGATCCCGGGGGCACGACGGCTCTACCAGAAGCTCCTGCCGCTGATGCCGCTGGCTCTGGAGCGGCTCGACCTGTCGGAGTACGATCTGGTGATCAGCAGCGAAGGGGGCCCGGCGAAGGGCGTTCTGCCGCGGGCCGACGCCCTGCACGTCTGCTACTGCCACAGCCCGATGCGCTATCTGTGGGTCATGCCGGAAGGCTACCTGGCGGAGCTGCCGGCGCCGCTACGGCCGTTGGCCGCCTGGCTGCTGCACCGGTTGCGGATCTGGGACGTGACGACGGCCGCTCGGGTCGACCACTTCATCGCCAACTCGGCCACCGTCTCGAAGCGCATCCGTCGGTTCTGGCGCCGGGACTCGATCGTGGTTCACCCGCCGGTCGACCTGGCCCGGTTCGAGGTGGCGCCGGACGGCCCCGAGGACGCCTATCTGTTCGCGAGCCAGCTGGTCGGCTACAAGCGCGCCGACATCGCGGTGCGGGCGTTCGCGGGCAGCGAGCGCACCCTGATCGTGGCCGGGGAGGGACCGGAGCTGGCGGCGCTGCGCCGGATCGCCACGCCGAACGTCCGGTTCGTGGGCCGGGTGACGGACGAGCAACTGGCGGTGCTCTATGCCCGCTGCCGGGCGCTGGTGTTCTGCGCCGAGGAGGATTTCGGGATCGTTCCGCTGGAGGCCATGGCGTGTGGCCGGCCGGTGATCGCGTTCGGGCGCGGCGGAGTCCGCGAGACCGTGGTCGACGGAGTCACCGGGCTTTTCTTCCACGCCCAGACCGCGGATTCCCTGCGTGCCACCCTCGACCGTTTCGAGGCGATGGAGGCGCGCTTCGACCCGGCGGCGATCCGGCTGCACGCCGAAGGGTTCGGCCGGGAGCGTTTCGCGCGGGAGATCGGCGCGTTGATCGACCGCTGGCTGGACGAGGCCCGCATCGACGCCGTGCCGTCCGATAGGGCTCAATAGGCGTTGCGGTCGCCGAGCAGGATCGTGATGGTCTGGGCCATGATCCGAAGGTCGAACAGCAGCGACCAGTTGTCGATGTAGTAAAGGTCGTACTCCAGTCGACGCCGCATTTTGTCCGGGGTGTCGGTCTCGCCCCGCAGGCCGTTGATCTGCGCCCAGCCGGTGATTCCCGGCTTGACGCGGTGGCGGCCGAGGTAGCCGTCGATCGAGGCAGCGTGCTGGGTGTTGTGCGAGACCGCGTGGGGTCGCGGACCGACCAGCGACATGTCGCCGCGGAGCACGTTCAAGAGCTGCGGCAGCTCGTCCAGGCTGGTCCGGCGCAGGATACGGCCCAGCGGGGTGATCCGCGGGTCGCCGCGGCGTGCCTGCGGAACCACCGGACCGTCGTCGCTGGCCGTCATGGTGCGAAACTTGTAGACCGCGAAGGTGTTGTTGTTGAAGCCGTGGCGCTGCTGGCGGAACAGCACCGGCCGGCCCGTGGTGACGAGGATGGCCACGGCGATGAGCGCCATCATCGGCATCGCGATGACCAGCAGCACAGCGCCCAGCAGGAGATCCTCGACCCGCTTGACAACCGAGTTCCAGCCGGACAGCGGAATTTCAGACAAGGACAGCGCCGGGATGCCCGCCGGCCGCTCGAAGCCCAGCACCGGCACCGGCCGGAGTGAGGTCGGCAGGGCCAGGCGCACCGTCACCGCTTCCGATTTCAGGGCCGCCAGCAGCGGGCCGAGGTCGTCGCCTGGATTGTCGAGCGCGATCAGCACCTCAGAGACCTTGCCGGCGCGGATGGTCTTCACCAGGCGATCGATGGCAGCTTCCGGCCGCGGGCCGAGGTCGTGGGCCTCGATCAGCCTGGCCAGGCCGAGCGGGTCGAGCAGCACCGCCTGCGCGGTCTCGTGAAGGGCGTCGCCGCGCCCGATCACCGCCACCCGCGGCCCGAGCCGGCCGTCGCTGCCGAGCCGGCGCAGGCACCGCAACGCCACCGCCCGCGCGGCCAGGAGGGCGAGCGCGCCGAGCCCGAACGTGGCGACGATCCAGGAGCGCGAGAAGGCGCCGGTGGTCTGGGTCAGGTTGAGGATCGCGAGCAGCAGCGCGAACACCGCCATCCAGCCGACGAACGCCTGGAACAACCGCAATTCCATCGGCTCTGTCTGGCTGATCCGATAGGCGCCGAACAGCCGCAGCATGCCGAGCGCCGCGAGGCCGAGCGCCAGCGACGTGGCCGGGTACCAACCGGCCGGGCTCCAGCCCTGATTCAGCACGATGTGCGCCAGCAGGCCGCATCCGGACAGCAGCATCGCCTCCGCGACCGACAGCACGCCCATCGCGATCGAAAGCGTCTGTCTCAATTCCCCTGTTCCCCCGCCGCTGCGCTCCCATCACCGGGCCGGTCCCGGCTGACCCATCCACCGACGCGGTCAGCCGGTCTCCGGTCGCCGGTCGTCCTGGGCGTAGTAGTAGTACTCGGTGCCGGTGTCGAAGGACTGGATGCGCACATCAACCTTGGAGAGCACGAGCCCCAGCACGTTCTCGCCGATCTCGTAGATGTCCCGGAGGCTCTGGATCACCATTTCGCGATGGGTCCGTTCCCACTCCACCACGAACAGCACGCCATCGACCCGCGGGGCGATGATCAGCGCGTCGCCGACGCTCGATACCGGTGCCGTGTCGATGATCACCAGGTCGAACTGGCGCCGCGCCGTCCGCATCAGGGCGTCCATCGCCTCCAACCCGAGCAGATCGTCGGGGTTCGGCACCGAGCTGCCGCGGGCCATCAGGTAGATGCCGGTCGCCGGGTCGAACTCGACTGCGTCGTCCAGCACCACCCCGCCCGACAGCACGTCCGACAGGCCGACCACGTTGACCATCCCGAAGCGGCTGTGGAGCGACGGGTTCTGCATATCGGCGTCGATCACCAGAACGCGGCGGCCGGCCTGGGCGGACAGGGTCGCGAGGCCCTCGACCACCGAGCTCTTGCCCTCCCCGGAAATGGTGGAGGTGACCAGCACCACGCGGCTGGTCTCGGTCTCGCCGAGACTCAATGTGATGGTCGTGCGCAGCCGCCGCAGCGCCTGCGTCACCGACGAGCCGGGCCGCTCGATCACCATCCGGTGCATGGGCAGCGTCCGGCGGACATCGGCGTTCAGGGGAATCTGCGCCAGCACCGGCAGGCCGGTGGCGAGTTCGAGCTGCTGGGTCGTCTTGAAGCCGCGGATCGCGAATTCGATGACCAGGACCAGGAAACAACCGACCACCATGGCCCCGAGGACCGACGCCAGCACCGCGATGCCGCGGCGCGGCGCCACGGCGTTCTGCGGCGTCACGGCCCGCGAGATGATGCGGGCCTCCGGCGCGTTGGCGGACTCATCCTGGACGTCGGTTTCCTTGAGACGGTTCAGGATCAGTTCGTACAGGTCGCGACTGGCTTCCACCTCGCTCTCGATCGAGCGCAGCGTCACCTCGGCGTCGGTCTGGCTCTCGAGCCGGTCCTGCACGCGCTGGATCGCGGTGGCCAGGTTAGCCTCTCGGACCCGCGCGATCTGGACCTCGGCGCGCAGGCTCTGGGCGATGCGGTCGACTTCGGCGCCGATCAGCCGCTGCACGTCGGCGAGCTGGTCGCGCGCCTGGACGAGCGGCGGGTAAAGCGGCTGGAACTGCTGCTGCAGCTCGGCGATTCGCCGGCGCAGCTCGGATTCCTCGTTGCGCAGGCTGCCGATCACGTTGGAGCGGAGGACCGCGTCGAGGCTCTCGAGGCCCTTGGCATCGTCACCCAGCACCCGCACCTGGCTGTAGCGGGCCTCGGCCTCGGCCCGCGCGGTCTCGGCGGTGATGAGTTGCTCGTTGAGATGGGTGATCTGCTGCAGCAGAAGGGTGGCGCCGCCGGTCTCCACCAGCCCGTTGTCGCGGCGGAACTGCTCAAGCTTGCGTTCCGCCTCGATGACGGTCTGGCGCAGGCCGCCGACGCGATCGGTCAGGAACGCCGAGGCGCGGCGCAAGGCGTCTTCCCGGCGCTCACGGATGTCCCGCAGATAGCTGTCGGCGACGCCGTTGGCAACCTTGGCCGCGGTCTCGGGGTCGGTCGATCGGAACCGGATCGTGATCACCCTGGCGAATCGCGAGGCTTCGACCGACAGCTTGGCCAGGAATACGTCGGTAACCATCGCGAGTTCGTCCGGCGGCGGCCGGAGCGGAGCGTCTGCTGGGTCCAGCCGGGAGCCGGCGGCGAGCCAGCGCGCCGCCGGCTCCAGCGGGCTCGCGAGTTCCTCCGGCAGCGCCGACAGCCAGCGTTCCGCCCAGTGCCGCGAGGCGTCCTTGTCGAGCAGGATGTTGAACTCCGGATCGCTCATCAGACCGAGGGCCTGCACGGTCTTGATGGCGATGTCGCGCGAGGCGATGAACTCGGCCTCGGTCTGCACCGTGTTGCTGTCGCCGGACATGCCGGAGATCATCGTCTCGATGCCCAGCACCCGTTCGCGCTCGGCCTCGATGAGCAGCGCGGTTTCCGCCGCGTATTGCTTGTGCAGCGCGTTGACGTACAGCGCTGTCAGGATCGGGATGATCGTCATCACCGCCAGCAGCAGCTTCATGCGCCGGCGCAGGATCCCGATCAGCCACCAGACGTCGTAGGTCTCCGTGGTGGTGAACACCGGGGCCGGTGCGCCGCGCCCGCCGCCCTGGTCGACGGCGTCGGGGTCGCGGCGGCGCGGGAAGGCGGTGACGTTGCCCATGGCCGCTCCTAGAACAGCCGCCGGTCGACCTCGATCACGTCGCCCGGGTAGACCCGGGTTCCGAGACCGACGAGGCGACGGTCGCCGGCGCCGGAGGCGTCGCGCACCAGATAGGCGGCGCCAGTGTCGGCCCGCCGCGTGAAGCCGCCGGCGATCGCCACCGCCTTGCGGATGTCCAGTTCAGGCTCGAAGGGGTAGCCGCCGGGTCGGTTGACCTGCCCGAGAACGTAGAAGGCGCGGTACTTAGAGACCTCGACGTTGACCTTCGGATCCTTGATGAAGTCGCGAGCCAGCCGCTCGGTCAGGGCGATGCGCAGATCCGGCGCCGTTCGGCCGGAGGCCCGGACCGAGCCGATCAGCGGCAACTCGATCGTGCCGTCGTCGGAGACGGTGGTCTCGACCGTCATGGTCTCGTGCTCGGGGACGGTAACCTTGACCCGGTCGCCGGCGCCGATCAGGTACGCGGTCAGGGGCGGCGCGGGCTCCTCGTGGGCGGTGGTGCCGGCGCAGGCCGTTGCCGTCAGCAGGAGCAGAACCGCCAGCGCGCCGCGCCGCATCCGGGTCGCGGCCCCCGCCGGCCGAAGTTCAGCGGAACACGCCATTGACCACTCCCTGGCGCAGTTGGCGGCCGTCGCGTTCCTCGACCACGATGTCGCGCAGGCAGCACAGTTTCACGCCGAGACGGAGCGACGCGACGGTCGCTCGGTACTGGTTGTCCGGGTCGTTCGAGGACTGGTCCTCCCAGGCGACGCCGGCGCCCACATAGGCATATTCGTTCAGCAGGTAGCGGGCCTGGAGGCCGGCTTCCAGCAGTCGTTCGTCCTCGACCCCGCCCTGGTAGCGCAGGTCTGTCCAGCGGGCCTCGCCGCCCAGGATGATGTGCTCCAGCAGTTCGTAGTCGATACCGAAACCGAGCTCGGTGGTGGTGACGCTGCTGGCCGCGGAGAGCTCGGAATCTTCGTTCTAGATCGACAGGTTCCCGGTGACGGTCATCAAATCGGTGGCGTTCCACAACGCGCGCGCGCCAACCAGCGCCGAGTACTCGGCCTCGGTTCCTCCCTGGTCGAAGGACCGACGCGAGCCGCCGACGAAACCCGTCACCTCGCTGACCGAGCCGCCCGAGTAGGACGCGCCGACCGCGATGTCGAAACGGGTGGAATCGGTGTTGCCGCCACCGTTGTCGCTGTAGTCGACGCGCTGCACCCCAGGCTGCAGGAAGAACGATACGTCGCCGGCGCGCGCGAACCCGATCCGGGCGTTGCCGAGCCCGATCCAACGGTCGAGGGTGCTGCGTTCGATGCCGTCTATGTCGTTGAAGCGATACCACTCCGAGCGCAGGGCGGCGGACATCGGGTTGTCCGGGAAGATCGTCGACTCGACCTGCGCGCCGGCGGCATAGGCGCCGTAGGTCTGGGTCCCGAAACTTGATCCGAGGTCGAGGTCGGAGCCGCGCTCGACATGGAACCGGGAGGCCTCGGCGGTCAGCGCCACGACCACGTCCTCGTCGATCTCGATCCGGCTGCGGGCCGCCAGTTCCAGGTCTTCGTAGTCGTCGCCGCTCGACGAGCCGTAGCGCCCGATGGCGGCCTGCCCGGTTATCGCGCTCTGGTGGTTCTCGCCGTCCAGGTGCAGCGACAGGCCGGGGCGGGTGACGGCGAAGCCGCTGGAGGTGGCGCCGGTCGCCGTCCGCCGGACGTTGCTGTCATGCCCTGCCTCGACTTCCAGCCGGGTGAAGGCGTAGGCCGGCGACGCGCCGGTGGATCGGGCGCCGCGGTCGATCGGGTCGAGCGAGAGCCCGTAGCTTTCCAGGTCGAGCCGCGGACGACGCTGCACCGAGTCTTCCTCGGCCTCGCTGATCTGAGCTGCCGCCGAACCGGCAGCGCCGACGACGGCGAACATCGTCAAGCCGGCCGCAACCAACCATCGTGTGGTCCGGGAGCGTCGGCGCCGGCGGCGCGTCGTCGTGGCCTGATGGTGAACCGTCATGTTTAGGGCAATTCCGTCCCACAAGCTGAGTTCGGAGTTTAAACTACCCTACTAAGCATTTGATGAAAACTTTGTTTACGCGGTATGATTATCTCCGATGGTGGGACGCCGTACGGTCGCTGGCGAGAGTTTGGTGGATTTCGCCTCGATTTGCATCTAATTCCGCCGTCTTTCAGGCCTCGTTTACGTAAGCATCGCGCGGTGCTAGCGTATTCCTGGGCGCGAGTGGGGCGCGCCGGCATCCGACATCGTCGCACCGACGGACGGGAGATCCATGGCGATCAGTCAGATTCAAAACAGGTCGCGGGGTCCGAGCCAGGAGTATCTGCTGCTCGACTACCTCCAGCGTCTGGGGCGGAACCTCCAGGGGCGGATGGCCGTGCACATCCACCTCTCGCGACTGCGCCCGCAGAACCGCCAGGACCACCACATCCGGATCGCGAGCGCGACCTTCGAGGGGATGACCAACAACTACGAGGGTCAGATCTTCGTCCTCTCGAACTCCGACCTGTTCTTCATCTGCAAGGACGCCGCGATCGAGGACATCGACGCGGCGATCATGAAGGTCCGCTACCTTTTCAGCGAAGACCCGTTGAGCCAGGGCGACGAGGAAGAAGACCTCGCCCGCTTCTGCACCTGGTACAACGTCGAGAGCCAGTTCGACGAGTTGCTGGACATGGTCAAGTCCATGCACCGCGAGCGCGAACGCAAGGCCCGGCTGGCCGTGGCGAGCGAGAAGGGCTCCGCGCTCAACAAGGGATCGCGCAAGGCGCTGGATCCCGAACAGCTGGGCAAGCTCGAGAACTTTCTGCGCCGGGCCGATTTGTCCAACCTGATGCGCCGGCAGGCGGTGTGTGCGATCACTCCTGGCAATCAGTCCCCCCAGCCGGTGTTTCGCGAGCTCTACATCTCGATCGCCGACCTGCAGCAGTCGGTCCTGCCGGAATTCGACTTGGCCTCGAACCTGTGGCTGTTCCAGCACCTCACCCAGACCCTCGACAGCCGAATGCTGTCGATGCTGGTGCGCAACGACGACAGTTCGATCGCCAGTTCGTTCAGCATCAACCTGAACGTCGGTACCATCCTGTCGCCGCCGTTCCTGAACTTCGACTCCTCGCTGAAGGCGATCGCCCGCGGCACCGTGGTGATCGAGCTCCAGAAGATCGACATCTTCGGCGACATGGGCGCCTACATGTTCGCCCGCGACTTCATGCGCGAGCGCGGTTACCGGATCTGCCTGGACGGACTCAACCACCTGACCCTGCAGTTCATCGACCGCGAGCGGCTTGGACTCGATCTGCTGAAGCTGATCTGGTCCCCGGACATGGCGGACGATCTGTCGGGGAACCGGACCGCCGAGTTGAAGGAGCACATCGATCGCTGCGGGCGCGCGCGCATCATCCTGGCGCGCTGCGACTCCGATGAGGCGGTGCGGTTCGGTCAGTCACTGGGCATCACGATGTACCAGGGCCGCTACATCGACAAGCTGCTGACCAGCGAGAGCCGCGTGGGGTGATACCCGCCCCGCCGTCCGGCGTCAGCCGCGCGGGGCGTGCTTGGCGAGGATGCGCTGCAGGGTGCGGCGGTGCATGCGCAGCCGGCGCGCGGTTTCCGAGACGTTGCGCTCGCACTGCTCGTAGACCCGCTGGATGTGCTCCCAGCGGACCCGGTCGGCCGACATAGGGTTCTCCGGCGGTGGCGGCAGCGCGTCGGCGTGATCCAGCAGCGCCGCGGTGATGGCGTCGGCATCCGCCGGCTTGGGCAGGTAGTCGATCGCGCCCGCCTTCACCGCGGCGACCGCGGTCGCGATGTTGCCGTAGCCGGTCAGCATGACGATGCGGGCATCCGGTCGGGCGTCCCGCAGCGCCGAGACCACATCGAGCCCGCTGCCGTCGGCAAGCCGCAGGTCGATGATGGCGTAGGCCGGCGGCGTCGCCCGCGCGGCGGCGAGGCCTTCCCGCACGTTCTCGACCGCGGTCACCAGGAAGCCGCGCCGCTCCATGGCCCGCGACAGCCGGATCCTGAGCGGACCGTCGTCGTCGAGTATCAGCAGCGTCGCGTCGGCCCCGACCGGCAAGGCGGCGGACGGCGGCAGCGGGGAATGATCGGCGGTTGGCATGCGCATGAGATGTCCCGAACCCGTGCCGGGATCAAGTCCTTTGACTGAATCTGGATGTGGTCTGTGGCCCAGGGTCAGCGCGACGCTTCCGATATCGGGACCTGCGGCCAGCGCACGGTGACCCTGGCGCCGCCGCCCGCACGGTTCGCGAAGCCGATCTCGGCACCGGTGCGTTCCAGCAGGGTGCGGGCGATGAACAACCCGAGCCCCATGTGTCCGTCGCGGCTGGCCCGGGTCGACACATAGGGCTCTCCGAGTCGCGACACCACCGCCGCGGCAAAGCCCGGACCGTCGTCCTCGACCTCGACCGACACCGCCCCGGCGGCGTTCCACGCGACCGTCACCTCGACGGTGGCGGCCGCGAACTGCACGGCGTTCTGCAGGATCGACCCGAGCCCGTGCAGCAGCTCCGGCGTCGGCCTGACCGCCGGCGCGGGGGCCGTCACCGGCCTGCCCTCGGGACCATGCGCCTCGATGATCACGGCGATCCCGTCGCGATGGTGCGGTTCAGCGGCCTGATCGACCAGGGCGTCGAACGGCAGTTCGGCGAACGGGGTGTGCGGCTCGGGTTCCGACCGCCGCGACAGGCTCGCCAGAATGTCGCGGCAGCGCTGGCTCTCCGACAGCAGAAGGCGGGCATCTTCCGCCAGATCCCCGTCCGGCGGCAACTCCCGCACCAGCTCGCGCGCCACCACCGCGATGGTGCCGAGCGGGCTGCCGAGTTCATGGGCGGCGGCGGCGGCCAGAGCGCCGACGGCGGCGAGGCGGCGCTGATGGGCAAGCGCGTCCTGGGTGGCGGCCAGCGCCGCCGAGATCCGGCGCGCCTCCTCTGCCACCCACCACGCGTAGGCGGCGTTGAACGCCAACGCCACCACCAGGGCGATCCACAGCCCCCCCTTATAGATGGCCGGCAGCCGGAACCCCACCTCGGCCCACGGCAGCGGCAGGTGGGCGAAAGCCAGGACCGAGACGCACACGATCGCCGCCGCGCAGAGCTGGATGGTCGAGCGCCGGGTGAGGATTGTGGCCGATACTGTCACCGGCGCCAGGACCAGCAACGCGAACGGGTTGTCGAGTCCGCCAGTGACGAACAGCAGCGCCGAGAGCTGCAGGATGTCGAAACCGAGGTATAGGGTCGCTTCGCGCTCGTGCAGCCGGTCCCGCCCCGGCCGCCGGCCCATCAGGGTCAGGTTGAGCACGGCCGAGGCCGCCACGATAACCAGCGCCAACGCCAGCGGCAGCGGGAAGCCGAGCCCGAAATGCACCACCAGCAGGGTGGTGACCTGTCCGCCGAGCGCCACCCAGCGGATTGCCGCCAGGGTGCGGGCGGCCACGGTCCGGGGAACGGCGGCGCTGCTTGGGCCGGGCGCTGCGATCTCGATCGTCATCGGCCCGACAATGGCCGGATCGCCGACCCGGCGCCAGTGGTCGGCACGCTGCATCGGGAGGTCGGCCCTCTGCGCGTCGGGCCTGGCGTCGATGAGGGTAATGGATACGAATCGACAATCGAAAATAAAATAAAGTAATTATTCTGGACTTCTTTTCGTAATGGTCATTAAATATTTGAAAAATTCGTATATCAAGGGAGGTTTCGAAGCTCTCGCACTCCTATTGCTGCCGATATATCACTCACAATTTGACATATTTACGCGTCAGTGACCCGCGGAATGCAACCTGTCGAGGAGTATTCACGAAATGTCGAAGCGTATGCTTCTGGCCGGCGCCGCGCGCTGCTGCTGTCGTTCGCCGTACCCGCCCCATCGACCGCCGAGGTGCCCCATTCCGTCTATGCCGTTCAGCGGGCGGAACTCGGCTACGCCGCCGGAACCGCGGATGGGCAGATGGGCAACAAGACCCGCACGGCGATCCGCGCCTACCAGATCGACAAGGGCCTGCCGCAGAGCGGAGAGCCGAGCCGCAGCCTCTATGATCATCTGCAGAAGACCTTGACGCCGGCGCCGGCGCCGCCCGGCGTCGAGGCTGCCCGGGTTGCCGAGATCCAGGAGCGTCTGCGTGAGCGCGGCTACGGTATTTCTGCCGTCAGCGGCGCGCTCGATGCGCCGACCGTGGCGGCGATCCGCGCGTACCAGCGCGACGCCGGCCTGCCGGTGACCGGCGAGGCGACCCAGGGCCTGCTCGCAGCGCTGGAATCCGCCGCGGCCTCGGGTGATTCGCCCTCGGCCGGCAGCTCGTCGTCGCTGGCGCAGGTGGAAGCCGAGCTCGGCCGCCGCGGCTCTCCTGGCACGCCTGAAGACCTCGGCGGTGCGCAACCGCGGCGAGACCAACTCCCTGCTGGTCTGGGAGATCGAGAACCGGCTCGACCGGCTCGGCTACGCCGTCGGCCCGATCGACGGCACCGTCGACGACCAGGCGCGCCTTGCGGTCTCGACCTATCAGCGCAAGGCCGACATCCGGCAGGACGGGAGAACCTCCTTCGAACTGCTCGGCCACATCGAACGCTCGGGGGTCCGCAACGACTCCGAGACGGCGTCGTCCCTGATCTGGAACGTCGAGACCGGGTTGGCCCGGCGGGGCTTCGGCGTCGGCGCGATCGACGGCAGCATGGATGAGCGGACCGAAGCGGCTATCCGGGCTTATGAGAACCAGGCGGGGCTCGCGTCCACCGGCCGGGCGAGCGAGGCGCTGCTGGTCAGCCTCGAATCCGCCGACGCGCAGAACGTCCGGCAGAGCGATATCCGCGAAATCGAGCGCCGCCTGCAGCGCCGGGGGTATTCCGTCGGCGTCGCCGATGGAGTCGTCGACGCGCAGACCGTCGCGGCGCAGACCGTCGCGGCAATCGAGGCCTATCAGATCGATGCCGGGCTGGTCGTCACCGGCCGGCAAAGCGTGGCACTGCTGCAGCACCTGCGCAGTTCCGGCACCAAGGCGCCGACCGCCGGGACCACCGAGGTGTCGGTGCAGCAACTGATCGATGCCTTCCGAAAGACCATCGAGCGGGCCGGCGGCAGCTGAAGGCTTGTGACGGTGTTCCGGCGCGGATGCCGCAACCCGATGTCCACCCTCTCTGCCCGGTTGAGCCGAGCGCCGGTCCGGTCCATTGTCTGCGGCGGAGCCAATGGGAGGGAACCAATGACCATGCGACGCGCCGCGAACGTGCTCGGCACGCTCGTGCTTCTTGGACTGGCCGGTTGTGTCGGCGCCGCCACCGAAGGCGCCAACATCGCCCGCGACAAGGTGACGGTGTCCAACAACATCGCCGCCGCCCAGACCGGCAACGCCGAGGCCCAGTTCAAGGTCGGCAAGGCGCTCTGCTGCTCGTTGAACGAGGGCGAAGGCTTCTACAACACGCCGCAGTCGGTCGACTGGCTGTGCAAGGCGGCGGCCCAGAACCACGGGCCGGCGGCTCTCAAGCTCGGCGAGATCTACTCGGGCGACGTGATCTCCGGCGCGCGGGTGCTGCGCCGGGTGGCCCAGGGGGTTGCCGGGTCGACCACCGAGCCGGCGGTAGCCTATGCCTGGATGCGGCGGGCCGAGGCCCTCGGCGTCGCCGATGCCCGCAAGCCGGCGAGCGCGCTGTGGGCCGACCTGACCCCCGCCCAGCGCGGCGAGGCCGAGGCGATGGTGACCGGCCGCACCCCTCTGCCTTGCAACTGGAGCGCCGTGGTCGGCCGGTCCTGACGCCGGCCTCGGATTGCCAGACCACCTGAGCCACGACACGCCGAATGGCAATCGGGCCTGGGGGGGGGGGGGGCAGCCGTGCGCACGACCATCGAGTGGACTAACCTGGAGGAGGCGCGCGAGATCATCGATCTCGGCACGCTCCTGACCGACCCGTCGGCGCCCTACATCGCCAACACCACCCGCAACCTGCAGTTCAACCAGTCGCACTTCATCGCCTCGCCGGACGCACCCGACGGCGTCACCACTTACGTGGCGACGTCCGACGGCTACAGCTGGGCGGCGATGCCGAAGGCGATCAGCGCGAATGTGGCCGTACACCGCGGCCGACTATTCCGGGCTCTCGGCCACCAGCACCTATTACGCCGGCAACCTGGTGACCACGCCCGCCGCCGGGGTCGTCAAGGTGACCGCCAACTACAAGGCCCAGGCCTCGAGACGTGAGCTTCCGGGAGCGCTCAGATGACCAGCATGACCATGCCGGAAGGGGCCGGGCGGACTGGGCGCCTTCTCGACATGCCCGGAATTTCGGGGGCCGGTCCACCATCGCATCCCGCGAGCGGCCACGGACCGGGCGTTCCCACGCGGCGGTCGATCGGCTATGCTGGAACCGTTCTTAAAGCGGGGCCGGCCCCGCCGCATTCGACCCGCTCCGACGCCGAGGGGACTCATCGTTCATGGCGATGCGTAAGCTTTCCGTTATCACAGGGCTGGCTATCGCCGTGGCGCTGGGGGCGGGGGTGTTCGCCCTCAACCGCTCGGACCGCCCCGTCACGCTCGCCCAGGCGGCGCCCAGCCCGGCGCGCGCCGGCGTCGCGGTCGAGACCATGGCGGTCGCCCAGGAGACGGTGGTCGAGGACATCCGGGCGTTCGGAACCCTGGTGGCCGACGAGTCAGTGGTGGTCTCGCCGGAGATCCCCGGCCGGGTGGCACGCTTCGGGTTCACCGAGGCCGAACGGGTCGAGGAAGGGTCCGTCCTGCTCGAACTGGATTCCCAGATCCTGAGCGCCGAACTCGCCAAGGCACGGTCCGACGTTTCCCTTGCCACCGCCAACCATGACCGCGCCCACACCCTGGCCCGTCAGGGCACCGGGACCTTGCGGGCCCGAGATGAAGCCGAGGCCGCGTTCCACTCCGCCCGGGCGAACCTTACGCTTGCCGAGGCGCGGCTGGCCAAGACCGTGATCACCGCGCCGTTCGCCGGGGTTGTCGGGTTCCGGTCGGTGAGCGTGGGCGCCTATGTCAGCCCGGGCGACCGCATCGTCGAACTGGCGCGCATCGACCCCCTCAAGGTCGATTTCCGGGTCTCCGAAGTGTACTTGCCGCATTTGCGCGCCGGGCTGCCGGTGCGCATGACGGTGGACGCCCGTCCGGGCGAGACGTTCACCGGCGAAATCGTCGCGGTCGATCCCATCGTCGACGTCGACGGCCGGGCGGTGCGCCTGCGGGCGCGGGTGAGCAACCCCGACGGGAACCTCTCTCCCGGCCTGTTCGCCCGCATCCGGATCGTCATCGAGGAGCGACCGCAAGCCATCCTGGTGCCGGAGGCGGCGCTGTTCCGCGACGGCGCCGATCTCTACGTCTACCGCCTCGACGGCAACCGGGCGGTGCGGACCAAGGTGGCGATCGGCCGGCGTCTGCCCGGGCGGGTCGAGGTGGTCGGCGGACTCGACGGCGACGCGGTGGTCGTAACGGCCGGCCAGCGCCAGCTGCGCGACGGCGCCGCGGTCGACATCGTCTCCGGGCCCGGCGGCGTCTGAGATGGGGAACTCGCTGGAGTTCTTCATCCGTCGGCCGGTGTTCGCAACCGTCGTCAGCCTGCTTCTGATCCTGATCGGCGCGGTCTCGTTCACCCGCCTGACGGTTCGCGAGTACCCGAACATCGACGCGCCGGTGGTCTCGGTGACCACCAACTACCCGGGCGCCAGCGCGCAGATCATCGAGAGCCAGGTCACCCAGGTCCTGGAAGCCTCGATCGCCGGGATCGAGGGCATCGAGATCCTGGAATCCACCAGCCGGCCCGAGAGCAGCCGGATCACCGTCCGCTTCCTGCTGAGCGCCGACGTCGACGTCGCCGCCAGCGACGTGCGCGATCGGGTGAGCCGGGTGCGCGGCCGACTCCCCGACGAGGTCGACGAACCGGTCATCGCCAAGGTCGAGGCCGACGCCCAGTCGATCGTCTTCATCGCCTTCACCAGCGACCGGCACAGCCCGATCGAGATCTCCGACTACGCCGACCGCTACATCCGCGACCGGCTGCAGAACCTTCCCGGCGTCGCCGAGGTGCGGATCTTCGGCGAGCGCCGCTACGCCATGCGGATCTGGGTCGACCGCACCCGTCTGGCGGCCTACGACCTGACCGTGCAGGACGTCGAGGACGCGCTGCGCCAGCAGAACGTCGAGGTGCCGTCCGGACGGATCGAGAGCGTCGACCGCGAGTTCACGGTGCTGTCGCGCACCGGCCTGACCACGCCGGAGGAGTTCCGGCGCATCGTCGTGAAGGACGCCGACGGCTTCCCGGTCCGGATCGGCGACGTCGCGAAGGTCGAGATCGGCCCGGAGGACGAGCGGCGGACCACCCGCTACAGGGGCGACAACGCGGTCATCCTGGGGATCGTGAAGCAGGCGGTTGCCAACCCGCTGGACGTCTCGGTGGCGATGCGCGAGGTGATGCCGAACATCCGCCATGACCTGCCGGACGGCATGAACGCCGAGGTTTCCTACGACCGCTCGATCTTCATCGACCGATCCATCGAGGCGGTGTTCACGACCATCGCCGAGGCGGTGGTTCTCGTCGTCCTGGTGATCTTCCTGTTCCTGCACACCTTGCGGGCAACGCTGATCCCGCTGGTGACCATCCCGGTCTCGCTGATCGGGGCTTGCGCGGTGATGTACGCGCTGGGATTCTCCATCAACACGCTCAGCCTGCTCGCCATGGTGCTGGCCATCGGCCTGGTGGTGGACGACGCGATCGTGGTGCTGGAGAACATCCACCGGCACATCGAGGACGGCATGAAGCCGATGCGCGCGGCGATCGTCGGCATCGGCGAGATCTCCGGCGCGGTGGTCGCGATGACCCTGACCCTGGCCGCGGTCTACGCGCCGGTGGCGTTCTCGCCTGGGCGGACCGGCAAGCTGTTCACCGAATTCGCGCTGACGCTGGCGGCGGCGGTGCTGATGTCGGGCATGGTGGCGCTGACTCTCAGTCCGATGATGTGCTCGAAGCTGATGCGGGGGCACCAGAAGCTGGGCCCGGTGGCGTCCTTCCTCGAGCGCCGGATCGACGGCCTGAACCGCGGCTACCGCCGGGCGCTGATCGGCTCGCTGAAGGTGCGGTGGCTGATCGTGGCGCTGGTGGTCGCGGTCGCCGGTGGAGCCGCCGGGCTGCTGATGACCCTGAAGTCTGAACTGGCCCCGATCGAGGATCGCGGCGTGCTGTTCATTCAGGGCTCGGCCCCGGAAGGCGCCACCATCGATTTCACCAGCCGGTACGCGCTGCAGGCCGAGACCATGCTCAAGGAGATTCCGGAGGTCAGCCGCTATTTCGTGATCTCGGGGTCGCCGGAGGTGACCGACTTCATCTCGTTCTCCCAGCTCGACCCGTGGGAGGAGCGCGATCGCACCCAGATGGAGATCGGCGCCGAGCTGCAGCCGAAGCTGCGCCGGATCGCCGGGCTCAGGGCTTCGGCCAACAACGCCGGATCGTTCGGCCAGAGCCCGCGCTCGCGCCCGATCGAGTTCCTGATCCTGACGTCCGAGCCCTACGAGCAGCTCGACGAGTATGTGAACCGGTTTCTCGCGGAGGTGGCCACCAACGAGCGGATCATCAACCTCGACAGCGACCTGCGCCTGGACAAGCCGCAGATCGAGGTCGAACTGGACCGCGACCGGATCGCCGACATCGGCGCCGGCGTGTTGAACGTCGGGCGGACCATCGAGACCCTGCTGGGGGGCCGCAAGGTCACCCGCTTCAACATGAACGGCGAGCAATACGACGTGATCGTGCAGGTCGCCCCGGGCGACCGCCGGACGCCGGGCGATCTCGAGGACATCTACGTGCGCGGGCAGGACGGCGGCATGGTCCAGCTGTCCAATCTGATGACCGTCGAGGAGACGATATCGCCGAAGCAACTGAACCGCTTCAACCAGCTGCGGGCGGCCAAGATCACCGGCAACCTGGCGCCCGGCTATACCCTGGGCGAGGCGCTCGACTATCTCGAGACGACCGCCGACCGGATCCTTCCGGCCAGCACCCGGCACGATGTCGGCGGGATCTCGCGGGAGTTCAAGCAGGCCGGCGCCAGTCTGGTGTTCATCTTCATCCTGGCGCTCGGCTTCATCTATCTCGTGCTGTCCGCGCAGTTCGAGAGCTTCATCGATCCGTTCGTCATCATGCTGACGGTGCCGCTCTCGATGGTCGGGGCGCTGGCCGCCATACACCTGACCGGCGGCACATTGAACATCTACAGCCAGATCGGCTTGATCACGCTGATCGGGCTGATCACCAAGCACGGCATCCTGATCGTGCAGTTCGCCAACCGGCTGCGCGACGAGGGCATGGCGGTGCAGGAGGCGGTGGTGGAGGCTGCCTCGCTGCGGCTTCGGCCGATCCTGATGACCACCGGGGCGATGGTGTGCGGGGCCATCCCGCTCGCCGTGGCGACCGGCGCCGGTGCCGAGAGCCGGCAGGCGATCGGCTGGGTGATCGTGGGCGGCATGACCTTCGGCACTCTGCTGACCCTGTTCGTGGTACCGACCGCCTATACGCTGCTGGCCCGCCGCCGCGTCGCGGTCGACGCGGCGGGCGCGGCCGAGGCCAGTGCCCACCCCGCGGAATAGCCGCGGCGACAGCCTGATCGTGCCCGTCCGACGCCGGGTTCGTGTGATCCGCCGGCCGGCACACCACGTATTCACAGCACCCTGACAACAGACAGGACGTTGCGTAGGCCATGACACAATTGCCAAGCTCCGACGGTCCTTTCGAAGAGGGACTTGCCACCCCGAGCGTTACCGATCGCCGCGGCTTCCTGCGCGGTCTCGCCTGTGCCGGCGGGTTGACGCTGGCCGGGTTGCCGGCGGCGCGGCCGGCATCGGCGGGTATCGAGCTTGCCGCCGCCTACCCCGAGATCCTGAAGTTCGACGTTACCCGCAACGGCTCGACGCTCGGCGTTGTGATGGAGCGGTTCGGCCGCGATGGCGGCGACGCGATCACCGAGGTGTTTATCGACTTCCGGGTCGATCTCGCCCTGATCACGCTGTATCGCTACGAGCACCGCTCGAAGGAACGCTGGCGTGCCGGAAAGCTGGTGGCGCTCGACACCGTGACCAACGACAACGGCAAGGCGCAGCGGGTGGTTGCCAAGCCGGTTGCCAACGGCCTGCAGATCGATGGCCAGAGTGGCCGGATACTGGCGCCGGCCGACATTCTGCCATCGAGCTACTGGCACCCGCGCTTCGTCGAGCAGCGGCGGATGCTGGACAGCCAGCTTGGCCGGATCGTGGACTTCACCATCACCGAGGTCGGGCGCGAGACCGTGACCGCGCTCGGCCGGCCGGTTGATTGCAGCCGCTACGCGATGCGCGGCGGGATCGACCTGGACTTCTGGTACGACGACCGCCGCGTCTGGCAGAAGATGAGCTTCACCTTCAAGGGTGCGGTCATCGACTACACGCGGGTGGCCCCGACCGCCTCGGACAGCCTGCGGTTCGGCGCCGCGCTGATCGACGGCCGCAGGCTGCCGTCGGTGTGAGTCACGGAGCGGCCACGCTGCGGGTCGTTCTCGGCGACCAGCTCTGCCGCGGCATAGCCGCGCTCCGCGACCTGGATCCGGCGCGCGACGTCGTGCTGCTCGCGGAGGTCGCCGAGGAGACGACCTACGTCCGGCATCACCCCCAGAAGATCGTGTTCTTTCTGAGCGCGATGCGGCATTTCGCGGCCGAGCTCGCGGAGTCGGGCCTGACGGTCGACTACGTTCGTCTCGACGATCCCGGAAACACCGGCACGCTGCGCGGCGAGGTGGCGCGGGCGGTGGCCCGGCACGACGCCCAGCGGGTGGTCGCGACCGAGCCGGGCGAGTGGCGCCTCTGGCAGGACATGGCCGGCTGGGAGGCGGCGACCGGTGTGCCCGTGACGATCCGCGAGGACGACCGTTTCCTGTGCTCGCGCGAGGAATTCGCGACCTGGGCAAAGGGACGGCGGCTGTTCCGGATGGAGCACTTCTACCGGCTCATGCGGGCCCGCAGCGGTGTGCTGATGACGGGCGACGAGCCGGTCGGGGGACGCTGGAACCTGGACGCCGAGAACCGCCGCTCCCTGCCGCGCGACGTCGAGCCGCCGCCCATCCCGGCGATCGAGCCGGATGCCACGACCGCGGCGGTGATCGCGCTGGTCAGGTCGCGGTTCGCCGATCATTTCGGCGACCTGGACGGGTTCGGCTACGCCGTCACCCGCGCCGACGTCGAGGCGCTGTGGGAGCGTTTCGTGGTCGAGCGGCTGCCGGCGTTCGGCGATTACCAGGACGCCATGGCGCGCGGTCGGCCGTTTCTGTTCCACGCCGTGGTCTCGCCCTACCTGAACGTCGGCCTGCTCGACCCGCGGGCGATGCTGGCGCGCGTCGAGCGCGCCTTTCGCGACGGCGCGGTGCCGTTGAACGCCGCCGAGGGGTTCATCCGCCAGGTCCTCGGGTGGCGCGAGTACGTCCGCGGCATTTATTGGCACACCATGCCCGGCTACGCCGACCGCAACGCCTTTGCCGCCGATCGGGCGCTGCCGGCGTTCTTCTGGTCCGGGGACACCGACCTCGCCTGCCTCGCCGAGTGCATCGGCGACACCCGCCGGAACGCCTACGCGCATCACATCCAGCGGCTGATGGTGATCGGTAATTTCGCCCTGCTGATCGGCGCCGACCCGGCGGCGGTCAACCGGTGGTACCTTGAGGTCTACGCCGACGCGATCGAATGGGTGCAGCTTCCCAACACCCACGGCATGGTGCTGCACGCCGACGGCGGAATGCTCGGATCCAAGCCGTACGCGGCAAGCGGCCGCTACATCCAGCGGATGTCGGATTACTGTCAGCGTTGCCGCTACCGCCCGGACGTCGCGGTCGGACCGACGGCGTGCCCGTTCAACGCGCTCTACTGGCGCTTCATGATCCGCAACGCCGACCGGTTGCGCGGCAACCAGAGGATGGCGATGGTCTACCGCACGCTCGACCGGTTCACGCCGGAGAAGCGCGCGGCGATGCTCGAGCAGGCCGAGGGCTTCCTGGACCGGCTCGCGTGATCCGCGGACACCCACAGGAGATCGTCATGGACAGCCGAATCGTCTGGATCACCGGGGCCAGCAGCGGGATCGGCCAGGCCCTCGCCCGGCGCATGGCGGCCGCCGGCTGGACGGTGGCTGCCAGCGCGCGCGGCGCCGACGCTCTGGAGGCCCTGGCGGCGGAGCCGACCGCCGGCCGTATCCGCGCCTACCCGCTCGACGTCACCGACCACGCTGCCTGCCGCGCCGCGGTGGCGGCGATCGAGCGCGATCTCGGCCCCATCGGCACCGCGGTGCTGGCCGCCGGCACCCACGTGCCCACCGACGCCCGCGACTTTGACGTGGCCTCGATCCGGCAACTGGTCGAAATCAACCTGATGGGCGTGGTGCACGCCGTCGACGCGGTGCTTCCAGGCCTGATCGCCCGGCGCGGCGGGCGGTTGGCGATCGTGTCGAGCGTGGCCGGCTACCGGGGCCTGCCGAGTGCGGCCGGATACGGCGCCACCAAGGCGGCGCTGATCAACTTCGCCGAATCCCTCAAGTTCGACCTGGATCATTTTGGGGTGATCACCCAGGTGGTGTGCCCGGGCTTCGTGCGGACCCCGCTCACCGACCGCAACGATTTCCCGATGCCGTTCCTGATGGAGGTCGACGCCGCCGCCGAGCGGCTGTTCCGCGGCCTGCAGGGCATTTCCTTCGAGATCACCTTCCCGCGCCGGTTCGCGTTCATCCTGAAGCTGATCGGGATGCTGCCGTACCCGCTCTACTTCGCCCTGATGCGCCGGGCGACCGGCAAATGACCGGCTCGCCGCTGGATGCCGCGCCGGGTGTTGACCCGCGGGTTGTCGTCTTCGACGCCTATTGCCGCCTGTTCGAGGCCCTGGAGCCCGCCCGGCTCGACGAATTTCGCCCGCTCTGCACCGGCGACGTCCGTTTCGTCGACCCGTTCAACGACATCGCCGGGATCGACCGGTACGTTGCGTTGTTCCGGCACATGTACGGGGCGGTGACGGCACCGCGCTTCCGGATCGACGGCCGCGCCCTCGGCCCCGAGGCCGGTTACATCCGCTGGCGCTTCACCGGCGCCGTGCGAAGCCGGGAGGTGGTCATCGACGGCATGAGCGAGGTGCTGTTCGACGCCGACACCGGTCTTGTGCGCGCCCATGTCGACCACTGGGACGCCGGCGGCCAGGTGTACGCCCGGTTGCCGCTGTTCGGCGCGGTGGTGCGGGCGCTACGCCGCCTGTTCGCCGCCGGCGTCTGAAGCCGGCACGGCGGCACGGCCGCGGCCCGCCGCCGGCTTGCGGAAGAACAAAGTCACCGTGCCGAGTTCGATGCCGAACTTGGTGACCGACGCCCGGTTGATCAGCACCTCGTCGTCCTGCTGGAACATCCAGTCGGTGAACCGCACCTTCAGGTCGGTGCCGCCGACGTTGAGGATCATGTCGTAAGTCCAGGTCAGGGCCTTTCCCTCGACCACCCCTTCGGCGGTTCCGAGCACGTCGTCGGCCCGGCCGCGGTAGAGGTTGTCGCCGACCTTCTCGATCCGCCAGATCCGCTGGTCGACCTCGCCGTCGGCGTAAACGAAGTCCTCCACCATGGTCAGCGTCCGGCCGTCCCATGTACCCTGGATGTCGACCTTGAACTCCCGGCGCAGGTTGCCGAAGCGATCCTCGAAGATGCCCCAGGCCTTTGTTTCGCCGGCGAAGTACTCCTCAAGCACCAGCATGGGAGTCGTGCCCCTGAAATCTTCGATCTTCATGGATTGGCACGCCCCCAGCAGCGGCACTAACAGCAATAAATACGCAATACGCCGGAACATGGATTAATCCTCCGTCAGTTTTTCACGCTCGATACGTCCGATCCGGCGCCGCAGATCGCTCTGGGCGGCCTCGTCCAGCGGGAAGCGCCACATCAGCGCGATCGCGCCAACTTTGAAAACCACGGGCGCACCGGCGTACAGCAGGGCGAGCGTCAGCAGTGCCGAGGGCGTGTTCGCGGTCGTCGTGGCGTCGAATCCCGCCACCTCCAGCAGCGGGAACGCGGTGCCGACCGCCAGCGCCAGCGCCAGCTTGGTCGCCATCCCCCAGAACGCAAAGTACAGGCCGGTCCGGCGTCCGCCCCCGCCAGCGGTGTCGACGTCGACGACGTCGGCCTGGATGGCGCTCGGCAGCACCAGGTCGGCGCCGAGACAGAGGCCCGACAGGATGCAGATCGCGAGGAACGGCCAGACGTCGCTGGCGCCCAGCAGCGGAACCCACGCGAACACCCCGCAGTTGATCGCCATGGCGACGCACCAGGCGCGGTGCTTGCCGAGCCGCCGGGTAAGCTTCAGCCACACCGGCACCCCCAGGATCCCGGAGAAGAAGTACGCAAACAGCAACGGTCCCTGCATGGCCGGCGCGGCGAGGACATGCGTCACGAACAGCAGGAACAGGGTTGCCGGCAGGCCGTTGGCGACGCCGTTGACCAGGTAGGCGAGGATCAGTCGCTTGAACGGCCGGTTGGCGGTGATCAGCGCGCCGGCCTGGCGCCACGGTATCGGCGCGCCGAGCGCGACGGCGCGGTCGGGCACCGTGGCGACCGCTACCAGCACCGCCACCGGCAGCGCGACAGCCAACGCCGGCGCCAGCAGCGAAAGCACCGCGCCTGGGCTGCCGTCGCCGCCGATCCCCAGCACCGCCGGCAGGCCGGCCGCCACCAGCGTCCCGAGCACCACTGCGATTTCCCGCGCCCCGCTGATGCGGGCGCGCTCGTTGTAATCGTCTGAGAGTTCCGCACCCCAGGCGCCGTGCGGGAGCGCCAGCATGGTCCAGCCGAGGTAGAGCGCCATGCTCCACAGCGCCAGGTAGCCGGCGCCGGCGCCGTCGGTCGGCCTGAACAGCATCCACACGGACAGCACCAGCAGCGGCAGCGACGCCACCATCCAGGGTCGACGGCGGCCGAACCGGCTGCGCGTGCGGTCCGAGAACGCGCCGACGACCGGGTCGGTGACCACGTCCCACAGCCGGGCCACCAGCAGCGCGGCGCCGACGGCCCCGAGCGGCAGCCCGAGTTCGGAGCTGTAGAAGGTCGGCAGGAACACGTAGAGCGGCACACCGAGCGCCGCCGCCGGCAGGCCGGGCAGGCCATACGCGATCAGCCGCGCCAGCGGCGTGCGCCGGTCGTCCATGCGCCGGGTGCTCCCGTCAGCCTCTTCAGGAACGCGTGTAGGCGATCTGGTGGACGTCGATGTGGCCGCCGCGGAAGCCGCCTTCGCAGTACGCCAGGTAGTACTCCCACATCCGCCGGAAGCGCTCGTCGAAGCCGAGCGGGCCGATCTCCGGCCAGCGGGCCAGGAACCGCGTGCGCCACTCCGCCAGAGTGCGCGCGTAGTCCAGCCCGAACGTCTCCTCGCGATCCACCGTGAGGCCGTGCGCGGTCGCGAGCTCGTGCAGGTGGCGGCGGGTCGGCAACATGCCGCCGGGGAAGATGTAGCGCTGGATGAAGTCCGGGCTCGATCGGTACTCCTCGAACCCTTCCTCGGCGATGGTGATGACCTGCAGCGCAGCCCGACCGCCGGCGACCAGCCGGTCGCGGAGCAGGCCATAGTACCGGTTCCAGTAGCGCTCACCGACCGCCTCGAACATCTCGATGGAGGCGATGCGGTCGAACGTTCCGCCGACGTCGCGGTAGTCGCGGATCTCGAACTGCACCCGATCGGCCACGCCGGCACGGTGGGCACGCTCGACCGCGTAGGCGTGCTGCTCCCGCGACAGCGTGACGCCGTGCACCCGCGCACCGTATTCGCGGGCCGCGAACACCGCGAACCCGCCCCAGCCACAGCCGATCTCCAGCACCCGGTCGCCCGGGGAGATCCGGAGCGAGTCCGCCAGCAGTCGGTATTTCGCGGTCTGCGCCGCCTCCAGGTCTTGCCCGTCGGCCTCGAAGCGGGCCGCCGAGTACGTCATCGAAGGGTCGAGCCAGAGTTCGTAGAACGCGTTCCCGAGGTCATAATGAAAGGCGATGTTGCGCCGGCTGCCGCGGCGGGTGTTGGCGTTGAGCTGGTGAACGATGCGGCGCAGCAGGACCCGCAGTCGGCCCGAAATCGAGTTGTGATCGAGGGCGCGCTTGTTGCGCACGAACAGTTCGGTCAGCGCCGCCGGATCCGGGCTGTCGACCGCGCCGTCCATGTAGGCCTCCGCGAACGCCAGGTCGCCGCCGAGCATGAATCGCCGCACGGCGCGCGGGTCGTTGAGCTGGACTGTCGCCTCGGGGCCTGGGGCGTGGCTGTCGAATCGCGCCGATCGGCCGTCCGGCAGGATGACTGTCAGCCGCCCCACGGCGATCCGAGCCAACAGCCGGAAGCCCGCCCGCGTCCAACGGTCCAGCCCGGTCATGTCCTGCGGGGCGAGCAGACGCTCCCCGGCGCGCCCGGCTGCGTAGCGGCCGTTCGCGGTCGTCGTCATCGGTGTCATGCCGCCCCCAGCCGCGTGCTCTTCGCCGTTGCATCCTGCCCGGTCGTCACCGCGTTCGTCGGCGGTTCCGGTCGGGTGTGGAAGGGAGCGCCCTTAAGCCACAGGCGCAGGGCCTCCCAGTGGATTCCGACGACGACCTTGGCGGTGCTGCCGGGGTGAGTGATCAGGCTGGCCAGCAGCCGGGCGTCGGTCAGCGCGTGGCGGGTTCCGGTCTGGGTGGCGATCAGCCGGTCGGCGCCATCCGGGCCGACCAGGCGGATCAGCACGCGCAACCGGTCGCCCGGCTCGTCGACCCGGAAGCGGTACCCGCCCTCGATCGGCAGGAACGGGGAGACGTGGAAGCGCTTGTCGACCATCTGGATCAACGGCGCGCCCGGTTGATGATCGTCAGCGGCCGGCACGACGTAGCCGTGCTGGTCACCGAAGGTGTTCTTGACCTCGTAGAGCAGCCCGGCTAGGCGCCCGTCGGCGCGGTACCCCCAATAGATCGTCAGAGGATCGAACACGTAGCCGAGCACCGTCGGAAAACAAAGCGCCAGGATCCGTCCGCCGTCGAGCGGCCGGCCGACCCTCGCGAACGCCGCCTCGACCCAAGGCCGCAACGGCGTGCCGTCGCGCGGGCCGTGATCCGCCGAGCGGAACCCGAAGAGGTTCGGACGGTCGACCGAGAATGTTGCGAGCCGCCGGTCGACGAGGTCAAGCTCGTCCAGGTCGAGCATCATGGACACCACCCGGTACCGGAACCGGTGGCGGTGAGCCCCGAAGCGGGTGTGCATCACGCTGCCGACGTACAACGCCGAGCGCAGCGGCGCGCTTTCGGATGTCCCCGTCACCGGATCAGTCCGCCGCATCCGCGAGAAGTCCGGCGGAAACCGCTACCGCCGACTGGCGGTCGGCGGCGGCGACGTCACACGGCCACGGGGTCTCCACTCCAAGCGCCAGAGCCACGGCGATCGCAGACCTCAGGCCATCCTCGTGGAATCCCCAGCCGCAGTAGCTTCCGCAGAACCAGAGGCGCCGTCGGCCCTGGATGGTCGGGAGGGTCTCCTGGGCGGCAATCGCCTCGGCATCGAAAACCGGATGGTCGTAGGCGAGACGCGCGAACACCGTCGTCGGGTCCGGATCTCGGATCGGGTTCATGCTGACGAACAACGGACGGGCGGGATCGAGATTCTGCAACCGATTCATCCAGTAGGTCAGCGCCACCCGCCGATCGCGCCGCTCGCCGTGCTCGGACCGGTAGTTCCAGGCGGCCCAAACCGAGCGGCGGCGCGGCATGAGGGCGGTGTCGCGATGCAGTATGGCGGTGTTCGACTGGTATCGGAAGCGCCCGAGGACGCCGGCCTCGGCAGCTGTCGGACCGGCGATCAGACGCAGGGCCTGGTCGCCGTGGGTGGCCAGCACCACGTGGTCGAAGGTCTCCACGCTTCCGTCGCGCGCGGTCACCTCGACCCCACCCACGATCGGCGTCACGCGGGTCACCGGCGCAGCGAGGCGTATCCGGCCGATCAGCGGACCGGCCAGCCGGGCAACGTACAGGTGCGATCCGCCGGTCACGGTGCGCCAGCGCGGCCGCTCTACCAGATTGAGGAGTTGGTGATTGTCGAAGAATCGCACGAAAGATCTCGCCGGAAACTCCAGCATGGTGGCCACCGGGCACGACCAGATCGCCGCCGCCATCGGCAGCAGGTGGTCGTCGACGAAGCCGGCACCGTAGCGTTCCCGTCGCAGCCATTCGCCGAGCGTCGGCCCAGGTCCCGGCTCGTTGAGCAGCTTCGACGCGCCGGAAAAGAAGCGCAAGATGTCCGCCACCATCCGCCAGTAGCGAGGCCTGACCAGGTTTCCCGGCTGGGCCAGCATGCCGCGCAGCGAGCCCTCATATTCCAGCCGGCCGTCGTCGACCGAAACACCGAAGCTCATGTCGCTCGGTTCGGTGGCCACGCCGAGGCGCTCGAACAGCGCGACCAGATTGGGGTAATTGCGCTCGTTGTAGACGATGAACCCGGTGTCGACAGCGACCGGCGTGCCGTCATAGTCGATGGTGACGGTGTTGGCATGGCCGCCGAGCCGGCTGTCGGCCTCGTACACGGTCACGTCATGCCGGGTCCGCAGCAGCCAAGCGGCGCCGAGTCCGGCGATGCCGGAACCGATCACGGCGATGCGCATGATGTTCCCCGTTTCCTGATTTCCGGGCTATCTACGCGCCGGGCCTGGTTTCGGATCAGGCCCGCATCGCCGCGCTCGTCAGGTCGCCAGCCGCTCGGCGGGGAAGACCAGGCGCACCGCTGTGCCCTCGCCGGGACGGCTGGAGATCTCAAGGACGCCACCGTGGCGCTCCACCAACCCCTTGGTTATGGCGAGCCCGAGACCGGTGCCGCTCCTGGCGCTCACCATCTTGTCGGCGCTGCTGTTGAACGGCACGGTGATGGTCGCCAGCCGCTCCGGCGCGATGCCGGTGCCGGTGTCGGTGACCACCAGGACCAGCTTCCCCTCGCCGACGGTTTCCGCGGCGATCTCGATGCGACCGCCCCTCGGCGTGTGGCGGATCGCGTTGGACAGCAGGTTCAGCAGCATCTGCCGGACGGCGCGAGGATCGGCGCGCAGGCGCTCGGCCCCAAGTTCCACCCGTGTCTGGCAGAGCAGGGCGCTGTTGTCGACGAGGGTGCGGACCGTCCGTCGGCACTGCTCGATCAAAGCGGAAAGCTCAAGCCACTCTTCCTTCAGGACGATCTTGTCGAGCTCGACGCGCGACAGGTCGAGGATGTCGTCGATGACGTCGAGCAGGTGATGGCCGCTGTCCCGGATGTCGCAGGCATACTCGGCGTACTTCGGATGACCGACCGGGCCGAACATGCCTTCGGCGATCATCTGCGACAGTCCGATGATGGCGTTCAAAGGGGTGCGCAACTCGTGGCTGACGTTGGCGAGGAACGTCGTCTTGCTGCGGTCGGCGGCCAGCGCGGCCTCGCTGGCCTCGACCAGCCGACGCTCGTGCTCGACCCGGTGGCTCACGTCGCGGACGAACCCGACGACTCTCAGGGCGCCGTCGATCGTGACGGGGCGGGCGGCGATCTCGACCGGAACCAGGCTGCCGTCCCGGCGCTGGATGGTGGCGTCCGGCACCAGCACGCGGCCCGCCTCGATGTGCTCGCGAAAGGTGCGCCGAAGATGCTCGCGGTCGGCCTCGGGATGGAGGTCGCTCTGATGCAGGCCGATCAGGTCGGACGGCTCGCAGCCGAACAGGCGGCCCGCCGAGTCGTTGACCTCTAGGATCAGCCCGCTCGCGGCGTCGGCAATCAGGACGGCGTCGCTGCAGGTCTCCAGGATGGCCCGGTGCTTCTGCTCCGATGCCCGCAGGCGCGCCTCGGCTTCTTTTCGGGCGGTAACGTCCCGGATGACGGCCATCAGCAGGACGGTCCCGCCGATCGTGCTCCGCGATATCGAGGCCTCGGCGTCGAAGACGGTTCCGTCCCGGCGCTGGCCGCGGATGGCGGAGCGCTCGCCCATCATCCGGCTGTCCACCCCGCCGTCCCGGAACCGCCCGACATGCTGTCGGTGGATGCCTCGGCTCTCCGACGGGATCAGGCTGTCGAGCGTAGTGCCCAGCGCTTCGTCGGCGCGGTACCCGAACATCCGCTCAGCGGCGCGATTCAGGAACACGATCGTCGCAGCCGCGTCGACGGCGACGACGCCCTCGTCCAGCGCGTTGAACAGGGCCAGATCAGCGCCCAACTGCAGGATCTTTCCAGTCGAGTTCGGAACGACGCACGCGGCTTCGGCTTCCCCGCCGGTGGAGTCCGCTGTGACGTCGGGCGGACCGATCACGCCGCGCGTACTCGGGCCGTGAACGGCCCGGTCTCCCTCTTGTCGACCACTTCGATTACGGCATCGTTAAGCGGGCCGGATACCAGAATCCGGCATCTACGGATTGTGAACCGGCCCATGGGCATCCCCTGACATCCTGCTCTGTCGTCCGACTTCCGAATCTTTTCGAGGATCGAGCCTGCGACTTAAGAAATGGTTATCGGTTCATGGATCTGCGTTGATCAGCCGTTAGCGTACACGGGCGAGGTGAGAAAATAAGATTGTAAAATTAAGTAAAAAACGCGCCCAACATATTTCTAGTAACATAATAAAACATTATAATTAGTCATAAACGTAAAATAAACAATTAATTGTAAATTGGTATAATTTGACGTTTATCGTCCTTTTTCATCATAAATACTGGTGGATATTATTGCTGAATAATCTCATCAATATAATACTAGACTCTAAATAAGGATATATTATGAACATAAAACATCAGAGATCGCTTAGTTTATGATTTTGTTAAATTGTATTGGATCATGGAGCGGCGCGCGAGACATCATCGGTTCGGCTCGGCATCTGGATCGCGGAACCGGTTTCGATAAGCTTGAGGGTGCCCGGTCAGGGCGATTTGAAGCTGATGGTCCAGAGCACCGTCGACTTCCTGCCGGCCCAGTGTGACCCTCGGTTGCGCGCGGTGGCGGACTACTGGAGCAGGCTGCCGCCGACGGCGCCGGGCGTGCCCTCGCGCCGCGACTTTGATCCGCTCGACCTGCCGCCCCGCCTGTTGCGCCACATCTGGATGGTTGACGTCGAAGTCGATCCACCGCGCTTCCGGTTCCGGCTTTGTGGTTCACACTTGGTCGAGGCTCTCGGTTTCGACCCGACCGGTCGGGACTACACCGATGTTTTTCCAGATTTTGCCAAATCGGACACCTTCGCCGCCCTGTCCAGGGTCCGCGACCTGGGAGAGCCGTCCTGGCGGGCCGGCGATCCGAAACTGGTGTCCCCGGCCCACGAGATCCGCTTGCTGGAGCGGGTCTTCCTGCCGCTCACCCGCGATGGACAGCGCGTCGACATCGTGCTGGCGGCGTCGATCTACAAAACGTTGGACGGCAACGATATTTAGGAATGCAGGGCAAGCATCGGAGCGTTTGCCGTCGGCCGTCGCCTCATTCGACAGCATAACGCTCAAGCGTCGAACCCGCATCGTCTTTCGCGAGCAGGAAATCTCCAGCGTTGCGCAAGTCGGCTGCGAAACATCGTTAACAACACGTTAACGTAGGCCATAAATAATGATGCGTATAGTGTAATTCCAAAAATGCCAGTCGAGTGTTGGTTAACAGTTATAATATTAAAATCACAATGTCAGTTTTTTATCAACAAGACATTGAGTAGCGATAATATATACGTGTAAATCAATTCACCATTACAGCGTGGTAAGGTTCCATATGATTTATTTTCTAACATATTAACTCTAACTACTACAGTGAATGACGTAAAACTCGATATTACGATTTATGTATAGTTAATTTTAATGTAACAAAATCTGATCCGATCGTTGAAGTTATATCCACATCTAGATTCCATGATCCAAATCAAAATATTGACGTTTTGAGGTGTGTACATTCTTATCCGACACTCCTGAGTCAATCCGGCTCAGAGGTTTGTCGAAACATTATTGAGGACTCCGATGAGATGGCCCGTCTCGGACTTCTCCATGGTGCGTCGGCTCATGACGAGGGGCCGGCGACGTGATCGATCTGAACAAGCAGTGGGTGTTGGCCCACGGCTGAAAGCCTTCATTCTACGAACGGGGTCGCGGGTCGTTGAACTGGATCCACCCGCACCAGCGATCCCTGCTTGCCTTCGAATGACTTCGGCAGTCGGGATCTGAGACCATGAGGGCTTCGTCGGATACCCTCGACAGAGCCGGCGCCGGGCTCGATACCCTGCTCGCCGACCTGCTCGCCGAAATCCCCGCCCGCGAGGCCGTGCTGTATACCCCTGACGTACCGCTCGGCTCGCCGGCCGGGATCTGGCGCACCGTCGGGGTTCCGGACGAGTCGCTTCGCGACTACATGACGCATTTCAAGGGTCTGGATCCTTGGGCGCAGGCGGCAACGACCCCGGTGGCGCCGTCCACCGGAGCCGTGCTCGACACCGACGACAGCGGTGGCCGGGGTCGTTCGGACGGGATTCGGCGTCGGATAAGTGGATCGCCTGCCGGTTCCGTTGTGCAGTGCCGTTTGCGGTCCTCGCGCAGGGAGGGCGTAGCCCGACCGGAGCGA
>Ga0208414_1000621_pt1 | contig 32544 bp, 60 predicted proteins | sample AntAceMetag02UKE_FD_184770 | JGI IMG/M metagenome (GOLD analysis project Ga0208414, IMG submission 184770) | Saline lake microbial communities from Ace Lake, Antarctica - Antarctic Ace Lake Metagenome 02UKE (SPAdes) (version 2) | ecosystem: Environmental > Aquatic > Non-marine Saline and... | reverse complement strand
ACTATATTTGACGAGATAGATTCAGCGAATTCAGTAGGTTCATTTACAGAAGAAGCTATAGTTGATACAGAGGTAGAACAGGAAGTAATTTAATGAAAATTTTAGGGGTAACCATGAATCCATATAGAATGATTATATGTTTACTGTTAATGTTTATGTTTTTCATTTACTCAACTAAATCTAACTCAGAACTAAAAGAAGTATATACAGCCTTACCTCATTATCAAAGCACACAAATTGAAGAAGTTATATATGTATCTACTTACTGGTATGACTTAAATGCTTTAAAAAACTTAATTACAATATTTAATATTACACCATCAATAGCACCTCAAATATTTGAATCTTATTTAGCAGACGGAACAGCAGTAAGAGTACCTGCTGGATTTGTTAACATTAAGTTTATAGAAGAATTTGAAAACTTTAATTTATACCAACTGATAAGGTAGTATCATGGCTGATATTATAGAGAAAGCCACACAATATAGAATCAAAGGCATAGAAAAGGCTGAGATAAAATACTACAAATCACTTACAAGATCATTAGATAAGATAGAAGATCAAATTGTATCTTTAGCTAACGTATCATTACCAACTACTTCTGGAAAGCTAATAGACTTACAATCAGCTATAGCAATAAGACCTAAGATTAAATCTATATTAGAAAAGGAATATTTAGGTTGGGCAGATACAGTAACTAGAAAAGGATTTAATCAACAAGCTAAAAGAGTAGAGAAAGCATTTAAGACAATAGGAATTATACCAGTAGAATTTCAAGAATTAACTAAAGGAGATTTAGCATTAGTTAAGAATCTTAAACAGCAATACTTCACACAGTTTAAAGATGTATCTAATGAGTTCACAACAATATTATCAGACAAAATATATCAAAATACATTAATCGGAACTGATATAACTATATTAAACAAAGAACTAAGAACATCTATCAATGGTATATACTCTGTATCTAATGATGATGCTGTAAATAGATTAGTTAGTTATGTTAAAAATAATAAAGATAATCCACTACTAGCAACTAAGGTTGATTCCGCTATTAAGATATTACAAAGTAAATATGCCAGTACAAGAGTAGGTGTTAATATGAAAAGATATGCTGGACAAATACTTAATGATGGATTAAGAGATTTTGACGCAACACTAAACTTTAATAAAGCTAATGACGCTGGTTTAACTTATGTTAAATACTATGGAGATGTAATACCTACCACTAGATCGCATTGTAGAAATATGATTAATGGAGTCTATGATAGATCAGGAAAAGGAATATATACTATAGCTGATATTAATAGAATATGGAATAGTAATTCATGGAGTGGTAAAAATGGTTCAAATCCATTAGTAGTAAGAGGTGGATATAATTGTAGGCATCAATTCTCTTATGTTAATCCTGATTGGTATAATGAAGAAGGTCTTTTAGATGAATAAATACTTTATATATTTAACCTTACCTTTTATATCACCTTTAATTGTTATAATGGCATTAATGGATATGCCACATAAGAAGCAAACATTTAAAGTCTGCTTCTTAGAGTTAATTAAATTCTGATTAATTATTACGCTATCTCCTTTATTTTTTCTGAATATACCATACTTAAACCTTGATATACTGTCCAGAATTGAGAATCTAAATCACATAAGAAAGTATTCTTATGAAGTAAATCTTTAGCTTCTTGATATTTATTTTGTGTTGCAAGTTCTCTTGCATTCTTAAGTACAGTCTTTGCTTCGTTAGTCATTTTGTTTTCTCCTTTAATTGTTGTTTTCATATAAACATAATACGCTTTTAGGTTTAGTTGTCAAATCTTATTTAAATTATATTTATAGGTGTTGTAATAATACCACAAATAATATATACCCATTTTAAGTGATTGGGGCTTTCCCAATATAACTACAGTTGTAGTGGTTTAAACAAACATAACAAAGGATATAAAATGTCAGAAGATACAATCAAAAAAGAAATAACTCCAGAAGAAACAAAAGGTGAACAAGTAGAGTCTAAAGCAGAAACAAAAGTAGAACAAAAGATGTTTAATCAAGAACAGCTAGATAATATTGTTCAACAAAGATTAATGGCAGAAAAGAAAAAACATGAAAGAGTAATAGAAGAAGATAATAAAGCTAAATCAGAAGCCTTAAAATCTCAAGAACTAACAGACGCTAAGACTAAAGCAGATTTAGAGAAGATCATGCAAGAAAGAATTTTAGAGAAAGATGGTGAGATTACTAAGTATAAATCACAAATTAAGAAAGAAAAGATAGATAACGCTATACTATCTGTAGCTTCTAATAATCAAGCAATATCTCCAGAGCAAGTTGTAGCACTACTTAAAGGTAACGTTAAACTAAATGATGATGGTCGTATAGAAGTTCTTGATAAAAATGGCAATGTAAGATATAACTCAAAAGGTGAACTGTTAAGCATTGAAGAAAATGTTAAAGAGTTCTTAGATACAAACCAACACTTCCGTATGTCAACACAAACGGGTTCAGGAAGTAAGGCGGCTATCGGTGGGTCAACTCCAAAACCCTTTAATTTGGCGGATATCGATTTGAAAACTAAAGAAGGCAAACTCGCTTATTCTAATTACAGAAAAGCAAGGGACTCTAAAGCGACTCAAATTGGTTAATTTTAAAACTTAAACTAACAATTATAATAAATAGGACATAATAAAATGGCAAACGAAACAACAAGTAGCACAGTATCGGAACTATATACTGAAATTGTAGCAGAAGCACAATTTGTAGCTGGTGAAAAATCAATCATGAGAAACTTAGTTAAAAACTATATTATCTCTGGTGGTGGAAAATCAGTTGAAGTTCCAATTTACCCAGTAGTATCAGCAGCAGCAGTAGATGAAGCAACTGATCTGTCTAATACTGCAATCAACCCAACTTCTGTTACTATAACAGCAAGTGAAGTTGGTGTAATGACAACTCTAACAGACCTAGCTAAAAACTCAGCACCTAGAAACGTTGCAGCGGATATTGGAAAAATATTTGGTAATGCAATCGCTCTTAAACAAGACGCTGATCTAACAGCTTTGTTTGATGGTTTCGCAACTTCTATAGGTGGGGCATCAACTGCTCTAACTCCAGCGTTGCTTTTCCAATCAGCAGCAACTCTTAAAACTTTAGGTTTAGACCTATCGGAATGTGCAGTTGTTATTCACCCTAATATCGCATATGACCTTAAATCTGGCTTAACTAATACTTTCGCTGGTTTATCTTCTGACGTTTCTAACGAAGCTATGAAAACTGGTTATGTTGGTAAAATAGCTGGTGTTGATGTTTATGAATCTGCTAATATGGCAATCAAAGCGTCTGCAACTGGTGACTTTACTGGTGCAATGTTCCACAAAGATGCTTTAGGTTTAGCAATTATGGAAGATATCAAAATCGAAGGTCAAAGAGATGCGTCTCTTAGAGCGGACGAAATTGTTGCAACAGCAGTATATGGTGTTGGTGAATTACATGACACTTACGGTGTTGAATTATATAATGATTCTTCAATCGTAGCATAATAATACTTAAATCTAGGGGGTAGCAATACCCCCTTTATTAAACTAATTTAAAAGGATTTAAAATGATAGATAACAATATTACAACAAGTGGCAACTTAAAAGGAATTAAAACTAAAGCTGGTGAAATGGTAAAGCTACAAAGAAAAGATAAAATTATTATTAGATCAAAATTAGACTATCTATCAAACAAATCTTCATGGGATTTAAAAGGTTTTAAAATAGCCGAAGATAAAGTTAAGGAAGTTAAGGAAGTAAAAAAACCCAAAGAAGATAAAAAAGAAGATAAAAAAGAAGTTAAAAAGGAGATTGAATAATGGCTAATTATACTGGATTAAATGTTATTGTAGAAGCAGACGTAACTAAGTATCAACCAGATGCATTTGGTTTTGGTATAGCTGCGATAGATACAACGGCAGTTAATTACTTTGCACAAACAAATAATGATATATTAAGAAGATTAAGAATTGAATGGTTTTCAGTTAAAGATAGTGATGTTGAAATGGAAGATACCAGAGTTAACTTAGATCAATTTGAACGTTGCGGTGTTTATTTATTCTTAGGAAGATTCATGTTACCAGCATTAACTAAATTTAGATCAGAAGCAGATAAAGATAGATTCGAAAGAATGGCAGAATATTACATGACAGAATTTAATAAAGAATTTCAATCTATATTAGAAGATGGCGTTGAATATGATGGTGATGATGATGGTGTCATAGGTGATTCTGAAAAGGTTACTTTACATGGATATAACAGATTGATTAGATAATGGTTGCCTCAGTTACTTTTAAATCTAACTCTAAAGAAGTAATTACTGGCATTAAAAATTATCAAAAGAAACTTACAAGAAATATTACCAAAGGTTTAAAACAAGCTGGTTTTCAACTATTAGATATCATAAGAACTAAAACTAAAAGGGGTGTTGATTATAATGATAAATCATTTTACCCATACTCTAAAGGTTACTTAGATCACTTAGCTAAAAAAGGATATCCAACTAAAGTAGATTTATTTTACTCAGGAAGAATGTTAGGTAGTTTAAATCCTAATACATCTATTAAACATATTGGAAAATATACTGTATCAATAGGATTCACTAATTCCGAAATGAGAAAGAGAGCAGTATTTGTTCAAGTGTTAGCTAAAAATAAAAGAGAATTTTTTGGGTTTAACAATCAAACAGAACGTGTTATAGGTAATTCATTCAAAAAGTTTATAAATAAACAAATGAGAAGATTATAATGTCTATACGAGAAAACATAGCATCAAATTTAGTAACTGTTATTACAGCAATAAGTTCCCCTATAACTGTTAAGAAAATTAGCAGACAACCATTTATATTAGATGAATTATCACAACAACAATATCCAGCAGTAATAGTTCAAACCTCAGAAGAACAAAGAGAAGATGGAGAACTAGGAAGTGGTGCAAGAACTAGATTTGGACATATAGACTTTGTTATAATGGGATTTGTTAAAGGTGTAGATTCTAATTTAGATACTGCAAGAAATGAATTAATAACAGCTATAGAAACTGCTGTTGAACTAGATATTACTAGAGGTGGTAATGCGTTAGATAGTGGAATAGTAGAAGTAGAAACAGACGAAGGTACTTTATTCCCTTATGGTGGTATAAAGATGACTATTAGATGTATGTATGAGTATCAAGCTGGAACTCCATAAACTAATTGATTAAAATAACAAAATAAGATAAAAGGATATCATTATGGCTAAAGACATTAAATTATACAAAGACAAGGAAGAAATTACAATCAACGAGAATAATGTTGATTATTACAAATCTTTAGGTTACACAACCGAAAAGAAAAAAGAAAAACAAGACTCATATAAATCAACAACATATAAGGATAAAATATAATGGCAACTCATCACGGAAAAGAAGGATTAATTAAAGTAGGTGCAGATACTATCGGAGAAGTAACTGGATTCACAATAGAAACAACAGCAGATGTAGTAGAGGACACTTCATTAACAGATGCAACAAAATCATTTTTAACTGGAAGAACATCTTTTTCTGGTTCAATTGAAATGCACTATGACGAAGGAGACACAGTTCAACAAACTCTATTGGCTGGTACTGCAATCACTTTTGTATTCCAACCCGAAGGGGCAACTACTGGTGATGAAACACTTACTGGTGCTTGTTTGGTAACTGGTATGTCTATCTCTAACGCTATGGACGGTGTTGTATCAAGAACTGTTACAGTTCAAGGTACTGGTGCATTAACTATTGGTACTGCTTCATAGTAGTATATGTCAATAATTGATAGAGCAACAACTCACTTTGGAAACTTAAAGACTTTAGAAATTCATGTTGAAGAATGGAAAGATGACAACGATAAGCCATCTATTTTTTACTCAGAACCATTAACACTTGAACAAAAAAATATTATCTTTAAGAAATCTAATAATTTTCAAGACCTAACAGTTTTAGTTGATTTACTGATTATGAAATTGAAAGTTAAAGATGACAAAGGTGAACTTGTTAAAGCATTCCAACCAGAAGATAAATTTGCACTTAGGCAGAAAGCAGACTCTAATATTATTTCAAATATAGCGAATAAAATATTAGCTGAAACTTCTTTAGAGGATATTGAAAAAAAGTAAGTAGTGACCCAGAGATGGCGTCACTTTTTGCTGTTTGCGATAGATTCAAATTTACAATCCAACAATGTTTAGATATGCCATTAGAGCATTATAATACCTTACTGTATTTCTTGATTAAAGAGGGAAAACAGTATAAAAAGGACTCTGATTTAAATAACGCAAAACACGGTAGATAATGGCTTCTCAAAATTTAAAGATTAACATAACAGCAAAAGATCGTTCCAAACAAGCCTTATCAGGTGTTCAGGGAAGTTTAGGTAGATTAAAAAAATCTATCTTCTCAGTTCAATCAGCTTTTATAGGTTTGGGTGCTGGATTAGCTATTAGATCATTAATAAATACTGGTAAGCAGATTGAAGGATTACAAGTTAGATTAAAATTTTTATTCGGAAGTGCTAAAGAGGGTTCTAAAGCATTTGATGAAATGGCAAAGTTTGCTTCTAAAGTTCCATTTTCACTAGAGGAAATTCAAAAAGGTGCTGGTGTATTAGCTGTAGTATCTAAGGACGCAAAAGAAATGGCTAACTTAATGGAGATTACTGGTAACGTTGCTGCTGTAACAGGATTAGATTTTAAAACTACTTCTGAACAAATACAAAGATCAATGTCTGCTGGTATTAGTGCTGCTGATCTATTTAGAGATAAAGGTGTTAAATCAATGTTAGGATTTTCTGCTGGTGCAACAGTTACAATAGAAGAAACAGCAGAAGCACTTCAAAAAACATTTGGTAAGGGTGGAAAATTTGGTGGTGCAACTGACGCACTAGCAGAAACATTAGAAGGTTCTCTATCAATGATAGGGGATAAATTTTTTAATTTTAAAAGAGTACTTTTAGATGCTGGTTTCTTTGATTCACTAAAAGTTGAAATAAAATCATTTAATAATTATCTTGAGCAAAATGCAGAAAAAATAGAAGTTATGGCAAAAGCATTAGGTAGAAGTTTGGCAGATGGATTAAGAAAATCCATTGAAATGGGCAAAAATATGATACCTACATTAAAAAAAATTCAAGCAGTAATGGGTTCAATGGTAGATGGTTTCATGGCTATGCCAGTAGTCATAAGAGAAACTGGTGTAGTTGGTGCTGTTATTTTTGGTAAAAAGGGTTTCTTAGCACTTGCTGGTGTATCTTTACTTATTGATAAAATTTTAGATGTAATAGACGCTACAAAGCAAAGTTTCGGAATATTTGATGATAGGAAAATTAAATCAACCTCTGCACAGATAGACACTATACAGCGTAAAATGGAAGCAATACAAACAAGAATATCTGAGGCTAATATGGGTTTCTTCACAAGTGAAATTTTAAGTAAAAAGCAAATTAAAAATCTGGAAAAACAATATATTATATTAGAAAAGCAAAGAGACTCAACTTATGTAACTTTGAGACATTTAGAAAATCAAGTCAAATGGAAAAACAGTTCAGCAGATGCTAACCGAGAAAATTATAGATTATTAGTACAACAAAAACAAGTTTATCAAGAAATAGGTGTAGTAATAGATGATTATGTAAGTGAGTTAGAATATAAAGTACCTTCGGCTTTAGAGAAATTTAGAATAAAAATGAAAGAAATTAATAATGATTCACTTCAAGTAATGAAAGAGAAGTTTGCAGATATTCGAAACACAATAGCAGAAGGTGTTAATAATGCTATAACAGATATGTCACAAGCACTATCAAGGTCAATATCTCGAGGTGAAGACTTTGGCGACACTATGAAAAATATAGCTAGAACTATGAATGAAAAAATAATGTCTTTCTTCATTGAAATGATAGCTAGACAAATATGGTCAATAACTTTAGAGAAATTAAAAAACTTTGAATTAATGAAACAACTAGGTATTGAGAGAATGATATCTCATGAGAAAAAAGTTCAAGCTAGTGCATCAGGTTCAAGTTCTGCTAGTGGTATGTTTTCTTCTATCTTGGGTGCATTTGGTGGAAGTTTAAGTACAAGTGGTGGTTCAATGACTAAAGCAACTGGTGGTGCGGTATCTAAAGGTACTCCGTATATGGTAGGAGAAAATGGTGCTGAAATGTTTGTACCTAACCAATCAGGACAAATTACTCAATCAGCTAGAGGTGGTTCTGGTGGTGGAACTAATATTACATTTAATGTTAATGTTAATGACGCAAGTGATTTTGAACAAATGCTAGAAAGAAGTAGAGGAAAAATAACTACACTAATTAATGATGCAGTTAATGAAAGAGGACAAGGTAATTTAGTATAATGTCAGGAACTTTTCCAATATCTTCTGCAAAGTTTAAATCTTTAGGAATACGATCTAGTCAAGATACAATCATATCTAAAACGGTATCAGGTAAAGTATTAAAAAGACAAATAGATAATCAAAGATGGTTATTTAGTATTGAAATTATAACTGGTAAAAGATCAGATGTTTATGGAGAACTAATGGGCTTTATGATGAAACAAAGATCAGGCTTAGAGAACTTTCAAATAATACCACCTGAAATAAAAAATGCTAGAGGAACTGCTGCTGGAGTGCCTACTGGTTCTGGAAGTTCTGGCGGAACTACAATTACTTTAGCTGGAAGTGGAACTGGTTCATTATTATCAGGAGATTTTATTAAGTTTGCAAGTCATGATAAAGTATATATGGTTGTAGCAGATACAGCAGATATTTCAGCAACTAATACTTTAACTATTGAACCACCTTTAACAGTAGCGGTAACTACTTCAACTATTACTTATGATAGCGTTCCATTTACAGTATATCAGGTTAATGACACTCAAGACTATGGAGTAGTAGGTGTTGACAAAGATGGAAACTTACAATACAAGTTTCAGATGGACTTAGAAGAAGCACTTTAACAATTAACAGAAAGAGATAAATGCAAGAATATTTAGTTAAATTTTGGTATAATTTTGATGAAGTTTATACTCATAAGTTATGGGGTATATTAAAAGATGATGAACTCTTTATACTTAGAGATCAGAATATTGGTGGCATAAGTGTACTTGATGTGATAAAAGGTTACGAGAACATAACAAGAACAACCTTTGAACTATATGAGCAGAACCCTAACAACAGCAATCAAGAATCAGTTAGCAACAAATGATATTAGACCAGTTCATCTAATAAGCATTGATTTTGATACACCAGTTAATATAACAGATTGTTCATATCCATTAACCTCATCAGTATCAGGTTCTTCACTTGTATATTCTAACAGTTCATTCTTATTAAGTTTTTCAGCATTTACAGAACAATCAGATATAACTAAAGCAAGTTTAAAACTAGAATTATCAGGTGCTAATCTAACTTATATATCAACAGTATTAAATGAGAATATAACAAATACTGCAGTTACTATTTATAGAGGTTTATTAACAAGTTCTAACACTATTACAGAAGACCCATTTCTTTTATATAAAGGTAATATAGAAAGTTATAAGATTGAAGAAACTACAAAAAAAAGTAAAGTAATATTATCAGTTGCTTCTCATTGGGCAGACTTTGATAAAAAGAATGGTAGAAAAACAAACAATCCTTCTCAACAAAGATTCTTTAGTACAGATACTGGTATGGAATTTTCTTCTGAAGTAGTTAATCAAATTAAATGGGGTAGAGAATAGATGCACAATATAGTTAAGTTATTTAAATCATTTAATAAATATAAGAATAAAACAGATGAGGAGATACATAATCATATATCACCATCAATAGAAAGCAATCAGTTTAAAATATTTTATAATGAAGATGGAGTTTATGGTTTTGTTAATTGGGCATTTTTAAATAAAGAGGTAGAAGATAGTTATAAGTTAACAAGTAAAATTAATATGTATAATTGGAATTGTGGAGATAAACTTTGGTTAGTTGATATTGTTATTTTAAAAAATCCTAAAACAGTTATGTCTTGGGTTTATAATTATTTTAAAGCATACTTAAATGTTAATGAATCAATCAACTGGTTAAGACTAGATAAGGAAGATAATATTTACAGAGTAGCAAGTAAATTTAAAAGGGAGTTCCATAATGGGAAGTAGTATAGGTAGCATTATACAAGTTGCAGCTATGGCAACTGGTAACCCTTGGATTTATTTAGCGGCAACATTATTTGTTGCTTGGGCTTTAAAACCAGATGTTCCTGAGATTGAAGATTTTGGTACTAATCAATTTGATGATTTTGAAAAAGGTTTATTAATTAATAAAACATCTAATGATGCTAATATTCCAGTAGTATATGGAGAAAGATTAGTTGGTGGTACAAGAGTATTTTTAGAATCATCAGGAACTGATAATACCTATATGTATATGGCTATAGCAATGGCAGAAGGTGAAATTAATTCAATTGAACAAATATTAATTAATGATAAGGTTGTTACATGGTCAGGTGCGTTAGCAGATAATACACAAGTAACAGTTAATACTGGAGACGATAATTATTATAAAGATTCTACAAGTTTAATTACAGTAGAACCTCATTTGGGTACAGATGGACAATCGGCTTCTTCTTTATTATCAACATTAGATAACTGGACATCAAATCATAAATTATCTGGCATAGCGTATTTAGCTTTAAAATTTAAATGGAATAAAGACGTGTGGGGAAATATTCCTAAAGTACAAGCTAAAATAAAAGGTAAAAAAGTAGTATCTTATAATTCTTCTTTAGTTGCACAAACAGCTTCACACTCAACTAATCCAGCGTGGAATATGTTGGACTACTTAACTAACGCAAGATACGGAAAAGGTTTAACTACTTCTGAAATTGATTTACAATCTTTTTATGATGCTTCTTTATTATGCGAAACACAAGTAACACCTTATTCTGGTGGAGATGATATAAATGTATTTGATTGCAATGTAGCTATTGATACATCAAGAAGTATTATTAATAATGTTAGAGAACTTGTTAAAGGTTGTAGGGGATTCCTTCCTTATACTGCTGGTAAATATAGTTTAATTATCGAAGGAACTGGAACTGCAACAGTTGAAGTAAATGAAGATGATATTATAGGTGGATATCATTTATCAGTACCTGAAAAAAACGCAAAGTATAATAGAGTTATAGCTTCATATATTGACCCTGATAGAAATTGGCAAGTTAATGAAGTACAATTCCCCCCAATAGATGATAGTGAATTAGATAGTGGAGATCAACACTCTACTATGAAAACAAGTGATGGTGGTTTTTTATTAGAGGGAAGATTTACTTTTCAAACATTAACAAATAAATATCAAGCCGAAGAAATGGCAGAAGTAATATTAAGAAGATCAAGAGAGGCATTAACCTTAGGTATCAATGTAACATTTAAAGGATATGAATTATCTATTGGTGATGTAGTAAATGTAACATATTCTTCTTTAGGATTTTCAACAAAACCATTTAGAGTAATGGGTTTAACATTTAATTCAGATTATACAGTAGGATTAACATTAGTAGAACATCAAGATAGTCACTATACGTGGGCATCAAAAGTTGTTGCTGATACAGTACCAGTTACAACGCTACCAAATCCTAATAGTGTACTTGCACCAGCATCTGTAACATTATCAGATCAATTAATTGCTTATAATGATGGTACGGTCATAGTCGCAATGGACGTGTTAATAGGTGCTTCAACAGATCAATTCGTAGATTATTATCAAGTTGAATATAAACTAAATACAGATTCAGATTATCAAGTTCACTCTACTGGTACTGGATTAAATAGAAGGGTGTTAAATGTTATAGATCAAGAAATTTATGATGTAAAAGTTAAGGCAGTAAATGGTTTGGGTGTATCGTCTAGTTATACTTCTGCGTCAAGAACTATTATTGGTGGTATTGCACCACCCTCAAATGTATCAGAATTTGTATGTAATATAGTTGGACAAGAAGCACACTTATCATGGGACGCTGTAGCTGATTTAGATTTAGCATATTATGAAATAAGATTTACAACAGACTTATCTAATCCAGAATGGATTAACTCAGTAGCATTAGTTAAAAAAGTATCAAGACCAGCGACTAGTATAACCGTACCAGCTAGGGTCGGTAGTTACTTGATAAAAGCTGTAGATAAACTAGGAAACTTTAGTATATCTGCTTCAACTATAACTACAAACATTTTATCTATTGGTAATTATAACTCAATAACAACTGTAACGGAATCACCTACATTTAGTGGAACTAAAACAAACACAATAGTAATAGATGGAATATTAAAACTAACTGATACAGAAATATTTGATTCAGCTTTAGGAAACTTTGATAATGAAACAACAAACTTATTTGATAGTGGTGTTATCTTATCTGATCTTAATTTAACTGGAAGTTACGCCTTTACCGATACAATTGATATTGGTGTAAAAGTTACAGCTAGAATTACAGCAAGTATAACTCAATCAGTTGAAGATTTAGCTAATTTATTTGATTCTGAAACTGGATTATTTGATGATGCTTCTTCTGGATTTGATGGTGACGCAGCTTCTCAGGCTAGTTCTAATTTAGAGATTTCAATAAGTGATGACAACATAACATTCTCTAATTTTAACAGCTTTGTAATAGCAGATTATTCAGCTAGGTATTTTAAATTTAGATTGAAATTAACAAGTGGTGGTGCTGCTAATCCTTTAATATCAGCTTTAGCAGTTTCAATAGATATGGAAGATAGAATACAATCATCAAACGATATAACCTCTGGTGCTGGTGTTTATTCAATAGTATTTGGAGTTCCGTATTATGCTACTAATTATGCAGTGGGTATTACAGCACAAGGAATGGCAACTGGAGATTACTTTTTAGTGACAAATAAATCATCTACTGGCTTTGATGTTGCTTTTAAAAATGCTGGTGGTACTGGTATTTCAAAAAGTTTTGATTACCTTGCAAAAGGTTATTAATTAATATATAAGGAATAAATATATGGCTACACATGATTACAATATAGAAAATCAAGGTTTCCCAGCATTTAGAACAGATTTAAACAATGTTTTAACTGCTATTAATACTTCAAACTCAGGAACTTCAAGACCAACTTCTGCTGTCGCTGGAACAATATGGTTAGATAATTCTGGTGATGCAACTGCACATCTTTTAAAATTTTTTGACGGAACAGATGATATTCTTTTAGGAACTATTAACACAACAGCAAATACAATAGATTGGGCAGATAGTGCGTCAGAAGTTTCACTTACTGGAACTGAAACACTTACAAACAAAACTTTAACTTCACCAAAAATAAATGAAGATGTGGAAGTTACTTCAACTGCAACAGAATTAAATTTATTAGATGGAGTTACATCAACTACTGCTGAATTAAATATTCTTGATGGTGTTACATCAACAGCAGCAGAGTTAAACATTTTAGACGGAGTAACTTCTACAGCTGATGAACTAAACATTTTAGATGGTGTAACCTCTACTGCTACTGAACTTAATTATTCTGATCTTACAACATTAGGTACTACTGCTGCTTCAAAAATATTTACAGCAGATGCTAATAACTTAACAACAGTTTCAGGTGCTGTAGCAAATGTAGAAGATACATTAACTGATGAAGCTACTATTACTTGGAATGTAATTGATTCTCCAGTTGCTAAAGTAACTTTAGCTGGTAATAGAACCTTATCTGCACCTAGTGGAACTACACCAATTGCTGGACAGTTTGTTTCTTTACTTGCTATTCAAGATGGTACTGGTGGAAGAACTATAACTTGGAACGCAGCATACGAATTTGCAGCAGACACAGCACCGACATTAACAGCAACAGCTAGTCTTGGCGACTTATTTACCTTTAGATACAATGGTGCGAAGTGGTTAGAGGTTGGTAGAAATTTAGCATTAACTTTAGCATAGGAATATAAAATGTACGCATTAGTAATAGACGACACAATCACAAAATACTTTAGCTATCCAAAAGGATTTACTTTAGGAGATAACCAATATTCAGCAGATATATTTATGAAATGGTCTGTTGAAGAAAAAGAAGCTATTGGAATTTATGAAGTAGTTTTTGATGACAGCAATAAAAAAGATGAGAAATGGTATATCAATACTAATCAATCTTTTAATTTTGCTGATGATACTGTAACTGCAAGTTATGGAACTGCTACACCAAAGGCTCATGCTGATACTACATGGTCGCAAGATGATGAAGATGCTGGGGATTTACCAGATGACAAATCTGTTAATGATATTAAAACTAGAGGATTAAAATATAATTTAATTCAAACTATTAAACAACAAGCTGCTGGATTATTAACACCTACTGATTGGTATGTAGTTAAAGCAAATGAAATAGCTGATTATTCTGTACCAGATGATATTACAACTTTTAGAGCATTAGTTAGAACTAAATCAAATGACATGGAAACTCAAATTACAAATGCTTCAAACACTCCAGCATTGGAAACTTTATATACTTACACTACAACAGATGGTGTTCAATCCAGACCATTAGCTGAACTTCCAACATTGGAGATTTAATGCTATCGTTAGATTTCATAACAAACATTCTATCTAACAATAGAACAACAAAAGGAATTTTGTTATGCCTTTAATTATTCCAGCTAACTCTGCATCAGCAAGTGGTTATGCAATAGATAATTCATGTAGGTTTAATGATGGTAGTTCTGATTATTTAAATAAAAGTAATGGTACACCTACTAATGCTGATAGATGTACTATTTCTTGTTGGGTTAAAAGAGGTAATTTAGTAGAAGGAATGATTCTTGGCAATTATTCAAGTGCAAGTTTTAGAGCAAGATTTGGTTTTGATTCAAATCATAAATTAGAATATAATCAAGTAAATGATGGTAGTGTAACTTGTGCTGTAACAACAAATATGGTGTTCAGAGATACCAGTGCTTGGTATCATATTGTTTGTGCTGTTGATACAACAGATGGTACAGCATCAAATAGAATTAAAATCTATGTTAATGGAACACAAGTTGATGTAACATTTGCTACAAATATAGATCAAAATTTAGATTTTAAATTAAATCAAGCATCAGTACCTTTAGTTGTTGGTCAAGATGGTAATAACGCAAAATATTTTGATGGCTATCAATCAGAAACAGTTTTTATAGATGGTACACAAAACGCAGTAACAGACTTTGGAGAATTTGACGAAGATTCTGGAATATGGAAACCAATAGATGGTTTAGCAGATTTAACCTTTGGTACTAATGGATTCTATTTAGACTTTGAAGATAGTGCAGCTTTAGGTGATGATGTATCTGGAAATGGTAATGACTTTACAGTTAATAATCTTACAGCAATAGACCAGACTACCGATACACCTACTAATAATTATGCAACATTTAATCCTTTAAAATTTAGTTTTGAAGATAGTGCTGTAAGAGACCCCACTTATTCAGAAGGAAATTTAGTTGCACTTCATCATGAAGCTGGTCATAAATGTCCAGCTTTTTCAACAATAGCATCTAATAGTGGTAAATGGTATGCAGAGGTAAAATGGTTAGCAGTTAATGGAAGCTATCCAGTAAATCAAGACACAGGAATTATAAATATAGATGCTGCTGTAATAAAAGGTTGGAATGTATTAGGATATTTTTATAGAGGAGATGGTACTAAATTTGTTGTTGGCTCAAGTAGTTCCTTTGGTGATACTTATACTACTGGAGATATAATTGGTATAGCTATGGATTTAGATAATTCAAACTTATATTTTTCTAAGAATGGTACTTGGCAAAATAGCGGTGATCCTGAAAGTGGTGCAACAGGCACAGGTGCAATATCAATAGCATCTAATATATATTATGCTTTTATGACAGAAGATTATAATAATGGTAAAACAGCTTTAAATTGTGGCAATCCACCTTACACAATCTCATCAGGCAACGCAGATGGTAATTCTAGAGGGAATTTCGAATACAGCGTCCCATCAGGATTTTTATCTTTATGCACAAAAAATTTATCGGAAATATTAAGCTAATGTTTATAGATAATAAATATAAACTTTGGCATGATAATATAATTGCTAAAGCTAAATTAAGAACAGAAAAATTAATATACGAAATACATCATATAATTCCAAAATGTTTAAAAGGAACTAATGATAAATATAATCTTGTTAAATTAACTCCAAGAGAACATTACATGGTTCATATGTTATTATGTAAATTTACACAAAGTTATGCAAAACATAAAATGCTTTATGCCTTTAATGCTATGAGATATATAAAATCTAAAGGCAGAGATTATAAAATTAATTCAAGAATAGCACAGAAGTTAAGATTAGAATTAAAACATAGTAAAAAAACAAAACTAAAAATGTCAGAATCACAAAAAGGAAATAAAAATGCCTTAGGTATAAAACGAAACAAAGAAACAAGATTAAAGATGTCAAACGCACAAAAAGGAAATAAAAATGCTATTGGAAATACAAATAATCTTGGAAGAAAATTTTCTAAAGAAACTAGATTAAAAATGTCAAAAGCAAGAATGGGAAATAAAAATGCTTTAGGTTTAATACATAGTGAAGAATTTAAAGAAAGAATAAGAAAAATTAACAAAGGTAACAAACATTCTTTAGGAAAAAAACACATTAATAAAGATGGTAAATCTAAAATGGTTAATGCAAATGAAGTGGATAAATATTTAAATCAAGGATATAAATTAGGTATGGACAGAGGTTATATAACACTAGCATACAGAAAACATAAATCTGAAATGGCTACAAAAAATTTATCAGAGGTACTTTCATAATGTCAATAATTGATAAACCATCAGATTATTTTAACACAGTTCTTTATACTGGTAATGCTTCAACACAATCTATTACAGGAGTTGGATTTTCTCCAGATTTAATCTGGGGTAAAAATAGAAGTTCAGTTACACATCATGCTTGGGTAGATACCGTTAGAGGAAATACAAAATATGTAAAATCTTCAACTACTACTGCAGAAGCAACTATTACAAATATGGTTACTGCATTTGGAAGTGATGGATTTAGTTTAGGTGCAGATAGTGATATGAATGGAAGTAGTGCCAATCAAGTAGCATGGTGCTGGAAAGCTGGAACTTCTTTCTCAAATGATGCTAGTGCAACTGGAATAGGAAGTATTGATAGTACAGGAAGTGTAAATACTGATGCTGGGTTTAGTATAATTTCTTATACTGGTAATGCCACTGCTGGAGCAACTATTGCTCATGGATTAGGTGTTATTCCATCTATGATTATTTTTAAAAATAGAGATGCTGCTCAAAGTTGGGTAGTATATCATGCTAGTTTAGGTAATACAAAAAATTTAAAATTAAATACTACAGCAGCAGAAGAAACCAGTGTTTATTATTGGAATAATACTTCTCCAACATCTTCAATATTTTCTCTTGGTGAAAGTAGTGAAGCAAATAGAAATGGAGACCCTATAATAGCTTACTGCTTCGCAGAGAAACAAGGTTATTCAAAATTTGGTTCATACACAGGTAATGGAAATGCTGATGGTACATTTGTTTACACAGGATTTAAACCAGCTTTTGTTATTTGTAAATATACAGGTGCTGGTCAAGATTGGAATTTATTGGACAATAAAAGACCAACTGAAAACCCAGCAGACCAATGGATTGCACCTAATTCATCAGCTGCAGAAGTTGATAGTGATTCAACACCAAATTCTGCTGATTTTTTAAGTAATGGTTTTAAGTTAAGAGGTAGTGCTACTGATGCAATTAATGGTTCTGGAAAAGAATTTATTTACATGGCATTTGCAGAACAACCTTTCGTTACATCAACAACTAATGGTTCTATACCAGCTACTGCCAGATAATTAGCTATTGCAATCAATCTAAAATTAACATAGGTTTCTAAAACTTATGCAAATATCTAAGAATTTCGTTTTAGAAGAATTTACCAAGTCAATGACAGCAACAAGATTCGGAATTAAAAACATTCCTAATAAAGAGGAATTAATTAATTTAGAAGATTTATGCTATGAGATATTAGAACCTTGTAGAGCATTTTTTCAAAAACCTATAAGAATATCCTCTGGATTCCGTTCCTTATCACTTAATCAAAAATTAGGTAGTTCAGATACCTCACAACATATTTCAGGTAAAGCCGTAGATTTTGAAATCAATGGTGTATCTAATATGGTTGTAGCTTGTTGGTTAAGAGATAACGTAAATTTCGACCAACTAATATTAGAATATTATACTGGAGAACCTAACAGTGGTTGGATTCATATATCATTTGACTCTAAAGATACCAATAGAAAAGAAGTATTAGTGTTTGATGGTAAGAGTTATAAGCCTAACTTACCTGATAAGAAGATAATTAATAACAACGTGGTTGATTTATCAAAGGAAACAATATAAGTATATTCATTAAATGAATATATTCGATTGGAAATTAGTTAGTAAGAAACTAAAGAATAAGATTAAACAATCTTTCTTTAAGACTCATCTTAAAAAATCAGTAGAGCATGGTGCTAATGGTACTATGGGTTATATAATTAAAAACAATAAAAAAAAAGCATAAAGGATAATATGATTCAATCAGATACCTTTTGGACAGCTTCAATATTTAGTGTAGGTGCTGGAATTACTTTTGGTAGTGTTTTAATTACATTAATTGGTTTTGTTGTTATTGGAGTGGTACAACCATTCTTTAGAGTTTATTGGACTAAGCTATTAAGTAAAAAGCCTAAAGATAAAATTATCTATCGTTATAAGAAAAGAAAGAATAGAACTAAAAAACGTTAGTGTAACACCCTAACAAATCCATTCATTGAAGTATGTTTGGTTAATCTCTTATAAGCGTATTTATGATCTATTATTCTTAAATTTTCATCTTTATCAATTAACTTTAACACTCTATCCACCATTTTAAATTCTGGAGATATATCTAAAAATTCATGTACTACTTTATTTGAATCACCATCTAAATCTTCTATCTCTAATGACAGTAATACTAATACATAATCTCTTATTATTTTTCTTTTGTGTTTTTTGACCATAGTGAAACCTATGATATTTCAGAGAGGATTGAAAGTTATTTTTTTAAGTTTTTAATTGTTTGAACCCCAAATGAACCAGAGAACACTATAAGTACAGCATACCAGAAATACTCAGGTGCAGTTTTTAATAACTCAAATCCAGTTATTACATAAGGTTGAGTGTATGGAATGAAAGCTGATAAGAGTATTCCAGATATAAGAACGGTTAATAGTTCATCTTTCCATGAGGATTCAGACACTTTAATTTGAGCAAGTGATACATCTTTTAAAGACTCTATTTCTTTAACTCTTATTACTTTGTCTTTTTCAATCTTATGTGAGATTGCACCAGCAGTTTTAGAAACTAATAACTTGGTGAATGGGTTTGATAATAATTTGAATAAAAACATCATAATATGTAAGTTATAAGAGTACCATATAAGATAAATGACCAATATGCAATTATAAAGGTGTAAAAGTATTTCATATCACGCTCAATATAACCAATATCAATAACGATACCCATAAGACTAAATATATTGAAGCAACTAATTTTATTTGATTTGGTATATTTTTAAACATTATTACCAAATATACCCATTTAATTATTTGTCAAGAAATTCCTTACCTAGTTGAGCATAGTGAATAATCTTATTCCATCTTTCATGAGGACACTCTCCGACCTTATCTTTTCTACAAATATATTTAACAATATTACCCTCAATAAAATCTAAACCATTTCCCTGAATAAACTCTATTGGCTGTACCTTTAATGTTTTGTAGTGTGAGCCACCTACTTGATTGTCAGTAGCCTTTAAATTGTCTGTATGGGCTTTTAAATGCCTCTTTTTATCTAACACTAGGCTACTTTTCCATTCCAACGTCCACCTTTGTTTAAAACCATAGGAAGTAGTCTAGGAACACCGTCTAATATAATACCAGTTCCAATAATAAATCTAGTCTTAAAATTCTTAGCGTACTCAAATGCCATACTTTTTTGATTAGTTAAACAACCAACATTCATTCCGAAAAATAAGTTATCAGGATTAGACCAATAAGATATTACAAACTTAGTATGGTAATGACCTTGAACTGCTGACATACCCATAGCTTGAGATACTTTTAATATATCTGCACTCATACCATGAGTAAAGAAACAACGCTGACCATTAGATAATGTTAGTGTTAAATTATCAACCCACTTCCAACCTTTACCAACACCTAAAAACTCATTATAAGATTTTAAAAATTGTGTACTTAATCCGTATTTTAATGCTCGTCTAAATACTAAGCTACTATGATTAGAATCTACCTCTGTAACATTAGGGAAGATAACCTCTAATTCTTTTAAATATTTTTTAGTTAAATTTAACTCATCACCAGCATTTGGTAAATCTGGATTTGAATCATGCATAGATATATTATGAAAATCTACACTATCACCAATGTTGACTATATTATCTGGTTTGAATTTCTTTTTGATTGCTTTTAAAAAATCGAAAGTATCAGGGTGATGATACGGAACGTGCATATCAGAAATTATTAATACTGCTTTATTTTTACCCATTAAGTACTCCTACTGGTTAATGCCAAATCTCTTTTTAATTCTGATTGTTTTAAACTAATATACTTATCTAAGTTGTTATATGAATATCTCGCTTTAATCAAGTGTTCTTCTGCTACAGCATATTGCTCTACTATAAATTTATATTCATCATCTACTCTAGCAAGATGTTCTGCTTCACCAATAGTCTTAGCTGTTAATTTATGTTTTAAAAAACATTTAGAGTAAGTAGCTTTTCTACCTTCATCTAAAATTATTGATGTCTTATGACATTCTGCCCATAGTGTTGATGCTTTAGTTAGTTCTTCTAATAATTTATTACTTAGACTCATTTAGTTTTTCCTTTAGTTTGTTATTTTCTGTTATTAAATTTCCAATTTGTTTTTGATGATGTCCAGATATAATTCTAGCATTATCTAATTGTGATCTTAATTCTATTTTTTCTAATGTTAATTTTTTAATATACTTATCATGTTCTTTAGACATTTTATTTAATCTTTCTATTGTTAAAGGGTGGCTTTAGTCTCCCTACACCACCCTAAAGTTAACTCTGTTTAGAACGGTGCTGATTCTAAGTTATCGTCCATTGATTCATCAGATACCTGTCTATCCCATGCATCTTGAGATGCTTTATCATCTTTAGGTCTTTGAACAGTTTCTGTTTGAACTGGAACGTTAACTGCCACAACTTTAGCAATAGGTGGTACTTCAATTTTATTCATACCTTGATTATAAGGATTTTTATCTTTAAAGAACCACACCATTTTTCTTTCTTTAGAACTTCCAGTATATTTATCAGGTTGCTCGGTAGTTAAATCAACAGAACCAGTATGTAGGGTGCAACCAGATTGAATCTTATCTATTACATGAGGTTCTTTTAACCAATTACCAAACTCATAGACAGCATATTGCTTTTTAGTGAATGTGTCTCTGAATTGAACCTTACTTGATGTTTGATATTCGTAAGATGTAGGTTTAAGTCTATTCTGCTTTTCTTTCATATATAACTCTAAAGCTATAAATGGTTTTGAATTATCGTAAGCCATATTATTTATTTCCTTTTTCTGTTAGTTGTTTTTTGTATGCTCTCATTTTCTTATTGAATGACGCTTCATATTTTAATAACGCCTGACAATGTTTAAAAGCATCTAAGTATTCTTTATCAGGTTTAATCATAAACAGATCAACTTCTTTAGTAGGTTCTTTAGGAACTTTTATTATACCTAAATAATCAATTTTTAATGTAGATGAATCTTCGCATAGTTTTTGATAAGCCGCTAATTGAACTGGCATATCTGGGTAATAATCTTTACTTGTTTTTAAATCAAGTATTCCATATTTACCTTTCCATTTTTTATGAGTAACTATTAAGTCGGTAGTACCACAAACATCTAATTCATTTGAGTACATAGTTTTTTCAGTAGCTACAACTTTAAAACCAGAACTATCCCACCATTTAGTAAATTTATTAAACATAGTTAATAAAGGTTCTGATACTGGTGCAGTTGGATTCTTTCCTATCATATATTGCTCTGCGATATTATGAAGATTAGTTCCTATGGTTGCTGCTTCCATTTTCTTTTCAGATACAATAGCTTTTAAACCATCAGTAAATTGTTGAATAAAATCTACTGGTTGTTTTTCCATTTGGAATTTAGACAATAAAGATTCATAAACAATATTTTCTGCCCACCATATCAAAGCACCCTTACCGAACCTTGCACCAATGATAGTAGTAACACCAGTTTTTTTATCTCCATTAACAGTATATCTTTGTCCAAATGCTTTAGGATTAAAATGTATTTCGTTATTGTGTACGTCTATTGATTTAGTTTGCATTATTTCCCTTTGTTATTTTAATTGTTAAGCCTTTAGTTGTAATAGGACTCCAGAAGAAGTCAAGGTCTGTATTGGTTTTTTCAGATAATAATTTCAAATTATCTAAGCTAACGGTATTTAAACCTCTCTCATATTTTTGAACTTGCTGAAAGCTAACATTTAACATCTCAGATATTCTTGATTGTGTCATAGTAAAGAACTCATTAGATTTCATTATTCTAAGTTTTCTTATTTGCAATCCAACAACTCTATTAAATAGAACTTTGTTATTTTTTTCTGATAAGCCAAACTCTTTCAATATATTATTGATAGTAAAGTCTATTTCATCAACAGTAGTATTCTTATGCTTATTCTGTAGTATTGGTTGTGTCATTTTTTCTCTTTCAGTTATCTCTTTGTTTTTAAACTTCTTGACTATACTTTGTTTCGTTTAATTCAAAAGCCACTTTTTTACGCTTTTGCTCAATCTCAAATAGATTACGTTCTATTTTTTTCTTTCTTATAAGAATCAAGTCGTACAACTTTTGTTGTCTTAATATTCTCTTGTCCATTATCACTCCTTATTTTAACTTGTAACTCTTTAATAAAGTCATCTACTTGACCACCCATTAAAGTAGCTATTTTAGTAAGTTCAGGATTAACAGATATTACTTCTGCGTGTTTAATCCTATACTCAGCGTTAAGTTGTTTATAGATATCACACGCTAAGGTTGATGTCAAGTTGGATTGGCTACTGGAAAGTAGCTTTAATAAATCTATAACTGATTGATTACAAAGAGTAATAGTGATTAAGGCTTCTGCATTTTTATTATTTCTTATATTGATTGTCATTCTCTTTTTCCCTTTTTTTTATTATTAATATAATTTATAAACTCCAGTTCCACCACAAGTTTCGCACTCATGTTCTTCACCAGAATCTACATCATGATCTAAAACAATTCCTTCACCATCACACTCAGGGCAAACATCTTTTTTAGATGTAAGCCCCTCATGAGTTTCAGGAGAATGAAAGTTTAAATTCGGTTTCTTATAATCTTCAATGGTCATTTTAATGACATTACGGATTTTATTTAGTAAGTCAAACATTAAATTAGGTTAATCCATAAATGTCTAAACTCAGTTAATAATAAAAACAACGTTATTCCTATAGTTAGCTGTATGTATGATTTCCAATTCATTTTGTGTAACCTCTTTTTTGTTTGTTTTTTTCTATTTTATGTACATAAGAATATAGATCGTATGATTTTAAAACCTCAACAATATCATCTTCCCATGTTTCTTTTAAAGCAGCAACTACACGCGTGTATTTATCAAACTTAACAACTGGATTATTGCTAAATAAAACATTATATCTTACTGGGTCAGATTTAAACAAATCATTACCAAATTTATTTCCAGTTAAATCAAACTTAGCTAAGTCTGGGTATTTCAAAACCATATTATTAAGTCTAGTTTTAAAATTAGTTATTAGTTGTTCTTTGTTCATTATTTTTTCCCCCATATTAAAGTTATTATTATTGCCAATACTAAAGCTAAATATAAATGTTCCATTATATAGAATCTCCATATTGATTAACTGTACAAGACTCATCTTCATTTTCTTCAAGTAGATAACTTAAATCTTCACCATTCTCACCAGTGACAGAACCAGTTGTTAAATCGGCTTCAACCTCAGTAACAGAATCCTTTGGAACTGTCCATGTAAGAGTGCCATATTTATTATCCATTAATATCATTTCATTATTTCTAGTTCCAATAAGTATTTGCATTGGACTACAATCATCTAACTCAACTTTTCTAGTTTCTCCATCTGGAATATGAACCATAGTAGCTATAGTTCCTTTTTTTATTTTGTAATGTTTATTCATTATGATCTCCCTTCGGTATTCCAAATTGCACCATTGATTTCAAGTTCTTCTTTAGCATGATCTATTTTTAGATTGTCAAAAAAATCAAGAGAATCTACATTTCTAATTTTAGTAGAACCATCAACTTTATTGATATTTATTTTAGTTATGTTTTTATTAGCACTTGCAATAGTACATATAATGCCAAAATAATTTAACTCTCTTTTTTGATCTTTATATAAGTTTAAAGTGTTTTTTATTACTCTACGATTTCTTTTTGTCATTTTGTTTTCTCCTTTAATTGTTGTTTTCATTTAAATAATCTATCAAATTGGTTGTTAAGGTCAATAGCTAATAAGTGGCTATTTATATAGGTTTTTTAAAGTATTTTACACCTATTAAGAGAATTACGAATATTTTTATGAATTTTGAAATAGCTTTTTACAAATTATTTCATTATACAAAAACTGTATCGTAAGATACTTTATTTTGTTTTCATACGTAAAATAAATCTGGGTGTTGGTTCTTTCTCTTTTCCAGCACCTAGTAAAAAATCATCATGGCTAAAAAAAAAGCAAGAACTAGACTCCAAAAAGAATATTTAAATATGGCTTCTCAATTAGATTGCGTTGCTTGTGGTGCTTATGGAGTTATATTACATCACCCAACTACTGGAAAAGGTTTCTCTCAAAGAGGTGCTGATGAAGATATAATAGCACTATGTCCAGAATGTCATGTAGGTAAATTTTCTATTCATATGGATAAACAAAATTTTATTAAGAAATATGGTACTGAAAAAGAACTTACAGAAAAGACTAGAAGGTTAATTGGACAACTACCAATTGCAAATGACTTCTTTTAACCCTCTAAAACGTGTTTTTACAACCCCCAAGCAACCCCTAGAGCAACCCCTACGGTGCTTAAATAAATCGCACTAATTGGCAATTCTGGAAAGTCTCCCCCCCCATCATATTTGTGAGCAACCCATTACTAATACACACTCTAATACACATACTAATATATATAGGTAGTTCTAATAAAGGTTTGGTCTAGCAAGAAAGAGATTTAATTAAAATTATTAGTTGACTTCATTGTTAAAAGATATATTGACTTATTTATGAAAACAAAACTCACACCAGAAGAAAAAGCATTAAAGAAAAAAGAATATCATAAAAACTTCATGAGAGAATGGAGATCAAAAGTTGGTAGAGAATATCTTCAACTTGTTGAAAGTAAATCAAGATACTCTGAAAACGGTAAAGCTGTTATGTTGGCAAGACAACTTTCAATTAGAGGAATATGTTTAGCTGCTTTTCATACCGCTAAAGCAAGGGCAAAAAAATTTAATAGAGAATTTGACATAACTATTGAACATCTAATACTAATCTATCCAGCTACCCATGTATGTCCAATTAGATTTGTAAAAATGAAACCAGCTATTAATAAAATAGGTTCTGCAAATGCACCAACCTTAGATAGGATTGATAATAATAAAGGATATATTTTAAACAATGTTAGATTTATATCAAGATCAGCTAATAGTAAGAAAGGCAAAAAATAATGTCAAAAGATAAAGGATTTATAACAGTTCATAGAGATATTTATTACCATGATGAATTAACATCTATATTAGATCAATCAGTATTTATTCACATGACTTCTGCCGCAACCCATGAGTCGAAAAAAATTTTTTTCAAAGGTTCTAATATTCCTTTAAAAAGAGGAGAATGTACTTACCCTATAAGAGATATGGCTAAGAAGTGGGGAATTAGCAGACAAAAAATGAGATCATTAATAGATAGATTAATTTATTATAGTATGATATCAACTAGATCAGCAAGATTAAATAGCGGTAATTCTATATTTGCTAAGGTAACAGTTATTAATATTCTTAATTACGATAGATACCAAAATAAGTTTAAAGATCAACATATAGAACAACCCCACGAGCAACCACTACATATTGCGAATAAACCACCAATAGCAAGGGTTAAAAAAAGACAACCCCCCACAGACAACCCTATAGACAATACTAGAATAATAAAATCCTTACTAGAAACAGCTTTAGACCCTAACTTACGAATGACTATAAAGGATATAACAGCAATAGATCAAGAAACAGTTGGATATACTAGAAGCGGAACTGAAATGCCTTATGATGAATACACTAAAGACTCAGATGGCAGTAAATGGAAAAGACATAAATTTAAACCTAACGGAATGGAAAAAATATGATATGCTTTATTGTTAAACTTTACAAACAATTAAGATTAAGATATGGATTGTGTAGAATGCATAAAAGACTAAAAAAACGAAGAAATAGACGATAATGGATAATGACAATATTAAACCAGATACTAATGAGATAGAAGAAGTAGATGAGAATAGTGTAGGCAGACCTAAGTCTGATTTAGATACAGATATTATTGCTAATCTTGCTGCTATTGGAAGTACACAAGTAGAAATTGCAAGTGTTATGGGAGTTTCTGTTAGAACCCTACAAAGACACCATGCCGATTTAATAGAGAGATCAAAGAATAAAGGTAACACAAGTTTAAGAAGGGCTATGTATAAAAACGCTTTAGAGAAGAATAACCCACTTATGATGATCTGGTTGAGTAAGAATGCTCTAGGAATGTCCGATAAAGTTATTAACGAAAACATTGAGAATAAACCCTTACCACTAATCATAGATGGTGAGAATTTAACAACAGTAGAGGAAGATAAATAATGGCTGGTAATGTATATGGTAATACAATCAATTACGAAAAAACTAAGAAAAGAACTTCAATAGGTGGTGGCAGAAAAAAGACATCATCACTAAATAAACACAAACGTAGGCAATCTAAAGGAAAGGGTAAATGAAATGTTATGTATGCGAGAAAGAGTTTAATAACTGGAGTAAAAATTACGCTTGTAGTAAAGAGTGCAAAAGTGTATGGTTTTCAGATAAAGAAATAAAACAACCAATAAAAGAGGAAAATAATGAACGACCCATTAAAAGACTTATTAGACATAACTAATAATAAAGCACCAATAGGAGAGAACACCTTCTTAAAACTGCGAGAAGAAAAACTAAGGTTAAAAGAAGAATTAGAAACAGTAAAGAATCAAAGAGATAGATTCATACGTAAAATGGCTAAGATATTAACAATGCTAGATAGCGACAAAGATAAAGCAATAATAAAGATAATTAAAACATGACCTACAAACCTTTAAATTACAATCTAACTATAGGGTTATCTACAATAGATGGATTGGGATTAATAAGCACAGAGGCAATACCTAAAGATCAGAACTTAGGATTGTTTCATTATCACTTAAGTGAATTAGAAATACTTAGAACTCCATTGTCTGGGCATTGTAATCACTCAGATGAACCCAACTGTTATAAGAGCAAGGGTTCTTTTCATGGTTCTAATCAAAGAGTATATCTATTTACCTTAAGGGATATTAAAGAAGGTGAAGAATTAACAATTAAATACGATATGTACAAAGTATAAATATGAATAGAAAAAATAGTTTTATATTTAGGTTATTATCAATAATACAAAAATTAAGATTGCAAGGTAGATTTGATATAGCTATAAAGCTAAGAGATAAATATGCAAACAGATAAATATAAATGGTATAAGGATAGTTCTGTAATATATTTTATTGTTATATCAACTATTATAGCCTCATTATGGACTTACGGATTATGCCAATAGATAATAAAAAACGAGGAATATTTTACCCAGACGGTAGGATAATTCCTTATAAAATGCCAAACGATTATAGAAAGCAATCAAGTGCTAATAGTTGCGGTAATTGTGGAATGTTCTCTAATAGAAGATTTTATTGTGGAGTTCATAACTCAATGGAAGTAAGGGACACTTGGACTTGCAACAGTTGGAGAAAACGAAGGATTAAACGTGACGACTAACATATATGGCGACAAACATAAATGTATAAGCTGTGATAATGTTTCAGACATAATAGAATATAATAAACATTATTGTGCAGATTGTTATTACTTTCATATTACTGGTAAAACTATAGAGGAAGATGATAAGAAGTTTAAAGAATGATATCACTAACACTAACTATAGTTGATGTAATTATATTACTATTATTTGGATTAATAGCTAAGATTATACTAAATAAAAAAGATGATATAATGTCGCACTGTAAAAGACGAATGGGTTTCATTTTAAAGAGCAAAAAGAACAAAGTTAGAACGAAGTAATCCTTTACAATTAAACCTAAAGGCGTATAACTATTGAATGATTACAACAGACAAAAACATATTAAAAGCAGTTCAACCCATTAAAATGTTTAAATTATTTTATGGTAAATACCCAAACCAAGAAACTATAAGAGCAGTATGTAATATTAATAATAAGCAATATAAAGAAGCGTTAAAAATAGCAAAAGAAACTAACAATAACTAAGAAAGAGAATATGAACGATAAATTAACAATGAAACAAATAAGTGCTAAAGGAAGAAAGTACATAAACAAAAGAATAGATTATGTACAAGCGGCATTAAAGAAAGATGACTATGAAAGCAGACCTCTAAAAGATTTTAGCGAATTGGTATTTCTAATTGGAGATCAGTTTGACAATATGTTAAAGACAAGTATAAATAAATAATTAAAGGAGAGAGCATAATGAAATATCTAATAATACTTATATTACTATCTAGTTGTTCCTCATCTGACTGGAATCCAAACTTTAGTATTGCAAAACAATTATTAAAAACTATAAATAAACCAAGTAACTAAAAAGGAAAAGCATGATAATACTAGGATATCCAATACACCGAAAGCATAATAGAACAGTTGTTAAGATCGCAATAGCTGTAATAATATTAATAGGAGTTTTAATAATTTGGTAACGCCAATACTAATATCAATAGTTCTAGTAATGATACTTGGTCTAAGGTGGACTCTAAGAGTTTTAATAATAGCAACTTTAATATCTATGGTAGTTTTATAATGATTAAAACATTAGTTATATTTATAGTTTCTGCCAATAGTCATTTCACCATTGATTCTAAGATAGATTATTTATATTTCAATATAGGACATACTAATAAAAATTGTATGGAATTAGTAAGCGAGTTCAGAGATAACAATACAACTTATGAGAATATTCCTCAAAAAAGAAGTAATCATATATTGGAAGATGGTAGTGTGTTTATAGGCGGGACTTGTCTTTAATGTAAAAATAAGATAATAAGGATATATGAAAAAACTAGGTTTATTTTATATAATCATATTATCAATAATCTTAACGATATTTTCATTTAACGCTAAAGCACAACACTCAAACGTAGTAAGTGAATATCAATACAAACAAGAATTTAACAAGACATTAGAAGAAGTTAGAGTGTATTTTAAAGAAGTAACTGGTAGAGATACCACAACTCAGATATCAAATATAAATAACTTTCCAGCAACTTCACAAATAGTAGCTTACTGTATGCCAAACACAAGAGATACACCTTCATTTTTAGCCTTCAATCACACACTATTAAAAACAATGCCAGAGGATATGTTTCAAATTATATTACATGAATTTGTACATTGTGAATATAGAATAGGACATATCCAAGTAGGTGGTTCTTTTATGAATGATAGTGGCAATCAAGGTTTATCAGTAGAGAAAGTTAAGAAGCAGTTTGTGTTATTTCATAAATGGTATATGGATAACTACGAAGCTATGAGGTAATACTGAAAATATCACTAACGAAACCACAGTTCGCAGTAAGCGATTCAAAAGCTAGATTCAGAGTATTAATATCTGGAAGAAGATTTGGTAAGACATTCCTATGTATTACTGAGATGATGAAAGTAGCAACTCAAAAGAATAAGAAGATTTGGTATATAGCACCCACTCATAAGATGGCTAAAGAAATTGTATGGGCAGACCTAAAAGCTATGCTACATTCTTTTAATTGGATTCAAGACATCAACGAAACAAATTTAACTATTAAAATAAGAGGCTCAGGAAGTACAATATCATTAAGAGGTGCTGAAAACTTTGATGGTTTAAGAGGTAGTGGATTAGACTTTCTTATATTAGATGAGTTCGCTGATATAGATAAACGAGCATGGTATGAAGTATTAAGAGCATCAACAGCAGATAAAGAAGGTAGAGTATTATTTTGTGGAACCCCTAAAGGTTATGGTAACTGGAGTTATGAGTTATACTTAAAAGGAAAGCAAGATAATAACTGGGAGTCTTTTCAATATACTACAATAGAGGGCGGTATGGTTTCTCAAGAAGAATTAGATCAAGCCAAACAAGATATTGATATTAGAACCTATAGACAAGAATTTGAAGGTACGTTTGAAAACTATGCTGGTTCTGTTTATTATAACTTCCACCCAGTAGAGTCAGTAATCAAGAAAGAAATTGATTGGGAGAAACCTATTCATATCGGAATGGACTTTAACGTTGACCCAATGAGTGCTGCTGTATGTCAAATAGAAAAGGATAAGATATATTTCTTAGATGAGATTATTATATACTCAAGTAATACTGATGAGATGTGTCAAGAGATTAGAGATAGATATGGTTCTAATCAACCGATATTTGTATATCCAGACCCAGCAGCTAAACAAAGAAAAACTTCTGCTGGTGGTAGAACCGATCTAAGTATATTAATGAACGCTGGATTTAAAGTTAAAGTTAAAAACAAACACCCAGCTATTAGAGATAGAGTAAATGCTGTAAATACTAAATTAAAAGATAGTAATGGAGTTAGGCATATTTTTATTAGCAATTCGTGTAAAACTCTGCTAAAAGGATTACAACGACAAATATATAAAGAAAATACGAACATACCAGATAAAGAACAAGGATTTGACCATATGAATGACGCACTAGGCTATTTAATAGATTTTATCAAACCACTTACTACACAAACAACTTATTCCAAACCTACAAGATGGGGCGTTAAATAATGGCTTATACTAGAGATCAAGTAAAAGAAACTCATGTAGATTATAATAGTCAAGTAGGGAATTGGGAATATTATATCAGATCATATAATGGTGGTAATGATTATGCTGCTGGTCAATATCTTAATAGATACAATTTAGAATTAGCCAGTGAATACAACGCTAGAATTACTAACACTCCTTGCGATAACCATTGTAAAAATATCATTCAAATATACTCATCATTTTTATTTAGAGTTAAACCTACTAGATTTTTTGAATCAATGAGTGAGGAAGCGTCACTAGACTCATTCCTTAAAGATGCCGATTTAGAAGGTAATACATTTAATAGTGTAATTAGACAAGCACAAAATTACTCAGCTATTTACGGTCATGTTTTATTAATGTTAGATAAACCTAACGTTCAAACTGGTACAAGAGCAGAAGAACTAAGTCAAGATATTAGACCTTATGTTTCAATAGTAACTCCAGAGAATATTTATGATTGGAATTACAGTAGATCAATTAATGGTAAATATGAATTAGATTATTTAAAGATTAGAGAAGAAGTAGATAAGTTCGGTGGACAATACTTTAAACTTTGGTATCAAGATAAAATAGACACAGTATATTTAGAATCAGATAATAAAGAACCTGAGTTAATAGATTCAGTACCAAACAAAATAGGTAAGATACCAGCAGTAATATTATATAATGCTAAGTCTGCTATGAGAGGAATAGGTCTATCTGATCTATCTGATATCGCTGATCTACAAAAATCTATCTATAATGATTACTCTGAAATAGAACAATTAGTAAGATTATCTAATCACCCTTCATTAGTTAAAACACCTAGTACAAATGCTAGTGCTGGTGCTGGTGCTATCATAGAAATACCTGATGAATTAGAACCTAATTTAAAACCTTACTTACTTCAACCGTCTGGTTCTAGCTTAACTTCAATTATGGATTCAATAAATGGTAAAGTAGAATCTATTAATAGAATAGCACATACTGGTGCAATAAGAGCAACTAAAACTCAAGTATCAAGTGGTATAGCTTTACAAACTGAATTTGAATTACTTAATGCTAGACTATCAGAGAAAGCAGCTAACTTAGAAATAGCCGAAGAAAATCTTTGGAGATTATACGCATTATTTCAGAATGTTAAATTTGATGGTGAAATAAATTATCCTGATTCATTTAATATTAGAGATTACGCAACAGACTTAGCTTTTTATCAACAAGCAAAAGCAATACAAGTTCCTTCTCCAACGTTAGATAAA
>Ga0208414_1000620_pt1 | contig 32558 bp, 28 predicted proteins | sample AntAceMetag02UKE_FD_184770 | JGI IMG/M metagenome (GOLD analysis project Ga0208414, IMG submission 184770) | Saline lake microbial communities from Ace Lake, Antarctica - Antarctic Ace Lake Metagenome 02UKE (SPAdes) (version 2) | ecosystem: Environmental > Aquatic > Non-marine Saline and... | reverse complement strand
GGGATCTGCCTGCTGATGATCCCCTACATCACGGTGGTCATGTACTACGGCTGGACGTTCGTTCACCAGGCGTGGGAGTCGAACGAGTCCTCGGACGCCATGACCGGCCTGTCGCACCGCTGGGTGATCAAGTCGTTCGTGCTGATCGGCCTGGCTCTGGCGCTGATGGCCGGCATCTCCACGCTGATCCGGCAGGTCGTCTACCTGTTCGGACCGGAGGAACTGCGCGCCGAGGTCAAGATGAACATGCTGACCTCGGCGGTGGCCGAACACCTGCCGAAGATCGACGACGACGACGTGGACAACGACATCGCGAAGCTCGAGGGTCACTACGATGACCCCGAGATCGCGCGGGGGGGCTGAGCCGTGGATTTCTATTGGGAGGACTATCTCTCCGTCTACATGTTCGCCGTGCTGGCGCTCGGGCTGTTCTCCGGGTTCCCGGTGGCGTTCGTGGTCGGCGGGGTCGGCTTGGCGTTCGGCTTTCTCGGAGCCACCGTCGACTACTTCTCGCTGATCGAGTTCTACAACATCCTGCCGCGCATCTGGGGCGGTGCCGCCGCCAACCTGGTGCTGGTCGCGGTGCCCTGCTTCATCTTCATGGGCACCATGCTGGAACGCTCCGGCGTCGCCAACGACCTGCTCGACATCCTGGAGATCCTGCTGCGCCGGGTTCCGGGCGGGCTGGCGCTGGCGGTCACCGTCATGGGCACCATCATGGCCGCGACCACCGGCATCATCGGCGCCTCGGTGGTCATGATGACGCTGATGGCGCTGCCGACCATGCTGCGCCAGCGCTACCAGAAGGAACTGGCGACCGGCACGCTGGCAGCCTCGGCCACCCTCGGGATCCTGATCCCGCCCAGCATCATGCTGGTGATCATGGCCGACCTGCTGGCGATCTCGGTCGGCAACCTGTTCCTCGGCGCCATCCTGCCCGGCCTGCTGCTGTCGGCGCTGTACTTCGCCTACATCCTGGTGGTGTCGGCGCTCAAGCCGCAGTGGGCGCCGTCGCTGTCCGACGACATCGGCCCGGACACCGCCGGCGGCATGATCATGATGCTGCTGAAGGGCTTCCTGCCGCCGGTGTTCCTGATCACCCTGGTGCTCGGCTCGATCTTCGCCGGCTGGGCAACCCCGACCGAGGCGGCCGGCGTCGGCGGCTTCGGCGCGCTGCTGCTGGCGATCTTCAACAGGAAGCTGACCTGGGAAGTGATGAAGGACGTGTGCGAGCGCACCGCCCTGACCTCGGGGATGATCTTCTTCATCTTCATGGGCGCGACCGCGTTCTCCTACGTGTTCCGATCGCTCGGCGGCGAGGACCTGATCGTCGAGTTCATCGAGCATCTGGGCTTCGAGGCCTGGGGCCTGCTGTTCGTGCTGATGGCGACGATCTTCATCCTCGGATTCTTCTTCGACTGGATCGAGATCACGCTGATCGTGCTGCCGGTGTTCACCCCGATCGTGGAACTGATGGACTTCGGCAGCCACGTCGAGGGCCGCGACATCATCTACTGGTTCGCCATCCTGGTGGCGGTCAACCTGCAGACGTCGTTCCTGACGCCACCCTTCGGGTTCGCGCTGTTCTACCTGAAGGGCGTCGCGCCCAACTCGGTCAAGATCCAGAACATCTACCGGGGCATCATCCCGTTCGTCGCCCTGCAGGTGATGGGGTTGGTGGCCACCATCATCTGGCCGCAGATCACGCTCTGGCTGCCGAAGCTGATCCTGGAATGATCGCGCCGTGGGGGATGGCCGGCCCGCCGGCCGTTCCCCACGGTCCGTTCCCCGCGCCGCGCCCTCAGCGCTCCAGCGGGCGGAGCGGGCGGTCCGGGCAGCGGCGGAAGATCAGGGAAGGCGCCGGCTGCTCGCGCCGCAGCGCCTGGCCGACCGGATCCCACACGAACACCTGGCGCGGCTCCGGCCGGGCCAGCGACAGCGACGGCGCGATCTCCAGGCGCGAGCCCTGCAACCGGTAGCTCGAGGTGCCGACCACCAGGTCGCGCAGCCCCTGGGTGGTGCCGGTGTCGAGCAGCGCCTTGGTGTAGCGTCCGTCGCGCAGAACCATGACATGGGCGCCGGTGCAGTCGGCGCCGTCGCCCTTGGCCACCCCCCAGATGCCCTCGATCGGTGCCGAGGCCACCGCCGGCCCGCCCGCCGCCGCGAGCAGGACCAGCACCGCGAGGGCGGCCGGCAGCCTCATCCCCGGCGATCCAGGACCGCTTCCATCCGCCGGCGCGGCGCGTCGGTAGTGTAGCTGGCGGCGAAGCTGGCCACGCTCGCCTCGACCGCGTCGGCGATCGACAGCGTGTCCCATTGCCGGCACAGCACCTTCTGGGCGCGAACCGCCGCCGGATCGGCCCCGTCGATCGCCTTGACCAGCGCCGCCGCGCGCCCGTCCAGCGCCTCCCTGGGCACCACCTCCTCGACCAGCCCCCAGCGCTCGGCCGTCGCGGCGTCGATCACCTCGCCGGTCAGCACCAGGCGGGCCGAGCGCCCCCGCCCGATCAAGCGCGGCAGCAGCGCGGCCTCGATCACCGACGGCACCCCGACCAGCACCTCCGGCATGGCGAAGCGGGCATCGTCCGAGGCGATGCGCAGATCGGCGCCTGCCACCAGCTCCAGACCGGCGCCAATGCAGGCCCCGTGGATCGCCGCCACCACCGGCACCGGGCAGTCCATCACCGCCGCGATCGCGTGGTGCAGCCCGCGGATGAAGGCCGCCGCCGATGCCGGGTCGAGCCCGGCCATCTCGCGGACATCGGCGCCGGCGCAGAAGCTCGGGCCGGCGCCGTTCAGGAGCACCACCCGCAGGGCGTCGTCCCGCGACAACTCGCGGAAGGCGGCCGCGACCGCGCGCGCCACCTCGCTGGAGACGGCGTTGCGCTTCTCCGGGCGCGACAGGGTGACGGTGGCGACACCGCCGTCGCGGGAAACCTGGACCAGGGTCATCACGCCGTGTCCCCGGCAGCGATCTCCCCCCCTGACGTCACAGGGGCCAACTCGGCCTCGATCGGCTCGCCGCCGAGCGACCGGACCAGCGCCCGCACCTCCTCGGTCGCCGTCTCCAGCCGGACCGGGTCGGACGCGCGCAGCACCAGCGCGGTACCGAAATGACCGGCGCGAAAATACGGATAGCTGCCGATCTCGACGTCGACGTAGCGCTCCTGGATGGCGCCGAGGCCGGCGGCCACGGTGCCCTCGCCGATCGTGCAGGCCACGGTGCGGGATAGCATCGGCACGCCGCCGGCCAGCCGCGACGCCACGCCGTCGAACATCGCCTGCAGGATCCTCGGCACCCCCGGCAGCACGTGCACGTTGCCGATCACGAAGCCCGGCGCCGCCGAGACCGGGTTGTCGATCAGCGTCGCGCCGACCGGGATGTCGGCCATCTTGCGGCGCGCCTCGTTGAACTCGATGCCGGAATTGACGTAGTGCGCGGTCAGCCGCCGCATCGCCTCGGGGTTGCGCTCCACCGCGACGCCGAACGCCTTGGCGATACAGGCGGTGGTGATGTCGTCGTGGGTCGGGCCGATGCCGCCGGAGGTGAAGACGTAGGTGTAGCGCTCCGACAGGGCGCGCACCGCCTCGACGATCGCCGCCTCGTCGTCGCGCACCACCCTGACCTCGGCGAGCCGGATGCCGAGCGCGTTCAGCCGCTCGCCGATGTAGCCGAGGTTCTTGTCCTGGGTGCGGCCCGAGAGGATCTCGTTGCCGATGATGCACAGCGCGGCCGTAACGGGCGCGGCCGTAACGGGCGCGGCCGTGACGGGGGCGGCCGTGACGGGGGCGGCCGTGACGGGGGCGGCTGTAACGGACGGGTCGGTCATGGGATCGGCTCCGGGATGGGACGGCGGTCGAGAAGGAAGGGAGCCGCCGACGGCCGGGCAAGTCAAGCGCGGCGGGGTTCCAAGGCGCGTCCGAGGCGCGCCGAGAGGCTGGCGGGGGCCCCGATCGGGCGCTACCGTCCGGGCATGGACCTGCCCCGCCCGCTCCGCGAAGGCCGACTGATCCGGCGCTACAAGCGCTTCCTCGCCGACATCGACCTGCAGGGCGAGACGGTCACCGCGCACTGCCCGAACCCCGGCGCCATGACCGGGCTGAACGCGCCCGGGCTGCGGGCCTGGGTGTCGCGCTCGGACGATCCGCGGCGCAAGCTGGCGCACACGCTCGAACTGCTGGAAGCGGTCGGCGGACTGGTCGGCATCCACACCGGCCGGCCGAACGCCATCGTCGCCGAGGCGATCGCCGCCGGCCTGATCCCGGAACTGGCGGGCTACGCGACCCTGCGCCGCGAGGTGCGTTACGGCGCCGCCAGCCGCGTCGACATGGTGCTCGACGATCCCGCCCGCGGCGCCTGCTACGTCGAGGTCAAGAACGTCCACCTGCGGCGCCCGGAAGGGCCCCACCCCGGCGCCGCCGAGTTCCCGGACTCGGTGACCGCGCGCGGCGCCAGGCATCTCGAGGAACTGGCCGCCATGGTCGCCGCCGGCCACCGCGCCGTGATGATGTTCTGCGTCCAGCGCATGGATTGCGACCGGGTGGTCGCCGCCGCCGACATCGACCCCCGCTACGCGTCCGGCCTGGCCCGGGCCGCCGCCGCCGGTGTCGAGGTCCTGGCCTGGGATTGCGCGATCACCCCGGACCGGATCACCCTGCGCCGACCGCTTCCCGTCATCGTGTGAGGGACCCGCCATGACCGACAGCTGCGACGCGATCGTGATCGGCGCCGGCATCATCGGGGCGGCGGTCGGCCTCGAACTCGCGCGCTCCGGCCGCCGGGTCCTCAACGTCGACCGCCTGCCGGCCGCCGGCTACGGCTCGACCGGCAGTTCCTGCGCCATCATCCGGGTGCACTACTCGACCCTCGACGGCACGGCGCTGGCCTACGATTCCTACTTCGACTGGAAGCGCTGGGCCGAATACCTCGGCGCCGCCGACGAGCGCGGCCTCGCGGAGTTCCGGGAGTGCGGCTGCCTGGTGATGAAGACCGAGCAGAACGGCCGGCTCGCCCGCGTCGTCGACACCGTCTCCCGGCTCGGCATCCCGGTCGAGCATTGGGATGCCGGCCAGATCCGCGCCGCCCTGCCGATCTGGGACCTGCAGCACTTCTGGCCGGCGAAGCGGATGGACGAGCCCGGCTTCGGCGAGCCGACCGGCGGCGCCCTGGACGGTGCCGTGTTCTTCCCGACCGCCGGCTATGTCGGCGACCCGCAGCTCGCCAGCCACAACCTGCAGCGCGCCGCCGAGGCCGCCGGCGGGCGCTTCCTGTTCAACCGGACGGTGACGGCGATCCCGGTCGAGCGCGGCCGCGTCCAGGGCGTGGTGTTGGACGACGGCACCCGGATCGCAGCACCGGTGGTGGTCAACGTCGCCGGCCCGCACTCCGGCAGGATCAACACCCTGGCGGGGGCGGAACGCGACATGACCATCACCACCCGCCCGGTGCGCCAGGAGGTCGTGCACGTCGCGGCACCCGGGGGGTTCGACGTCGCGCGCTCCGGCCTGGTGGTCTCCGACGGCGACATCGCCTGCTACATCCGCCCGGAGACCGGCAACCACTTCCTGGTCGGCAGCGAGGACCCGGAGTGCGACCCGCGCGAGGTCGCCGACCCCGACGGCTTCGACCGGAGCCTGAGCGACCAAGCCGTCACCCAGGCAATGCGCTTCGCCCAGCGCGTGCCGTCGCTGGCGGTGCCGCCGCGACCCAAGGGCGTGGCCGACCTGTACGACGTCTCGGACGACTGGATCCCGATCTACGACCGCTCCTGCGTCGACGGTTTCTACATGGCGATCGGCACCAGCGGGAACCAGTTCAAGAACGCCCCGGTCGCCGGCCGGCTGATGGCGGCGCTGATCGACCACGTCGAGGCCGGCGGCGACCACGACGCTGATCCGCTGCGCTTCCGTCTCCGGCACATCGACCACGCGGTCGACACCGCCACCTTCTCGCGCCGACGCGCCGTCAACGCGGCCAGCACGTTCTCGGTCCTCGGCTGACCCACTCTCCGGCTGGCGCCGAACGGCGCGTTCCGGCGCTTCGGGCGGCCCGACTCTTGATTTTGCGGGACCGCGTGCGCAGATTGGGCGATCCTACGTCCCGACGGAGTAAGACGCATGCGCGAAGCCCTGGCGGAGGCGCGCCAGATCATCCGGCACCGCCCCGACGACTTCGAGGGCATGCGCCGGGCCGGCCGGCTGGCGGCCGACATCCTCGACATGATCACCGATCACGTGGCCCCGGGCGTCACCACCGACGAGCTGGACCGGCTGTGCCACGACATGACGGTCGCGCACGGCGCGGTGCCGGCGCCGCTCGGCTACAAGGGCTTCCCGAAGTCGATCTGCACGTCGATCAACCACGTCGTGTGCCACGGCATTCCAGGGGACCGGAAGCTGCTGGACGGCGAGATCGTCAACATCGACGTGACCGTGATCCTGGACGGCTGGCACGGCGATTCCAGCCGCATGTACCTGGTCGGCGACAAGGTGCCGGTGAAGGCCCGCAAGCTGGTCGAGGTCACCTACGACTGCCTGATGCTGGGCATCGAGGCGGTCCGGCCGGGGGCCAGGCTCGGCGCCATCGGCCACGCCATTCAGCAATACGCCGAGGCGCAGCGCTTCTCGGTGGTCCGGGATTTCTGCGGCCACGGCCTCGGTCGCACGTTCCACGCTCCACCCAGCGTGCTGCATTACGGCCATCCGGACGAGGGCCCGATCCTGGAGCCGGGGATGTTCTTCACGATCGAGCCGATGATCAACGCCGGCAAGTACGCCGTTAAGATCCTGGATGACGGCTGGACCGCGGTGACCCGCGACCGCTCGCTGTCGGCGCAGTTCGAGCACTCGATCGGCGTGACCGAGGACGGCGCCGAGATCTTCACCCTGTCGCCGAAGGGCTTCACCAAGCCGCCCTACGCCTGACGACCGCCGCCCTACGCCTAGCCGACCAGGGTGATCGCCCAGGCGCCGAGCCCGCAGCCGACGAACAGCACCGCCGCGATCCAGGTCGGGGTGCGGGCGATTCGTTCCGGGGCCTGCTCGGCCGGCATCGTCTTCCAGCCGGTGACCATGGGGCGGATCAGGTCGGTCTTGAGCAGCAGGGCGTAGGCCAGCACCGCGGTGACGTGAATCGCCGCCAGCACCAGGATCGCGTCGAAGAACTGGTGATGCCGGCCGGTCAGCGTCAACGCCGTCTCGTGGGCGACCAGCGTGTACAGCGGCCCCTCGAAGAGAATCTCGTCGGTGGCGAACAGCCCCATGCCGGCCTGCGCCGCCATCGCGAACAGCAGCGCCAGCACCGACCAGCCGCCCAGCGGGTTGTGCCCGAGATAGGCCGGGTGGCGGCCGGCAAAGGTCTCCCGCGCGTACCGCCACGCCGCCAGCGGGCCACGCACGAAGCCGGCGAAGCGCGCGGTGCCGCTGCCGACGAACCCCCAGATCAGCCGGAACGCCAGCAGCGCCAAGGTGGTAAGCCCGAGCCGCTCGTGCCATTCCGTCATGCCCTGCTCGGCGGTGTACCAGGAGCCGGCGAAGGTGATGACAAGGGCCCAATGGAACAGCCGCGTCGGCAGGTCCCAGGCCCGGACCCGCACGGTCTCGCCACCCGCAGCCATCGGCTCAGACCTCCTTCATGAAGGCCGTGTAGTCGTCCACCACCGACGCCGCCGAGGCCGCCACCAGACGGCCGCCCGCCTCCGGTGTGGCGAGGAAACTGTCGGCGCCGATCCGGCCGTCGGGGTAGATCGAGCGGTAGTCGTCGGCGTCCAGGAAGGCGCGTGGCCGCGGCGGGGCCGGATCCATGGCCACCGACTTGATGTGCCCGGGGCAGGCAAACTGCGTGACCGCGACCTCGGACGGGGTGGCGTGGCTGCCCTCGCGGTCGCCGTAAAGCTCGCGGCTCAGCGACCGGATCGACTCGAAGCCGAACCAGTTGGCGAGCTTACAGCGGACGTGCGGGCGCTCCCAGCCGGGGTTCAGGCTCTTCTCGGCGTGGATCTCGCTGAACGCTGCCGAGATGGTGGCGATGTTCCCGCCGTGGCCGTTCAGAAAATAGAACCGCTCGAAACCGTTGCGGGCCAGCGACAGCACGTAGTCGCGAATCACCAGGATCAGCGTGCTCGGCCGCAGGGCGATCGAGCCGGCAAAAGCCAGGTGGTGCTGCGCCATGCCGACCGAGATGGTCGGGCCGACGATGCAGCCCAGCGTCTCGGCGGCGCGGTCGGCGATCACCTCCGGGCAGATGGAATCCGTGCCGATCAGGCCGATCGGGCCGTGCTGCTCGGTCGAGCCGATCGGCACGATGATGCCGTTCTGCTCCTTCAGGTAAGCGTCGACCTCCATCCAGGTCATCGTGTGCAGGCGCATGCCGGTCTCTCCTCGGTTCGGAACGTCATGGACGGTCATGTCACGCGCGGCTGGCTCCCGGGTCGCGCCGCGCTTGCCCGGGATGCCGACGGGGAAAAACGCCCGACGCCACCCCCACCCCTCTGTCGTCCTCCCGGCCGCAGCGGCGAAGCCGCGGAGGGCCGGGACCCACGGGGCGACCGGCGGGCGGTCACTCGATCGCCGCCAGCGCACGCTCCAGCCACGCCGCCACCGCCAGCGCGCGGGCGTCCTCACCGTAGCCGGTGACGATCTGCACGCCGACCGGCAGCCCGTGCGAGCCGCGGCCGGCGGGGATCGTGACGCACGGCCAGCGCAGCAGGGTCCAGATCTTGTTGAACAGCGGGTCGCCGGTCCACTCGATGCCGGCGGGCGCCTCGCCCGAAGCCGGCACGGTCAGGATCGCGTCGAGCCCGTCGAGCCGGGCGACCGCCTCGTTGCGGAACCGGTCGGCCTTGCCCTGCGCCTCGTAGTAGGCGGCGTCTTCGATCGCCCGGCCCTCGGCCAGGGTGTCGCGGTAGAAGTCGCTGAGCTGGTCGCGGGCGTTGTCGTATTCCCACGCCAGCGCCCGCGCCGCACCCGCCGTCATCACCGTCGTGTGGACCGCCTCCATCGCCTCGTAGGCGGTCCAGTCGACCAGCGCCACCACCGAGGCGCGGGCGGTCTGGGCGGCGATCCGGGCCCGCTCCAGCGCCGCGGCGGCGTCCTCGTCGATCCGGTCGGCGAACGGCACGTGGATGCCGATCCGCGGCGGCGTGCCGTCGAACCCGTCGAGCGGCGGCATGGTCTCGCCGCGCAACGCGTAGTCGAAGAACGCCACATCCTCGACCGAGCGCGCGAAGGTGCCGACGGTGTCGAGGTACTCCGCCAGCAGCTTGACGCCGCGCCGGTCGTGGGTGGCGAAGGTCGGCTTGAAACCGACCACCCCGCAATAGGCGGCCGGCCGGATCACCGATCCCGCCGTCTGGGTCCCGAAGGCGAGCGGCACCATGAAGTCGGCGACCGCCGCCGCCGAGCCGCTCGACGAGCCACCCGGGGTGTGGCCGAGGTCGTGCGGGTTGCGGGTCTTGCCCGGGCGCCGCCACGCGAACTCAGTGGTCACCGTCTTGCCGAGGATCAGGCCGCCGGCGGCCTTGGTGCGGGCCACCACGGCGGCGTCCTCGGCCGGCCGGTTGCCGGCGTAGATCGGCGATCCGTACTCGGCCGGCAGGTCGGCGGTGTCGATCAGGTCCTTCACCGCCACCGGCAGGCCGCGCAGCGGTCCCTCGGCGCGCGCCGAGCGGGCGGCGGTGCGCACCGCGTCCGGGTCGATGTGGATGAAGGCGCCGACCTCGCCGTCGCGCTCGGCGACGCGCGCCAGGCAGGCTTCGGCGAGCGCTTCCACGGTCAGCGTTCCGACCTCGATGCGGCGCGCCGCCTCGACGGCTCCGAGCGTGTTGGGGGCGTCGGTCATGGCTCAGGCTCCGATCAGGTGAAGGACGACCTCGCGGCGCTGCGGGGCGGTGCGGTGCTCGGCCAGGTACACGCCCTGCCAGGTCCCGAGGGCGGCGCGGCCGCCGACGACCGGGATCGACAGCGAGGTGTTGGTGACGGCGGCGCGGATGTGCGCGGGCATGTCGTCCGGACCCTCGGCGGTGTGGGCGTAGAGCCCGGGATCGTCCGGGGCGAGACGGGCGAAGAAGGCCCCCAGATCGGCGCGCACGTCCGGGTCGGCGTTCTCCTGGATCAGCAGCGACGCCGAGGTGTGGCGCACGAACACGGTCAGCAACCCCGACGCGATCCCGGTGCCGCCGACGAAGCCCGCGATCTCGGCCGTGATGTCGGTGAAGCCGCGCCCCGGCGTGCGCACCGTCAGCGCGGACTGCGCCTGGCGGAGCTGGGCGGCGGCGGGGACGGCAGCGGGTCGGGGTTCGGCCATGAAGGCGAGAATAGCGGCCGCGGGAGCGGGGGCAAGCCGGCGCGAGCCGGATCGACTTCCGAGGGTCGGCTGCGCCATCATGGGTCGCCCGCCCCGCCGCCGCCAGCGCCCGCCAGCAGGAGTCCAGCCGATGCCTCGATCCCCGGCGACGTTTCACATCCGCCCCCTCCCCGGCGCCAGCTTCGGCGGCATCGTCGAGCTGCCGCCGGGCACCGACACCGAGGCGGCGATCGCCGCGGTCGAGGCGGCGCCCGACGCGTTCCTGCGGGCGTTCTACGAGCGCCACTGCCTGCTGCTGATGAAGGGCATGAACGCGATCTCGGACGACCCGACGCTGCTGGTGCGGCTGAGCCGGCTGTTCGGGCCGGAGGTCGAGGACTACCGGCTGACGATCACCGCCAGCAACAACGTGCATCCCGAAGTCCCGGAAATCCTGGTGGTCTCGAACGTGCCGCCGGCGACACCCAGGATCCCGGCCCTTCCCGACCCGCCGCTGACCGCCGACGGCGCGGTGCCGGTGCAGTTCCCGCATCGGCGCGGCTGGCACACCGACCAGAGCTACCGCCGCCCACCGCCGGACATCTCGCTGTTCTACGCCGAGACACCGACCCCGAAGGGCCAGGGCCAGACGCTGTACGCCGACGGCATCGGCGCCTACGCCGCCCTGCCCGACGCCATGAAACGGCGGATCGAGGGCCTGGAGGGCATCCACGTCGCCCCCGGCCGCAACCGCTCGGAGCAGGCGGTGCTGGCGGGCGAGCCGCCGCACCCTTTGCAGCCGCGCGAGGCGCCGCAGCTCCAGCCGGTGGTCCGGGTCCACCCGGTGACCGGCGAGCCGGCGCTCTACCTCTGCGAATCCGGACAGATGGACTGGGTCGACGGCCCGCTCGCCGGCATGCAGCCTGGTCCGCACGGCGACGGGGCCAAGCTGCTGTACGAGCTGATGTCGCACTACACGAGCCCGCGTTTCACCTACGTCCACGACTGGGACGTCGGTGACCTGATCATCTACGACAACCGCTCGACGATCCATTCGGCGACCTGGTTCGACGGCGATCGCCACCGCCGGCGGATGTGGCGCACCACGGTTCACGGCAACCCGGGCGCGATCTACGACGGCGAACGCAAGAGCTGGCTGCCGGCGTAGGCGGCCGCCCCGCCTCACCCAGACGGGGAACGCAGGACCTTCGAAATTTCGGCCGCGAGTTGGTCCTGGAGATAGGGCTTGCCGAGCCTCGGCAGGTCGATGCCGGAGCCCTTGGGCAGCTCCGCGAAGCCGGTGGCAAGCAGGATCGGCAGGCCAGGCCGCAGTTCGCGCGCCGCCGCAGCGAGTTGGGCGCCAGTCATCCGCGGCATCGAGTAGTCCGTGATCAGCAGGTCGACCTTGCGACCCTCCTGCAGGATCTCGAGTGCCTCCGCCCCGGAGTCGGCCTCGATCACCTCGTGACCGAGATCCGCCAGCATGTCGGCGGTGCTCATGGTGATCAGCGGATCGTCATCGACGATCAAAACGGTAACCTTCGAAGCCGCCTCGTATGACTCCTTCGAACTCTCCCGAGGCGGCGCCTCCGCGGTCAGGGAGGTAGCCGGCAGCCACAACTCGGCTCGGGTGCCCTGCCCGACTTCGCTCGACAGCCGCAACGTGCCGTTCAGCTGAACCGCCAGTCCGTACACCATCGATAGCCCGAGCCCGGTACCCTTGCCCAGTTCCTTAGTCGAGAAGAACGGCTCCGTGGCCTTCCCCAGAGTCTCGGCGTCCATGCCGTGCCCGGTGTCGGTGACCGCGACGCGAACGTAAGTGCCCGCCGGAAGGTCGCCGGTCGGACCCGCCTGAGCGCTATCGACCGCGATCACGACAGTGCCGCCGGCGGGCATCGCGTCGCGGGCGTTGATCACGAGGTTGAGCACGGCCAGCTCGAGCTGGTTGGCGTCGACGAGCGCGAAGGGAATCGCGTCGGCGAGCTCGGTCTTCAGGTCGACATGGGCGCCGACCGAGCGTTGCAGCAGGTCGGCCATGCCGCGGACAAGGCCTGGGATGCTCGTCGGCTCGACCTGCAGCTCTTGGCGCCGGGCGAACGCCAGCAGACGTTGCGTCAGCGCCGCCCCGCGCCGCGCCGCCTGCTGTGCGCCGTCGATCAGGCGGGTCGAGCGAGCGTCGCTGGGAACATGCTTCCCCAGGAGGTCGAGGTTGACGAGGATCACCATCAGCAGGTTGTTGAAATCGTGCGCGATGCCGCCGGTCAGCTGGCCGATGATCTCCATCTTCTGCGCTTGGCGAAGCTGCTCCTCCGCGCGCTCGCGCTGCCCGATCTCCTCGAGCATCGCCGCGTGCGCCCGCTCCAACTCGTGGGTCCGCTCCGCGACCCGCTCCTCGAGCGTCTCGTTGAGATTCCGAAGGCCGACCTCGGCGATCTTACGGCCGGTGATGTCGGAGGCGACACCGACGAGCCGCGGCCGGCTGCGAACCCGGTCGTGCACGATGCGAGCCCGGATCTCGACCCAGTGGACGTCGCCATCCGGCCACGTCGCGCGAAACTCGGTCGCGCATTCGGTCCCGCTGGTGGCGCTGAATTTCACCGTGGCCAGCGCGCGCGTCCGGTCCTCCGGATGGATGGCGCCGATGAGATCCTCGAAGACGAACGGTTCGTCCACACCGCGGCCGAATACCGCCTTGCAGGTCTCCGAAGCCGCCAGTATCCAGGCTGAGAGATCCAGTTCCCAGGTCCCCAGCCGACCGGCGCGCAACGCCGTCCTGAGGCGCTCCTCGCCTTCGTGCAACTCCTCGATGCGCGCCCGCGCCTCATACTGCCGCAGGCGCCCTTTGTATGCGGTGCGGGCGACGCTGACGAACGTCGTCGGGTGGAACGGCCGCTCCAGGTAGGTGACGTTCCCGAGGGCCTCCGCCAGCCTGATGGCTGACGGATTTCGCTCGGGTCCGCCGCCACGCAGGGTCTCGGGTCCGCCGCCACGCAGGGTGAGGACGATGAACGGCAAGTCCGACCAACTGGGCTGCGCCTCCACCCACGCGACCGCGGCGCGCAGATCGCCCGATCGCAAGGATTCCTCCGTCACCACGGCGAAGCAGACGTCGTCGCCAAGCGACGCCTGGAAGTCGGCGAGATCCGCGCACACGGCCGATGCGGCACCTGTCTCCTGCGCCAGCGCGGCGGCGACCGCCGCGTCTCGTCCGTGTGGCGCCAGGATCAGGATCCTGGACGCGCTGATGCTAGGAGTAGACATCGTCCTCCTTGGCCACGCCGAGGAGGGGCGCCGCCTTTCCCACGAACGTCGGCACCCCGTACAGGACTCCCTGGAACTCATCGAGCGGCGCGCCGAGCTGCAGGCCGGTGTCGCCGATACGGAACTCCCGGATCGTCGCCTCGTGCCGGCCCATGCGCTTCTTGATGACCGACACGGCGCGCCGGACCCTGCCGGAAGCCTCGAAGTAGCGCAGCAGGATGACCGTGTCCGCCAGGTAGGTCACGTCGACCGGAGCCTTCATGTCACCGACCAGGCCGTGCTGTGCCACGGTCAGGAACGTCGTCGCGCCTTGGCGATTCAGAAACTGGAGCAACTCGTGGATGTGAAGGATGAGGAAGGACTCCTGGGGCATCGCTGCCTGATAACCGTTCAGGCTGTCGATCACCACCGCCTTGACACCGCCTTCGGCGACCTTCACCCGGACCCGGTGGGCGAACTCGCCGGGCGACAGCTCCGCCGCATCGACCTGATCGATGTGAAGCAGTCCAGCGGCGCGGGCGCCTTCCAGATCGAACCCCATCACCCGGGTGCGGTCGAACAGCAGGCCGAGTTCCTCGTCGAACACGAAGATCGCGGCCTTCTCGCCACGCCTGATCGCAGCGCTGACGAACTGCAGGGCGAAGGTGCTCTTGCCGGTCCCGGCCGGGCCGAGGACCAGGGTACTCGATCCCTGCTCGACACCGCCCCCGAGCAGGGCGTCGAGCCCGGCAATGTCGCTGGTCATCCGCTGGCGGGTGAAGCTAGCCCGGTGCTCGGCGGCCACCAGCCTCGGAAACACCGAGACCCCGCCGGTATTGATGACCATGTCGTGGAAGCCGCCGCGGAACGCCTGGCCGCGGTACTTGGAGACCCTCAGCCGCCGCCGCTCGGCGCCGTAGTCCGGCGCCAGCTCCTCCAGCCGGATGACACCGTGAACGACGCTGTGGACGGTCTTGTCCAGCGTCTCAGCCGTCAGATCGTCGAGCAGCAGGACCGTGGCGGAGCGCTTGGCGAAGTAGTGCTTGAGGGCCAGGATCTGCCGCCGATAGCGCAGCGAGCTCTGCGCGAGAAGCCGGATCTCGGAAAGGCTGTCCAGCACGACACGATCCGGCTTCAGCCGCTCGAACGCGTCGAATATCAGCTTCATCGTCTCGCCGAGCTCAAGGTCGGAGGAATACAGCAGGCTCTGCTGCTGGTTATCGTCGAGCAGGCACTCGGCCGGAGCGAGTTCGAAGACCTCGATGCCGTCGCCGAGCGTCCAGCCGTGCGACCGGGCACCCGCCCGCAGCTCGCTGTCGGTCTCCGACAGCGTAATGTAGAGACCACGCTCGCCGTTCCGCTCGCCTTCCAGGAGGAAGCGCAACGCCACCGTGGTTTTGCCAGTGCCGGGATGGCCCTCCAGCAGGAACAGATGCCCGGTGGTCAGGCCGCCGGCCAGTACATCGTCGAGGCCCGGGACGCCGGTTCGCACCTTCTCCAATCGTACTCTGTCATCCTCCATCGGACACTCCGATCAGCCGTCTGGCCTGTATCCGGATGCGCAGCCTGCGATCCGGATGCGCAGCCTGCGCCCGCGCGCCTGGGCGTCGTGCTCGTGCCGGGGTGACGGGCCGGAACCGTTGGAACTCCAGGGGCGACTACTAGTTCCGGTCCCCACAACATAGAGATGCGAGACGGCGGCGGGCGATGCCGGCCGAGCGGTCCCGCTTGTCCGCTCACCGCCGCACCAGCTACCGTCGCGGTCCGGAGTTGTAAAATTTGATACGTCACCTCGTCTGCCTGACCTACGACTTTGACGCCCTGTCGCTGCCGATCGCCAAGGGAACCGTCAGCCCGACCGCGCTGTCGCGCGGCGAGTTCGGGCTTGTCGGTGTCGAGCGCATCAGGCTGTTGCTCGCCGACCGCAACATCCGGGCGACGTTCTTCACGCCAGGCCACACCATCGAAAGCTTTCCGGCCTCAGTCGCGCCCCTGGTCGAGGCCGGCCACGAGATCGGCCACCACGGCTGGACCCACCGCCGGCCCAACGACTTGCCACGCGCCGAGGAGGCCGCCGAGTTGGCGCGCGGCATCGAGGCGATCCGCACCATCACTGGATCGCCCCCCGTCGGCTACCGCTCGCCATCCTGGGACCTGTCGCCGCACACCCTCGAGCTGCTGATCGAGAATGGCTTCGAGTACGATTCCAGCCTGATGGGCAACGACTACTGCCCCTATCGCCCTCGGCTCGGCGACACGGCAGCGCTGCTGGAACCGGCCCGCTTCGGCCGCGAGACCGCGCTGGTCGAAATGCCGGTGAGCTGGAGCCTCGACGACTATCCGCATTTCGAGTGGTCGGTGCTGTCGGGCGGCGCCCTCAACCCCGGCCTGGCGCACTGGCGCGGCGTGGTCGACAACTGGACCGCCGATTTCGACTACATGCGCGAGACCATGGACTGGGGAGTGATCACCTACACCTTCCACCCGTTCGTCTCCGGCCGCGGCCACCGCATGAAGGCCATGGCGGCGTTGATCGATCACCTCACCGAAGCGGGAGCGGTGTTCCTGACGATGGCCGAGGCGGCGCGCGAGGCCGCCCGGGTGATCGGGCCGCCGAAATGACCGAGGCGGACCTTCGGGACACGCTCCGCCAAGGGCTGACGCGGCTGTGCGCGGCGCACCCGGCGCTGGCGGCGGCGCTGGCGGAAGCCGGAGCGCCCGAGCCCCGGATCCTGGAGCCCGGCTTCTCGGCGCTGCTGAAGATCATGGTCGGCCAGCAGGTCTCGACGGCGTCGGCAGCGGCCATCTGGCGGCGGCTGGTCTCGGCCGGCGGCGACGATGCGGAGCGGTTTCTCGGCTTCGACGACGCCACGCTCGGCGGCATCGGCTTCTCCCGCGCCAAGATGCGCTACGGCCGGGCGCTCGCCGGTGCTGTGACGACCGGCGCGTTCGATCCCGCCGGCCTTCGCGGGCTGCCGGGCGAGGAGGCGTCGGCCCGGTTGACCGCCCTGCCCGGCATTGGCCGCTGGACGGCTGAGATCTACCGGATGTTCGCGCTCGGAGACCCCGACGTGTTCCCGGTCGGCGACCTGGCGCTGCGCGAAGGGGTGCGCATGGCGCTGGCGCTTCCGGACCGCCCCGGTCCCGTCCTGGCTGCCGCCCTGACCGCGCCGTGGCGACCCGAGCGAAGCGCCGCCGCCCTCCTGCTCTGGCGGCTGTACCGGCACCGGCGCGGAACCGCCGTCCTCGGCGCCGACAGCGCATCCGGCGACAACTCTCCGGACACGGCGGCGGCGGTAGCGGCGCCCGCGCCCGTCTGATAACGTGACAATTCGAGACATGTTGTACGAAGAGCGGTTCCGGGGGACGTGCCGAGCTTGAACGCCGATAGCGATCGGGGCGACCAACGCCCCGCAGACCGGTGGCGCGCGCCGCGCCGCGGTGCGCTGTGAGCATGGCAACAACCTTCGCCGGCCGGCACACCGGCAGCGCGGCCCTGCAGTCTGCGATCGATGCCGTCGGCGACAGCTTCCTGGTGTTCGACCAGGACGACCGTCTGGTCGCGGCCAACGCCGCGACCGCCGCCATGTTCCCGCACCTTGCCGACCACCTGGTGCCCGGCACCCGCTTCGAGGACCTGCTGCGTCGGGACGCCGCCGTCCTGAAGCGCATCGGCGTCATCGACGACCCCGAGGCATGGATCGCGGAGCGGTTGCACCTGCACGCCCAGCCGGTCTCGCGGATCGAGGCGCGCCAGCTGGATGGCCGCTGGGTGCGCACCGAGGACCGCTCGACCCCGGACGGCGGCCGCGTCATCATCACCCGCGACTTCACCGACGAGAAGCGGCTGATCGAGGATTCGGCGCGCTACACGTCGCTGCTGCGCGGCACCCTCGAGAACATCAGTCAGGGCCTGTGCGCGTTCGATCGCGACTACCGGTTGATGACCTGGAACGCCCGCTTCTTTGAACTGCTCGACCTGCCGCACACCTTCGCCCAGGTCGGAACGCCGATGCTGGACATGATCCGGTTCGTGGCCCAGCGCGGCGACCTCGGCCAGGGCGAGCCCGCGCAGTTGACCGCCGAAACCTTCGCGATGGCCACCGAGACGCCCGGCACGATCTACGAGCGGGCCAACAACCGCGGTCAGATGCTGGAAGTCCGCCTTCGCCCCTTGAGCGGCGGTGGCCTGGTCGCGACCTACAGCGATGTTACGGAGCGCCGGAAGGCGGAGACCGCGCTCCGCGAGAGCGAGGAGCGGTACGCCCTGGCCGCCGCCGGCGCCAACGATGGGCTGTGGGACTGGAATCTCGGCAGCAACCGGATCTTCTTCTCCGACCGCTGGAAGGAGATGCTCGGCTATTCCACCGAGGAGGTCGGCGACGGCGCCGAGGAGTGGTTCAGCCGGATCCACCCCGAGGACGTCCAGCGCGTGACCGCCCAACTGGACGCCCATCTCGGCGGCACCGCGCAGAGCCTCGAGACCGAACATCGGGTCCGTCATTTCGACGACACTTACCGGTGGATGCTGGTGCGTGGCCTGGCGGTGCGCGACGGCGACAACAACGCCTACCGGATCGCCGGATCGATGACCGACATCACCGAGCGCAAGCGCTCGGAGGAGCAGGCGATCCACGACGCGCTCCACGACAGCCTGACCAGCCTCGCGAATCGAACCCTGTTCCTCGAACGGGTCCGCCAGGCGCTGGCCCGCCAGCGCCGGTCGGCCGCCGCCCGGTTCGCGGTCATCTATCTCGATCTCGACCGCTTCAAGGTGGTCAACGAAAGCCTGGGTCATGTTCACGGCGACGACCTGATCATCGCCACAGCCCGGCGGCTGGAGCAGAACCTCAAGTTCGGCGACACCGTGGCGCGGCTGGGTGGCGACGAGTTCGCGATCATGTTGGAGGACGTCAGCGACAAGGAGGAGGCGACCAGCCTCTCCGACATGCTCCAGAAGGCGCTGTCGACGCCGTTCGTCCTCGGCGGCAAGGAGGTCTTCACCACCGCCTCCATGGGCATCGCCCATTCGACCGAGAACTACGTCCGACCCGAGGACATCCTGCGCGACGCCGAGTTGGCGATGTACCGCGCCAAGGAACTCGGCAAGGCCCGGTCTGTGGCCTTCGACGCGGCAATGCGCGGCACCAGCGTGACGCCGCTGGACGTCGAGACCGACCTGCGCCGCGCCCTCGAGCGCCAGGACATCGTCCTGCATTTCCAGCCGATCGTGTCGCTGTCCGACGGCCGCATCCGCGGCTTCGAGGCGCTGGCGCGCTGGCGTCACGCCGAACGCGGCGACATTCCGCCATCGGAGTTCATCCCGCTGGCCGAGGAAACCGGGATGATCGTCGAACTCGGCCAATGGGTTCTTCGCAACGCCTGCGCCCAGATGGTCGAGTGGAACCGCGACTTCCCGCATCTCGGCCCGCTGGAAATCAGCGTCAACCTGTCCGGCCGCCAGTTCACCCAGTTCGACCTGGTGCGGATGGTCACCAACAGCCTCGACGGCACCGGCCTGAAGGGCAACTGCCTGAAGCTCGAGATCACCGAGAGCGCGCTGATGGAGAACGCCCAGCGCTCGGCGCAGATGCTGCGGCACCTCAAGGAGCTCGACATCAAGGTCTGCGTCGACGATTTCGGCACCGGCTACTCGTCGCTCAGCTACCTCCACACCTTCCCGATCGACACCCTGAAGATCGACAAGTCCTTCGTGCAGGACATGGGCCGCAACCGGCACAACCTGGAAATCGTGCGGACCATCGCCGTGCTGGCCCAGAACCTGCGACTCGACGTCATCGCCGAGGGCGTGGAAACGCCCGAGCAGCTCGCCCAGCTGAGGGCGATAGGCTGCGGCTACGCGCAGGGCTACCTGTTCTCCCGGCCCTTGACGCCGGAAAACGTACGGCGCCTTTTGTCCGAGAACAGGGTCTGGTAGGAACGCCGTCTCATGGGGCGCTTCGAAGTCTATTTCCTTCAGAAGAAGGTGGCCGGGGTCTGGGATACGCTGGAGCGGGCGCAGTCCGTGTCGGTTCTGGTCACTTCCCTGGTCCGCGAGTTCGACGCCCGCGAGGACGCGGAGGTGCGGATACTCGCCGGCGCCTACGATCAGGTCGCCGGGACCTGGGATTACTCCCAGATCTTCTTCGTGGACCGCAGCGCGATCGAGCTCGGCCTGACCGAGGCCGAGGAGAGCGAGTCCGAAGCGGAGGAGAAAACGGACGACGAGCGCGTGCCGGGCGGTCGGGCCTTCGCCGACGCGATCAGACGAGCCAGCGACGAGCGCGGCCCGATCGTTAGCCACGCCGCCGACCCGGTCGCCGAGGACGACGACGACACCTGGGTTCGTCGGCGCAGTCGGCCGATGTTCGAGGACGACCCGCTCGACACAGACGCCCCGGTCGGCCCCCCGCCGGACTTTCGGCCGCAACGGCGGCGCGGCGGCCGGGTGTTCTTCATGATCGGCACGCTGCTGATCGCGCTGGTCCTCACCGGGGCGGCCGTGCTGGCCCTCGGCATCGCGCTCGACGCCCCGCAGATCCGTCCGCTGCTGTCGTGGGTCAGGGGCATGTCCGACGGGATGCAGGGTCCGGTGTCCGGCTCCGCGGCGGTCATGCCGGAGACTACCGGGCAGGTCATCACCCACACCGGCGTCGCGTCGCCGCTGCGCGGCCGCTGGTCGCCGGGACGCTGCGACGAGACCTATATCGAGTTTGACGTCGACGGCCTGGTCGTGGGCGCCCCGAACCGGCCGGAATCCCTCAAGGTTCCCGTAGTGGAAACCATCGAGGACGAATTCACTTGGTTCATCAGGCGATCACCCGACCTGGTGGAGCATTTCCAGAAGCTCGGCCCCAACGACCTGCAGCTGATCGGCGACACCACCCGGATCGGGTTCTCCTCGCGCACCTCGGACATCCTTACCCGCTGCCCGTAGCGACGCGTGCCCTGTGCGGTCACCCGAACCGCGGCACCCTCACAACAGGCTGCCCTGGACCGGCGGCGGGGCCGGCGGCACAAGCGGCTCGACCAGCGCCGGGTCGTCGTTGCGCACGTTGCCGACCCGGGGATCGACCGGGTAGGCCTCGATCAGCGCCGGGTCGCAGGGCGCCGTCAGCGCCGACGCTTCGGGCGGCGTGCCGGCCAGCCAGGTCTTGAACTGCGCCTCCTCGAACAGCATCACCGGCATGCGGGAATGGATGTTCCGCAGGGTCGCGTTGGCCTCGGTAGTGACGATCGAGAAGGTCTCCAGCGCGCTGCCCTCGCCGGTTCCCTCCCACAGCTCCCAGAGGCCGGCGAAGGCGAACGGCGCGCGGTCGTGGCGCACGACCCGCCAGGGCTGCTTGCGGCCACCGATCGCCTGCCACTCGTAGAAGCCGTCGGCCGGCACCAGGCAGCGGCGGTGTCGGAACGCCGCCCGAAAGGTCGGCTTCTCGGCCACCGTCTCGGCGCGCGCGTTGATCAGCTTCGCGCCGATGCCGATGTCCTTCGACCAGGACGGTACCAGCCCCCAGCGCATGATCGTCAGCTCGCGCGCGCCGCCCCGATCCTCGCGCACGACCGGAACCTCCTGGGTCGGCGCGACGTTCCAGCGCGGGATGAGGTTCTGAACGACCCGGACACCGAAGATGAGCCGCAGCGCGTCGGGATCTGTGGTGATGCTGTAGCGGCCGCACATGCGGATCTCCTGGGATCGAGCCGGATGGCGGCTTGGCGGTACCCCGACCGGCCGCTACCATCGCGCCGGATGTCACGCTAGCAGATGAGGGTCCCATGGCGAAGTTCGGCGTCGGTCAGGGCATGAAGCGCAAGGAAGATCAGCGCTTTCTCACCGGACAGGGCATGTACACCGACGACGTGACGGTCGACGGCTTGGTGCGCGCCGTGCTGGTCCGCGCGCCGATGGCGCACGCCCGGATCACTGGCATCGACACCACCGCCGCCGGCGCCGCCCCAGGCGTGCTGGCGGTGCTGACCGGCGACGACCTCAAGGCCGACGGCATCGGCAGCCTGCCCTGCGCGGCCCTGATCAAGGGCAGCGATGGCCGCCGGGCGGTCGGCCCCGCCTATCCGCTGCTGGCGCACGATCGCGTCCGGCACGTCGGCGACACCGTGGCGATGGTGGTCGCCGAAACCCTCGAGCAGGCCCGCGACGCGGCCGAACTGGTCTCGGTGTCGTACGACGCGCTGCCGGCGGTGTCGGACATCGAGAGCGCCTCCGCCGACGGCGCGCCGCTGGTGTGGGACGAGGCGCCGGGGAACCTGTGCGTCGACTGGGAAACCGGCGATGCCGCTGCCGTGCAGGCGGCCTTCGCCAAGGCGGCGACCGTGACCGAGCTGTCGCTGGTCAACAACCGGATCGTGGTAAACTCGATCGAGCCGCGCGGCGCGGTCGCCGAGCACGATCCCGCCACCGGCGCCTACACCCTGCACGTCTCCACCCAGGGCCCGCACGGCGTGCGCGACGTGCTCTGCCAGATCCTGGGGATCGAGGCGTCGGCGATGCGGGTGGTGTCGCCCGACGTCGGCGGCGGCTTCGGCATGAAGATCTTCCCGTACCGCGAGCACGCCCTGGTGGCCTGGGCGGCGCGGCGGGTCGGCCGGCCGGTCAAGTGGATCGGCGAGCGCACCGAGTCGTTCATCTCCGACACCCAGGGCCGCGACCATCGCTCGACCGCCCGGATGGCGCTCGACGCCGACGGCCGGTTCCTGGCGCTGGCGGTCGACACCAAGGCCGATCTCGGCGCCTACCTCTCGCTCTACGGCCCGGCCATCCCGACCGTCGCCGGCTCCGGCATGCTGGCCGGGCTGTACACCACCCCGGCGATCCACGTGCGGGTGCGCTGCTACTTCACCAACACCCTGCCGGTCGACGCCTACCGCGGCGCCGGCCGCCCGGAGGCCGCCTACCTGGTCGAACGGCTGGTCGACGAATGCGCCAAGGCGACCGGCATCGCCCGCGACGAGATCCGGCGCCGCAACTTCGCGCCGGCCGCCGCCATGCCCTACACCACCGCGCTCGGCGAGACCTACGATTCCGGCGACTTCACCCGCCACCTGGACAAGGCGCTGGCCGAGGCCGGCTGGAGTTCCGTGGAGGCCCGCAAGGCCGGCAGCCGCTCGCGCGGCAGGCTGCGCGGCATCGGGCTGTCCACCTATGTCGAGGCGTGCGGCGGCGGCGGCCCGGAATGGGCCGACCTCAAGGTCCAGCCGGACGGCACGGTGGTCGTGCCGATCGGCACGCGCTCGACCGGCCAAGGCCACGAGACCGCCTATTCCCAGCTGATCACCGAGGCGTTCGGCATCGACAACGAGTTGGTCACCGTGATCCAGGGTGACACCGCGGCGATCGAGAACGGCGCAGGCACCGACGGGTCGCGGTCGCTGCCGGCCGGCGGCTCGGCGCTCAAGGCCGCCATCGACGTGGTGATCGAGAAGGGCAAGCGGATCGCCGCCCACGCGCTGGAGGCGGCCGAGGCCGATATCGAGCTGGCCGACGGCCGCTTCACCGTCGCCGGCACCGACCGCGCCATCTCGCTCGCCGACGTGGCCCGGCGGGCCGAGGATCCGGCCCAGCTGCCCGACGGCATGGCCCCGGGGCTGTCGGCCAGCGAATCGTACAAGCCGAAGGCCTCGACCTACCCGAACGGCAGCCATGTCTGCGAGGTCGAGATCGACCCTGACACCGGCATCGTGCGGGTCGACCGCTACACCGTGGTCGACGATTTCGGCGAGGTCGTGAACCCGATGCTGCTGGAGGGCCAGGTGCACGGCGGCGTCGCCCAGGGCATCGGCCAGGCCCTGTACGAGCGTTGCGTGTACGATTCCGACGCCCAGCTGGTGAGCGGCTCGCTGATGGATTACTGCCTGCCGCGCGCCGACGACCTGCCGATGGTGGGCTTCGCGATGAGCCCGACGCGCTGCGCCACCAACCCGCTCGGGGTGAAGGGCTGCGGCGAGGCGGGGGCCATCGGGGCGCCGCCCGCGGTGATCAACGCGGTGCTCGACGCGCTCGCCCCGCTCGGCGTCACCACCATCGACATGCCGGCGACGCCCGAGCGGGTGTGGGCGGCGATCCAGGCGGCCCGGCCGGGCGCCGCAGCCTGACCCGGGAGTGGACCGCTTGACCGATCGCGACAAGACCGCCCTGCTCGACCGCATCGTCACCATCGCCCGCGAGGCCGGTCGGGTGATCCTGCCGTACTACCAGGCCGACGGGGCGATCGACAGCAAGCACGACGGCAGCCCGGTCACCGCCGCCGACCGCGCCGCCGAACTGGTGATTGTCGCCGCCCTGCGCGAGCTGACGCCGGACATCCCGGTGGTGGCCGAGGAGGAGGCCGCCGCCGGCGTGGTGCCCGACGTCTCGGGCGGCCTGTTTTGGCTGGTCGACCCGCTTGACGGCACCAAGGAGTTCATCCAGCGGCGCGGCGACTTCACGGTGAACATCGGCCTGGTGAAGGACGGGGCGCCGGTGCTGGGCGTCGTCCACACCCCGGTCGACGGCATGGTCTGGGCCGGCATCGTCGGCGACGGTGCCCGCCAGGAGGACGCCGACGGCCGTCGCCAGACCATCACGGTCCGCAAGCCCGACCCGAGCGGTCTCACCGTGGTCGCCAGCAAGAGCCACCGCAACCCGGAGCTCGAGGCCTATATCGCCACGCTGACGGTCAAGGAATCGGTCTCGCGGGGATCGGCGCTGAAGTTCTGCATCGTGGCGCGCGGCGACGCCGACATCTACCCGCGCACCGGCCCGACCATGGAGTGGGACACCGCCGCCGGCCATGCCGTTCTCCTGGCCGCCGGCGGCAGCCTGACGGCGTTCGACGGCGGCCCGTTCCGCTACGCCAAGCCGGAGTTCCGCAACGGTCACTTCATCGCCCGGGGTGGCTGACGATGGCGGCGGCCGCGAGCCGGCCCGGCGCCCGCCGGGCGACACGTCTGCTGGAACCGCTCGTCCTGACCGCCTGCCTGGCGGCGACCGCCGCCTGTGAGGCCGCGCCGCCGGCGACACCGGCAGCGGTCGAGCGCGCCGCTCCCCGCCATCCGATCCAGGCCCCGGGCACCGACTGGGCGCGGCCGCCGCCGATTGCGGTTCCCGCTCGCTCGCGCGAGGCCGACGCAGCCCGCGGCATCACCCCCGGGCCGAACTCGCGGGTCACCCCGACGCCCGACATGGCACCGCGGGTCGAGCCCACCCGCCGCCTCGACGCGCCGTCATCGGTGGGCGACGACGTCGATCGCCGCCACGTGCTACCGCCCCCCCGTGAACCCGGCCCGCCGGTCGGCACCATCGACCAGCGGCCCGGCACCCTGCGCACCACGCCGGGCACCATCGAAATCCCGCAGTGAGGCGCTTCCCATCCGGCCGCCGAATCTTTTCCCAGCTTGCGCCGCGCTTGGCCGGGATGACCCCCTCTCCCTTGTCGTCATCAAGTCAGTGATCGGCCCCACTCTCCCACGTCGTCATCCCGGACGAACGCGCGCCAGCGCGGTCGAACCGGGACCCACCCGCCGCACCGTCGGCGGCAGCATCGGCGAGCCACCGTCGCATCATGGGCCCCGGATAGCCGCGGCTTCGCCTCGGCTTCCGGGATGACGGCAAGAATAGGGGGCGGTGGCGGAAGCTGGGGGCCGGATCGGACGTGTCCACTCGACGGGACTCCACTTATCCGTCCACAACAAAGCAGCGATCGGCCCCCTCTACCTCGTCGCATCAAGCCAGTGATCGGCCCCACTCTCCCTCGTCGTCATCAAGTCAGCGGTCAGCCCCCTCTGCCTCGTCGCATCAAGCCAGTGATCGGCCCCACTCTCCCTCGTCGTCATCCCGGACGAACGCGCGCCAGCGCGGGCGATCCGGGAGCCACGGAGCGACGGCGGCTTGCCGATGCTGCCGACGACGAAGCGGCGGGTGGCTCCCGGCTCGCGCTGCGCTTGGCCGGGATGACGACAGGTGGGGAGGGCGCTCGGTCCCTTTAAAGCAAGCTTTGTCCAGTTGGTAAGGAGAGAAAGCGATGCGCGTGCTCGTGCTGGGCGGCACCGGGGTCATCGGCGCTGCCGTGGTTCGCGCCCTGATCGCGGCCGGCCATACGGTCAGCGGGCTTGCCCGCAGCCCCGACGCCGCCGAGCGTCTGCTCGAAACCGGGGCCGAGCCGGTGGCGGGCGACATCGGCGCGCCGCGCCTGTGGGCGGGCGCGGTGATCGACGAGGTCGACACCGTGGTACTCGCCGCCGGCAGCTTCACGACCGACATGGGGGCGGTCGAGGCCCGGCTTCTGGACACGCTGTTGCCGGCGCTGGCGTCGACCGGCCGCCGGCCGACCCTGGTCTATACCGGCGGTTGCTGGCTGTGGGGGCCGTCGCCGGAGCGCGCGATCGACGAGCGGACCGGTTTCGATCCCCTACCCGCCTTCGCCTGGGCGGTCGGCCACGTCGAGCGGGTCCTGGCCGCCCCCGGCATCCGGGCGGCGGTGGTGCACCCGGCGATGGTCCACGCCGACGCCGCCGGCCCGGTCGCGGCGATGGAAGCACAAGCCCGGGCTGGCGAGCCGGTCCGGCTGATCGGGTCGGCGACCACGCTCTGGCCAATGGTGCACGCCGACGACCTCGCCGACCTTTACCGCCGGGTGCTGGAGGACGAGACCTTCACCGGCCATGTCATTGGCGTTGCCGACGAGGCGGTGGCGGTCGGGGATCTCGCGCACGCCGCCGCCCAACGCCATGGATCGACGCTGCCGCCGCGGGTGGTGGCCGAAAACCTCGTCGTCACCGAACTGGGCGACTGGGCCCGCGGCTACGCCCGCAGCCAGCGCATGAGCGGCGCCTTCGCCCGCTCCCGGCTGGGCTGGAAACCGCGCCGGAGCGCCCGGCCGGCGGCAAGCTTCGCCGGCCGGTGATCCGGACTCAGACCTTCCGGACAGCCCCCGTGGCGGCGCTGGTGGTGAGCGCGGCGTAAGCTCCGGAAGGCGTCGACGTTGGCGATCCGGCGCGGCAGCACGCTGTCGTCATCCTGCTCGTAGTAGCGCTTGGCGAGGTCGACGATCAGATGACCGGCCTCGACGAACAGGCGCTGCCAGTCGGCGTGGGTCGCCAGCACCGAGCCGTTGCCCGGCAGCGACAGGCCGAACGCCTCGGTCAGGTAGTTCATCGAGTTGGCGGTGAACATGCCGGAGCACGACCCGCAGGTCGGGCAGGCCGAGCGTTCGATCACGTCCACGTCGGCGTCGCTGATCCGGTCGTCGGCCGCGGCGATCATGGCGTCGACCAGGTCGACCGCCGTCTCGACGCCCTTCAGCACCACCTTGCCGGCTTCCATCGGCCCGCCGGAGACAAACACCACCGGGATGTCGAGCCGCATCGCGGCCATCAGCATGCCGGGCGTGATCTTGTCGCAGTTGGAGATGCAGACCATCGCGTCGGCGCAGTGCGCGTTGACCATGTACTCGATCGAATCGGCGATGATCTCGCGCGACGGCAGCGAGTAGAGCATCCCGTCATGGCCCATCGCGATGCCGTCGTCGACGGCGATCGTGTTGAACTCCTTGGCCACCCCGCCGGCCTTCTCGACCTCGCGCGCCACCATCTGGCCGAGGTCCTTGAGGTGGACGTGGCCCGGCACGAACTGGGTGAAGGAGTTGGCGATCGCGATGATCGGCTTGCCGAAATCGGAGTCCTTCATCCCGGTGGCGCGCCAGAGGCCGCGGGCGACGGCCATATTGCGGCCGTGGGTGGTGGTTCGGGAACGATAGGGCGGCATCGCGGGGGGACCCTTCTGCGGGGGATTGGAGCGGGCGAGGTTACCAGCCGCTCCGCTCCACCGGCTCGATCCCGGATCGAACGGTCTAACGAATGCGGCGCGGATGAAGCTCTGCACGAACTGGCGCTGGAACAGCAGGAAGGCGATCAGCAGCGGCCCCGACGACATCAGCGTGGCGGCGGTGATGATCGACCAGTCGATGCCCTGGTCGGTCGAGGCAAACACCGAGAGCCCGACCGTCACCGGCCGCGTCGTGACCGAGTTGGTGATGATCAGCGGCCACAGGAAGTTGTTCCAGTGGTGGCTGACCGACACCAGGCCGAAGGCGATGTACACCGGCCGCGCCAGCGGCACGTAGACCACCCGGCCGCCGTCGACCCGCTCAAGCCCCGCGATCAGCCGCAGGGTGGTCGACTTGCCGCAACCGGACGGACCGAGCAGCACCACGAGCGAACCGGCCTCGACCTCGAAGCTGAAATCGTCGACCGCGCGCGCGGCGCCCCAATGCTTGCTGACCCGGTGGAGAGAGATCGCCTGCACGCGCCTGCCCCTGCTGCGTCGTTCCGCCCGGACCGTTGGCTGGTCCGGGACGGGGCCGACCCGCTATGGGCTTCGCATATCAGCGTCGCGTGACGATCGTGTGAAGGCGGCCCCTATCCGGCGGCCTTAAGGACCTCGGCGGCGAGCGCCTTGATCTCCGAGGCGGCCGAGCCGCCCGGCTGGTACTCGGTGACGCCAAGGCCCTCCAGCAGCGCCGCGGCGAGCGCCACCCGGTTTCCGAGGCGGGATTTCGCCACCTTGGCGTCAAGGTCGCCGAGCTTGGCGATCATCGCCTCGGTCAGGTTGGCGCGCTGCGGCACCCGGTTGAGCACCAGCAACGCCCGGGTCTTCTCGCCGGCGGCGAGATCGAGGGTCGCCTTGGTGGCCCACAGATCCATCGGGCTCGGCTGCAGCGGCACCACCACAAGGTCGGCCGAGCGCACCGCGATCTTCGCCTCGGTCTCGGCGTGCGGCGGTGAATCGATGATCACCACGTCGTTTGTGCGGGCCAGCTTCTCGACCTCGTTGGCCGTCCGCCAGCCGGTGATGCGGTGGACCGACACCCCGCCCTTGCCGCGCGCGCCGACCGGCGCCGGCACGCCCATCTCCCCGCGCATCGCCCACCACGCGCTGAGCGAGGCCTGGGGATCGATGTCGACCACCGCGACGGAGTGACCGGCCTGCGCCCAGGCGATGGCAAGGTGCGCGACCATCGTGGTCTTTCCGGCCCCGCCCTTCTGCTGGGCGACGGTGACGATGCGGGCGGTCATGGGCGACTCCTCCGGTCGACGGACGATCCGATACTGTACCGGGTCGGGACGAATGCTGCACTCGCGAACACGGACCTCCGGTAACGTGGGGCTTGACGCCGGTCCGCCGTTGCGCGACGCACCCGCTCCATGACCGCTTCGACCAGAGCCGACGCCCCGATCCGCCCGATCGACGATCCCGAGGCCCGTTCGGAAGGCGCGCGTCTGCTCAACCACGGGGCGCTGGTGGCGTTCCCGACGGAGACGGTCTACGGCCTCGGCGCCGACGCCACCGACGAGGCGGCGGTCGCCCGGATCTACGCCGCCAAGGACCGGCCGCGCTTCAACCCGCTGATCAGCCACGTCGCCAGCGCCGCGGCGGCCTTCGATCTCGGCGTGGCGACGCCGGATGCCGAGCGCCTGGCCGACGCGTACTGGCCGGGGCCGCTGACCATCGTGCTGCGCCGCCGGCCGGGCTGCCCGGTCGCCTGGCTGACCAGCGCCGGCCTCGACACCGTGGCGCTCAGGGTGCCGGGCAGCGCCGCCGCGCGCGCCCTGCTGGCCGAGGCCGGGATCCCGGTCGCGGCCCCAAGCGCCAACCGCTCCGGCCGGGTCAGCCCGACCACCGCCGCCCATGTCGCCGAAGAACTGGGTGACCGGGTCTCGCTGATCCTCGACGGTGGCCCCTGCCCGGTCGGACTGGAGAGCACGGTGGTCGACCTGTCGGGGGCCCGCCCCCGGCTGCTGCGCCCGGGGGCGGTCACCCGCGAGCAGATCGAGGCGCTGCTCGGCGCGGTGGAGATCGCCGGCGATGGCGACGCCGTCGTCGCGCCAGGCATGCTGGCCAGCCACTACGCCCCGCTGGCCCCGGTCCGCCTGGACGCGACCGACCGGCGCCCGGGCGAGGTGTTCCTCGACTTCGGGGCGACCTACCGGGCCGCCGACCTCGACCTCAGCCCGTCCGGCGATCTGCAACAGGCGGCCACGCGGCTGTTCGCCGCGCTGCGCGCGCTGGACGGCGCCGACGTGGTGGCCATCGCGGTGGCGCCGGTGCCGGCCGACGGCCTGGGCGCCGCCATCAACGACCGGCTGCGCCGGGCCGCGGCACCACGCCAATGATCGGCGCGGCCTGTCACCGATAAGGCCAACCGTCGCGCCCCGCATCGCGCATCCGGCGGGGTGGGTTGTGCGCCGCCGCCCGCAGCCTAATATCGCCGCCGAACATCGCCACCCAGTTCGAACGATCAGGAGACCCCGATGGCCGCTCCAGCCGCCGTCGCCAGCCGCGCGCACGACACCGCGCTCGACCGCATCAAGGCCGTCGTCGGACCGAAAGGCTGGACCGACGACGCCGCCGCCATGCGCCCGCATCTCGAGGACTGGCGCGGGCTGTACAAGGGCAAGGCGCGTCTGGTGGTGAAGCCGTCGACCACCGAGGAGGTGGCCGGCGTGGTCGCCGCCTGCCACGACGCCGGCATCCCGATCGTGCCCCAGGGCGGCAACACCTCGTTGTGCGGGGGATCAACGCCGGACGACGGCGGCGAGGCGATCGTGCTCTCGCTGGTCCGCATGAACCGGGTCCGCGACCTCGACGCCGCCAACCACACCATCACGGTGGAGGCCGGCTGCGTGCTGGCCGACGTGCAGGCCCGCGCCGCCGACGCCGACCGCTACTTCCCGTTGTCGCTGGCGGCCGAGGGCAGCTGCGTGATCGGCGGCAACCTGTCGACCAACGCCGGCGGCACCAACGTCCTGAAATACGGCAACGCCCGCGAACTGGTGCTCGGGCTCGAGGTGGTGCTGCCGGACGGGCGGATCTGGAATGGCCTGCGCGGTCTGCGCAAGGACAACACCGGCTACGACCTGAAGCAGCTGTTCCTCGGCGCCGAAGGCACCCTCGGGATCATCACCGCGGCGGTTCTGAAGCTGTTCCCGAAGCCGACCGACGTCCGCAGCGCCTTCTGCGCGGTGCCGGACATCGCCTCGGCCGTCACCCTGCTCGCCCGCGCCCGGGCGGAAAGCGGTGACGCAGTGGAGACCTTCGAGTTCATGCCGCGGCTGGTCATGGATCTCGTGCTGAAGCACTTCCCGGACACCCACGACCCGTTGCCGACGCGCTACGAGCAGTACGTCCTGCTGGAGCTGGTCTCGACCGCGAGCGGCGCCACCGACCTCGCGGCCAGGCTGGAGGCGATCCTGGAATCGGCGTTCGAGGACGGCCTGGTCCTGGACGCCGCCATCTCGCAGTCGGAGGCGCAGCGCCAGGAGTTCTGGAAGCTGCGGGAGAACGCGTCCGAAGCGCAGAAGCTCGAGGGTGCCTCGATCAAGCACGACGTATCGGTGCCGGTCTCGCGCATCGCCGAGTTCTACACGATGGCGTTCGAGCGGGTGACGGCGGTCGACGACACCGTCCGGCTGGTCGGGTTCGGCCACGTCGGCGACGGCAACCTGCACTACAATCTGCAGGCTCCCGAGGGCAGCGACGGCAAGGCGTTCCTGGCGAAATGGGAGCGCTTCAACCGCGCGGTCCACGACACGGTGGTCGAGATGGGCGGGTCGATCAGCGCCGAGCACGGGATCGGCCGCCTCAAGCGCGAGGAATTGGCGCACTACAAGGATGAGGTCTCGCTCGACCTGATGCGAACCCTGAAGGCGGCTCTCGACCCCAAGGGCATTCTCAATCCCGGCAAGGTGATCTGACCCGGCGTTGGCAGTGCCGGGATAGGATCGCCGTTCCGCGCGTACACGGGAGATCATCCCGGACCGCGGAATCCCATGCCCGACAGCACCATGCCGACGACCGTACAGCTCGACATCAAGGAGCTGGCCGCCGACCTCGAAGCGCGCATCGCCCGGACACGGGTGCAGACCAGCCCGTTTCCGCACATCGTCATCGACGACGTGCTGCACCCGATGATCCGTCGGGCGCTGGACGCCCGTTGGCCGGATCCCGCGCGGCTGCGGCCGACCAACTACAGCCAGCGCGCCGAAGTCAAGGTATCGGCGATCGGGCGTGTCTCGACCGGCGCCGACCGGACGTTCTGGATCGCCCTCCAGCATCTGTCGATGCGGGCGGCGCGGGCCGCCCGCGGCCGGCTGCATCGCTATCTTTCCGACAAGTACCGCCCGCTGCTCGGAGCCGACTGGCGCCGCCGGCTCGGCGAACACGAGTACCTCGAGTTTGACTCCATGCTCGCCCAGTACAACGGGGTGGTCGACCTGGTGCCGCATGTCGATCACGCCCGGGTGGTGATCAACGGCTTCCTGTACCTGGACGATCCCGACCAGCGGACGCCGGAGCCGCTCCGCGGCACCATGCTGTACCGCTCGCTCGGCTTCGCCTGGCCCTCGAACCACCCGATACCGCCCGCCGTCCGCGATCGCTTCCTGCGCGAGGCGAAGGACGTCGAGTGGCGCGACAACCGCCTGCTGGCCTACGTCAATGGACCCTGGTCGTTCCACGGCGTCCCGCGCCACGACCTCGGCGACGGCCGCCGCCGGCTGCTGATGTTCGGCACGCTTCTCGACGACGCCACCACCGACCGGGTGCTCGACGCCAGCCTCCGATAGCCCACCCGGTTTGCCTTCGCCGTCAGCCGCTCCGACGCCGAGGCGCGGGCCACCGGCTCCGTCATTCGATCTACCAATCGGCCGATACCCCAGGCGACGACCTGGTTGTCCCCACTGACCGACCGCGGGGTCAGGGTAAACCACAGCTATCGGCCGAGGCCGTGGGGGGCTTATTTGCGTTCTGCAACTTCGCGAGCACTCGGTGATGACCAGTCAGGAACGGGTTCAGATCATTGAGGACATCGGCGGTCCGGTGGCCGCCCTCATGCAGACGCCATGGGTGGTCCTGATCGTCGACGACAGCGGTGGCCGGGGTCGTTCGGACGGGATTCGGCGTCGGATAAGTGGATCGCCTGCCGGTTCCGTTGTGCAGTGCCGTTTGCGGTCCTCGCGCAGGGAGGGCGTAGCCCGACCGGAGCGA
>Ga0208414_1000615_pt1 | contig 32869 bp, 29 predicted proteins | sample AntAceMetag02UKE_FD_184770 | JGI IMG/M metagenome (GOLD analysis project Ga0208414, IMG submission 184770) | Saline lake microbial communities from Ace Lake, Antarctica - Antarctic Ace Lake Metagenome 02UKE (SPAdes) (version 2) | ecosystem: Environmental > Aquatic > Non-marine Saline and... | reverse complement strand
GCTACAAATATTCCAATAAATATAAGGAGGCTTGTTCTCAAAAGTATCCTTTTTTAGCAGCTAATTCATTAGCTCTCAAGCACTGTTTTGACCAAACCAAAACGTTTTGGACAGTTCTGATTTAGTTTGGAAAAAAATATAAATAAGACAGAATTGAAAGAATATTTAGATTCCTTAAATAATTTATTGGAAACATATTCAAAACGACATATAAAAACTATAAAAATATGATAATACAAATAAATACAGACAAGAACATCACTGGAGAAAAAAGAAGCAATGATTTTTTTATTTATCAAATTGCCGAAGCATTGCAAAGATTTCAATCTCATATCACAAGAATTGAGGTGCACTTAAAAGATGAAAATGGAAAAAAGGATGGAATCAATGATATTTCTTGCTTACTTGAAGCGCGGCTTGAAGGAAGCCAACCCATTGCTATCACAAATCAGGCAAACACAATAGAGCAAGCAATATCAGGTGCTATCGAAAAAATAAAAAATGCTATAGGTAGTATTTTAGAAAAAAAACAAAGTCATTAGTTTTGTATAGGGCTGATATGATTGGTGAAATAATAGGGCAATTTAGATTTTAGGATTTAAACATTCAAATCGGATAACTCTTACTTAGAAACAAATAATTCATTTCGTATATTCGCACTATCAGCCTATATAATAAATAAGTATATTAAGGGTTTAACAAATAATAAAAAATGGCAACAATCACATTAAAAGGAAACGAAATTCATACCAGCGGCAATTTACCAGAAATTGGAAGCTTGGCTCAAGACTTCAAATTGATAGGTACCGATCTATCTGTAAAAACATTGAGTGACTTTAAAGGTCAGAGCTTAGTACTAAATATTTATCCGAGCATTGATACGGGAACCTGTGCTGCATCTGTTCGCAACTTTAATAAAACAGCTGCGGGACTTGAAAACACGAAGGTTTTGTGTATCTCTAGAGATTTGCCTTTTGCACAAAGCAGATTCTGTGGTGCTGAAGGTATTGAAAATTTAGTTATGCTTTCAGATTTTGATACAGGTCAATTTGGTAAAGATTATGGTTTAGAAGTTATTGACGGTCCATTGGCAGGATTAAATTCAAGATGCATAGTGGTAATAGATCCAGATGGCAAAATCAGTTATACCGAACAAGTAACGGAAACAGTTGATGAACCAAACTATGATTTGGCTTTAGCCGCATTATAAAAAACACAGATATGAAGAAGTACAAAAAAGAAGATATTGATATTGGCTGGGACGCAAAAAAATGCATCCATGCTGGGAATTGTGCTAGAGGTTTATCAGGTGTTTTTAAACCAAAAGACGTTCCTTGGATTCAACCAGAAAATGCTACGAAAGAACAGATTATTGAACAGGTGAATCAATGCCCTTCGGGTGCTTTGTCTATTCATAATTCGGAATAAGCAGATTAGTTAATCTTTATTGTTTCGCTTAGCTACTTTTTTCTCAATCCGTTCTTCGTTTCGTTCGGTTAAGTACCACCACTCCCCGCTTCCGTCTTGGCGCGAAGATTTTTGAGCTCCAACTTCATGAAGCATCTGACACAGTTCATCATCACTATACCCTCCTACTCGTTTCTTCAAAGCCGAAAAGGATCTGTCAGTATGGGTTCTATGGTTTAATAGGTCTAAGATAATTTCCTTTACTTGTTCCTTGCTCTGATTTTTTAGGAAATACATATCCTTGTTATGCTTAAACTGTGAACGTTGAAGGATATAATTAATAATACCTGTGAGTAATCCACCAATCAAAACACCCAATAATGTCCAACCCGGAGGACTTAAATCTAAAATAACTAATATAGCCTACATTCAAAGATAGAAAAGTATTACCCTATTAGTACAATTAAAGCATGTTGCATATTCTTTAAGTATCGAATGCAATTCTTTTACAGGCCCAATTCATTATATTTGTCAAGGCTGTTTAATGCTTATGGTAAATGAGAACATGACAAACTATAAAACCTCCATTGAAATTAATAGTCCAGCGGAAATACTTTTTGAGGCAATAAGTAAGAATCTGGGTGATTGGTGGGGAAAGCAGGATACAGCTATCGAAAAAAGAGGAACAATTTTTAAAGTATCTTGGGGAGATCCTTGGTATAAATTTGAAGTAATGAAATACCTGAAAAATCAAGAAATGACCTGGAAGTGCATCGATGCAAACCAGAAAATTGAAGGCTTGACAGGTATTGAAAAGGAATGGGTTGGTACAGAAATTCATTGGATCGTGAAACAACTAAATGGAAACCGAAGCTTGCTAGAATTTGAACATAAAGGATTAATACCTGAATTTATATGTTTTAAATTTTGTTCAGATTCATGGAGTCATTTTCTTGAAGATTCCTTAGTAAATTATTTGAAAATGAACGATTGAAAAAAATATTATGAAATCCAAATTACTACTCCATTTTTTGCTATTAATGATCATCCCTAAAATTTCATCGGCACAAACAAATCTCAATCTATCCAATTTACAGGGATTTGATGGAGAACCTTATATAGCGGTTAACCCAGCCAATCAAAACAATATCATCGCCGGTTGGATGAGAGGAAGATTAGATGGAAAAATTTGGATTGCCACCAAAGCTTCTTTTGATAAAGGAAAAACATGGAGTTCCATTAAATTTATGCCTCACGACACTTCTATTAACGGCTCAGCAGATGTAGCCATTGCTTTTCACAAGTCAGGTACAGCTTATTTATCATGGATAAATTTCAGAACTTCTCCAGATACTGTTGGTGCAGTTTATATTGCTAAATCTATAGATGGCGGATTGACATGGGGAATTCCCAGTAAAGTAATAGAGGGTACAGAAAAGCCTGATTTACCCTTTGATAGGCCATGGATTGCGGTGGACAATAGTGGAGGTATTCATGATGGGGATATTTTCGTAACCACCATGTCGGTCTATTGGTACATTGGCAAGCATCATATTTATTTAAAAACCTCCTCTGACGGTGGTAACACTTGGAGTTCTATAAAACAGGTTGATAATACAAGTTATTCGGTTGGTTCACTTACAGCTTCATATGGGGCTATATCTATTGGCAAAGACGGAAGAGCATACATTGCATTCGTTTCATACGATGTTACGGCAAGCCCTGTTGTAAGATATTATTGTGTCTCAACTAGTAATGCAGGCTTATCATTTCAAAGAAATGTAATAGGCAGAGCTTACGTTCGTGGTGCAGATTTTACCAAAGGATGGTGTATCAAAGCAAATCCTGCTATTAACAACAATGCCATTTTAACTTGGGTAGATAATCGCAATGGGGATTATGATATACTATTATCTAAAACCATGGATGGAGGAAGCAATTGGTCAACGCCCATAAGAGTTAACGATGACCCAAAGAACAATGGAGTTGTTCAAGATATGGTTTGGGCAGATTTTTCTCCTTCAGGGAGTTTAGGTATTTCATGGCGCGATAGAAGATTGAGTGGTACAAGCGATACTGTTCCATTTGATTTTTATTCAGCTATTTCGCTAGACACGGCAAATACTTTTAAACCAAATTACAGAAACACAAGCGTTTCAAATCCCTATTTTGCAGTTCCACAGGGCAATTCTTTTATTGGATGCGCTTTGTCCGATAGTACCCTTTTCGTAAACTGGGGAGACATTAGAAATAAGCCCGATTGGGATATCTATACGAGTAATACAGAGCTCTCATCAATTACAACATCCTCAAATAGATACTTTAAAGATCCAGAAACCTCTATTGAACTTTTTCCTAATCCAGCGAATGGTAAGATTAATATTTCATTTTCAATACCACCAATAACTAAGGGAGATGAAATTGTAATTTATAATTCATTAGGGAAAATATTATGGAAGGATGCTATTTCTAATTATCAATCAAAAAAGTATACCCAAGAAATTGATATTTCAGATTTTCCAAATGGTATGTATTTTCTCTACCTGAAATCGACAGACTCCTATTTAAAAAATAAGACTTTTATCAAGATTGAATATTAGTTCCATAATCTTAAATACTCCGACCACTTCCAAGGATTACTACCCAATCCATCATCTAAACAGCCTGGGTATTTATACGCCAGGTAGGTAGTGTATAAGCAGGCCAATGCTATCAGCATCCAAATCAACCAATGAATTTTAATTTTGGCATTCGTAATGAATGGCAGAAAGAAAATGGGTAAGAATTCAATAAAGGAACGATGCCCGATGCAGCAGCCCATGGTTGGGTACCACCAAGAAGCATAGATGTAAGTTATGGCAACAAACAAGCTTACTATCATAAAGCTCTGTGCATTTCGCTTCTTAAAAAAATGGTAAATAACCAAGCCAATAATAGCAGCAAAGACTGGCGTGTAAATGATAATTCCATTGGTCGGGCTCCAGAGTATGGCGTCAATCTTTGGGCTTAGCCAATACGGAAATCCTTCTCCTTGGTAGGCCTTTAAATCCTTAACTCTCAAATACCAAGAATGCAATAGCTGAGGCAATAGGCCAATAAATGCACCTATCCCTAAATGAAGTATGGCTCTAACCTTTCTACCTTCTAAAACAAATATGGAATAATACCCTATTGCAAGCAATCCTAAGAGAACTAAATTTACAAGTCTTGTACAACCAATCAATCCTAACAAAAGACCTATAATGAGCCAATAAAAGCGTTTCTTGGGCAAATGAATGGCATATAAGAGCATTGAAATTAAACTGAAGGAATACAAATGACTCATACAAGGCTGCCATATCATGGAATACCAGATATTGGTTCCAAATACAAGCACCAGCAATAGTGGGATGATTCTATTGATATTCTGCCCAAAGCGTAAGCATAACAGTGCAATGCAGTATAACCCTATAAACAGATAAAGGTGCACGGCAATTATCCGCCCCACTTGATAAGGTTGCGTAAAACCATTCGCTTTTTCTGAAGCAAATAGCTTGGTTAAGCCATGCGTGATTAAGAAAATTGGTGCTTCGAGTATGGCTACACCCGGCGGGTATTTCGTAAATAGGAAATCCCCTGCTATATCAGCTTTAAATCCCAGTCCTACTTTTTGTTCTATGCTATCGGGAAATTTTGCCGGATCCCAACCATTAATAAATGTGGCAGGTAAGTACATGTAATAACCGGCCTTATCCGCCCAAATCTCAGAGGCATGCGAAAAAATAGGTTTGCGAAGATTTTGATTTAGGCTATAAAATAGATTCACCGTACACATAAGTGCAAGGAAAATGAGAATCTTTTGTTTAGCGGACATCTAGCACAAAGAAACAAAAAAGGCTGCTCGAAACGAACAGCCTTTTATTATTTTATTTTTCAATCTTTACACACCCACATCGTGATGCGCTGATTCTTCTATGTAAGGGTGGTTAGTTGCTACTAATCCACGTTTGGTAAGTGCAGTAAGAACTACATGCATAAATAGTCCACCAATTAACAAGAACAATCCAAAATCTAAGAACCCAACTTGCTGTCCTGGTCCAAATACACCTGGGTTAACCATTAACCATACATCATGCCAGTGGCCAAGTATCATTATTGTTCCTGCAATACCAAGTAACCATTTTGAACGCTTACCATTTCTTGTCATTAATACTAAGAACGGGAAAACAAAGTTCAAGGCAAGATTTAAGAAGAAGTTTACTTTATAATCTTCAAATCTCATTTGGTAATAAATCATCTCCTCAGGAATATGAGCATACCAAATCATTAAGTATTGACTTAACCATATGTATGTCCAGAAAATACTGAAAGCAAACATAAACTTCGCTAAATCATGAATATGTTCGTCTGTTACTAATTTTAAATAACCATGTGCTTTTAAGAATAAGGTCAACATGCAAATTACTGTTATTGCAGTAACCCATCCTGTTGCAAAATTATAAAGTCCGAAAATGGTTGAGAACCAATGAGCATCAACACTCATGATATACAACCAAGCAATGAAAGAGATTAAGAAACCAAATACCAAAGCATATCCTGCCGACCATTTGATACTGCTTTTAAAGAAAGACGTGTCTCCTTTTTCTGCTGCATCTTCACCATCAGAAAGTTTCGTAAGTTTTCTTCCCATTAACCAATAGATAAGAACCAATAAAGTAGGAACGATTAATAATACCGGTACGTTCAAGAATGAACTCTTACCATCTAAAATACTATCAAATCCAACATCTCCTTTATTCAATCCTAAATGATTGTAATGTGCCCAGTGGTATATATCCATGTGACCAAATGCCACCGCAATGAGAACCAAGATAAATGCATAAGGTATAAACTTGGCCATAGCCAATGGAACTCTTAAAAGAACCGTTGCCCAACCTGCATTTGCTATAAACTGCACACAATAAAAGAATAAACCAGCTAAAGCAATAAGTAAATAGAAATATGCATTAACCAATAAACTGGTTAAAAAAGTAGTCAATTTAGACTTTGGCTTAGGATTGTATTTTACTCTAGGACCAAAAGCTTCATTAGGCTCATTGTGATCTTCAACATGAGCTTCTGCGTGGCTTTCTGCATGTGCATCGCCTACAGCATGTGCTTCTTCTGCAGCATGAGCCGCTTCTGTTGCATGTGCATCCTCTGCTACATGAACTTCAGTAGCTTCATTATGAGCTTCAACTTTGTGATGTGCATCTCCACTTTTCATGGTAAAGAATCCAATAGCGGCAAGAATTAAACCTACTACCATTAGTATCATCGCAAACTTTTTACCTTTTGCTGGAACAGAAAATTGTTCCTGTGCAATTTCGATATGATGTCCGTGTCCCATTATTTAGCTTCCTCCTTAGTTTCTTCTGTTTCAGTTTCGGTCTCATCAAGTCCTGCTGCTTCAGCAGTTCCTCCAATACTCAAAACTCTAACATACTTAATTACTGCCCATCTTTCGGCAGGTGTTAACACACTTGCATGGCTTCCCATATTGTTCTTACCATACATTAAAGTGTGGTAAATTTTACCGTCTGGAAGTGATTTTATGTATTCATCCGAATATCCACTCCAAGCTGGTTTTAATGTGCTAACTTTCTTAAAAACAGTCCCATCATTCTTACCTGTTTCTCCATGACAAGGAGCACAGTAAATGACAAAACGATCTTTAGCATGTTCCATACTAACTCCAATATCAGCTGGCATTGTTAGTCCAGCACCTGCAGCTTCGTATCCTTCGCCAGAATTCTCATATGCATATACTTCATCCAAATGTCCTTTAGAAATACTTCCTTCAACAGGAGTTCGCAAACTCATGCCATACGGATTGTATTCATAAGGCTCTACTGGCTGAGAGTATGGCTCATACCCTTTTGCGTAATACATATCTGGGGCATATTCCCATCCGGGTCTATTTCCTACACTTGTACAAGACACTGCTATTAAAGCAGGTGCAGCAAATGTTAAAATTTTACTGAAAATATTCATTATATAACTGTTTGAACGCCTCCAACTCGTTCTCTTAATTCAACAGCACCACTATCTTTCATTGTTTTTAAGATAGTTGCTTCATCCACTTTATTGTCTGCCTCAACAACCATAACCATGCGGTCATCTGTTTGGCGGTCGTCTAATAATTCTGGCTTAATTCCATGTAGCATCCTGCTACGTAAGAAGAATATGATACCCATTCCGTAAGCTGTACATAAAACGGTACCTTCAAATAGAATTGGAATCCAACTTGGCGTAAAACGCACAGGTTTATTACCAATATTAATTGGCCAATCATACACATACATGTACCAAATCATTAGAATTATCAAACCAAATCCTAATAAGCCGCATAAAAATGCAACCACAGATAAGTTTGAACGTTTAACACCTAGGGCTACGTCCAATCCGTGAATAGGATATGGAGTATAGATATCTAAGATATCTGTCCCCTTACTTCTAAGAGCCTTGGTAGCAGCCATCACATGATCCTCGTCCTCAAAAATGCCTATAAGCATTCTTTCTCGGTTTCGAAGACTTAATCCTTTATCAACTATTCCCATGATTATTCTCTATTTTTTAAGATGGATTTGATTTCTGACATATTGATTACTGGAAGGAACTTCGCAAAGAGGAAGAAGCAGGTAAAGAAAATACCGAACGTCCCCAGGAAGAGTCCCACCTCCGTTAATGAACCTTTATACATTACCCAACTAGATGGAAGGTAATCTCTGTGCAATGAGGTTACGATAATTACAAATCGTTCAAACCACATTCCAACATTCACAATTATACTCATGATAAACACGAACCATGGCGTTGTTCTACACCATTTAAACCAGAATACTTGAGGTGCAAGTACATTACAACTCATCATACTCCAATAGGCCCACCAGTAAGGACCTGTTGCTCTATTCATAAAAGCATATTGCTCATATTCAACTCCTGAATACCATGCAATAAACAATTCTGTTAAGTAAGCAATACCTACTAAAGAACCAGTTAACATGATAATCTTAGTCATGGCGTCAAGGTGACCGATTGTAATGTAATTTTCATAATTCATTACTTTACGAGCAACCAATAATAACGTTGCAACCATACCAAATCCAGAGAAAATCGCCCCAGCTACAAAATAAGGAGGGAAGATTGTTGTATGCCATCCTGGAATTACAGACGTGGCAAAATCCGTAGATACAATGGTATGCACTGAAAGCACAAGGGGTGTACTCAAACCAGCTAATATTAAAGATACCAATTCATATCTAGCCCAAGAACGAACAGAACCTGTCCATCCCATAGAGAAGAAATTGTACCAGAATTTTTTAGATTTAGATTTTACTTTATCTCTAATGGTAGCAATATCTGGAATTAAACCAATGTACCAGAATAATAATGATACGGTGAAATACGTAGAAATTGCAAATACATCCCATAACAATGGAGAGTTAAAGTTTACCCATAAAGAACCAAATGCGTTTGGCAATGGTAGCGCCCAGTATCCAACCCATACTCGACCCATGTGAAACACAGGGAACATAGCAGCACAGATAACCGCAAAAATGGTCATGGCCTCGGCAGAACGGTTAATACTCATTCTCCATTTTTGACGGAAGAGTAAAAGAATTGCAGAAATCAATGTTCCTGCATGACCAATACCTACCCACCATACAAAGTTGGTAATATCCCAACCCCACATAACAGACTTATTTATATTCCAAACACCAATACCAACCCATAGCGTATTAAATAAGCTAAGTGCAAATATTCCAAGGAAAATTAAGGATATCGTAAATCCAATTTTCCAGGCAGTAGAAGGTTTATTTAAAATAGGTCTTGAAATGTCTTTGGTAACATCGGCTGGAGTTTTATCTCCAATCACCAATACATCCCTTATAATCGAATCATGTATCATGTTTTATGCTTCTTGATCTATATTTCTAACTTTAGTTAGATAGGTTACACTTGATTGAACATTTAACTCTTCAAGAACTTTATATCCTCGTTCGTTTTTAGCCAATTTACTGATTTCACTATCTGGGTTATGCAAATCTCCAAAAACAATTGCATCTGCTGGACAAGCTCTTTGACAAGCGGTTTGTACTGCATCTGCTCCCATTGTTTTGTCGCTTCTTTTTGCTTCTAACTTGGCTGCTTGTAAGCGTTGAACACAGAAAGAACATTTTTCCATAACACCACGTGTTCTAACCGTTACATCTGGATTCATTACCATTTTACCCAAAGGGTTGTTGAAATGGAAATCAAATGCATCGTTATCGTTATACCTGAACCAGTTAAAACGTCTTACTTTATATGGACAGTTATTACCACAATACTTCGTTCCAATACAACGGTTATACGTCATTTGGTTCAATCCTTCTGTACTGTGGGTAGTTGCTAATACCGGACAAACAGTCTCACAAGGTGCTTGTGCACAATGCTGACACATCATTGGCTGATGAACAACTTTTACATTTTCCCAATGCTCATAACCTCCATTTTCACCTTCCGCTTTATCCGCTTTGGCAATCACTTTCTCTTTGGTCATGTACTTTTCATCGGTAACATCTTTGTTATCGTTATGGAAAGAATAGTACCTATCAATTCTTATCCAGTGCATTTCACGGCGTAATCTAATCTCGTCGCGACCTACAACTGGAACATTATTCTCAATAGAACAAGCTACCACACAACTGCTACAGCCTGTACAAGCGTTCAAATCAATGGCCATTGACCATAAATGATTTGGTGACCCGTCTTTTCTATATTCTTGTTTTTCCCAAATGGAGTAGATATGCGGTGCTGGCTTATCGTTGCCAGCCTTTGCATTCGCTTGCCATTCATCGTGAGTAGTTTCTCTTACAATATCTCTTCCCTCTATGCTATGATGCGTTTGAGTTTGAGCTAATTCATAAGAATCATCCCCTTTGGTTATACTTACATTTGAGATTACAGTATTTCCTGATTTAGAAATAAATGGATAAGCGTTATGTCCTAAGATGTCAGCTCCTTTTTCATTAGAACCTCCAACTTTACCTGCTGCCCATCTTCCGTAACCAATCGCTAAACCAATGGTATTATTAGCTTGTCCTGGTTGAATTAGAGCTGGAACATTGTTTAAGACATAACCATTGGCTTCAATGTTTACTGTATCGTCTTTATCAATATCTAATTTTTCAGCTAATGCTTTAGGAATAGAAACATAATTGTCCCAAGTTACTTTACTTACCGGATCTGGTAATTCTTGAACCCAAGCATTATTACCATGAGCACCATCATTAACTCCAACAGAGCTATAGAGGACCATATCAACTCCTGCTGACTTGCCGGACTTAATTACATAAGGAGCTAAGGATGCAACATTTCCACTATAGGAAGCTCCAGCGCTTTCGCCTGAACTTGTAGTATAATATCCATCGTGTAATAACTCATCAAAACTCTTTCCTGCTGAAGCCCAATTTGCTTTTACATAAGAGTAATAAGGAGATGTGTGATGTTTTTGAGCCAAGTGACCTTTTTTCTCAAATGGATCCATTAAATCAGCAGCAATGGCTTCTGCCCATACCAACAAACTCAATGGAGCTTGACGCGTATTGAATACAGGAGCTATCGTTGGCTGGATAAAATGAATATGACCATTCTTTGGCTCTGCATCTCCCCAACTTTCTAAGAAGTGGTTATCAGGACAAACGTATTCACATTCTGAAGCCGTTTCATCTTTTGTACCAGCAAATGAAATAGACAATTTAGAACCTTTGATTGCTTTTGTCCAAAAGTCCTTATCATTATTATAAACTGGATTCGTTCCCCAGAATATAATTCCACCTACTTGGCTGATGTTTTTCTTTAAACTGTTTAGGCTTGTTTGAGTAGCATCAAATTGCTTACTGTAATTTCCAAAATCTATGGTGGTGCCAATTGAACCTAACAATACATTAATTCCATTTGCAATTTGCTGAACTTCTTTAGAAGAAGAACCAGAAACTACCAATGCTTTTAAACCTGCATTTACTAAAGATTTAGCAGCTCTTGATATAGAGTTACCTGCCAATTCCCCATTTTGTGGAACTGGAATTTGAGTAGCTCCTTTTAATTTAGCTACTTCATTATATAAGGTAGTAATATATAAAGCTTCTTTGCTCGCATGCATTGGGAAACGATAATCAGCATTTGTACCTGTGGTACTTAAGTTACTTTCAAATTGAAAGTGCTGAGACATTTCTTTTCCTTTTGCAGGAATTCTATTCTTTACATAGCCTTTGGTGTATTCAACTGGGGAGATCCAAGTTCCTAAGAAATCAGCACCGAAACTTACGATAACAGAAGCCTTATCAAAATTATAACTTGGAATAACAGCCTTACCAAAGTCAGCAGCATTTGCTTCTACTATACTAGAATATGAAACCGCATTATAAGATACATGTTCTACGTTGCTGTATTTCGTTTTAAAATCATTGATTGCTTTCAATGATGAAGGACTGTGAATGGTATCGCTAAGGATAACTAGTTTTTTTTCAGATGCTTGAACGGCTGCAATTTTACCTGCAATCTCAACATCTAGTTTATTCCAATCTTCAACTTCTTTACCCCCTTTTAAAGGATGAGCCAATCGTTCGGTATCATATAAATCTAAAATACTAGCTTGACCTGTTGCACACATTCCTCCTTGAGAAACTGGTGAACGTAAGCTACCATCTAATTTAATTGGTCTACCTTCTCTTACTTTTACTTCAACTCCACAAGATGCAGAACATCCTCCACAAGTAGATGAATAATAATTAGGAACACCCGGTGTTACTTCATTTGGCTTAACCAAATAAGGAACCGCATGTCTCACTGGTGTCCTGTAACAAGCTGCTAAAGCAACTGATGTTACACTAAACCCGAAGAATTTTAGAAAATCTCTTCGATTTGAATTTAACTCAACACCATCTTCACTTAGAACTTCGTCTAATGGAAGCGCATCGCTAAACTCATGCTTCTGAGATTTAAGAAAATCCGGAGATCTTTCTAACTCCTCCGAACCTTTCCAATATTTCTGATTTTTCGACATTTGTTTTTCTTCTTTAAATTAATAGTGACACTTTGCACATTCAATACCACCATTCATAGCTGGTGTAATTTTCACTTTACCATCAGGACCTTTGTACTTACTCTGGCTGCCATTCGTTTCAATGTCAGCTTTTGCTTTTGCGTGTAAGGCCTCGTAGTAGTTATTATTATCTGCATCCACTCCTCTACTCTTATGACAATCAATACACCAAGCCATTTGAAGCGTAGACCATTGCTGAACTACTTCCATTTTTTCAATTGGACCGTGGCATTGTTGACATTCTAATCCAGCTACTTTTACGTGCTGAGAGTGATTAAAGTAGGCATGATCTGGAAGGTTATGAATTCTTACCCAACGGATTGGTTTTGGATTATTACCAAATTCTTTTCCTGCTGGACGTTCTGGATCATAATCCAAAGCAGCATAAATTTTCTTAATTTCCGGTGAAGTCTCTCCTGCATACTTTTCACTTGCTTGAACTCCCTTATGGCAATTCATACATGTATTTAAAGATGGAATAGATGCAGACTTAGACGTTTCTACTGTTGAGTGACAATACTTACAATCAATTTTTAACTCTCCTGCGTGAAGTGCATGACTATAAGCAATGGGTTGAACAGGAGCATAACCCTGTTGAACACCAATTTTATTCATACCAAACCAATAAAGGAAACTAATTCCTATTAATCCAATTATGGTTGTTACAGATAAAGAAAGAATAACGGGATTCATAGATGCCCAAGAAGCAGGCAAGTGTTTTGCTATTCCTTTTTTAGGTGATGCTAATTCACTTGAACCAGCTTCACTCTCCATTACACTGTGAATTAAAGACTTCTTAACTTTTCCTAATAAGAAATATATAATAGCAAATATGATGACTAAGCTGAGTAAGAAAAATACGGTTGTATTATCTTCTTTTGCTGGGCCACCTGCAACAGGTCCTGAAGCAACTGCTGTTTTAGGATCTGGTACAGATTCTATATATGCTAAGATATCAATAACGTCTTGGCTTGTTAAATTAGGAAACAAGTTCATCGCTGCGCCACCATACTCTTCATAAATGGCTAAAGCCTCCGCATCTCCACTTTTTCTCATGGCTTCATTATTCTGAACCCATTCTACAATCCAATCTATAGAGTGACGATCTTGTACACCTTTTAAAGCCGGACCAACCGTCTTCTTGTGTACTTGATGACAACTACCACAGTTGCTAGAAACCCATAATTTTTTACCTGCCTCGGCATCACCTACAGCTCCCTCAGTTTGAGAAAACAGGCTTATACCAGAAAATCCAAGGGTGAGAAAGAGTAAATAAATTTTATTCAATCGAATCATTATACTTCTTGTGCTTTTTGCGCGCTGCAAATATATATATACAGGCAAAGTCGATAAAATTTTTTGTCAAGCCAAAGTCAATTTAGAATTCGTCTAACTTAAACACTTAAATCAAAGCAAACCAATGCTATATATTTAAAATAAAATATATTCCTTGCTACTATTAACAAATTCAACTTAAACCCTAATTTTGCCTCACATTTATACACATTTCTCACACAATATGATTGACCAACACAAAGTCGTTGTGGTAATGCCCGCCTATAACGCATCTATGACATTGAAAAAGACATTAAATGAAGTGCCAATGGATATTGTTGATGAAATCGTTTTAGTGGATGATTGCAGCAGTGATGACACAGTTTCCGTGGCTAAAAGCTTAGGGATCAAGCACATCGTTAAACATGAGAAAAACAAAGGGTATGGCGGCAATCAAAAATCATGTTATAAAAAAGCCTTAGAACTTGAAGCCGACATTGTAATCATGCTGCACCCAGATTATCAGTATACTCCAAAATTGATTCGTGCAATGTCTTCTGTAATTGCAGATGGTAATTACAAGGTTGTTTTTGGAAGTAGGATTTTAGGTAAAGGTGCTTTGAAAGGTGGAATGCCTATTTACAAATACATTGCCAATAGAATTCTAACCTTGTTTCAAAACATAGCAATGAGTCAAAAATTGAGTGAGTATCACACTGGTTACCGCGCTTTTCACAAGGATGTATTAAATGCTATTTCTATAGAAAAGAACGATGATGATTTCATCTTTGATAATCAAATGATTGCACAAATTTTTGCAAAAGACTTTGAAATTTGTGAAATCACTTGCCCTACTAAATATTTTGAAGAAGCAAGTAGTATCAATTTTAGTCGCAGTGCTAAATATGGAATAGGTGTTCTTTGGGTATCCATTCAATACCGTTTAATGAAATGGGGAATTCTGAATCCAGAATACTTAAAATAAGATTATTTATTAGCTACTTTAATGTAGTTATTCAAAGCAGCCCTCATGCTTGGCGCATCAGCCGCAGGAGCTGGGATATCTAAAATTAAATTATTCTCAGCAATTGCTCTTTGAGTGCTTGTTCCAAATCCAGCTATTCTTGTATTTTTTTGTACAAAATTTGGGAAATTATCGTACAATGATTTTATATCTGCTGGACTAAAGAAAACCAAGGCGTCATACGTAACTTCTTCTAAATCACTCAGGTCTGAACTTACCGTATTGTAAATAATACACTCTTTTAAATTCAAATCGTTTTCTTTAAAAAAGTTCGGGATACTAGGTTTTCTGATATCGCTGCATGGATACAAAAAAGTCTCTTTTGGATGTGCTTTGCAAAGGGTTAAGAACTCAGCTTCTCTTCCTTTCCCCACATACATTTTTCTTTTCTTTGGAGTTATGTATTTCTGAATGTAATTGGAAACACTTTCATTCGTAGAAAAGTATTTAGTATTTGGGTCCATCTCATGCCGCATTTCTTCAGCCAATTGAAAGAAATAATCAATACTATTTCTAGAATTAAATATTACCGCTGAATAGTTAGCCAAATTAACCTTTTGCCTTCTTACATCCCTTGCTGAAAGTCTTTCTACATGAATAAAGCTTCTAAAATCAATTTTCACCTTGTATTGATCCACCAAGCTTTGATAGAAATTCTTATCCTTATCCGGCTCTGGTTGCGTTATTAAAATGCTCTTAACTTTTTCTAATCTATCCGTTTGCATATAACCTTTGTATGATTACCGTCGCAATTATTGCCAATGGCAAAATTTCGAGGGTGCAAAAATACAATAGAACTTGAAACCTTGCATTACTATCTTGAATAATACCTATAAACTCAACTAATAACCTCAAAACCAACGATATACCTACGATTACGACCATCCATTGCATGGAAGTATTGAATAAAAATTGGGGATTGTAATAATAAAACACAGAAATCGGCAAGAAAAAAAGTGAGAAAACAAGTTCAACATTGATATGCCTTTGAGTGATATTGAGGTGAGTCTCTTGTAAATCCAAAACCCTAGCTTGGATCAATTGAACTCCATAAATCAATATTTTTACAATTATCAGACTTAACACCAGGAGCAAATAAAAAGCCGTATTGTTAAGTTCAAAAAACCGGAGGCGTAAGAGTAACACAAAATAGGTCAACCCTAAAACCATGCTATTAAATATGATTAAGTAAATAGAACCGTTAAAGATTCTGGATTTTTTTTCAGATAAAAACTCTCTGTACTTTATGGAATTAAATATACTTTGTAACCTTAAAAAAAACTGACTTGGGAAATTTTGCAAATACAGGATAAGTCCAGCTATTGCAATTACAAAGACCGCAAAAAACCAAAATCGCGAAGTACTTTTTTGTGCATATAAGGTATTATTTAAAGCATCGTATGGATCAATAACGGCGTTCACTTTTTCGGTAGGAAACTTAATCGTAAATGGAGAAGCCAATATTTTACGCAAACTGTCAACCTTTAAAGAATCAAGAAATTTTGACTTTACGGGGTACTTTAACCTTTCAGGTGGCTTTTCTACCAATGGTACTTGTGATTTCAGCATTCCCACCATAGATATAAACAGGAACAAGAGAGTAAATCTGAAATACCTCATCATTTTAATTATCCAAATTTGTCACAAGTCCAAAATGAAATTTAGATTGATTAAATCCAAAACGTGAAGTAGCCCCATTTCCCATGGCCCATGCAATTTGCAATATTCCAGCTCGTGTACTAATAGCTGTGGTTAAACCAGCACCATAAATGTTTTCAGCACCTATTCCGCCTTGTCCACTCTCGTTAATATACCGAGCAGCATTTGCCTGTATGCCTATAAATCCGCTATTTCCTGTCACCAATCTCAATTCTAAACCAGCACTATAAAACTGGTTTGCAAATATACTTTGCTCATTAAACCCTAGTAAAGTTTTTATTCCACCGTATCTAGATAGTTCGTTAAAAAACACTTGAGGCAACTGTAAAATATTTACTTTCGAAAAACTTCTGATTACAAACAGTTTGCTGATGGGTACATGCCAATCAGCATCTACGTTTAATGAGAGTTGATTGCTCTTTAAACCTACTACCCTTTCTAATGAATCATAAACATTCTCAACTTTGCCGTCACTAGAAATCCACGTAATATTGGCAATTCGGGCATCTTTAATAAACACTCTATTCCCAACATTTGCTTTGGCCTTTATGAGTAGCTTATTTCGACTAAAATAGGACAAATCTCCCTTTCTATAGGTCAATTGCAAGCCGTACAAAGTATTCTTGCTATTCGGATTGTTTGGAAGCTGTTGGGTTGCTCTCACCAAATTCTCATCGGCAAAAATTCTATTTCGATCGGTAACTTCATAATTTGCACCCAGAATAATCCTTCGGCTCAATGGGAATTGCAATCCAAGCCCCCTTCTAGAAATAGTGTATAAAGAATCAAACTTTTGAAAATTAAAATCGCCAGTTGTAATAAAGGGTAACCCAAATAAGTAAGGAGTCTGTACATTTATATCAAATTCTTGTGAACGAGCCCTAAAGCTTTGCCAAGAAAATTGCATCCCAGTTCCTGAGTTCATAATATTATAAAACTCCCCGTTTAATTCTCCTGTAATGGTTCTATTGCCGCTGCCATCCGCATTTAAGCCAATAATTCCACTCAATATGTCTTTGCGGGATTTACGAATAGCAAACCTACTAATTTGCTTGTTATTTTGCTTTGCATAACTAATTCCAGGGTTAACGGCGTCGAAACCATCAATAGCAGCAAGCCTTTGAAATAACAATTCATTCTTTTCTGCTGAAAAGGGATTGCCCGGTTTTATTCGCGCTGTCCAATTGAGCAGCCGTGTACTAAGTGTAAAATTATCAAATATAATGGAGTCATAATACCATTGTTCTCCGTAATCCTTAATCAATTCCATGGCAAGGGTATCGGAGTATTGGGCAATAAATCTGGGTTTAATTGTTGCAAATGGATAGCCGAGTTCGTTCTGCTCTTTAAGCCATTCTTTAGACCATCGCTTAAATGAGCTTAAGTCAATTAAGCTATCGCTTTTTGAATCTAAATCTATTAAGAAACTAAATTTTCTTCCTTTAGTAACTTGCCAGGTACCAGGTCCAATCTTATTGGCAAAAGCAGTTAAATATCCATCCCAAATTAAAGGGTAAATGAGTTTTTCATTTAACTGGCTAGGAATAAAATCACGACCTAAATTAACGGTAAAAGTATCCAGCGCTACTTGTGCATTAACTTTGCTGCCGCAGCTGCAAATGCTCAACAATAGCGCTATACACAATCCAAATGGTTTCAAGTCTTATGCAAAGTAAAGGTATGTAATTGTAATTATGGCGGGCATCTATATACATATTCCATTCTGTAAACAAGCGTGTACATACTGTGATTTTCATTTTAGTACCAGTTTAGCCTTGCGCACCAATATGGTGAATTCCATTTGCCAAGAGATTGAACTTAAGAAAGAGGAATGGGATGATTTAGCATATGAATCCATTTATTTTGGTGGAGGAACCCCTTCCCTCCTAACAGCAGAAGAGTTAAATGCAATATTAAGATTACTTTTTAGGCATTTTAGATTTAAGGATTCCATAGAACTCACTTTAGAGGCGAACCCAGACGATATAAATACCATTAATGTATTGGAATGGAAAATGGCAGGAATAAACCGATTGAGCATTGGCTTGCAAAGTTTGCGCAATGATGAACTAATATTTATGAACCGCAGTCATACAGCAGAAGAGTCATTGACAGCAGTGGATATCAGTCTATCATCCGGAATTGATGATATAAATGTTGACTTTATTTATGGCAGTCATTTAAAAACAAACAAACAATGGGAGTTTGAGTTGGACTGGTTGCAAAAATCTGGGGCCAATCATTTATCGGCATATGCGTTAACTGTAGAGTCTAAAACTGCATTGGCAGCCAATATAAAAAAAGGAATCGTTCCTAATACTAAGGATGCACATCAAGCGGAGCAATTTATGATTCTAAATGAATTTGCGGAGCAAAGTGGTTGGGATTTCTACGAAATATCTAATTTGAGTAAACCAGGCCATGCTGCAGTGCACAACTCTAATTATTGGAGAAACAAACCTTATTTAGGTCTAGGCCCATCGGCACATAGCTATCGAAATAATTCCAGGTTTTACAATGTGGCCAATAATGCCAAGTACATTAAAGAAATCACTCAATCTAAAATACCCCAAACAATAGAAAAGCTTGATTTAAAAGATATCAGTAACGAAACCATTTTAACACAGCTAAGACTGGCAGAAGGTTTGCCAATAAATAACATTCTAAAAAACCATCCCAATTGGCTTATAGAAAACACCTCAGAGCTAGAAAACATGAGGACCAAAGGCTGGTTAACCATAGATTCAGACAGGGTTAAACTATTGGCAAAAGGAAGGTTAATGGCTGACCATATTAGTGCTGAACTTTTTATAGATGAATAGTACTGTATCATAGGTTCAAAAATATTTTTGAGATTGGTGCAACCCTTTTGTAATTTCACCGACCAATAGGGGAAAGCATACAATGAGTGATCTCATTAAAATACTAGAAGCGTGTAAGCAGAATGATAAGTCTGCACAGTTTGAGTTATTCAAAACTGTGGGACCTCAAATGCTTGCAACCTGCCGCCGGTATATTAATGATGAGGACGATGCAAGAGATGCGATGCAAGAAGGTTTTGTGAAAGTATTTACAAATATTCATAAGTTTAGAGGCGACAGTAATCCAAAAACATGGATTACTCGAATCTTTATTAACACATCTATCGACTATTATAAGAAAAAGGCAAAGAACAGAGACATGTTTAGGCCTTTGAATGTAGAAGTGGATCATATAGATGAAACTTATGAAGATAATGCATTCCCTTGCACTTCTGATCAAATCGTAGCCATTATGGATGAGATGCCAGAAGGTTACCGAGCTGTTTTTAATATGTATTGTGTTGATGGGTTAACCCATGGGCAAATTGCAAGCAGCTTAGGAATATCGGAAGGCACTTCAAAATCACAGTATGCGCGTGCTAAAAAGTATATTTATACAACCTTGGTAAATAAAGGAGTGATTCATGGAAAAGCAGTTTGATAACATAGAAGAATCAATCCAAAAAGCTTTTAATGAGCAAGGGATTCCTGTAAATAGCGAGGATTGGGAATCTATTATTCATGGAATGAATGGTTTTACACCTTTGAAAGAAGAATCAGAATTGGATTCTTTTGAGGCTAATATTAAATCATCATTTGCCGAAAAAGACGCTATAGTGGATGAGTCTGATTGGGCCGCGATTTCTTCCCAACTAACAATTGCTATTGACACACCTTTAGAAACAGGCTTTAAAAAAGTACTTAATTCATATACAAAACCGGTAAGCAAGGCTTATTGGAGAGCAATATTAATGATGCTTCCATTGGGAAAGTCTGGTTTAACTCGTCAATCTCTTTTATTAACAGGAATATCTTTATTGGTAATTTCAGGTTTTAGTTTCTTGCTTATGAGCCTTTCTGAAAACAAATCAGAAACAGTAACTACGCTATCCATTAATGATTACGTAATTTCCGATCAAAGCAATTCAAAATCATCTGCAGCCAATGAAATATCTCAAAGAAATGTAATTGAAGATAAACCAGATGAATTAAATTTTATAACTAAGGTTACCCAAGATGCTGGTGGAAATGATTTAGAGGAACAAAAAAATATTGGAACAATGCCTACCGTTTTTGAAACGAATCCGACTATGCCAACGGTTCCTAATACCGATAAGAGTGCAGGTAGTTTAGGTACACGTTCAAATAACCCAATTGATATTAACACAACAGATTTAAGTGATATTTTAAAAAGCTTGAATAATGCCAGTAATTTGGATAACTTTAATAATCAGACTAACACCAGCTCTGCTTATGGCAATGGGGAAAACAAGGACTTTATACAACAAGCACAAAAAATCGCAATTCTAGGCTTGCCATTGATTAGTACATTTTACGCTGGTGGTAAAACAAACACCAATCTAAAATATATAAAATTACGAAAGCAGGATTTAGGAATGAGTCGTAAATTAACACCCTATGCTTCTGGAGGCTTGACCTATACCAGTGGTAAGGTGGGAATGATTCAAAACCAAACTAGGAATGAGAATTTCTTCAACAGACCAGATGGAAAAAACAATGCAATTCAATTTGTTGTAAATGCTGGGGTTAGTTACAATTTAGGCAAAGGGTTTGCGCTTTATAGTGGACTATCATCTGAGACCAATGCCAGTACCGGTGGAAGCAAAGACAGTATAAAGATTAGAATTCCTACTTCTTATTTTACATACCTAAACACTAGAGGTGATGTGATATTTAAAAAAGCTAGGACATGGAAAGATTCTTTTCTTATCTCAGCTACGAATCCTTCAGCAAACTATATAGATGTTCCATTAGGGATTTCTAAAACAATTTCATTGCCAAACAAATACAATTTAACCCTAGCGGTACAAGGTTCTTTAGGAGTTTTAACTTCAAGCAAGGGAAATACGGTGAATCCATATGCTTATGATCATCCAACCTTTTGGAAAGAAATAGAAGGTATAAATACCAGTTCGGACTATATCATTGAATCTAAAGATTTATTGAATAAAACGAGAGCAACAGCTGGAGTAAGTATGGGTTTAGAAAAAGTTGGGATGCAACGAACTCACGGCTTAAAAGTGTCTGTAAATCAAAGTTTGCAAAATCAGTTCACATCGAGCTCAGGTCTAAACTATACACCAACACGTATAGGAGTAGAATATTCGGTAAAGTTTAATTTATTTAAAGCAAAGTAGAAGGAAGATGAACAAAATAAAATGGATAGTAAGTGCTTTTGGTATATTAACGTTAACAATAGTTAATGCTCAAGTTATTAATCCAATTTCTACTAAATACAATAGAGACTTAGATTATCTAGGGGCTGATGGAAATGAAATTTTTGGAGTTCAGTCGATTAGAAAATCAAGTGATACTTATTTAATTCAACTTTCTACTCAAAATATTAAGGGTTGGGAATATCACAAAACTGTTAGCGTAAGTACTAAAACAGATTCATTGCACATTACCGATGTGGCTAAAATAAACGAGAATATTTATATTTCAGGAAATTTTAAAGGTTCTGGCGATTATCAGAATATTATACGGTACAACACCACTACTGAAAAATGGGACTTTCCTATTGAGTTCAGTAACGCAAGTACAGTGCTAAGTTTGGCCAGTTTAAAGACTGATTTAGTCATAGGTGGAGGATTCAGAAGCTGTAATAAAACCATTTGCAATAACATCTGCACTTTTGATGGAAGTACTACTATCACTGCTTTTGAAGAAAACGGGACTAGTAGGTACCAATAAGTATGTATCACATATTGCTCTTAATCCAAGAAAAGATTCCATTTACTTTGGTGGTGGCTTCACAAAATTCTTAGATAAAACGGCTGGTTGCCTTGGACTTTACGCTATAAAATCGGCAAAAGGAGTTAGTTTAAAATCCGATTCATTGGTAATTACTGGAATGAGCTATAGTCACAATGTACTTTATTACTCAAAATATGATAGAGCAAATATTGAGGCTAGTATGAATAAGTATGATGATACTAAAGTAACTTCTGTTTATTTTCAGGATTCAATCATCAGCTTTTCTGAGTTAGGATCTATTAATGGTTCTGTTTATTGTTTAGCAGCAATTTTGGATACAAAAATTAAAATTAAAATATACGAGAAAATAAATGATTCATTTTTTGCTGTAAAAACATCCAACCCTCACCTATTTGGAATCAGGAGGCTGGCAATTGCAAATTATGGAAATATTGTATCCGGAGAATTTATTGGTATAGCAGATGTAGTTAATCCATTCTCACTGGGGACATTAGACTTTAGAAAAAGAAATATTTTTGTTATACCTCACTGGGATAAAAACAAGAATGGCACTTTTGAAAAAGGGGTTGACTTTATTCTACCTAACTTTAGCTTTAAATATAGTGGACTTCGATTTTTCACTTCCACTAACAGTAGAGGATTGGTGCACTGGATAATTCCAACCAATAAAAGAAGCATCACATTTGAATTGCAAGACTACAAATTGCTGACCACCTTAAAAAAGACAATCGAAGTAAACCTTGATTCACTCGTAGGAGATGTAATATTCTTACCTGTTGACTTTTCAATAAACAAATTCCAAGACTTAAAAGTTAAGCTTAAAGCAAATTCGGGTAGATTCAGAAGCAGTGATAAAGAAGAAAGTATTTACATTGAAATATCTAATGAAGGCGATGAATCGAAGAATACTGGTTTAACCTTAAACCTTGACAAAAGAATTCAATTCATTAAATCTTCTTTAAGTCCTTTAAGTAATGTTGCTGGTAAAATATCTTGGTCCAACATTAATCTTAACCCAGGTCAAACTAAAACCATTGAACTTTTAATTAAAGCTCCATCTTCCTCCATTAATTTGGATGAAACCGTTCAATTTGTGGCCTCATTAAGCTCAACTGATGACTTCTCGGAAAACAACGTGGACTCTTTAAACCAGAGTGTTGCGAGTCCTTCTAATTTTATCAGTAAAAAATTCCAGTTTTCAAAAGATGGAACTAGTGGAGAGAATATTACTGTGGCACCTAACGATGGTTATTTGGACTATCTCATACGCTTTGTTAATACAACGGATGATACAGCCCACAATGTAATCGTTCTTGACACAATTGATGCTCCAATGTTTGTTCATACTGTTCAAATAACGGCTCACTCCCATTATATGACCCATACGAGTTACTTAATTGACAATGACTCCAAACTAGTAGTGCGTTATGTATTCCCAAATTCGGAGCTTTTACCAAACCCTGGGATGAATAGTGAAATTAATGCTTCAGCTGGATTTGTAAGCTTAAGAGTATTCTATAACAATACGGTACCTGTTAATCATTCATTTGTGAACACAGCGCATGTTGCTTTAATTGGTGAAAAGTTTATTCCAACCAATTCTGTTTTTGCTCAAGTAGCTTCGGGTTCAACAAATAAAGTGGAGACTAACACCTTAGTGGTTTATCCAAACCCTGTTTCTAATGAACTAAATATTGTAAATAGTACTGGAAAAATTAATTTCTTATCGATTTATTCGATCACTGGGCAGAAGGTTTATGCGTCAAAATACAATTCTCACCAGGTGTCAGTTAACATTAACGACTTATTACCAGCCACTTACATTCTTGCGATTGAAACAAATACTGGAATTGCTAAAAAGCTGATTTTAAAGCACTAATATTGGTTTATTACTTACTTATACCCTAAATTTGTCATCTTACATCGAGAGAAATTCTTTGTGTAATTAAATAAGACTTCAATGTAGCAATACATTTTAGTAACATACTCCTTCCTTTTCAAGGCTTACCTTCCGGTAAGCCTTACTTGTTTTAGCGAAATTTTAGGCCTTACAATATTGTGCATTGGAAGTAAAAAGAATTACTTTTGTGCGCTATTATGATTCAGCCTTTTAGCTATGTACACCCTAGCGCGAAAATCGCAGAAAATGTTACCATTGATCCATTTGTAACCATTCATGCAGATGTAGAAATTGGTGCTGGTACCCACATAATGTCTGGTGTAACCGTATTTAAAGGTACGCGAATTGGTGAGAATTGTAGAGTTTTTCCTGGTGCTTCTGTTGGAGCAATACCTCAAGATTTAAAATTTGATGGAGAAAATACATTAACCATTATTGGAAACAATGTAACCATAAGAGAATATGTAACCATTAATAAAGGAACTAACGCATTAGGATTTACTAAAGTTGGCGACAATGTTCTATTGATGGCTTATGTGCATTTGGCGCATGATGTAGTAATTGAAAACAATTGCATTCTGGCTAATAGTGTTCAAGTAGCAGGTCATGTAAAGGTAGAAGAATACGCCATATTAGGCGGTGCGGCATTGGTTCATCAATTTGTGAACATTGGAAAGCATGCTATGATAAGTGGTGGGAGTTTGGTTAGAAAAGATGTTCCTCCATATACTAAAGCTGCTAGAGAGCCATTAAGCTATGAAGGGATTAATAGTATAGGCTTGAGAAGAAGAAAGTTTGATTCTGAAAAGATTGCTGAGATTCAAGATATTTACCGAACCTTATTTGTTAAGAATTTAAACACGGCAAAAGCAGTAAAAATTATTGAAACTGAATTTAAGCCTACCAAGGAAAGAGATGAAATATTGCAATTTGTAAAAGCATCTGACCGTGGTATCATGAAAGGCTATATAAGCAAATAAACTATTATGCAGATTCAATTAAAGAGCTGCAGTAAATCCTATAATTATCAAAAAATTATTAATGCACTCTCCGAAACCATAGTTTCTGGAAGTAAAACGGCTGTTTTAGGAAATAATGGTTCAGGAAAAAGCACATTAAGCTTAATGATTGCGGGTCAAATTGAGCCCAACGAGGGAGCAATTGAATGGATGCACAATGGAAAACTCATCGACGTTAGTCAAATACATGAACATATTTCATTAAGCTCTCCTGCCCTTGTTCTTCCTGAAGAATTCACCATTTCTGAGCTCCTAGACTTTCATACAAATTTTAAAGAGTTAAGTGAAGGTTTAAATACTGATAAGCTTATTGAACTTTGTGGTTTTGACGAATCAATTAGAAACAAGCCTATAAAGAATTTTAGTAGTGGGATGAAGCAAAGAATTAAGCTTTGTTTAGCCATCTTCACCAAAAGCAATTTGTTAATTTTAGATGAGCCCACAGAAAACTTAGATTCAGATGGTATAGCGCTTTACAATCAATTGCTGACTAACATTCCTAAGGAAAGGACTGTAATGATTGCAACCAATCGCAAAAGCGATTACGAAATATGCGATACGTTTATTCGTCTGTAATTTGAAGTTTCTGTACACCCATTTGACCATTCGATAATAGTTGCAAAAAGTACAATCCACTTGGCAAATTGGTAGTGTTAATATAAAAACGGCGTTTTCCAGAATTATTTCCTTTTAAAACCAAGGTTCCGTTGCTGCTGTAAATTCTCCAATCAGTTGCTGCTGATTCTTTTAACCCAATCAATACTTTTTGGTTTGCAGGGTTTGGTACAAGGTTAAATGCTAATGCCTCAATACGCTTAGTTCCAATACTGTTATTATTTGCTACTGCAGATAATAATTTCAATCCTCCATTTTTCGTGCCTACAAGAATTTCAGAAATAGAATCACCATCAAGATCAGCTACCGCAATGCTTGCATACCCTCCAAACTCTGCCATAAAGCTATCGTTTCCATTTTTAGTCCAAAATGTATTCGGATCTCTTGGTACTGCAACATCGGTAGGCTTTCCATCAATATTATATCGGTAAACTTGACCGAGCTGACCTGCACATAGCAATTCTTTTTTCCCATCATTGTCCATATCGCCTAACCAAGGAGAACAAAAACCTGCATGTTGGTATTTTGGTGGTGATACATTGGTTTGAAACTTATTACTAAATGCATACCAAGCAGAATCCTGAGCCAAAGTAAATGCCGGAGAAGAAACCGATCCAGTATTTTCAAAAATATCGACATATCCACTCTGATAACCCAAGAGTAAATCGGGTAAGGCATCGCCATTATAGTCAAAAACAGAAGGAGCTGCAACTGCATTCCAAAATGAACCGCGCGTGATATAGGAGTTGCTTTCCATCGTAAAGCTGCTCATTCCTGTAGTGTTTGTATTCTTAAAAAAGTAAATGCTTCCTGAATTGTCTCCTAAAACAATATCAACCTGACCATCTCCATTCAAATCTCCACACGTTATATGTGGGTATTTAATGGGATACTGAGAAATATTCAAATAATTATCATCTATTGAAACAAAATCCGGAGCTGTTTTGGTTCCTTTATTCTCAAATAAATTAATCTTAAATGTAGTCTCCGATCCTAATAATCCTCCATTTGATTCAGAGGCAATTAACAAATCTAAGTCTCCATCACGGTCAATATCCATTATGGCTGGTGATGAATATGCACCAACATCCAAAAATTGATTTGCCAAGGGAGAAGTAACTAATTTATGTTTGATACTATCTCCTATTTTATATCCTTCATAAAAGTAAAGGTTATTCTGACTTTGCTTTGCCTCAAAAAAAGTAGATGCCAAGCCTATATCAATAATATCATCTGAATTAAAATCTATTCCGTTCAGTGACGGAAAGAACATCTGATTAGCACGTTTTGATTCTTTTGGAAATAGCGTATCAAAGGCAACCATAGTATCAAATGCGGTATTAAAATTCTTTTTGGCATTGGTGAGTTTTGTTAAATAATTAAAGACACCACTAGAAATTAATAAATCTTGATCATTGTCGCCATCTGAGTCAAACATTAATGATGAAGCTCCAGAGCTATGCCTTTGAGTAAGCCGTTCTGTGTATCCACAGGAATCGAAAACAATATCACCATTAAAGTTTTCATAAAAGTAACCATAACAATACTCCATATCCTGAAATTCAAAAGTGTCCTTACTCAAACCTTTCTCCACTCTCATATCTTTAAAAAGAGTATAGCTGTTATATGTTCCGTCAAATTTTAATATGTCTATGTCACCATCTCCATCAATGTCTCCAATGTGAGGAATGTCAGAAGACTCTATACCCAAAGGACTCATCCCTACCCAAGGTTCAGAGGTATCTACCAACCGCGTTCTATAGTAAATGGTGTATTCATCGGTTACTCCAGAATAAACTCCTTGCGGCGCAAATTGAATAATAGAATCTGCTGGCTCCGTAACATTTAAGTAAATCTTTAAAGTGTAGGTCTCGCTTTCAGTAAATAAATCTGGCTTACCATCACTATTAAGATCAGCCACTCGCATCAAATTACGCATTAATGGTAATTTCCTACTTAGATAAGCATCAAAAGAAAAGGTGCCATTGCTCTCCTTTCGGTAAACCTGAATATCATTAAAATCCGTATCAAAAAGGATTAAATCATCTAAGCCATCGTTATTTACATCTAAACTTGCCATTTGGCCATTATTATAACCACCAGTCCAAGGATTTTTAAGGGCATTACCCCCTTGAGATACTTTAACTCCCTGAGATGTGTAATAATTTAAGGGAGACTGTCCTTTGAGAGTTGATCCAAAAATCAGGGTTAAGAAGAGTATAAATATATGAATGTTTTTGGATTTCATGTCTGTAATTATGCTGTTCTTCAAAGTTAATTCTATCTTATCTTTGACACAAGATATCTAAAACATGTTGTCTACCGAAGAACTTCATAAAATCTATCTATCCTGTGAACAACAGGTTTGTACAGACACCAGAAAAATAACAAAAGGGTGCCTATTTATCTGTTTGACAGGCAGCAACTTTGATGGAAATGAGTTTGCATTAAAAGCCTTAGAGTTAGGGGCAAAAGCTGTTCTTACTTCTCGAGAATCCTTAGCTCAAGAATCTACTATTTATAACACTCAAAATACATTAAAAGCACTTCAGAAGCTATCTACCTTGCACAGAAGTACCTTTACCTACTCCGTTCTAGGAATTGGTGGAAGCAATGGAAAGACCACTACAAAAGAGTATTGTTCTATAGTTGCCAATAGCAGCTACACTTCTTATGCTACTCCAGGAAATTTCAATAATCACATAGGACTTCCATTAAGTATTTTAAACACTCCTAAGGCTTGTAATGCCGCAATATACGAGATGGGTACTAATCACCCTGGAGAGATGCAGGAACTTTCGGATATATGCCAGGCGGGCATTGTTTTAGTAACCAATATAGGAAAGGAGCACTTAGAAGGATTTGGGAGCATAGAGGCTATTGCCAAAGAAGAAAGTGTACTTTTAGATTATGCCTTAAAAAACAATAAAACTGCTATTATTAATGCGGATGACCCTTGGCTAGGGAACATGGCCAAGCGATTGACCAATACCATTTCATTTGGAATTGAGAACGCCGCAGATGTTAATGGTATTATCCATGAATCAATGCCCTTCGCCAAGTTTTCTATTAAAAATAATGGTAAAGAATACGGTCCTTATCAATTACAAACCGGTGGTGAGTACAATGTTTTAAATGCATTGAGTGCCATTGCTTATGGTTTACTGTTAAAAATTGATATTGATACTGCAGCTAAACAATGCGAAAAGTATATTCCTGAAAACAACCGAAGTCAATGGTTACAAAAAGGAAAGCATACGATTTGGTTAGATGCATACAATGCAAACCCTACAAGTGTAGAACTCACCTTAAAAGAATTTGCAAAATTATCAGGTAGCAAAACAGCTATCCTTGGAGATATGTTTGAAATGGGAGATCATGCCCTTAATGAGCATTTAGCTATTATTTCATTGGCCAAAGAATTGGGTTTAGCAGAAACCTATTTCTGCGGAGAATTCTATTATGAGGCTGCGCCTAATCACCCTTATGTATTTAAGAATAAAGAAGATTTAGCAAGCCATTTTAACAAATCGCAAAAATGGAATGATACCATACTACTCAAAGGTAGTAGAGGTATGAAGATTGAAACCTTCTTAGATGTTATTGTTTAATAAAAGTAGTGTTTCCAGCTTTGGAATGAAGCACATACGTTCCAATCCTTAAATCTGAAATATCTAAACTTCTTTCTTCAAGTTCAGGTCTAAGCACCACTCTTCCTAACATATCACTCACATATAATATGGCATTTGTTTTAGCCACATTAATTACATGAACCGATGGGTTTGGAAATACGTGGATTGTGCTTTTACTAAAATCAGTGATGCTATTTTGGTTGTTATCTACCAAACGAATCCCTCTTATCAAGGTGTCTTTAAATCCACATGAATTGGACGTATAAAGCGATATGCCAAACAAATCATAACGAGGATAGGTATGAGCTGGGTTTTGCAATTTACTAGAATCACCATCTCCAAATAACCAGAAATCTGCATTTCCACCATAGGTATGATCTGTAAAAGCCACCGTTAATGAGCCCGTGTTCATTTCACTAGAAAACTCAGCCTTTGGAAAAAAGTCTCTATTTTTCTCATCTGCCTTATAAGCGTAATCAGCAGTAGTTTGAAGGTAGTCAGTATAAAATGATCGGTAGCCAGCTTGGTATGAATTGTATTGGCTTTTAGTTTCAAATAAGTGAGAATAGAACATGCATGATGCTAAGTAGGTTCCATAACGAGAAGGGTGACTTCCATCATTATCATATAACTCTGTAAAACTGACAGCACCACCACCGGGTTCTTTTACGGTTGCAAAGCTAAAACCAACGGCAATCTTATGTGCACCATTTACTTTAGCCAAATAATTGTAAGCTATATCAAGTCGGTCGTTCATTTTATGAAATGTGTTGATTGAATCCCACTGTGGATCTCCATCTCGCCTACCCCAAGTTGTAAAAAATACAGGAATAGTACAGGCATTATTAGCCCTAATAGTATCTACAAGTGTTTTTGCATAGGGAACACAATCTTTTTGAAATGAATTCCATTCAAAGCTTGGTATCTGACTTTGCTCTTGAAGTACCACGTAATCCCATTTTTGAGCTTTAATTTTCGTAAATGTAACTGGGTTTTCGGTATGACTCTTAAATGTTTGACCACCAGGAGCATGAACATCGTACACCATGGTATTTCCATCGGCAATTGCCAAACTATCAATCATAGTAACCATTTGGTTATATGCCGTATAGCTATTTCCAATAAAAAGAACCTTTTTAGTCTTTTGAGCTTGAAGACCTACTCCGCAAATTGAAGTAAGCAATAGTAAAATTAGTTTGTTCATGTTTCTTAATATGAATAAATAAATCCTGTTTCTGCAGGGTGAATACACATTACAGGTATTTCTTTACTTTTATTAACCAATTGCTGTGTCGTTGTCCCTATTACAAACTCTCCGATGCTCTTATCGGTATGCGTCATAACTAAAATTAAATCTGCTTTTAAGGTATTGGCAGTTGCCAAAGTTTCCGTTGCAAAATTAGTGGCAAGAGAATCCTCAATTTCCATTAATGTATATTTAATCTTACTTTTTTCAAACTTATCCGTTATCTCTTTTAGGTTTGCTTTAATTCTTGACTTTACATATTCATCATCAGAATTTTCAAATAATACAATTACTTCAGAGTCGAATTTAGTTCCAAGGTGAATAGCCCATTCTGCTTTTTGACGTGTTTCAACCGTTAAATCAACTGGCATCACAATTTTCTGATAGCCATTTTTACCAATCGTTGAATTTTTAACTACAACTACCGGAGCTTCCGAATGTTGAATAGTTCTACTGGCATTGCTACCTATAATCTGCCCTAATCCATCGGTACCATTACTTCCCATAATTACTGCATCAAAATTCTCTTCAGTTGCAATTTCTGCAATCTTCTTGTATGGTTTTCCTTCAACCATACGCACATGTACCGTAACATTAGACTCTGCTCTTAATTGATCAGCTCGCTTATTCATACGAGTCATTAAAGCTTCTTTTACTAATTCTTCATCCATTCCTCCAAAAAGATTTTTGAGCAATGAAGATTCCATTACATGCAATAATACGATCTCGTTATTATAGGTCTGAGCTACTTTAACAGCATGTGACAATGCGATTTCATTAAGTTCCGAAAAATCCATCGGCACTAATAATTGATTATTAGAATTACGTTCCATATTGAGGTGCAAATTTACGCATTTGCCGCATATTTATGTTACCGCAGTGTTAAACTTATCAAGGTTTTTAAGGATGTATTTTAGATTGGGATTATTGAGTTCTGTAAAGAACGTGGAGTCGCTTGACCACAAGTTGCAAACTTGCAGCAGCTTCGCGGACGGCAGTTTCGTTTCTTCTATATTTACCAAACATATCTTATTTTTGAAAAAATGAAAACAGAATGCTATAAAGTATTTAAAAATAGACTTGCGGCAGCTGGGGGGAAACATCGGGTCATATAAATGTAGTTCCGATGAAAAGCCTGCAGTCAAGAAGAAGAAGAAGAAGACTACACCAAATTAATATAACTATAAGGAAATGAATATGAAAAATAGAATTCTATTAACCTTTTCAATTCTCTTTATGATTACATCCTGTGGTGATAACAATAGTGATCCTGTGAAAGAATATTATGAGTGGCATCAAACTTGGTTTTTTAAAACAAAAAAGGAAATCTTGGATAATGCTATGGCTGGGGACAATGATCAATATATTATCAAAAAATATTCACTTAATGGAGTCGTATCCTATTCTAAGAATGATACTATTTTTATAACAAGACGGTTCTTAGATGGGCAAAAAGTTCAAGAGACTCATTTTTACTATAACCCACATCTTGAATTAAGACGAGAATACTGTAAAAGTGGTCGCTTATGTTTTGAAGGTGTCTTTTACAAAAAGCTTAGCTATGGCTATAGTACCTGGAATCATTCCAATGGAAACATTCGGAAAAAAGGAATACGATATAAAGGACACAAGATTGGGTTATGGGAAGAATGGGATAGTGCTGGTAAGTTAATAAATGAGTCTATGTTCGAGAATGATGAGTTTCTATCAAAAAAGTTTTCGGGACATGATTCTATGCCACTTTGTTACCCCAGCTCGCGCAAGTCTTTCTAGACAATAATCATTAATCCAAATATATCATATTTTTGAATAAATGAAAACAGAATGCTATAAAGTATTTGAAAATAGACTTGCGGCAGCTGTGAATATATTTTTCTCCGGATCAGGCAAAGAACTTGATTGAAAAGATTGATAAAGACAAAAAAAAGATATTAGAGAATGCTGACATATCGAATTAAAATACTTTTAGCAACCTTACTATTCTTTAATAGTACTCTGAAGAGCCAAGTAATCGAGGTAGACTCTTCTATTGTTTACTTTTCCCATGATAAAGTGTAGGCTTCCCCCTTTTAGTACCGATTTAAAGTAGACAAACTTATATAATTTATTTTAATATTTTATTTATTAATCTTTTAGGGCTGACTGAAGCGAAGGCGTAGCCGAAGCGGAAGGAAGCCCTAAAAGATTGTTTTCTCTATACATTACTGGACTCTTACCTTTTAAGCT